>Ga0209758_1000351_pt1 | contig 83626 bp, 79 predicted proteins | sample AraplaMF_Col_mMF_FD_184258 | JGI IMG/M metagenome (GOLD analysis project Ga0209758, IMG submission 184258) | Arabidopsis root microbial communities from the University of North Carolina, USA - plate scrape MF_Col_mMF (SPAdes) (version 2) | ecosystem: Host-associated > Plants > Roots > Endosphere... | reverse complement strand
ACCTCGGTGACGGTCAGCCCGTGCACCCCCGCCGCAGTTAGAGCGTCGCGGACCTCGTCGAGCTTGAAAGGCTTGATGATGGCCATGACGATTTTCATGGGTTCGATCCCCGCTTGGGCCCGGACACAACCGACCGGGCGGACTAGCGGCACCGACGCGAGCGCTCATGCGGACTCGTGATGCCGGGGGGAGGGAATCAAACCGCGTGCCAATCCGGTCAGCGATTGCTAACGATTTGTTAGTGCAAAGCTTTTTCCCAGGCAGGGCGCCCACGATGCGGGCTGGCCGGAGATGTCAAAGGACGTTGCCCAATAATTAGACAGCCAATCCGCATGACGGATTGTCGCAGCCATGCGGCTGCCTAAAAACGATGCAAGAAAATGTCGAACTGGTGACAGACCTGCGATTCAGCGGCCAAAAGCGTGCCTATTGAAGCGCCTCTCCGTGCAGCGACAGGTCGAGACCCATCCGCTCATCTTCGTCGCGCACCCGCAGCGGCAGGAAGAAGCCGATGACCTTCAGCAGCACGAAGGTGGCAAGCCCGGACCAGAGCAGCGTCGCGCCGACGCCGTAGAGCTGGCTCAGCACGAGGTTGCTGTTGCCCTCGATCAGGCCCGACGAGTCGCCCACCGCCGCGACCGCGAACACGCCCACGAGGATCGTGCCGGTGGCGCCGCCGATGCCGTGCACGCCGAACACGTCGAGCGAGTCGTCATAGCCGAGCTTGGTCTTGAGCTTGGTGCAGGCCCAGTAGCAGATCGCACCGGCCGCGATGCCGATGACGATGCCGTGCCACGGCAGCACGAAGCCCGACGCCGGCGTGATGGTGCCGAGCCCCGCGACGGCGCCGGAGATCATGCCCAGCACCGACGGCTTGCCGCGGTCGAACCACTCCAGCAGCATCCAGGTCAGCACGCCCGCGCAGGCCGCAAGATGCGTTGCGAGGATGGCGAAGCCCGCGCGCCCGTTGGCGCCGAGCGCCGAGCCGCCGTTGAAGCCGAACCAACCGACCCAGAGCAGTCCGGTGCCGATCACCGCCAGCGACAGGTCGAACGGCGCGAGATTCTCGCTGCCGTAGCCGCGGCGCTTGCCGAGCAGCACGCAGGCGACGAGGCCCGCGACGCCGGCGTTGAGATGCACGACGAGGCCGCCGGCGAAATCAATCACGCCGGCGGTGGCCAGGAATCCGCCGCCCCACACCCAGTGTGCGATCGGCACATACACCAAAAGCATCCAGCCGGCGCCGAACCACAGAAACGCAGAAAACCGCATGCGGTCGGCGACCGAGCCCGCGACCAGCGCCACGGTGATGACCGCGAAGGTCATCTGGTAGAGCATGAAAACCGATTCCGGAATGGTCTTGGCCAGCGGGCTGATGGTGTTCAGGCCCATGCCGTTCAGCATGAAGCGCTCGAATGTGCCGAGCACCGGGCCGTCGCCGACAAAGGTGAGGCTGTAGCCGATCACGACCCAGAGGATGGAGCCGAGCGCAACCGCCGCGAAGGTCTGCGCCATGGTGGCGAGCACGTTCTTCTTGCGCACCATGCCGGAGTAGAACAGCGCAAGCCCGGGAAGGCTCATCATCAGCACCAGCGCGGTTGCCGAGATCATCCACGCGGTGTCGGCGGCATCGATCTTCGCGGGCTGATCCGCGCCCTGTGCGAGTGCCGGCACGGCCAGCGCCAGCAACGCGATGGAAAGCATCCCGCGCGCGCCAAAGCGCGCGGCCCCGGACTTCAACATGCTGCCCCTCCCCGAATTCCCGAGTTTTTAGAGTGCGTCGTTGTCGGTCTCGCCGGTGCGGATGCGCACCGCGTGGCCGAGGTCGGTGACGAAGATCTTGCCGTCGCCGATCTGGCCGGTCTTGGCGGCGCTGCCGATCGCCGCGATGGTCTTGTCGGCCATCTGGTCTTCGACCGCGACCTCGACCTTCAGCTTCGGCAGGAAGTTCACGGCGTATTCGGCGCCGCGATAGATCTCGGTGTGGCCCTTCTGGCGGCCATAGCCTTTGACCTCGCCGACCGTCATGCCGTGCACCCCGATGGCGCTCAGCGCGTCACGGACGTCCTCGAGCTTGAAGGGTTTGATGATGGCCATGACGAGCTTCATGAGAGCACCTTGCTGTCGGGCCGGCGGCGGGATTGCTCCCGTGGAAGGCAGGGAAATCCGCGCCGGCCGTTGCGGAGACTTCAGTCCCGCCGACGATATCGGCAATCAGACCGGAAATTAAGCAGATTGTTGCCTTTTGCGCAGGCAGATGCGTGCGCTGCGGCAAGATGCGCGGCGCCGCAGGGTGTCAGCTTTTGATCGTTTCAGGCCGCCGCACCCGCAGCATGCCCTCCTGGGTGACCGAGGCGGCGAGCGCGCCGTCAGCGGTGTAGATCAGGCCGCGGGCAAAGCCGCGCGAGCCGTGCAGGTTCGGGCTGTCCTGGGTGTAGAGCAGCCACTGGTCGGCGCGGAACGGCCGGTGAAACCACAGCGCATGGTCGAGGCTCGCCGCCATGATGTCGCGGTCGAACACGCTGCGCTTCTGCTGAAGGAGCGCGGTGTCGAGCAAAGTCAGATCGGACGCATAGGCCAGCGCGCAACGATGGATCGCTGGATCGTCGGGCAGCTTCGCCGTGGTCCGCATCCAGATGTTGAAACGGCCGTCCTCGGGCGCCTTGCCGGAGTAGCGGCCGAACTCGACCGGACGAAGTTCAATGGGCCGCGGCCGCTCGTAGTAGCGCCGCACCGCCTCGGGCAGCTGCGGCAGGATCTTCTCGCGCATCTCGGCGTCGGTCGGCAGCGTGTCGGGATGCGGCACGTCCGGCATCTTCATCTGATGGTCGATGCCGTCCTCCTCGACGTGGAACGACACCGACATCGAGAAGATCGCGCGGCCGTGCTGGATCGCCACCACGCGGCGCGTCGAAAAGCTCTTGCCGTCGCGGATGCGGTCGACCTCGTAGACGATCGGCACCTTGGGATCGCCGGCCACGAGGAAATAGGCGTGCAGCGAATGCGGCAGCGAGCCCTCGACGGTGCGGGTGGCGGCGACCAGCGCCTGCCCGATCACCTGGCCGCCGAACACCCGCTGCCAGCTGGTCTGCGGGCTGTGGCCACGGAACAGGTTCACCTCGATCGGCTCGAGGTCGAGGATGCCGAGCAGGTCGGCGACGGCGGTGTTCATGCCGTGACTTTAAGTCGCGCGGTGGGCGGCGCAAAGCCCGGAGGCCCGCAGTTATCGCGCCGCAGCCGCGAAATCCTCGCCGCTTGCAATCCGTGCGGCGAGCTTTAGAACGCCGTCGCGCCCGCCATGCGACGCCATCCAACGGCTGACGCGGCACGCCGCCGCGGCGTAGAGGCTGTCATCGCCGGGCCGCAGCCAGGCCCGCTGGGTTTCGGGCAGAGGCTCGTCGGTGCTCCTCAGGCAACGATCGCCGCTGCGGCCGGCTGCGAGATATCGTGCATCGTCCGAGACGATCACTGCGAGGCCCTCGTCGAACCACGCCGGCACCGCGCCGCGATAGGCGCGCAGCGTGCCGATGCGGCGATGCCATTCGATATGCGACAGCTCATGCGTTGCAATCGTCACGTCGAGCCCGCGCGGCGACAGCACCAGCGCGTGCGACAGGATCGCCATGCCGCGCGAGCCGCCGCCGTGCAGGCGGCGATAGCACGCGGCAGTCGAGCAGGCGAACACCAGCGGATGCGCTTCGAGCGCGCCGTAGAACGCGCCGACGTTCTGCCGCGCCTGCTCGACGATGGCTGCTGCCTCGGACTGCGTCGCGGCCGGCATATCGCGATCGACGAACAGGTCGTTGCCCGCGGCCTCGAAGCCGAAGCACTGCGGGCACCCTATGGCGGCCGCGGCCGGATAGGCGAAAATCAGCGCGGACAGCGCCAGAAACGCCGCGGCAAGGGCCGCGACAGCAAGCCTGCGGGGCGTCCGAATTCCCTGTCGCACGCGATGGTCCTTGCGACTATATAAAGCCCCGTAAGACACCGGTAGCGAGTGAAGATGGCAATCGAACGGCGTGGCGAACGTTGCGATCTGCTGATCGGCGGCGGCGGTTTTGCGGGCCTCGCGCTCGCCATCGCGCTGCGCCAGGCGCTGGGTGATCCGTTTCGGGTCGTGGTGGCCGATCCGGCGTTCGGCCGCAACAGCGCGAACGAAGGCCGCGCCTCGGCCTTTGCGGCCGCGGCCCGCCGGCTGTTCGAGACCATCGGCATCTGGAGCGAGATCGAGGGCGAGGCGCAGCCGATCCTCGACATGGTGGTGACCGATTCCAAGCTCGCCGACGCGATGCGGCCGACGTACCTGACATTTGCGGGTGAGATCGCCCCCGGCGAGCCGTTCGCGCACATGCTGGAGAACCACGTCGTGGTCGAGGCGCTGACGCGGCGCGCCCGGGCGGAGGGCGTCGAGCTGACGTCCGACGCGGTGACGGGATTTGAGATGAGCCCCGAGCGCATCGATGTGGCGCTGTCCGGCGGCGGCGTCCGCAGCGCGCGGCTGCTGGTGGCGGCCGATGGCGCGCGCTCGCGAATTCGCGAAACGGCCGGCATCGAGAGTTTCGGCTGGGACTACGAGCAGAGCGGCATCGTCACCACGGTGGCGCATGAGCGCGAGCACCACGGCCGCGCCGAGGAGCATTTCCTTCCGGCGGGCCCGTTCGCGATCCTGCCGTTGAAGGGCAATCGCTCGTCGATCGTCTGGACCGAGCGGGCGAAAGAAGCCGCGCGCATCGTCGCGCTGCCGGACCGTGAATTCCACGACGAGCTGGAGCAGCGCTTCGGGCTCAAGCTCGGCGAGATCGAAGCGGTCGGCCCACGCCGCGCGTTTCCGCTGGGGCTGTCGGTGGCGCGCACGTTCATCGCCGAGCGCGTCGCGCTGGTCGGCGACGCCGCCCATGTCATTCATCCGATCGCAGGCCAAGGGCTCAATCTCGGCCTGCGCGACGTCGCGGCGCTGGCGGAAGCGGTCGCCGACGCGGCGCGGCTCGGGCTCGATATCGGCGGGCCGGAGGTGCTGAAGCGCTACGAGCGCTGGCGGCGGTTCGACACCATGACGATGGGCGTCGCGACCGACGGATTGAACCGGCTGTTCTCCAACCGCTCCGATGCGCTGCGCGTCGTGCGCGACCTGGGGCTCGGCATGGTCGAGCGGATGCCGCGGATGAAGGAGTTCTTCATCCGCGAGGCGGCGGGGATCACCGGCGAGGTGCCAAAGCTGCTGCGCGGCGAGGCGCTGTAGCTCAAAATCGCCGAATCCGGCGTTGCGCAGGACCCAGGGCCACAAATGCCGAAGCTTCAGTTTGAGTGGATCGCGTCCTACGACAGCGGCACCGTCGCGACCTGCTCCTTGAAGGCCGGGCGCGACGAGATCGCGGCGTACCAGCGATCGAGATTGGGCGTCGCAGGCCGCTCGGGCATGAGCTGCACGTAGCGATAGATCATGATGCCCACGGGAATGTCGCCGTAGGAGAACGCGTCGCCGGCGAGGTACGGCGTGCGGCCGAGCTGCTCGTCCATCATCTTCGCGGCCGTCACGGTCTTCTCCTTGCCGGTGTCGATGACCTTCTGGTCGCGCTTGTCGGGCGGTGTGCGGATCAATTGCCAGAACACCGGCGTGATGGCGGGCGCCATCACCGACAGCTGCCAGTCCATCCACATCTGGGCGCGGGCGCGGGTCTTCAGGTCGGCGGGCTCCAGCACGGTCGCTTTGTGCTTGGCCGCCAGATAGCGCGTGATCGAGTTCGACTCCCACATCGTGAAGCCGTCCTCTTCTTCGAGGGTCGGCACCAGCGAGTTGGGGTTCATCGCGAGATAGGCCGGGTCCTTGGTCTTGCCGAAGGCGCCGCCGACGTCGATGCGCTCGAACGGGATTTTCATCTCGGCCAGCGCCCAGATCACCTTTTGCACATTGGACGATGTGTTGCGGCCCCAGACTTTCAGCATGCTTTTCTCCCGGATTTCTCTCGCGCAATTTGTAACCGGTCATGGCCAGGCATAGCCAGTCCGAAGGACGGCGTCGCTTCGCTCGCCTATGGTCCCGGCCATCCACGCCTTGCTTTGTCTCCAAGACGTGGATGCCCGGCACAAGGCCGGGCATGACGTCGGAGGTTATGGCAGCCAGCGGGAAATCTAGTCCAATCTGCGCGCTTCTTCCGGCAGCATGATCGGGATGCCGTCGCGGATCGGATAGGCGAGCTTGGCGGCGCGCGAGATCAGCTCCTGCTTGTCCGCGTCGTATTCCAGCACGCTCTTGGTCACCGGGCAGACCAGGATCTCCAGGAGCTTCGGATCGATGCTCGACGCAGGGCGCTCGGCCGACGGGCTGTTCATCACGACGTTTCCTTATTGCAGCGGCGTCTCGCCGCCGCCGCCCGCGGTCTTCTTCGCGAGCTCCATCTCGGTGACGGCGATCAGGATCTCGGCGCGCGATTTCAGGTCCGGCGCCTCCAGCAGCGCCTGCTTCTCGGCGGTGCCGTAGGGCGACATCATCGCCAGCGCATTGACCAGCGCCTCGTTCGGCGCGCTTTCCACGCCCTGCCAGTCGGTCTTGAGCTTGTTGGCCTTGAGGAACGCGGTCAGCGCTTCGAGCACGGCCTTCCGATCGACCTCGTCCTCGCCCTTGCGGGCGACGAAATCATCGGCGAACGGAATCGTCGTGACGCGGCACTGGCGATACAGCGTCGCGCATTGCAGCTCCTCGACCACGCGGAAGCGCGCCACGCCTGTGAGCTGCAGGAGATACCGCCCGTCGCCGGTCTCGGCCAATTGCGTGATGCGGCCGATGCAGCCGACCGTGAACAGGGCGGGCTTGTCGGCGGTGCCGCCATGCCCCGGGTCCGGCTGGATCATGCCGATCAGCCGGTGGCCGTCGCGCAGCGAGTCGTCGATCATCGCGAGATAACGCGGCTCGAAGATATTGAGCGGCAATTGCCCGCGCGGCAACAGCAGCGCGCCCGGCAGCGGGAACACCGGGATGATCTCGGGCAGGTCCGCAGACCCGCGATAGATCACGTTCATCGGCATGATCTCTCCACGCCCCCGCCCCCTGGCCGGGTGGATGAATCAGGCAAACAGGATCGAGGACAGGCGCCGCCGTCCTGCGACCGTCGCCTCGTCGGTTGGACCCCAGGCTTCGAAGAACTGCACCAGCTGCTTGCGCGCGCCGTCGTCGTTCCATTTGCGGTCGCGCTTGACCACTTCGATGAGATGATCGACCGCCTCGGAGCGCTTGCCGGCGGCGCTGAGCGCCACCGCAAGATCGAACCGCGCCTGGTGGTCGAGCGGATTGGCCGCAACCTTCTTCTCGAGGTCGCCGACCGGGCCGACATTGTTGGCCTGCTGCGCCACCTCCAGCGCGGCGCGCGCCGCCGCATAAGCGGTGTCGTTGCGTTTCGCCTCCGGCACCTTGTCGAGCGTGGCCTTGGCCTGCTCGATCTCGCCGGCCGCGAGCATCACGCGCGCGAGCCCCGCGACCGCGCCGATGTTGGTCTCGTCCTCGGCAATGAGCTGCGAGTAGACGTCGGCCGCGCCCTGCAGGTCGCCGTCGGCCAGCGCCTGCTCGGCGACCTTCATCAGGTCCTGCGCCTCGCCGCCGATCTTGCCCTTGGTCAGCCGCTCGATGAAGGCGTTGACCTGGCCCTCCGGCAGCGCGCCCATGAAGCCGTCGGCCGGCTGGCCGTTGACGAAGGCGATGACGGCCGGGATCGACTGGATGCCCATCTGGCCCGGGATGGCCGGATGGTCGTCGATGTTCATCTTGACCAGCTTGACCTTGCCCTTGGCGGCCTTGACCACCTTCTCGAGCACGGGGGTGAGCTGCTTGCACGGCCCGCACCACGGCGCCCAGAAGTCGATCAGCACCGGCTGGCGCTTCGACTCCTCGATCACGTCCTTCATGAAGCCCTGGGTGGTGGTCTCCTTGATGAGACCGTCCTGGGCTGCGGGGGCCGGCACGGCCCCGCCGCTCTGCAACATCGACATCACGTTCCTCGCCTGAGCATCCGGCCGGGGTCCGGATCGCCCCCGATCACATTCCTGTTCCCGGCATAAATGGGCCGCGGCGGCGGCAAATGCAATCGGCTAACGCGCCCGGCCCCGCAGGGTTCGCCTGCGGTTCGGCATCGACGGTCCCATCCCTCCCCGCGAGGGGAGGGTCCGCGCGAAGCGCGGGGGTGGGGAGAAGCATCCGCGGGGGAGAAAGTCCGCCATCTCGCTGGCATCTCCCCACCCGGCCGCTGCGGCACCGCCCAAATCTCGAAGGCCCTCAGCCGGGCTCCGCCCCCGTCACCGCCACAATCCTTGGCTTATGCCCCGTGCTCTCCAGGAACCGCACCAGATCCTCCCGCCCGATCGACGTCGTCATCGTATTTATCAGCGGATGCGCATTGATCGTCTCATGCCGCATCAGTTCCGCGTCCAGCACCACCGTGACCCGCAAATCGGCGTCGTTGATCACCCCGAACGGCGTCACCGAGCCGGGCAGGACGCCGAGCGTCTCCAGCATCTGCTCCGCCGAGCCGAACGAGAACCGGCCGGTGGCCCCCAGCCGCCGGTGCAGCGATTTCAGCTCGATTGCGGCATCTTCCAGCGCGGTCACGAGATAAAGCGCGCTTTTCTTGTCCTTCAGGAACAGGTTCTTGGTGTGGCCGCCCGGGATGGTGCCGCGCAGGCTCTGGGATTCCTCCACCGTGAACAGCGGCGGGTGGCTGACCGTCGGATGGGGGATGCCGAGGCGGTCGAGGGCTGCGAAAAGCTCGTCGGGGGTGATGGGCATACGGAATTTCGGGATGGAACGGAGGCGGGGGCGCCATTTTTGCACGAAATCGCCAAATCCTTGACGTTCCAGGTCTTAACTCTTCTTCGGAGCGAGGTTGCAAAGTGCTAAGGCTTTTCGCTATAGGAACGGGCCTCGGGCGGTCACCCATCGCCTGACGGTTACGGATGCGGGTGTAGCTCAGGGGTAGAGCACGACCTTGCCAAGGTCGGGGTCGAGGGTTCGAATCCCTTCGCCCGCTCCAAGTTTTTGGCCGGAATCGGCTCTTCACTCTCAGCGCCGTTTAGCAAAGCGTCCCTGTGCTGGCATGGCCGAGTCCGGGACAGTCCAACCGTGCGGTCAGCAGTCCAACACGCGCTACGGCCCCGCTGAACGGAATCCAAAGGCGAGAGCGTGCTCACTTAGCCCGTTCGGTGGCGCGCGTTAATGTCGTTTAGAACCTTGCGCTTCCTCCGCTCTCTCAAGAAAGTTCGCTAGCAGCCGTCCTTTCAACGTGAGCCTGCATGCGGTCTTTTCTTTGATCAGAAGGCCCATAGTCACGAGCCGCGCAATTCGGTTCTTCGGTGGGTCCCGGCCATCAATACCGGCCTCTTCGATTGCGGCCTCCGTGATTGCCCCTCGCATCAGGATCACGCGGATGTCGTTTGCAGAAAGCTTCTGGAGGACTTGAAACTCATCGATGTCTGTCCGGCGACCGAGGAGGATCTCCGATCCTCTTGGATGAAATGTCGCGATCGCTACGATCAGGACCGTGCCGACTATAACGATGAGCATGACAACGATAATGATCGTTCGCTGGGACTCGTTGCTCAGTGCTGCCAGTCCAACCAGTAGCCCTTGAGCCACAAGTCCTATGAACACCAGATAGCTGAGGGGACTCTGAACAACTTTGATGATGTCGGTCCACTTGCCGACAGAGCCCGTGTCTTGCGCCTTCTTTGCCATCGCGCGCTCCGAACTGAACGGTCGCTAAATTATCTCTCTGGTGGGGCGAAGCAAAGAAGACAAGGCGCAGGTCAGCGCCAATGACACAACGGCCGATGAAACACGCCTGCATGACTGCCGACGTGACGCGCGCCATAGGCGAGCGAAGCGACGCCGTCCTTCGGACGGCTGTGGGGGATATGGCGCGGGCTGACATGTGATTCGGAGACGACCGCTCGCTGTTTCCGTTTGGAAATGGCGCCCGATGCATAGGCGTGCGACCGGCAAGAAAATACCGGCGCGTTCGCGGCGCTGCTGCGCTGAACAGCTTTTCCAACGTCGCCATCCCGCATCTCACAAAACATCGATGCAGATTGCGGCTGCGGCAAAGCAGCCGTTGCGCGTCTGCCATCGGCTTCCGTCACCGCGCGAAAACAAAAGTGTCATCGCGGATCGGTAGAGTGAGCTTTGCGTCTCGCTCTTCGAGTTGGCGCTGAAGAAATTTGGTGTTGAAGATTTTTCCACGAAGCGATGCAGCTTCCAGATTTCCACCCGGACCGTGCTGATTGGCCCGGCATCGTTCTCAACGATCTCCCGGAAAACTTGGACTTGGAGGGATTCGGACAATGCGAAGGACTCTTCATGTGATCGGAGCGCTGATCGTTGCGCTCGCGTCCATCGGATCGGCCTATGCGCGAAGCGCTGTACCGTGGACGACGTTGAACGTGAAGGCGGACAGCGACGGGACCTCGGGCAATGGCTCCGACAACGCGGACGCTCTCAACCATCTCCTTGATCACGTGCCGCCGGGAACGACGATCAAGGGCGATTGCAAAGACGTCAACGGCAATGATCGCGTGATCCGCATTGCCGGACGGTGGTTGCTGCAATCCAATCTGAAGATCGTCCTGGACCAGGGCTGCCGCGTGGCCTGCGACTGGATCACGGCCGGCAAGGGCGGCTGCATCAGCCAGGCCGACCTGAACACGCCGCTCACCAACGTCTCCATCGAAGGGCTCCATTTCGTCCGCGCCAACCCGAACTTTCTCGGCCGCGGGCTGCAGCTCTGGATCGATCACCTGACGATGAAATCGCTGACCATCGACGGCTTTTATTCGATGGCCACGCTGCGCGGCGGCGACCAGGAGTGGGCGTCGCCTTCGTTCATCAACAGTCCGGGTGGCGCCGGCAATGTGGCCACCGGCACCACGACCGCGGGCTTTCACCATCTTGGCAATCTGAACAATGGCGTGATGCCGGCGACGACGGCCGGTCGGCCCGCCAATGTCTGGCTGCACGATGGCTACTTCGAGAAGACCGGCGACGGCGCATTGCAGGTCGGTCCGCCGTGCCAGGTCGGCACGGATTGGACCAGCATCAGCTCCGACAGCTATCTCTACGAGAACACCACGGTGAACAGCGACAACGGCAACATGATCCTGATCGCGACCGGCGCACAGGACGGCACGCAGTCGGCACTTTCGTGCGATCACGTCACCGTCAAGAACATCCTCATCCGCAACATCACCGGCACGACGAAGACGAGCGTCATTCGCATTCAGCACGCCAACAATCCGGACGGGATCTTCCAGAACATCACGATCCGGAATGTGACGGGCGACAATGACGCCGGTCAGTCCGCCAGTGGGGCCGTCCTGGTCCGCGGCTATGACCACAGCCCGATGAGCGACATCCTGCTCAGCGATATCCGTGTGATGAAGCAGTTTGGCAACTGTCTGGACCTCGGCGCCGCTCCGGCAACAGGCCTGATATTCGACAACCTTGTTTGTGACATTCCGAAAAGCGGTGCTTTGGCCACGGCGGTCGTTCGTTCAACGACAGGAACGGTGATCCGCAACAGCACGCTGCCCAGTCTCAACGGAGGCGGGATTGAGCTTGGCCCGAACCGTGTTCCGGCGTGCACGCCGACGAACTGTACGCTTCCGCGGCGCATCAATGACGGCGATTTCCAGGTGACCGCGCCGCGGCTCCTCAACAACACCTTTTCTAACGTCGGCAACGCCGGTCTCGACAACAGCGGCGCAGCGATCCGCCTGCGGAACGTTGCGGGCGGACGCGTCGGCAACAACATCCTGCTGCGAAACCCCGCCGCCACCGACGCGGTCGGAATATCGCTGCAGCCGGGCGACACGACCAATCCCGGTACGACCGATATCATCGTGAGCGGCAATACTCTGCCCGAGATGAACGCGCCCACCAACGTCATCTGTGCGCCGTCGCAGGGCAACACGGTCAACAACAACACCGACGCGAGGCCGCCTCACTGTTGAACCGTGCCTGCGATCGGGTGCCGCCGCGTATCGGATTCTTGTTGAGCGAAACGGCGGGCGGTCTCGCGGCACACGCTTCGGTCCGTCCGCCGACATGCCGACGGCGACAACATTGTTTCTTCCGCAACAATGTTGATGGAGCTTGCGTCTGCCGAATTAATCTTCCCCGACCCGATGGGCCGGCCTACACCGGCCATGCCTTGCTCAGTTGAGGGTGTCTGCTAGGGACACTTAGTTGGCAGAGCATGGTGTGGCGCCTGCAGGCGGGGCTTGTAACCCCGTCCCAGGAGGCGAGGTCTCTGTCCGCACCCGATGAGGGGGCTGCCTTGAATGGCTGGACGGGTTTGGATGAACGGCGGCGCCAATGCCGCCCGGATAACGTGAGGATATGGTCCTCCGGTCCAGGCCAAGAAGTACGGGGGCTTTGTAAAAAATCGCCACGTGTGGAGCGCCGGAGGGCGCGCCTGCCGCTAATACGGCAGGCGGGGCGCCTTCCAAGAGGTGCCCCTGATGTTTGTTGCGCCTGACCGGCGCTCCCTCCCTCATTTGAGGGAGAAAGGAAGAGGAAGGCGCAGGCCCAGCGCCAATGACACAACGGGCCGAGGACTCACGCCTGCATCGATGCCGACGTGACGCGCCAAAAGCGCGGGCTGTTTGACATGTAAATCAGAACCAACCCGCGCCCTTCCGTTCGGAAGCGGCGCCAGAAGCACTGCGCGCGCCGAGAAGTCTCAGGCCTTGGCCTTCAGCAGATCCCGGATCTCGGTCAGCAGCACCACATCGGCCGGCGGGGCGGTGGGCTTCGCGTCTTCCTTCTTCTGCAGCCTGCTGATGGCCTTGATCGCGATGAACAGCGCCCAGGCGACGAGCAGGAAGTTGATCGCGATGGTGAAGAACTGGCCATAGCCCAGCACCGCGCCTTGCTTCTTGGCGTCGGCATAGGACAGGCCGTACTGCACCTTGGAGGACAGCGGGAGGTAGTAGTTGGAGAAGTCGAGGCCGCCGGTGATGGCGCCGATGATCGGCATGATGAGGTCGCCGACCAGCGAGCTGACGATGGCGCCGAACGCCGCGCCGATGATGACACCGACCGCGAGGTCGATGACGTTGCCGCGCATCGCGAATTTCTTGAAGTCGTCCAACATCGCTCCACCTCCTCAGCCGTGACATGTTCCGACGCACGCAGGCGTGCGTCCCCGTCGGGAAAGCGACTGAAAGTCTAAAGGCTTCCGGCTGGGCAGCAAAGGACCACAACGGCGGTGTCATCGCCGGGCTTGACCCGGCGATCCATGAGCGGGCGCGGCTAAGGCAGTCTTACGTAAGACTTCCGCTGTGGAAGCAGGGTCATGGACCCCCGCGTCAAGCGCGGGGGTGACAGTGTGCTCGTGGCGCGGGTGTGCTCAATTCGAGTGAGGCGTGCCCTAATACCCGGCCGCGAGCGCGCCGCGGGTGCGGGTGTCGGCGGCGCCGACGAGGCCCTTCGGCGTCGCCATGATCGACGGCACCGAGGTGAACGGCGGCCAGATGCGCACGGTGTCGCCACGCCCGACCAGCGCGCGGGCGATATCCTCCGGATAGTCGGCCTCGACCATCACCTCGTCGGGGAGCCACTGATGATGCAGCCGCGGCGCATGCACGGCCTCGTTGATCGGCATGCGGTGGTCGATGGCGTTGACCAGCACCTGCAGCACCGCGGTGATGATGCGGCTGCCGCCCGGCGCGCCGGTGACGATGAACGGCTTGCCGCGATAGAGCACGATGGTCGGCGTCATCGATGACAGCGGCCGCTTGTTCGGGCCGGGCTCGTTGGCCTCGTAGCCGACCAGGCCGAACGCGTTGGGCACGCCGGGGGCCGCCGCGAAATCGTCGAGCTCGTTGTTGAGGAGAACGCCGGTGCCTTCGGCGATCAGGCCGACGCCGTAGTTGAGATTGAGCGTGTAGGTGTTGGCGACGGCGTTGCCGGACCGGTCGACGATCGAGAAATGCGTGGTGTTGTGGCCTTCGAATGCGTTCGGATTGGGCGCCTTGATCTTGTCCGAGGGCGTGGCGCGGTTGCGGTCGATGCGGGCGCGGATCGTTGCGGCGTAGCGCTTCGAGAGCAGTCCCGCGAGCGGCACCTTGACGAAATCCGGATCGCCCATGAGCTTGGCGCGGTCGGCGTAGGCGTAGCGCATGGTCTCGACCAGCAGATGCGCGGACTGCACGTCGTTGCGCTTGAGGTCGAAACCCTCCAGCACGTTGAGCATCTCGATCAGCACGGCGCCGCCCGACGACGGCGGCGGCATCGCCACGATCTGGAGGCCGCGGTAGGTGCCGCGCAGCACCGGGCGCTCGACCGCCCTGTAGTTCTTCAGGTCCTCACTGGTCATCAGGCCGCCGGCCTCGCGCACCGCGGCGGAAATCTTGTCGGCGATTTCGCCCTCGTAGAACGCGCGCGGGCCGTTCTTGGCGATGGCGTCGAGCGTCGCCGCAAGATCGGACTGCACGAACAGGGTGCCGCGGTCGATCATCGTGCCGTCGGCTTTCAGAAACAGCTTCGCGGTCGAGGGCCAGCGCGCCATGCGCTGGATCGACGAGCGCCCGGTATCGGCCATCTCGTCGCCGCTCTTGTAGCCGTCGCGGGCGAGCGCGATCGCGGGCTCCATCAATTGCGCGAGGCTGAACTTGCCCGAGCCGTATTTCTGATGCGCCAGCGTCAGCCCTGCGACCGTGCCGGGCACGCCGATCGCGAGCCCCTCGTCGCGCGACTTCGCCGGGTCGGGCTTGCCGTCACGCCCGAGGAACACGTCGCGCCTGGTCGCGGCCGGCGCGGTCTCGCGATAGTCGATGGCGATGTCCTGCGCGGGCTTCTGCTTCGTGCCGGCCAGATGGATCACCATGAAGCCGCCGCCGCCGATATTGCCGGCGCGTGGATAGGTCACCGCCATGGCGAAGCCGACCGCAACCGCGGCGTCGACCGCATTGCCGCCACGCTTCAGGATATCGGCGCCGATCCGGCTCGCCCGCGCCTCCTGCGTCACCACCATGCCGTGGCGCGCGGTGACGGCCTCGACCGGCGGGAATTGCTTCTGCCGCTGCGGCTCGATCTGCGCGTGGGCAGTCGCGGCGGAGGCAAGGAGGAGGCCGGCCGTGAAGGCGCGGCGGGTGAAGAGAATCATTGCAGCAGTCTACTCGCTCGCCTCGTCGAGAAACGCCTGCACGGTGCGGAACAGCATCAGGCGGTTCTTCTCCAGCATCATATGATGGGTGGCCTCGGGCAGCATGACGAGCCGCTTTCCCGGAGAGTTGATCAGCAGCGGGAAGATCGCCTGCGCCATGTAGGGCGGCGTGTCGCGGTCCCATTCGCCGATCGCGATCAGGGTGGGCACCGTGATCTGCGCCGGGTCGTACATGACCTTGCCCGACGACCAGTAGTCCTTGGTGTCCTGCACGGTGCCGTTGGGCGCGCGCAGCACCGGCGGGTTCTGCTTCGCGCCATCCGGGTCGGTCGCCCAGGTGGCGTCGGCCCATTGCTCGAACCAGCCGGCCGGAATGAGCGTGGCCTGCTTGTCGTCCGGCACGCCGTTCATCCAGCGCGACCGGGCCTGCTCGCGGGTGACGGTGCGATAGGCTTCGGGCGGGCCGGAGCCGGTCATCAACAGCGACGGCGTGGTGCGCAGCCACCCCGGCGCGTATTGCACGAGGCGCACGATCTTGCCGGGGTTCTGGATGGTGGTGATCGCCATCAGGGCGCAGCCCCACGACCAGCCGATCAGGTTGAGCTTTGCGATGCCGCGGCGCTTGAGGATGTGGTTGAGGACGGCGGTGATGTCCTTCACGGCGTCGGGCGTGCGCGCGAGCGGCGGATTGTTCTGCGCGGGCTCGCTCATGGCCTTGGGCCGCGTCGAGCGGCCATAGCCGCGGATGTCGAGGCAATAGACGTCGTAGCCGCGGCTCGCGATGTATTCCATCCACGACTGCCCGCCGAGCGGGATGTCGAAGCCGGTGTGGGCCGGATAGGTCGAGCCGTGCACGAACAGCACCGTGCGCTCCGGCGTGAACGCCGCGAGATCGGCCGGGCGCTTGTTGCGGACAAAGATGTCGATGCCCGGCTCGGAGGGCACGATCATGTCTTCAACGACAAGGTTTGACATCGGCGGTCACCTGCCTGGACTTGCGCCGGCTATTCGCGCACGCCAGCCTCAATGTTGTTGCCGTCCGGATCAAGGACATAGGCCGCATAGTACTTCATCGCCTCCGGGCCACGTGGTCCCGGCGCGCCGTTGTCACGGCCGCCGGCCGCCATCGCCGCGCGATAGAATGTATCGACAGCGGCGCGATTGGCCGCGCTGAAGCCGAGATGGATGGGGCTGCTGGATGTGGTGTGGCCCGAGTCCCAGAAAGCGGGCAGCGCGGTGCCGACCCAGACAAAGGGAATGTGCGCCTCGACGCTGCGCGCGATCAGGAACGATTCCTCGGTGTTGTCGATCACCTGAAGCCCGATCGCCTGAGCGCAGGCGTCGTAGAATTTGCGTGAGGCGGCAAGATCGCGAACACGGAAGCCCATGTGATCGATCATGATGTCCTCGTTCGAAGATTGGCAGGCTACACGCGGCAGTCTTTCAGGATCTCCGGCTTGAACGCCAAGCCATGTCCCGGCCGCTCCGGCGCCGTGATGGTGCCGTTTGTCACCTTCACCGGCTCGACCCAGAGGTCTTCCGAGAGGCCCATGTCCTCGATCCAGGCGCCATTCGGAATGGAGGCGAGCAACTGCACGTTCAATTCCGGAAACAGATGCGGCGCCATCTGCAGGCCCCAGGTGTCGGCGAGCACGGAGATCTTGCGCAGGTCCGTATAGCCGCCGCGCATCGGGTCGGGCTGCAGGATCGGACAGCACGGATTCTCGAAGAACGGCCGCAAGTCGTAGCGCGTGAAATGCGTCTCGCCGCCGACGATGCGAATGGGCAGCGCCTGCGCGACCCGCTGGTAGCCCTTGAAGTCGTCGGCCGGCACCGGCTCCTCCAGCCAGTAGACGTCGTGGTCGACGATCTTGCGGCCCTGGTTGATCGCGACGTCGGCGGTCCAGCCCTGGTTGATGTCGATCATGATGGCGATGTCGGGCCCGAGCGCCTCGCGCATGCGCTTGACGTTGTCGACATCGCCGCGCAGGTCGGTGGTGTGCGCCATCTGCATCTTGATGGCCTTGTAGCCCTTCTGCTTGTAGTGCAGCGCCTTGGCGATCATGCCGTCGCCGCCGGAGCCGCGGAAGCAGCCCGAGCCATAGACCGGCAGCTCCGAGCGGACATGGCCCCACAGCCGATGCAGCGGCATGTTGGCGCGCTTGCCGATCGCGTCCCACAGCGCGATGTCGAGCGCCGACATCGCCATGGTGACGATGCCGCCGCGGTTGTAGGTGACGGTGCGCTTCCAAAGATCGGTCCAGATGCCTTCGACCGCGGTGGCGTCCTTGCCGATCACGTGCGGCAGCAAAGTTTCTTCCAGCGCCGCGACCACAGTCTTCAAGCCCGGCCGGAACGAGAACAGATAGCCCATGCCGACAATGCCGCCCTTGGTCTCGACCTCGAGCACCAGCAGATTGCGCGCCTCGCCGAAGGCGTGGCCCTTGAGCCACGGATCGTTGGGCCACGGCACGCGCAGCATGGTGGTGCGGACGGCCTTGATGGTCATGTCGGTCATTGTTCAGGGTCCCGGGCGGATTTCGTTGAGCTCAAGTTCGACGCATTCATCATAGCGCGGCAGGTGGGTGATGAATCCACCGGAATGCAGGCTGTCGGCGAGCCGCATGAAGCCGAGCTGGTTCATCGCGGTGTCGCGCGACCAGAGGCCCAACTCGCGATAGCGGTTGAGCGAGCGCGCCAGAACGTCCTTCGGCACGTCGGGAAAGAAGTGCGAGACCGCGGTGGCAAGCTCCTCGGCCGGATTGGCATAGACCCAGGCCAGCAGCTTCGCGGTGGCGCGCGTCATCGCGGCGAATTCGTCGCGGTATTTGGCGCAGGCCTCGCGCGTCGCAATGAAGGCCGTGTAGGCGGTCGGGCCGCGGGAGCTTGCGGCGTAGAGCACATCGCCCGCCTTGTCCTGCTCGGCCATCGACACGAACGGCTCGAAGGCCTGCATCACATCGAGGTCGCCGGCCTTCAGCGCGTTGTAGTTGCGCGTCATGGCGCGGTCGGCGATGCGCGGCAGCGTGTCGGGATTGATATGGGCCTCGCGCAGGTCGTGCTGCAGGCACATCCACGGCGTCGGCACCTCGGAGACCGAGGCGAATTTCATCTGCTGCAGTTCGCTCAGCCGGAACGGCTGCGCGCCGCCCCTCGGGCTTCCTTTGCCGATCAAAAAGAACGGATCGTGCGACACCACCTCGCAGAAATTCACCAGCGGCGAATGCCGATCCTGGTCGTGGGCCTTCATCACCCGCATCGGTCCGCCCCAACTGACATCGATGGTGCGATCCACAAGCTTCGGCACCGCGTCGCCCGGCGCGTCGGAGGTCAGCAATTCCACCTCGACGCCCTCGCGCGCGTAAAAGCCGAGCGCATAGGTCGCGTAAAACGGCGCGTAGAAAACGGCGCGGAAATTCTCCGAGAGCCGGATCGGCATGAACGAGACCCCATGGCTTGCGCGCGGAAGTGAATTTGAGCGCGGAAGCGGATTTGCGTTGGCCGGACGGCCGCGGTGTGCAAGCTTGTCGAGGCCGGAAGTGTACGACGAGGAATTGCAGGATGAGAACCCTGTTCGGCCTCTGGTGTTTCATGCTTGCCGCGCTGGTCCCGGCCGCGCAGGCGCAGGAGAACTACCCCAATAAGACCATCACTTTGGTGTTGACGGTCCCGCCCGGCGGTGCCGCCGATTTCGTCGCGCGTCTCGTCGGCCAGAAGCTGTCGGACGCGCTGGGGCAGCCGGTGGTGATCAGCAACCGCGGCGGCGCGGCTGGCACGATCGCGGCCGACAATGTCGCCAAGTCAGCACCGGATGGCTATACGCTGCTTCTCAACTCCATCACCACCCACGGCATCGGCCCGCATCTGTCCCAAAGCCTGCCGTACGATCCGGTGAAGGATTTCACGCCAATCGTCTTCGTCGCCCATGTGCCGCTGATCATGGCGATCAACAGCGGCCACGAGATGAAATCGGTGGCTGACGTGATCGCCTATGGCAAGGCCAATCCCGGCAAGCTGTCTTTTGCGTCGTCCAGCAACGGCAGCGCGCCGCATTTGGCCGGCGAGCTGATGCAGATGGTGACCGGCATCAAGATGCTGCACGTGCCTTATCGCGGCAGCGGCCCGGCGGTGATCGATGTCGGCGCCGGTCGTGTCGACATGATGTTCGACGGGGTGCCGTCGCTGCTGCCGCTGATCCAGGCCGGCAAGCTCCGGGTCCTGGCCGCCGCCAGTGCGGCGCGCAACCCCGTCGTGCCCGATGCGCCGACCTTCGAGGAGCTCGGCATCAAGGGCATGGAAATCTCGCTCTGGTATGGGCTGCTGGGTCCGGCCGGTTTGCCGCAGCCGATCGTGCAGCGGCTGAACACCGAGCTGGTGAAGATCCTGAAGATGCCGGAGATCGCCGAGAGCTTTGCCAAGCAGGGCGCGGTGCCGATGGGCGGGTCGCCGCAGGATTTTGCGACATTCATGCGCGCGGAATCCGATCGCTGGGGCGAGGTGGTCCGACGCAACAACATCAAGATCGAGTGAGGGCGGTCGAGCAACGCGGTCATTCCGGGGCGCGAGCGTAGCGAGCGAACCCGGAATCCAGACGAGGATACAGTCCCTGCTGTTCTGGATTCCGGGTTCGTGGGCTTCGCCCACGCCCCGGAATGACAGCCTGCCAGTTTCAGCGCGCCTGCCTGTGATAAACCGCATTCGGCCGCATGTCGGTGGCCGATGCCACGCGGTTGCTCATGTTGTAGAAGCCCGCGACTGCGGCGATGTCCCAGATGTCGCGCTCGCTGAAGCCGGCCTCGCGCAGCGCCTCGCGGTCCTCTTCCTCCATCGCCCAGGACTCGGCGGTGAGCTTCACTGAAAAGTCCAGCATGGCGCGGTGGCGCTTCGACAGCCGCGCGGCGCGATAGTTCATCACCATCAGCTCGCCCAGCGCTGGATCGCCCGACAGCGCGCGCACCGCGGCGCCGTGCGCGACGAGGCAGTAGTAGCACTTGTTGTGCGACGACACCGCGACCGCGATCATCTCGCGCTCGAGCTTGGAGAGCCCCGACGGCGCCAGCATCAGGTCGTTGTACATCGCAACGAACGGCTCGAGCTTGGCGTTGTCGAATGCATAAGCCGCGAGCACGTTGGGCACGAAGCCGAGCTTCTCCTGGCACTTTGCGAAATAGGCTTCCATCTCCGGCGAGAGCTTGCCGCGCTGCAGCGAAAGCGCTGTGATCTCGGTATCGTCGGCGGCGGTCTGGTTCGGAATGTCAGTCGAGGCTTTCGACGGGGTTGCCTTGATATTGCTCGGTTTCCTGCGTTTCGTCGGCACGTCGCTCTCCCGGTTCAAGTCGTGGAAGCCTACATCCCTTCGGGCATGAAGCGAAACCAGTCATTGCCTTAGCAATCGGCAAGAGCGATGTGATTCTGGCGAATTCGATTGAATGATCGCGGATTGATTCTCATGACTCAGCACGCAACGGCCGAACGAGGAAGCTCCGAGGAGCGCAGTGTCCGTGCCCGACTGGGGGCGGCCGGTAAGCTCCTGCGCGATCGCAAGATCGATGTGCCGGACGGCTTTGCCGCGCTGCTGTTCGACCGCGCCGTGCCCGAGGATGTGGTGCGCTACGACGCCGCCGAGCTTGCGGCGCTGGCGCATGAGGCCTGGACGTTCTTCAGCGCACGCAAGATCGGTGCATTGAAAATTCGTTTCGACTCGCCGGACCCGGCGCTGGGCGATCACCTCAAGACCATCTCGGTGATCGAGATCATCAACGACGACATGCCGTTCCTGGTCGACTCGGTGATGGCCGAGCTCGCCGAGCGCGGCCTCGACGTCCGCCTGGTCGCTCACCCCATCATCACGGCCGATCGCGACAAGAGCGGCAAGCTCAAGTCGGCGCCGGCCGAGGCGAAGCGGCACAACGGCGAGACTCGCGAGAGCTTCATCCACATCCACGTCGAGCGCGTCGAAGACGCCGCGCGCCGCGCCGAGATCGTCAAGGCGCTGGAGGATGTCCTCACTCAGGTGCGGGCCGCGGTGGCCGACTGGAAGCCGATGCTCAAGCGCATCGACGAGGTCATCAAGGAGCTGAAGACCAATCCGCCGCCGGTGCCGGTCGACGACATCGCCGAGGCGGTGCAGTTCCTGGAATGGATCGCGGCGCAGAACTTCACGTTCCTGGGCGTCAGCGACTACACGTTCAGCGGCAAGAGCCGCGAGCTCGTGCCGGTGAAGGATTCGGCGCTGGGGCTCTTACGTGCGACCGACGTTCCGATCTTCACCCGCGCCGGCAAGCCGGTGACCGCGACGCCGCAGCTTCGCGCCTTCTTCGATGCACCGAAGACGCTGATCGTGCTCAAAGCCAACGTGCGCTCGCGTGTGCACCGCCGCGTCTATCTCGACTATATCGGCGTCAAGCGCTTCGACGAGGACGGCAACGCGGTCGGCGAATTCCGCATCGTCGGATTGTTCACCTCGACCGCCTATACGCGCTCGGTGCGGACCATTCCGTACCTGCGGCGCAAGGTCGATGCCGTGCTGCGCCGCGCCGGCTTCGATCCGGATTCGCATTCCGGCAAGGCGCTGGTGAACGTGCTGGAGAGCTATCCGCGCGACGAGCTGTTCCAGATCGACGAGGAGACGCTCTACGAGTTCGCGCTGACGATCCTGCAATTGGAGGAGCGGCCGCGGGTGCGCGTGCTGGCGCGGCGCGATCCGTTCGATCGCTTCGTCTCGGTGTTGGTGTTCGCGCCACGCGACCGCTACGACTCCCAGGTGCGGGTGCGGATCGGCGCTTATCTCGCCGAGGTCTTCAAGGGCCGCGTCAGCATCTTCTATCCGAGCTTCCCGGAAGGTGGGCTGGCGCGGGTTCATTTCATCATCGGCCGCGACGGCGGCGAGACGCCCAATCCGGATCGCGAGACGCTGGAGAAGGCGGTCGGCGCGATCGTCCGCACCTGGACCGATGCGCTCGGCGCTGCGCTCACTGGCACGCAGGCGCCGGGCCGCGCGCAGACATTGTTTGCGCGTTATCGCGACGCGTTTTCCGTGGGCTATCGCGAGGCCTTCTCGCCCGATGAGGCGGTTGAGGACATCGCTCTGCTTGAAGGCCTTTCGGCGGAGCGGCCGCTCGGTGTCGAGTTCTATCAGCGCGGCGGCGACCAGGACCCCTGTGTCGGGCTGAAGGTCTGGAATCACGACCGGCCGATTCCGCTCTCCGAGCGCGTGCCCGTGCTGGAGAACATGGGCTTCCGGGTCGTCGACGAGCGAACCTTCGAGGTCCATGGTAAGCCGGGCGCCTGGCTGCACGACATGGCGCTGGAGCGGAACGACGGCAGGCCAGCCGCGCTCGAGCCGATGAAGGCAGCGCTCGAAACCTGCTTCATCATGGTGATGCGCGGTGTCGCCGAGAACGACGGCTACAACGCGCTGGTGATGGCGGCGGGCCTGCCGTGGCGCGACGTCGCGCTGCTGCGGACGATCTCGCGCTTTCTGCGCCAGATCAGCGTGCCGTATTCGCAAGGCTACATGTGGGCGACGCTGCGCAAGCATGCGGGGCTGGCGGCGAAGCTGGTCGAGCTGTTTCACGCGCGCTTCGATCCACGGATCGAGTCCCGAAACAAGCCGCAGGCCGATATCGCCGCTGCGATCGAGGAGGGGCTCGCGTCGGTCGACGTGCTCGACGAGGACCGGATCATCCGCCGCTTCGTCAACGCCGTGCAGTCGGCGATCCGCACCAATTACTACCAGCTCGGCATGGACGGGCTGCCGAAGGCCGAGATCGCCATCAAGTTCGAAAGCCGCAAGCTCGACAGCGTGCCGCGGCCAGAGCCGCTCTACGAGATCTTCGTCTATTCGCCGCGGGTCGAGGCCGTGCATCTGCGCTTCGGCAAGGTGGCGCGCGGCGGCATCCGCTGGTCCGACCGGCCGCAGGACTTCCGCACCGAGATTTTGGGCCTCGTGAAGGCGCAGCAGGTCAAGAACGCCGTCATCGTGCCGGTCGGATCGAAGGGCGGCTATGTGCCGAAGCTGATGCCGGTGGGCGGCACGCGGGAGGCGATGCAGGCGGAGGGCGTCGCGGCCTATCGCATCTTCATCTCGACCTTGCTCGACATCACCGACAATCTCGATCTCAACCGGGTCATCCCGCCCGACAACGTGGTGCGGCACGACAACGACGATCCGTACTTGGTGGTCGCGGCCGACAAGGGCACCGCGACCTTCTCCGACATCGCCAACGAGATTTCGGAAGCGCACAAATACTGGCTCGCTGACGCCTTCGCGTCGGGCGGCTCGGCCGGCTACGACCACAAGCGCATGGGCATCACGGCCCGTGGCGCCTGGGAGTCGGTGAAGCGCCACTTCCGCGAGATGGATGTCGACATCGGCAAGACGCCGTTCAGTGCGGTGGGCGTCGGCGACATGTCGGGCGACGTGTTCGGCAACGGCATGCTGCGCGAGACGACCACGAAGCTTTTCGCGGCGTTCGATCACCGCGACATCTTCATCGATCCCAATCCCGATCCGGAGAAGAGCTTCGCCGAGCGCAAGCGGCTGTTCGGGCTGCCGCGCTCGAGCTGGCAGGATTACGACAAGAAGCTGATCTCCAAGGGCGGCGGCGTGTTCTCGCGCTCGTCGAAGGAGATCGCGCTGTCGAAGGAGGCGCAGCAGGCGATCGGCTTTGCCAAGGACAAGGCCACGCCGCAGGAGATCATGAACGCGATCCTGAAGGCGCCGGTCGATCTCCTGTTCTTCGGCGGCATCGGCACCTACATCCGCGCATCGAGCGAAAGCGACGAGGCGGCGGGCGACCGCGCCAACGATGCGATCCGCATCACGGGTGCGCAGGTTCGCGCCAAGGTGATCGGCGAGGGCGCCAATCTCGGCATGACGCAGCGCAGCCGCATCGAAGCGGCGCACCACAAGGTGCGGCTCAACACGGATGCCATCGACAACTCGGCGGGCGTGAACACTTCGGACGTCGAGGTCAACATCAAGATCGCGCTGAGCCTGCCGGTGCGCGACGGCCGCCTCACCATCAAGGCGCGCAACGCGCTGCTGGGGCAGATGACCGACGACGTCGCGACGCTGGTGCTGCGCAATAATTATCTCCAGACGCTCGCGCTGTCGCTCGCCGAGCGCCGCGGCATGGAGGATTTCGGCTTCCAGCAGCGACTGATGCAAACGCTGGAGACGGCAGGCGAGCTCGACCGCGCGGTCGAGTTCCTGCCCGACGACACCGAGCTCGGTGAGCGCAGCCGCCGCTCGCAGCCGCTGACCCGGCCGGAGCTTGCGGTGCTGCTGGCCTACGCCAAGCTCTCGCTCTATTCGGCGCTGCTCGATTCCGAGGTGCCGGACGATCCCTATCTCGGCCGCGAGCTGGGGCGCTATTTCCCGAAAGCTATCGCCGACAAATTCCCGGATGCGCTGGAGAAGCACCGGCTGCGCCGCGAGATCATCGCGACGCAGCTTGCGAATTCGATGATCAACCGCGGCGGGCCGTCGCTGCTGGTGCGGATCGCCGACCAGACCGGCGCGTCGCCCGCGGATATCGCGGCGGCGTTCGCGGCGGTGCGCGACAGCTACGACATGCCGGAGCTGAACGACGAGATCAACGCGCTGGACGGCAAGGTCGCCGGCAAGGTGCAGCTGTCGCTCTACGCTGGCGTGCAGGATCTGCTGCTCGACCGGCTGGTCTGGTTCCTGCGCAACGCCGACTTGTCGAAGGGCCTGGCCGGCGTGGTCGAGCACTATCGCAACGGCATCGCGGCGCTGACCAAGACGCTGGATGCGGCGTTGCCGAAGGACGCGGCCGAGGCGCGAGTCGCGCGCAGGAAGGAGCTGACCGACGCGGGCGTGCCGGACGGTCTGGCCGGCCGCATCGCGAGCCTGCCGGAGCTTGCGGCGGCGCCCGACCTGGTGCTGATCGCCGACCGCACCGGCAAGCCGATGAATATCATTGCGGCGACGTTCTTTGCGGCCGAAGCGTTCTTCCGCATCGATCGCGTGGCGTCCGCGGCGCGCAACATCACGGTGTCGGATTACTTCGATCGCCTCGCGCTCGACCGCGCGCTGGATTCGATAGGCGACGCCGAGCGGCGGCTCACGGCTTCGATGGTGGAGACCGGCAAGTCCGGCGACGACGCGGTCAAGGCCTGGGTCGAGCCACGCAAGGCCGAGATCGACCGCATCCGCGGCTCGATCCACCAGATCGCAAGTTCGGGGTTGACGCTGTCGAAGCTGACGGTCGCGGCGAGTTTGTTGGGCGACCTGGCGAAAGGATAATATCCAGGCGAAGGCCTGAGTGTATCGGCACGTCCGTATCTTATTGTGGCGAAGATTCCGTCCGCGAGTCATTGCCGGGCTTGACCCGGCAATCCATGATCGCTCTCCGCGATGGCGGACTATTACGTTTATATCCTAACGAACAAACCGCGCGGCACATTGTATGTCGGCGTGACCAGCGACCTTGTTGGCCGGGTCTATCAGCACCGCGAAGGTGTGGTTGCGGGATTCACGAAACGATATGGCTTGAAGCAATTGGTTCATTTCGAACGCTATGACTTGCCCACGTTGGCTATCCAGCGAGAGAAAAATATCAAGCACTAGCCGAGGATGTGGAAGCTCGACCTGATTAACGAATCAAACCCGCAGTGGCGCGATCTCTACGACGACATTACGCGCTGAGGGCGCTCATGGATGCACGGGTCAAGCCCGCGCATGACACCACCCGGATTGCGACAGCACATCACTCACGCAACAGACTTGCGTCAATTCCTGACGTTTCCGATCAATGCCGGAAATGCCGCGTGCCGGTAAACACCATGGCGACGTTGTGATCGTCGGCGGCCTTGATCACCTCGTCGTCGCGCACCGAGCCGCCGGGCTGGATCACCGCGGTGGCGCCGGCCTCGATCGCGACGAGGAGCCCGTCGGCAAACGGGAAGAACGCGTCGGAGGCGACCACCGAGCCTTTGGTCAGCGGCGTTGAGAGCTTCAATTCCTTCGCGGCGTCTTCGGCCTTGCGGGCCGCAATGCGCGAGGCGTCGACGCGGCTCATCTGGCCGGCGCCGATGCCGACGGTGGCGCGGTCCTTCACATAGACGATAGTGTTCGACTTGACGTGCTTGGCGACGCGGAACGCGAACCGCAGGTCGTCGAGTTCCGCCGCAGTCGGTGCGCGCTTGGTGATGGTCTTGAGCTGCATCTCGTCGACCGTGGCGTTGTCGCGGGACTGAACGAGCAGGCCGCCAGCGACTGATTTCACCGTGAGCCCCATGGCGCGCGGATCGGGCAGGCCGCCGGCCAGCAGCAGCCGCAGGTTCTTCTTCGCGCCGACGATCTTGATCGCTTCTTCCGTGGCATCCGGCGCGATGATCACCTCGGTGAAGATCTCGGTGATGGCCTTGGCGGCTTCGGCGTCGAGCGTGCGGTTCACCGCGACGATGCCGCCGAAGGCCGAAGTCGAGTCGCAGGCCAGCGCCTTGCGATAGGCCTCGATCAGGTTGCCGCCCTCCGCGACGCCGCACGGATTGGCGTGCTTGATGATCGCGACCGCCGCGGTGCGCTTCGGATCGAACTCGGCGACGCATTCATAGGCCGCGTCGGTGTCGTTGATGTTGTTGTAGGAGAGCTGCTTGCCCTGCACCTGCCGTGCGCTCGCGACGCCCGAGCGCTGATCCGGCGCGCGGTAGAACGCCGCGCTCTGGTGCGGGTTCTCGCCATAGCGCAGCGCCTCGGCGAGCTTGCCGCCGAAGGCGCGGAATGCCGGCGCCTGGTCGCCCAGCGTCTGCGCGAACCAGTTGGAGATCGCGGCGTCGTAGCTTGCGGTGCGGGCATAGGCTTTCGCCGCGAGCTTCTTGCGCAGCAGCAGCGTCGTCGAGCCGCCGTGCTGTGACAGCTCGGTGAGCACGGCCGTGTAATCGTCGGGCTCGACCACGACGGCCACGTCGGCGTGGTTCTTGGCGGCGGCGCGGATCATCGCCGGGCCGCCGATGTCGATGTTCTCGACGCAATCCTCGTAGCCCGCGCCCTTCGCGACGGTCGCCTCGAACGGATAGAGGTTGACCACGAGGAGATCGATCGGGCGGATGCCGTGCGCCGTCATCGCGCCGGCGTGCTCCTTGTTGTCGCGGATCGCGAGCAATCCGCCATGCACCTTGGGATGCAGCGTCTTGACCCGGCCGTCCATCATCTCGGGAAAGCCGGTCAGCTCGGACACGTCCATCACCTTGAGGCCGGCATCCTTCAGCGCCTTGGCGGTGCCGCCGGTCGAGACCAGCTCGACGCCGTGGCTCGTAAGCCCGCGGGCAAAGTCGATCAGCCCGGATTTGTCCGAAACGGAAATGAGAGCACGGGTCACGCGGCGCAGGTCGGTCATGTCATCCAGTCAGAGTGCGGCCGCTCAGGGCGCGGCCAGGGGCAGTTGCGGGTCTTCCCCGCGGCGGCGCGTGCCGCCGGAGCCCTGCGCATTGGCCAGCGCCAGGCTCCAATGGACACGAGGAATCTTCCGGGCGCGGCCGTAGATCACCATTTGAACCGCGCGGCGCGGCCCGTCGGACCCGGACAGATATACGCTTTCCTCGATCTCGACGCGATCCTCGTAAGCGTTGAAAGTCCACACCTCGCGGTTCGGCAGCATCAGCATGGCACCGTGGCCGTCGGTCAGCTTGTTGGCCTTGACGGTCGGGTGCAGGTGAAACCGCACCGCGAACTCGTCGGCGACATTCTGCGGAAGCATGTCGCCTTCGGTGGAGACGAACAGGTCCTCGCCGTCGAGCCGGGTGCCGTCCTGGGCCAGCTTCAGGGCGCGTTGATGCAGCACCTTGAAGCGATCGGCATAACCGTCATGGGACGCGCGCAGGATGACGGCGTCGCCGCGGTCCTCGCGCGACACCTGGGCGTCGGCCGGCCCGCTGACGATCGGCGTGCCGAGCAGGGCCTTGAACGAGCCGCCTTCGAGGAAGCGGCAGGACGAGGTGTCGTTGAACACCACGGTGGAATGCGCCGCGGTGGCGCGCGCGACCTGCCGCCAGGTCTCCTTGTTGGTTCCCGGCAGGCCACAGTTGACGATCACGCGCTGCAGGCCGTGCGACATCTCGAACGACAGCGCGCCTGCATGGGCCTCCTGGCTCACGTTGATCGGCGGCGGGCCGCCGGCGTCGAGCAGCAGGGTCATCTCGCCGGCCTGTACCCGCTGATAGCCGGAATGCGGCGCATTCGACAGCGGTGCGCCGCGGGCGTCGTCATAGGCGAGGATCGTCGCCATCACGTCGGGCAGGGTCGGGCCCATGCCGTTGAAATGCGCGAAATTGCCGTCGCCGTGCCGGAAGAACCGCATCATCGGCATCATGCGGTCGATGGCGTTGTTGAGCTGCGGCGGGGGCGCGATGTTGCGGGCCGCAAAGGCATGGCGCAGCGGCAGCAGGTCGAGCAGCAGTTCGATCAGCGCGCCGGGATTGCGGCTGATGTGCCCGCCGTCCGGCAGGATCTGATACTCGATCTCGGTGACGAGCTGCTTGACGGCGCCGCGCATATGCCGGGCCTGGCCCGACATGCAGAGCGCCGCATAGGTCAGCGCCACCAGCGCCTGCATCCGCGGCACGCCCTCGCGCGCTTCGATCGCGGTGTGGCGTAGATAGCGGACCTGCCGCACCAGGCTGCGCAGGAAGCGGCGATAGAAGGCGTCATCGGCGTCGTGCAGGATCAGCGGCGCCTGACTCAGCCACGAGGTGACGCGGCGCGCCAGGATCTCGGGCTGCCATGCCTCGGCGTCCCATGCGCCTTGAACCGAGATCCATTCGTCGACGAGCGCGCGGGCGTTGGCGCGGGTGATGCCGGACTCGGCGGCGCGCAGATGCCGCAGCCAGCCGAAGCCGAGCAGGCTCGCGGCCCATTCGTCGGAGGGCGGCGCGATCTCGAACGGCGAGCGGCCGTCGCTGATCACGACCTTGCCGGCGAAGGCAAAACGGCCGGCGTAGATCTCGCTGGCGCGCGTGCCGTCGGCGGTGCGCAGATCCTGCGGCGCGATCAGCAGGCGCTCGGCCTTGCGCGGAATGAAGCTCAGGCGAATGAACGGATGGCCGCGCAGGCGGCCGGCGGCCATGCGCAGGCCGCGGCGTCCGAGCAGCAACAGCAGCTTGGCCCGCTCCCCAATCGACAGGCCGGCCATCAAAACGCTCGCCTCGTTATAGATCGCGGGCGCTTCGCCCCGCCCCTACCCGAACGCAAGGTATACCGAACGTGGGGACTCCGGCCAACCGTCACAAAGGTTGCTAAGTGCCCTGAACTGCTGAGATTCGAGCCGCGTAAAAGCCGTCGAGCCCGGACATGCGCGGCTCGGTGTCGGGCCAGTGGCAGGGCAGGGTGCGCAACTCGCCCTCGGCCGTCAGAAATTTCTCCTGCCCGCCGACCTCGTCGGCGCGGATCGGATCGCGCCTGAGGTGCGAATTTCGCGCCAAAAGCGCGGTAATTTGATCCTCGCCCTCCTCGCGCTCCAGCGAGCAGGTGCAATAGACCAGCGTGCCGCCGGGCTTCAGCAGCGTGACCGCCTGGTCGAGCAACCGCGCCTGAAGGGCCGTGAGCTTGCCGAGATCGGTCTCGGATTTGAGCCACGGAATGTCAGGATGCCGCCGCACAGTTCCTGTGGATGAACAGGGCGCGTCGACCAGAACGGCGTCGAACGGGCCGCCCTGCCACTGCGCGGCATCGGCCTCGACGATCTCGGCGGTAAGCTGCAACCGCTGCAGGTTTTGCCGCAGCCGGGCGAGACGGACACCCGAGCGGTCGACGGCAGTGATCTGCGCGCCGGCCTGCGCAAGCTGCGCGGTCTTGCCGCCGGGCGCGGCGCAAAGATCGGCCACGGTCTTGCCGCGCACATCACCAAGCAGCCGCGCCGGCAGGGCTGCGGCCGCATCCTGCACCCACCAGTCGCCGGCCTCGAAGCCTGCGAGCTGCGACACAGGACCCGACGCGACGGTGCGCACCGTGCCGGTCGGCAGCACGCGGCCATTGAGCGTGGTGGCCCAGGTTTGCGGATCGCCCTTCACGGTGAGATCGAGCGCCGGCTCCTGCGTGTGCGCGACGCCGATCGCGCGCGCGGTGTCCTCGCCGTAATGCGCGATCCAGCGCCGCATCAGCCAATCGGGCGTGTCGAGCAACGCGGTGTCGAGCGCGGCCAGGCGCGCCTTGCCGTCGCGCGTGAGGTTCCGGAGCACGGCGTTGATCAGGCTGGCATAGCGCGCACCGTGGCGGTCGTCGCGCGAAAGCCGCACCGATAGATCGACCGCCGCGTGATCGGGCACGTCGAGGAACAGGATCTGCACGGCGCCGACCAGCAGGATCATCTCGACATGCGGCGCCTCCGGCGGAATGCCGCGTTCGAGATGCGCGGTGAGCAGATGCCGCAGCGTGCCGAGGCGCCGGAGAGCGGTCGCCACGATGGTCCGTGTCAAAGCGCGATCGCGCTCCGGCACGGTGCCGAGCCCGCTGGTCTCGAGCAGCTCGTCGAGCGGGCGCCTCCGGCGCAGCACGCCATAGAGGATATCGGCCGCGATCCTTCGGGCGGCGAGGCCTGGCGGCGGAGCGGACGGCGTGGTTTTTCGAGCGAGCGACATTTCAGGCAGTCATGCCCCGCTTTTGCAGGGCATGACAATGTTTAAGTGCGGCGGGGTCAGCCCCAAGGGCCAGAGGGGGCGCCGCTCGCAGGGCCGGCCGGGCGGCGCTGCCACGGGCCTGCCGGTGCCCCAGGAGGCGGCGCGTTCCAGCCGCCGCGCATCTCGCGCGCCAGCGCCTGGAGCGCGGCGATGCGGTTCTGGGTGGACGGATGGGTGGTGAACAGGTTGTCCATGCCGCGGCCGCTTAGCGGATTGACGATGAACATGTGGGCGGTGGCCGGATTGTGCTCGGCCGCCTCGTTGGGAATGGCATGGGCCGCGGCTTCGAGCTTGCCCAGCGCCGAGGCGAGCCATTCCGGCTGGCCGGCGATCCGGGCGCCGAGATTGTCGGCGGCGTATTCGCGGGTCCGGCTGATCGCCATCTGCACCAGCATGGCGGCGATCGGCGCGAGGATGACCATGGCGAGCGTGCCGATGATGCCGAGGCCGCCGCTGTTGTTGTTGCGGTGGCCGCCGGTGAAGAACATGCCGAACTGCGCCAGCATCGAGATCGCGCCCGCGATGGTCGCCGTGATCGTCATGATCAGCGTGTCGTGGTTCTTGATGTGCGCGAGCTCGTGCGCCAGCACGCCGGCCAGTTCCTCGCGGTTCATGCGCTCCATCAGCCCGGTGGTCACCGCGACCGCGGCATTCTGCGGATTGCGTCCGGTGGCGAACGCATTGGGCTGCGGGTTGTCCATGATGAAGACGCGCGGCATCGGCAGGCCGGCGCGCTCGGCAAGGCCTGCGACGAGGTTCACCAGTTCGGGCGCGGTGCGCTGATCGACCTCCTGCGCGCCGTGCATCGACAGCACGAGCTTGTCGGCGTTCCAGTAGCTGATGAGGTTCATGCCGGCCGCGACGACGAGCGCGATCAGCGCGCCGGTCTGGCCGCCGATGAGATAGCCGACGCCCATGAACAAGGCCGTCAGCCCTGCCAGCAGAATGGCCGTCCGCAGATAGTTCATGACACTCCTCCGAAAGTTCCCTAACGCGTGGGGAACAGAAACTCTTGGTCGAGGAAATGGGCGTGGCCGGCGCCCCTTCAAGATAAGACGAATGCGCCGAACCGCCGCGGAGCATTTGGTGGCCCATTGCAGTTGAGGGTGCCGATGGCCCATTTAAGGGCATGACCAAAGCCGACGATCCCCAGGGCGGGGCGAAGCCCGCTCAACCGGGTCCCAAGAAGCCGCTGACGCCCGAGGCCGAGCGCGCGCTGGCGGAAGCCGCCGAGCGGCGGGCCAAGCACCAGGCCGAGCAAGCCGAAGTCAAGGAGGTCGGCGGCCCCAGCGGCCCCGAGCCAACCCGTTACGGTGATTGGGAAAAGAAGGGCCTGACCTCGGATTTTTGATCAATTCTGGTCAGGTCGGAACCCCGCGCGTTTTCCTGTCGCGCGATATAGGGCGTCTGAATCTAAGTTCTATGTGTGACGAAGCGTGAGTCACGCGTGACAGTGTGGTGTCACGCGTGACAACAGGTGCGACAGCGACGAATTACCGGGTCACCATGACCGGCGTGCCGATATTGACGCGTCCGAACAGGTCGGTGATGTCCTGGTTGTACATCCGGATGCAGCCATACGACACGAAGCCGCCGATCGAGCTCGGATCGTTGGTGCCGTGGATGGCATATTCGCCGCCGGACAATGTCAGCGCCGCAGCGCCCATCGGATTGTTCGGCGCGCCGCCTTCGTGGACGAAGGCTGTCTTCGGCCGCGCCTTGGCAATATCGGGCGGTGGGGCCCAGGCCGGCTTCACGTGCTTGCCGTCGATGACGGCGCGGCCGGCCCACTGGCGGCCGGCGCGGCCGACGCCGACCGGATACATCAGCGCGCGGCCTTCGCCGAGCACGAGATAAAGCCGGCGTTCGTTGGTGCGCACCACGATGGTGCCGGCCGAGACGTCACCTTTGAAAGGCACCATCTCGCCGCGCGCGGATGCGGGCGTGACAGTCGTAACGATGGTCGAGAACGAAAGAGCAGCAACCGCAACAGCGGCTGCAACGCAGCGGGACAGGGCACTCATGACGCAACGTCCTAATTAACGTTGCCGCATCTCTTAACTTCTCATTAACCATGATTTTTCCGGCGCCACAAGAGATCGCGCGGAGCGCTTCGGTTGCTGGCTGACCTGATTTGGTACACCGATACGCGCGTTGCGCGCCGCTCACTGCGCTTTGCTTTTCGGGCGCAATGCCGAGATCGCCTGGGTCGCGTAGGTGCCGGGATTTTCGCGGATGTAGGCGTTGACCGTCTGCTCCACGAAGGCGTGCTGCCTGGCGTTGGACTCGGTTGCCCAAAGCGCCGCCGCCGCAACGATGACGAGCCCGGCATTCACGCCATACCGGTTCTTCAGCTCGCCAAAGATCTCCTTCGAACCGCCCGCCATGCCGATCACCACCTTGGCAATGTCGGCGGTCATGGTCTCGGAGCGGTTCGCGACCTGAGCGAAGAAGTCGATGACCATGCGCACGTAGCGCTCATCGCCGCTCGCAAAGGCCGCGCCCCAAAGGACATCGAGATGCGCCGGCGAACGGACCGAAAGGTCGTCCAGCCGCGCCGGCAGATTGCCGAGCGCTTCCGCGAGCTTCTCATCCTGACCGGCCTGATCGAGCTTCGGCTTGAGCTTCGCGGTCGCCGCCTGATTGCCCGACATCCGCAGTGCGGCTGCGAGCGCCGTCGCGCTTTGCGGGCCGAGGCGGACCGGCATGAGCTGCTCGATGCGATCGGGATATTCGCGAAACACGATCGCAAAGAAACCGGTCACCGTCGGATAGGCGTCCCATTTGCCGGCATGTTCGGCGTCAAACCGCTCGATGAAACCGATCAGCCGCTCCGGCCTCGGGTCCTTGTAGAAAGACGTCAGCAGCTCGTCTTGACTGGCCGGCCTTTGCGCCTGCTGGGCGTGCGCGGTGGCCGGCGTCATCGATAGAACGCTGCCGCTGATCAACATCGAGAGGCAGATGAAGAACAGCGACGCCGGCTTCAGCAGCCGGCGCAGCAACACGCGCTCAGGAGGCTTCGCAACCATCGGCGTCCCCGTGCATCGTCATGATGACAGGTCCAGTATCGCCCCGCGACTGCTAAAGCCCGGTTATGCTCCGGCCTTGGCCTCGGCCTTCTTGTTCTGCCGGTTCTTCACCAGATCGTCGACCACGGTCGGATCGGCCAAGGTCGAGGTGTCGCCGAGATTGCCGTACTCGTCCTCGGCGATCTTGCGCAGGATGCGGCGCATGATCTTGCCGGAGCGCGTCTTCGGCAGGCCTGGCGCGAACTGGATGAGGTCGGGCGAGGCGATCGGGCCGATCTCCTTGCGCACCCACTGCACCAGCTCCTTGCGCAGGTCCTCGGTCGGCTGGATGCCGGCCATCAAGGTCACATAGGCGTAGATGCCCTGGCCCTTGATGTCGTGCGGATAGCCGACCACGGCGGCCTCCGACACGCTCTGATGCGCGACCAGCGCGCTCTCGACTTCGGCGGTGCCCATACGATGGCCGGCGACGTTGATGACGTCGTCGACACGGCCGGTGATCCAGTAATAGCCGTCCTCATCACGGCGGCAGCCGTCGCCGGTGAAGTACTTGCCCGGATAGGTCTTGAAGTAGGTGTCGACGAAGCGCTGATGGTCGCCGAACACGGTGCGCATCTGGCCGGGCCAGGAGTCGATGATACAGAGATTGCCGCTCGTCGCGCCCTCCAGCACCTTGCCTTCGGCATCGACGATCTGCGGCTGACAGCCGAAGAACGGCAGCGTCGCCGAGCCCGGCTTCTGCTTGATCGCGCCGGGCAGCGGCGTGATCAGAATGCCGCCGGTCTCGGTCTGCCACCAGGTATCGACGATGGGGCAGCGGCTGTCGCCGACCACGCGGTGGTACCACTCCCAGGCTTCCGGATTGATCGGCTCGCCGACCGAGCCGAGAAGCTTCAGCGACTTGCGCGAGGTCTTCTTCACCGGCTCGTCGCCGGCCTGCATCAGCGCGCGGATCGCGGTCGGCGCGGTGTAGAAGATGTTGACCTTGTGCTTGTCGATCACCTCCCAGAAGCGGGAGTTGCTCGGATAGTTCGGCACGCCCTCGAACATCAGCGTCACGGCGCCGTTCGACAGCGGCCCGTAGAGGATGTAGCTGTGGCCGGTGACCCAGCCGACATCGGCGGTGCACCAGTAGATGTCGCCCTCGTGATAGTCGAACACGTATTGATGCGTGATCGAGGTGTAGACCATGTAGCCGCCGGTGGTGTGCAGCACGCCCTTGGGCTTTCCGGTCGAGCCTGAGGTGTAGAGGATGAACAGCGGGTCCTCGGCGTGCATCTCCTCGCACGGGCATTCGCTGGTCACGACGGCGGCGGCCTCGTGGTACCAGACATCGCGGCCCGGCTCCATGTTCACCGCGCCGCCGGTGCGGCGCACGACGATGACGTGATCGACGCCGCCAACCTTGGCGATGGCCGCGTCGGTGTTGGCCTTCAGCGGCACCTTGCGGCCGCCGCGCAGGCCTTCATCGGCGGTGATCACCACCTTTGATTGGCAGTCCTCGATGCGGCCCGCGAGCGAGTCCGGCGAGAAGCCGCCGAACACCACCGAATGCACCGCGCCGATGCGCGCGCAGGCGAGCATCGCGTAGGCCGCCTCCGGGATCATCGGCATGTAGATGGTGACGCGGTCGCCCTTCTTGACGTTGCGGTTGCGCAGGATGTTGGCCATCCGGCACACCTCGTCGTGCAGCTCCTGGTAGGTGATCTTCTTGTCGTCCTTCGGATCGTCGCCTTCCCAGACGATCGCGGTCTGGTTGCCGCGCTTCTTCAGGTGCCGGTCGATGCAGTTGTAGGCGGCGTTCAGCGTGCCGTCCTCGAACCATTTGATCGAAACGTTGTCCGGCGCGTAGGACGTGTTCTTCACCTTGGTGAAGGGCCGCATCCAGTCGATGCGCTTGCCTTGCTCGCCCCAGAAGCCGTTCGGGTCCTTCACCGAGCGCTCGTACATCTGCTTGTACTTGGCGTCGTCGATGAAACCGCGCTGCTTCCACTCAGGCGAAACGTCATAGATCTTGTCGGACATCGCACTCTCCCGGCATCTCGCAGCTTTCGCGCGTCGTAGCGCTGCTGCGGCATCGTCTGCACTCATTATGCGACGCCGGCCCCAGCGGCCTCAAGCCGCGGGATTTGCCACTTTGGTCGATTGATCGAGATCAATGCGACATCGCGCTCGATCACCCGACCTATCGTTTTGAGCGCAGAACGCATAATGAATGGCTCAACAAGAAGTCCAGATTTGGGAGGCCGCCCGATGCCGGGTTTGTTGCGCTCAATCCTCACGGTAGCGCTGCTTTTCATGGGCGCGGCTTTGGCGCAAGGCCAAGCACAGGCGCAAACCTACCCCAACCGGCCGATACGGCTCCTCGTCGGCTATCCGCCGGGCGGCGCGGTGGACCTCATCGCAAGGCTTTATGGCCAGGGCCTGTCGGTGCGTCTGGGCCAGCCGGTGGTGATCGAGAACAAGCCCGGCTCCGGCAGCAATCTCGCCGCCGACATCGCGGCGAAGTCCGCGCCCGACGGCTACACGCTGTTTCACGGCCCCGACAACGTGTTCATGAGCAACCCGCATATCTACGGCAAGATGCCGTTCGACGTGTTCAAGGATCTGGTGCCGGTCGCAAGCGTGTCATCGAACCAGCTGGTGCTTGCCGTGCATCCTTCGGTGCCGGCGAACAACTTGCGCGACTTCGTCGAGCTCGCGCGGCGTTCCAGGCCGCCGCTGCTCTATGCCTCGATCGGCAATGGCAGCCAGCATCATCTCGCCATGGAGATGCTGAAACAGCATGTCGGCATCGACCTCACGCACGTGCCGTATCGCGGCGGCGGGCCGGCGGCGATCGGCCTGCTCGGCGGAGAGGTTTCAGCCATGTTCGGCGGCGGCTCGCTGGTGCCGACCATTCAGTCCGGCAAGGTGCGCGGGCTCGCGTCGACCGGCGCGGCGCGCAATCCGGCAACGCCGGAGCTGCCGACCATCGCCGAGCTTTATCCCGGCTACGAGGCGCTGATCTGGCACGGCCTGTTCGTGCCGGCGGGTGTGCCGCAGCCGATCATCGACCGGCTGCGCGCTGCGATGGCCGAAGTGATCGCCGAGCCGGAGTTCAAGAAGCGGCTGGCGGATTCCGGATCGGGCGAGCCCTATGCCACAACGCCGGATGAGTTCGCCGCCCGCATCAAGGGCGACTACGAGAAATACGGCAAGCTCATTCGCTCGATCGGCGTGAAGGTCGATTGAGTCTCACGGTCCAAACCAGCCGATGATACCGCCGATGATGATCATCGCGCCGAGCCAAGCGATGCTGTCGATAACGGTGAGCGTGGCTTTGCGGCCCTGAAACGCATTGTTGGCCGTGATGGTGGTCAGCACGAAGCCGAGCCAGCAGGCGGCGCCGATGATCATGCCCGCGCGCAGCGTGAACATGCTCATATGCAGGGTGATGCCGTAGATCGCCCAGGCCATGATCAACTCACCGACGAAAACGAGGATGAACGGTGCGGCCTTGGCGATCCCGGACTTGGCGGCAAGCTCCGCTTTGCATTGCTCCGGCGTCTTGCCCTGAGCCCGCATCCACGGGCCGCTCAGCGCCGTGTAGTAGATGCCGCCAAACAACCATGCCGCGATCGCGGCTGTGACAATCGCCAGGATATTGCCTGCGTGAGACATGCTTCTCTCCCCATGCGCGCGGCCAGTATACAGTTGCGGCACGAAATCTGCTTCGCCCTGACCTGAACCGTTAGGAGCTATCGTGCCTGCCATCAATCCCGAACGCCTGCTGGGCGACCTCTACGCGCTACGCAAGATCGGCACCTACAAGACCGGCGTGCACCGACCGACGCTGTCGCCGGACGATGTGGTGTCGCGGCAATGGCTCGTCGACCGTATGACCGAGGCCGGCCTGGATGCGCAGATCGACGGCATTGCCAATGTGTTCGGCAAAAGCCGTGCGGCCGGACGCAAGGTTCTTGCGGGCTCGCATATCGAGAGCCAGAACCAAGCCGGCTGGCTCGACGGCGCGCTCGGCGTCATCTTCGCGCTCGAGGCCGCCCGCGCTCTGCGCGATGACCCTGCGACGCGCGATGTCGGCGTCGATGTCATCGCGTTCTGTGACGAGGAGGGCCATTTCGGCAGCTATCTCGGCAGCCGCTCGTTCATCGGCGATGTCAGCGAAGCCGAGATCGACAAGGCGCGCGACCGCACCCACGGCAAGATGATGCGCGAGGCGCTGAAGGCGGCCGGTTATGGGGGGCGTCCGCGCCTGACGTTCGAGCCGGGCCGCTATGCCGGTTATTTCGAGGCCCATATCGAGCAGGGGCGGAGCCTCGAAACCGCAAACCTGAAGATCGGCGTGGTGACGGCGATCGTGGGACTTTGGGACTATCGCTTCAAGGTGATCGGACATCAGAACCACGCCGGCACCACGACCATGGCCGAGCGCAAGGATGCAGGGCTGACGTTGGTACGGCTGGTCGCGGCGATCGACCAGGAGTTCAAGAAAGCCACCGGACCGCGTTCGGTGTGGACATGCGGGCGCATGGAATTCGACCCCGGAGCGCCGAGCATCATTCCGGGCGAAGCGCGCGCGATGTTTCAGTTCCGCGATTCCGATCCGGCTATCCTGAACCGGCTGGAGGCGCTGCTGCATGAGCAGGTCGCGGCCTTCAACAAGGCCGGGCCGTGCAGCATCACGGTCGAGACGATCCGGCAGAGCACGCCGGCCGTGATGGACGAAAGCTTCCAGCAGGCCATCGAGCAGGCTGCCGCGAAGCACGCGCCGGGGCTCGCGGTGCGGATGCCGTCGGGTGCCGGCCACGACGCGCAGCATGTGGCGCGCGTGATGCCGGCCGCGATGCTGTTCGTGCCGAGCATCGACGGCATCAGCCATCACTGGGCGGAGAACACCTCGGACGAGGACATCGTGCTGGGGGCGCGGGTGTTTACGGACGCGATTGCGAATGTGTTGACGCGTTAAAGAGATTGGCGCGCCGCCGCTATAGATTTGTGCGGTTCTGGCCACCGGCGTCTGCCCACCCACCGCCGTCACCGCCGGGCTTGACCCGGCGGTCCATGACCCGGGTTCAACACGGAAGTCTTACGTAAGACTGCCTGAACTGCACCCGCTCATGGATTGCCGGGTCAAGCCCGGCAATGACAGTGTGCCGGGTGCGTCACCGATCACCCCTGCAAACGAAGCCTAAGCCTTTACGCCGCCCATCTTGCAGACGAGCTTCCACTCGTCCGCCGTCACCGGCTGCACCGACAGGCGCGACAGCTTGATCAGCGCCATGTCCTTCAGCTTCGCCTCTTTCTTGATGTCTTCGAGCGACACCGGCTTCGGCACCGGCTCCAGCGCCTTCACGTCGACCACCACCCACGGCTCGCCGGCCTTCGCGGTCGGATCGGGATGGTGCTCGCGGGCGATCTCGACGATGCCGACGATGTTCTTGCCTTCGTTGGAGTGATAGAAGAACGCGCGGTCGCCCTTCTTCATCTTCATCAGGTTGAGCTTGGCGGTATGGTTGCGCACGCCGGTCCATTCGGTGCCCTTGGCGCCGGCCTTGACCTGCTGGTCCCAGGACCAGGCGTCGGGTTCGCTCTTCACCAGCCAGTAAGCCATCGTTCGTCTCCGCTCAGGGCTTGATTTGTATTGGGGTGCCGCTGTCGACCAAAGCCCAGATTTCTTCCATTTCGGCGTTCGTCACCGCGATGCAGCCGTCGGTCCAGTCGCGATGCAGGTGCAGGCTGCCGAGCCATCCTAGCCCGTTCGGCAAGCCGTGGACCATGATGTCGCTTCCCGGCGGGACACCGTTCTGGGCGGCGCGGGCTCGGTCTTTGGCATCGGGAAAGGATATGTGCAGCGCCAGGTGGAAACGGCTGCGGCGGTTCTTGCCGTCGATGGAATAGTCGCCTTCGGGCGTGCGGCTGTCGCCCTCGCGCTGCTTGTGGCCAACAGGATCGCCGCCGAGCGACACACGATATGTTTTTATGACCTTGTCATTGTGCAGCAGTGTCATCTGCCGCGATTGCTTTTCCACCAGGATGGACGTCGCGCGGCTGGCTTGGTCTGCGAGTTGCGGAATTTCGCGCCGAGGCTTGAAGAAGTCCCAGCCCGCAAGAGCCGCAACCAGCAATACGGCAACGATAGCGAGTCCGGCGAGGCCGCGCCGCATTGTCAGTGTTCCGTCCGGAGCGGCCGCGCCAACAGCGACTCTATCGCTTCGTCCACGCTCATCTGCCCGGACAGCATCGCTGCAACCGCCGCGGCGATCGGCATGTCGACCTCTTTGTCGCGCGCCATCTCCAACAGCACCGGTGCCGTGAAGGCGCCTTCGGCCAAGCCGGTCTTGCCGTGGATGTCTTTTGTCGCGAGCCCTTTGCCGAGATTCATGCCGAAGCTGAAGTTGCGCGACTGCGGGCTTCCGCAAGTGAGGATCAGGTCGCCCAGCCCCGACAGACCCATCATGGTCTCGGTCTTCGCCCCATAGGCGCGGCCGAAGCGCACCAGCTCGGCGAAGCCGCGCGTGGTCAGCGCGGCCTGCGCGCTCGCGCCGAGCCCACGGCCAGTGACGATGCCGCAGGCGATCGCCAGCACGTTTTTCGACGCGCCGCCGACCTCGACGCCGCGCACGTCGGACGACTGGTAGGGCCGGAAGGTGCGGGATGCCAAGGCCTGCACGAGAGCGCCTGCGAGTGTTTCGTCTTCGGCCGCCAGCGTGACCGCGGTCGGCAACCCGCGGGCGACGTCGGCCGCGAAGCTCGGACCCGAGAGGATCGCAGGCGTCACCTTCGGCGCGCACTCGGCGATGATCTCGGTCATGAACTTGCGCGTGCCGTGCTCGATGCCCTTGGCACAGGCGATCACCGGCGTGCCCGGCGCGACAGCCGCACCAAGCGTCTTGCACACCGAGCGCATGGCTTGCGCCGGCACCACCAGCAGGATCGCATCGGCGCGGCATGCTTGCGCAAGATCGCGGGTCACCGCGATACCGTCCTCGATACGCAGGCCCGGCAGGAAGCGGCTCTCGCGCTTGGTGGCGAGATGCTCGGCATTGCCGGCGTCGAACTCCCACAGCGTGACCTTACGGCCGGCGCGTGCCGTGACGTTCGCCAGCGCCGTGCCCCAGGCGCCGCCTCCCAGCACCGCGATGCGATCAAACGTCATGCGCGGATCCTCGTGACGATTAAGCGCCCTGCTGCGCGACGCGCGTCGGCTTGGTCTGCGGACCCGCGACCTCGTCGAGCGGCCAGCGCGCCCGCGGCGCGAAGTCGAGTGGATCGGTGAGGCCCAGCGTCAGGCGCTCGGCGCCGGCCCAGGCGATCATCGCGCCGTTGTCGGTGCAGAGTTCGCCCGGCGGCACCACGAGCTTGACGCCGCCCTCGAAGGCGACACGCTGCAGCACCTTGCGGACTGCTTCGTTGGCGGCGACGCCGCCGGCCGCGACCAGCGCAGTCGGCGTGCCGTAGCGGGCGCGGAACACCTTCATGCCGGCGCGGAGCCGATCGTGGATCAATTCGACCACGGCCTGTTGGAACGAAGCGCAGAGATCGACCACGTCCTGGTCGTTGAGCGGTGCGATCTTCTGGGCTTCGAGGCGCAGCGCTGTTTTGAGCCCAGAGAGGGAAAAGTCCGGCTCGGCGCGGCCATGCATCGGCCGCGGCAGCGCAAAGCGTGTCGCATTGCCGCGCGCGGCTTCTTTCTCGACCTGCGGCCCGCCCGGATAGCCCAGCCCCAGAAGCTTCGCGGTCTTGTCGAAGGCCTCGCCGATGGCGTCGTCCTGGGTGGTGCCGAGCAGCGTGTAGTCGCCGATGCCGCGCACCGCGACGATCTGGGTGTGGCCGCCGGAGGCGAGGAACAGGCAATAGGGAAACTGGATGCCGGCGGTGAGGCGGGCGGTCAGCGCATGGGCTTCGAGATGGTTCACCGCCATCAGCGGCTTGTTCTCGACCATGGCGATGGCCTTGGCGGTGGTCAGCCCCACGATCACGCCGCCGATCAGGCCCGGACCCGCGGCGGCCGCGACGCCATCGATCTCACGGACCGTCAGATTGGCGTCCGCCAGCGCCTTCCCGACAATGTGATCCAGCGCGTCGACATGGGCCCGCGCCGCGATCTCCGGGACAACGCCCCCGAACGCCGCATGTTCGCCCACTTGCGACAGCACCACATTGGACAGGATCTTGCCCGGGCCTTCCCCCGAACGTTCGACCACCGCCGCGGCGGTCTCGTCGCACGTGGTTTCGATTCCGAGTACAAGCATGTCAAACGGCTAGCACTGAGAGGTCTGGTGACGCAATCCTTGGCGCAATCCTCCACCCCTATCCTTCGGCTCGGCACGCGCGGCAGCCCGCTGGCGTTGGCGCAGGCGCGCATGGTGCGCCAGGCGCTGGCGGCGGCGCACGGTTTTGACCCCGATCAGGTCGAGATCACGGTGATCCGCACCAGCGGCGACCGGATTCAGGACCGACCGCTCTCCGAGGCCGGCGGCAAGGGCCTGTTCACCAAGGAGATCGAGGAGGCGCTGCTCGCGGGCTCGATCGACTTCGCGGTGCATTCCTCCAAGGACATGCCGACCGTGCTGCCGGACGGGCTGGTGCTGTCGGCGTTCATGCAGCGCGAGGACCCGCGCGACGTCTTCATCAGCCGCAAGGCGAGGTCGGTCGCCGAGTTGCCGCAGGGCGCGACCATCGGCACCGCATCGCTGCGCCGTCAGGCGCTGATGAAACGGCTGCGGCCCGATCTGAAGGTCGTGCCATTGCGCGGCAATGTCGAGACGCGGCTGCGCAAGCTCGAGGAGGGCGTCGCCGACGCGACCTTGCTGGCGCTCGCCGGATTGAAGCGGCTGGGCCTGGCCGATGCTGCGACCGCTGTGCTCAGCGTCGACGAATTCCTGCCGGCGGTCGGGCAGGGCGCGATCGGCATCGAGACGAGGGCCGACGCCGCGCATACGCGGCAGCTGCTGGCGCCGATCAATCACGCCGACACCGCTTTCGCGCTTGGCTGCGAGCGCGCATTTCTCGCGGTGCTCGACGGCTCGTGCCGCACGCCGATCGCTGGCCATGCGACGGTGTCGGGCAATCTCCTGCGTTTCCGCGGCATGATCGTGAAGCCGGACGGCAGCGAGGCGTTCGAGACCAAGCGCGAAGGCACCGTGCGCGATGCCGGGCAGCTCGGCGCCGATGCGGGCAGGGAGCTGAAGGCGCTCGCCGGCCCGGATTTCTTTGCGGCTCATTGATCATGCGGCTGCTGGTCACGCGCCCCGAGCCCGACAATGAACGCACGGCGGCAACGCTGCGGGCCAAGGGTCACAACGTGATGCTCGCGCCGATGCTGCGCATCGAAGCTGTCCCGAACGTCGATCTCGGCACGCCGCCCTGGTCGGGCGTCCTGCTGACCAGCGCCAACGGCGCGCGGGCGCTGGCCGCGCACCCGCGCCGCGGCGAATTGCTGGCGCTGCCGGTGCTCGCGGTCGGACGCGCGAGCGCCGACGTGGCGCGCAGCGCAGGCTTTGCCGATGTGAGCTCGGCCGATGGCGATGCGGACGATCTGGTGCGGCTCGCCGCGGCACACTTTGCCGGCGCACGAAAGCCGTTGCTTTATCCCGCGGGCGAGGATCGTTCGCGTGATCTTGCCGGCGCCCTGTCGGCGCAAGGCGTCGTCGTGCACACGGTCGTGACCTATCGCGCCGCGGCCGCGAACGAGTTCTCCGCGGCGGTGCAGACCGCGCTGACGCAAAATCGCATCGATGGCGTGCTGCATTTCTCCCGTCGCAGCGTCGACAGTTACCTGTTGTGCGGGCGGACCATTCACCAGCATGCCCTGGCGCCGATGCACTATTGCCTGTCGGAGCGCGCTGCCGAGCCGTTGCGGGTTGCCGGCGCGGCGCGGATCGCCGTGTCGCCGCAACCCGATGAGGCGAGCCTCATCGCGCGGATTTCCCCATGAGACTGGATGGTGGCCGGACGGTTCGTCACACGCCAGCCAAGTTCGAATCGTCTAGAATGGCGCCATGGCCAGTACAACGCCCCCTCCATCGGACCCGCCGGGCGGACGCCGCCGCCGGCCGCCGACGGTGATCAACCTGGAGGCAACAGAGGTGTCGCCGTCGAGTTCTGAGTCCCCGCCGAAGCCGGACGATCCGGCGCCGCAGCAGCAGGCCGCCGGGACGTCCGTTCCGCCGGTCAAGCCCGAGGATGCATCGTCCGAGCAGGTGGCGTCCGAGCCGCCGCCATCGGAGTCGGCCGCCGAAGCCAAACCGTCTGAGCCGCAACCGTCTGAATCAGCGCCACAGCCGGCCGCCGACGAAACGCCGCCGCCCAGCAGCCCGCCGCGGCAGCCGTGGATGCCATTTGTTGCCGGCACATCGGGCGTGGCAGGCGGCGTGGTTCTGTTCCTGCTGTTGTGGGCGTTTGGAGCATTCCCGACCGGTCAGCCCGCTGCGCCGTCGCAACAGGCTTCGCAGCCCGACCTCAGTCCTCGCCTCGCCGCCATCGAGCAACGGTTGAGCGAGCTCGCCGCGCGACCCGCGCCCGCCGTGCCCGATCCCAAGCCGCTGAACGACATCGCGACGCGGCTTGGCAAGCTCGAAAGCGCGGTCGCAGCGCCGCGCCCGCCGGTGACCGATCCAGTGGTGCTCGGCCGCATCACCGCTGCCGAGGCCACCGCGAAGTCGACGGCCGACAATGTCGCGGGCCTCACGCGCCGCTTGGACAGCCTCGAAACCGCGCTGCGTGACACCAACAGCCAGCTTCAGCAACTCGCGGTCGCGACCGCCGAGCTGCAGGCCCGGGTTCGTGAAACCGGCGCAGGTGCCGACCGGCCTTCGCGTCTGGCGGCGGTCACCGCAGCGTTGCGCGCCGCTATCGAGCGTGGCGAGCCCTTTGCAGCCGAGCTTGCGATCGAGAAGTCGCTCGGCGCGGATGCATCGTTGGTCGCGGCGCTGGAGCCGTTTGCCGCCACCGGCCTGCCGAGCCCGGCCGCGCTCGGCCAGGAGCTTGCCGCGATCATTCGCCCGATGCTGGCCACGGCCGAACCGCCGCATGACAGCACCTTCCTGGACAAGCTTCAGGCCCATGCCGAGAAGCTCGTGAAAGTCCGCCCGATCGATGAGGCTCGCGGCGACGATCGCGTTGCCGTCCTGACCCGAATCGAGCAGCGCGCCGGAAAGGGCGACATCGCGGGTGCGCTCAGCGAGTTTTCCAAGCTCCCGCCTGAGGTCCGCTCGCAGCCTCCTTTGCAGGCCTGGTCCGCCAAGGCCGAGGCGCGCGGCAAGGCCGTGGAGGCGAGCCGAAAGCTTGCCGCCGACGCGGTTACGGCACTGAAACCCGGGCCGTGATACAGGTTTCCCGATGATCCGCGTCCTCCTCTTCCTGGCGTTTATCGCTGCGGTCGCCTTCGGCTTTGTCTGGATCGCAGACCGGCCGGGGGAGATCGCGATCACCTGGCAGGGCCGCCAGATCGAGACCTCGGTGCTGTTCGCTGCGGTGGTGCTGGTCACCGTGGTGGTAGGCGCGATCTTCTTGTGGTCGATCATCCGCGTCATCCTGCGCTCGCCCGACCTGGTCGGCATGTTTCTCAGCCACCGCCGCGGCGTGCGCGGCTATCTGGCGATCTCGCGCGGCTTTGTCGCGGTCGGCGCCGGCGATGCGCGGGCGGCGCGCCGCGCCGCCGATGAGGCCTCCCGCATCGCGCCGGGCGAGCCGTTGGCGCTGCTGCTCGAGGCGCAATGCGCGCAGCTGGCCGGCGACCGCGCCGCGGCCGAGCATGCCTTCCGCAGGATGGCCGAACGCGACGACACCAAGCTCCTCGGCCTGCACGGCCTGTTCATCGAGGCGCAGCGCCGGCAGGACTCCGCGGCCGCGCGCGCCTATGCGGAGGAGGCTGCCAATGCCTCGCCGTCGCTCGGCTGGGCCGGGCAGGCGGTGCTGGAATTCCGCTCCACCGCGGGCGACTGGGCCGGCGCGCAGCAGGCGCTCGACCGCAACAGCCGCTTCAACCTGATCGATAAGGCCGACTACAAGCGCCAGCGTGCAGTGCTGATCACGGCGCGTGCGCTTGCGGCCGAAGAGGGCGATCGTGACAGGGCGCGGGAGCTGGCGCTCGAAGCCTTGAAGCTCGCGCCGGACTTGGTGCCGGCCGCCGAGCTCGCGGCGCGGCTGCTCAGCGAAGCCGGCGAGCAGCGCCGGGCCGCGCGCATCGTCGAGAAGGCCTGGGAGGCCAATCCGCATCCCGACCTCGCCGACACCTATGCGCATCTGCGCACCGGCGATTCGGCGCGCGAGCGCCTGACACGGGTGCAGTCGCTGGCGAACCGCAAGCCCGGCCATGTCGAAGGCGCGCTCGCGGTGGCGCGCGCAGCGCTCGACGCGCAGGAGTTCGCGGCGGCGCGTGCGGCTTTGAAGCCGCTGCTGAAAGAGCCGACCCAGCGCGCCGCAGGATTGATGGCCGAGATCGAGCGCAGCGAAAGCGGCGACGAGGGTCGCGCCCGCGAATGGATGGCGCGCGCGCTGCACGCCGCGCGCGATCCGGCCTGGACCGCCGACGGCTATGTCTCTGATCGCTGGATGCCGGTGTCGCCGGTGAGCGGCCGGCTCGATGCGTTCCAATGGAAGGTGCCGCTCGCCGAGATCGGCGTCACCCGCGACGTGATCGACGTCGATGCTCTGGAAGCCGCGGCGAAAGCCAAGCCGGTGGTGATCGCGGCGCCTGTGCCCGCCCCGAGCGCGCCGCCGGCCGCGGCCGTTGCCGAATCGCCCAAGCCAGAATCGCCAAAGCCCGCGCCGCCACCCGTCGCCGCCGCGCTGCCATCCCCGCCGGTTCCGCCGCCCGCAACCGCGGCGCCGCGGGCCGAGGCGGTGATTCCCCTGGTGCATGCGCCCGACGATCCGGGCCCCGAACCCACGCCCGATCTGGAGCCGGAGCCCGGACCAGGCTCCGGATCGCGCGGATTACGGCTGTTCTGACCAGCGTTTTGCGGCACTGTTCGGTTTGCTTGCCAATGTTCGCCCCTGTCGCTAAGAGGGGCGCGTTTCCAGCCGAATATCGGCTCGTGCCGGCGTAGCTCAGCGGTAGAGCATCCGCTTCGTAAGCGGGTGGTCGGGGGTTCAAATCCCTCCGCCGGCACCACCTTCACCAGCACCACTGTCACAATCCGCTGCCGGACGCGGCGAACGGCCACAGGGCCTGCTAGATCGCGGCATCGCTGTAATTCTTCCAGCGCTCATTGCTGATGAGGGTCGAACGAGCGATTTTGAGGAACGCGCATCCCGGAATCTCGCGGATGGTCTCCTTCAAGGTGTCTGCCAGAGCTTTGGGCGTCCAAGGGCTGAGGGTGATCCTGTCGATCGACTCGAGCGAGATCGGGACATCCAAAGAGCTGCACTTGGTCGAGTCGGACTCATAGACAACCCGGAATTCACGTTCGTCTTCGTACGGGTATCGTTTCAAGAACGGAAGTTCGGCCACCTTCAGTCTCTTTCGCCCCATCTTGTCTATCTTGAGGTACGTCACGTTCTTCGTTGTGACGCCCTTCTGCTTCTTGAGCGCCTTCAGCAACTCCTCGCGCTCGAACGTTATGCAGACACCGGCAGAGCCGTCCGCAAAGACTCTCCAGTGATGATAGGTCTCGGAGACCTGGGTAAAGCAGAGCGCCAGAACGGACTGCAGCGACTTCTTTTGCCGATACACCGAGAGGTAATGAGAATCGTTTTTGTCATCCCAGGTCTGAGGATCGAGCAGCGTGATTGTTTGCTTCCGCAGGATGTAGAGCAACGACGGGATGTTTGTGTATCGTCTCAGAAACTTCTTCTTTGCCGCCGCCGCCATTTCGGCCCCTCAAAAAAAACCAATTCCAATCATTTGTAAGTGGCCTTTGCGGCAGCCTTCACCGCTCCCAAATCCGCAGGCTGCCTTCGCCGTCGGCTTTCCATTGGATCGACCGGCAGTCGGCGGCGACGTCGCCGCGCACGCCCAGGCGCGCCTTGGTCTGGCGATCGAGCATGTAGATCTTGTCCTGATCGTACTCGGCCGATTGCGTCGTGGTTTCCGGCTTCTCGGCCTTCAGCGGATCGCGCGGCTCGGTGAGGGTGAGCTTGTTGCCGCCGGCGACGCGATCCGGCGTGATATGCGCGATGGTGCGGGCGTTCGGCTGCGGATAATCGCGGATGAACCAGAGGCCGATGATGTCGCTCGGCCAGCATTTGAACGCGACGTTGTCGCCCGTCAGGCTGCCATAGGTGATACCGTCTTTTCCGTCCCGGCCATCCTTGCCGTTCTGGCCGTCTTTGCCGTTCACACCGTCTCGCCCGTTCTTGCCATCCTGTCCATCTTTGCCGTCCTTGACGGAGGCCGATCTGCATCCCGTCACCAGCAGGTCCTGGACCTCCTCGGCCTCGACCTTGAGGTCGATCTTGCAGGACTCGGGCAGATACGACAGCGAGAAGCTGAACTTCCGCGACGGCAGGCTCGCAGTTTTGTCTCCGGAATTGATCAGGATGACCACCTGATTGGGTTTTGCGGTGCGGCCCGAGATTACCAGCCGCCCGCCGGTGATCTCGACCTGATCGACTTGCAGTTGTCCCACCGCCCCCCGATCCCGATCGCGCCGCGGCGCCGCAGTGGCCTCCGTCGCGATGATCGAAAGGGCCAGTCCCGCCAGCACACTGACCTTGAGCATGAGCGCCTCCTATGCGGCGCGTTCGCTGTGCGCCGGTTGTGCCGTCCCCCGCAGCTTGTCCATTAGACCCCGCACTGATGACAGCTCTTCAAGGCGCGCGACGGTTGCGATCACCTCATCGGTGTGCGCGTCGGTCAGCACGCCCTTGGCATAGGTGCGGAACTTGTCCTCGATCTGCGCGCGGCTCAGCGGATTCTCGTAAGCGCCCCGCGGATGCTCGCAGAACGAGGAGAGCTTGGCGCCGTCTGCCATCTCGATCTCGATTGCGCAGTTGTTGCCCTTGACGCTCGGATCGGCCCGCACCTCGATCAGCTCCTTCGCGGCACGGCGCAGCTTCGGATCGTCATAACGCGCGGGCTCGAACTGCGTCAGCGTCAGCGCGCGGTCGTGCAGGATCGCGGCGGCGACATAATGCGCCGACAGCAGTGCGTCGAACTTCGCCTTGTACTCGGGAAATTTGCCGTGCAGGTCGTAGACCGTCTGGCTGAGCGAGACGCGGACCTTCTTGATCTTGTCGAATTCGGGCGCGTGCTTCTCGACCAGATCGAACAGCGCAGTGTTCATGTTCTGCGTCGACGACGCCGACGGCCAGAGCCGCAGTGCGATCTGCTCGAACTCCCAACGCTGGCCGAGCTCGGCCAGCGCCAGCTCAGGCTTACCGCCATTGGAATAGGTGACGAACAGCCCGCCATCCTTCGCGGTAAGGAATTCCTTGGTGGCGGCGAACTTCTGCTCGGCGAGCAGCGCCGCCATCAGCCCCGACAGCGCGCCGCGGCACTGATGGAATTTCACGGTCGGCGTGCCCCAGGCCGCAAACGTGCCGGCCGACTGGCTGCCCGCCAGGCCAAACGCGCGCGCCATGGTCTCGGCGTCGAAGCCGCGCAGCCGCCCGACCGCGGCCGCCGAACCGAACGGTCCGAACACGCCCGGGCCGTGCCAGCCGCGGCTGCGGAACACAGGATAGTCGAGGCCAAGTCCGATACGCGTCATCGTTTCCATGCCGGCGATCAGCGCGACCAGAAGATCGCGGCCCGACTTGTTGTCGCGCTCGGCGATCGCGAGCGCCGGCGGCACCACCTCGGGCGTCACGTGCGTCAGCGTCGCGCGGTGCGTGTCGCACATCGTCACCGCGGTGATGAGAAAGCCGTTGAGCATGGTGGCGCCGGTGAGCGAAAGCTTGTCGCGGCCGATCACGCTGCTCTCGTGCGATTGCGCGAGTGCTCCGGCGAGCGCCGCGACCTGATGCGTCTCCTCACCGTGCTTGCCGGCGACCGCGCAGGCGAGCGCATCGAGCAACAGGTTCTTGCACTGCTCGCGGGCGCGCTCAGGCACGTCGTCGTATTTCAGCGCGGCCGCAAACTGCGCCAGAATCCCCGTCGTCTCTCCCGACATTCTTCCTCTCCCAACCCGCAAGGACCGCGCTGCCGCGCATCCGGGCCGCCACCGTAGCGAGAACGCGGAAGCTGTTGAAGCGTGGCCGATGGCCATCGCCAAAATCGCTTTCCGATCAAGGCGATATCTGGTTGACGAGCGTTAACCTTAATGAAAAGCAAATGCCAGATGTCGTCTGTTTAATCTTGCGGTCCGTTCCATCGCCGTAAAGAATTTGTGCTCGGAAGCTGACTTGAAGAAACGTCCATTTCCCGCGTGCGGCGGCTCAGGAAATAGGAGGGGATGAACACACCAGTTGGGATTGGGACGTATCATGAAGCGCATCATTCAGACGCTCCTTGTATTGACCACCACCGCCGCCATCTGCTCGCCAGTCTTTGCGGCCGGCGAAAAGAAAGATGAGCGGTTCGCTATAAGCGCCGTCGAGCCTCCAACGCACCGCACCGACAACACGGCCGCCGTCACGGCGCCGCTCGCCACCCCTGACAAGAAATCTTCGGTCTTCGCCGTCGGCCTCGAAGCGCTCAAATGGGTCGGCGCGAGCTCGCGGCAGGTCGGTGTGCCCTATCCGGATCTGTGGTGCGCGGATTTCGTCAACTTCGTGTTGCGCCGGACCGGATACCCCACAACCAATTCGCGCGCCGCCAAATCGTTCCTTGAATACGGCAAGCGCATCGACAGTCCGCGCGTCGGCGCCATCGTGGTGCTGAGACGCGGCGCGAACAGCGGCCATGTCGGCATCGTGCGCGGCACCGACGGCGCCGGCAACATCATCGTGATCTCGGGCAACCACGGCAACAAGGTGTGGGAGAGCCCGTATCCGAAGGATCGCGTGCTGGGCTACGTCGTCCCGCCGGAAACCCACTGAGCGAGGCACTTCGCCTCGACGCCGGCCGAAGCACCACGGCCGGCGTTCTTTTTTGCGCCGGCGCGCTAGAGCTTCCACGCCTTGGGCAGCAGGCCCTTATCGCGGCCGATGCCGATGTAGTACTTCCATAGCTTGGCGATGTGCCGATCGCGCGTGAAGTCGTGCAGCATGGCTTCGATCTCGGCATCGCTGAGCGGCATCACCTTGCCCAGCGCTGCGGCCTGATACATCACCTCGGCATTCTCGACGAAATGCACGCTGTCGATCAGCACGCCGGGCACGCTTTCCGCCACGATGACCTGGCCGTGCGCGCGGATGAGCAGCGCATGATGCGGCCCGAGCGTCTCGGCAAGCGAGCGGCCGAGCGCCGAATCGCTGACGTGGCTCGGATCGGCATGCACCGGAATGCCGCTCACCCAGCGCACCGCGTGGTTCTTGATGAGCTTCAGTGACAGGCCTTCGACCAGCGTGAAAACGGTGGTGAGCTCATGATGGAAATGCGCGACCGAGTTCACGTCCGGCCGCGAGCGCAGGATCTCGCAATGCAGATAAACTTCCGCCGGCGGCCGCACGCCCTTCGGGCCCTTCAGCGTGTTGCCTTCGAAGTCGCAGATCAAAAGGTCGGACGGCTTCACGCTCGCCCGGCTCTGATCGAACGGCTGGATCAGGAACGCGTCGCGGCCCGGCAGCCGCGCGCTGACATGGCCGCTGTAGCCGAGCAGGCCGAGATCGTTGAGCATCAGCGTCACGGCTGCGACCTGATCGCGCAGCGTTCGCTCATCCGGAACAGCTTTTTTTGCAGCGGATTTTGCTGAGCCCCGAGCCTTCGCCATCGCAGACCCGCTCCCCATCATGCGCTGTGATCAGCGCGTTTTGCTTGTCATGCCCTTGCAGACCACAAAGGCCGGATGCGACAAGCGGTAAGGAAACCGGAGCACAATGTCCATGCGTGTGGTCGCCCTCGAAGAGCACTTTTCGATTCCGTCTTTGGTGAAGAAGATCGATCCGGCCGTCATCGCCAAGCGCGGCTTCAAGGGGCGCAAGGAAGCGCCCGGCAAGCCGAGCCTCGGCGAACTGCTCGCCGAGATCGGCGACGTTCGTCTCAAGTCGATGGACGAGAACGGCGTCACCATGCAGGTGCTGTCGCCCGGTGGCCCGGGGCCGGACCTCGTGCCGGGCGCGGCCGGCGCCGATTTGGCGCGTGAGCTGAACGATCAGCTTGCCGCCGCCTGTGCCAAGCATCCGACCCGCTTCGCAGGCTTTGCTTCGTTGCCGATGGCGACCCCGGATGCCTGTGCCAAGGAGCTTGTCCGCTGCGTCAAGGATCTCAAATTCCCGGGCGCCATGGTCAACGGCAGCACCGACGGCCGCTTCCTCGACCATCCGAGCTACGACAGCCTGCTCGCCGCTGCGGTCGAGCTCGACGTGCCGATCTACATCCATCCGCACCTGCCGCCGCCGGCCGTGCATGAGATCTATTATTCGGGCCTGCCCGACGGCGCCGATCGTGTGCTCGCGACCGCGGGCTGGGGCTGGCATTCGGAGGTGGCGATCCAGACGCTGCGCCTGGCGCTCTCGGGCACCTTGGACAAGCACCCGAAGCTCAAGATCATCATCGGCCACATGGGCGAGATGCTGCCGGTGATGCTGGCGCGCCTCGACGAGGTCTCGGCGCTCGACGTCGACCATCTGAAGCGCAAGCCCAGCCGAGCGATCCTCGATCAGGTCTGGATCACGACGAGCGGCATCTTCAGCCAGCCGCCATTCATCGCAGCGCTGCAGACCTTCGGCATCGACCGCATCATGTTCTCGATCGACTATCCGTTTGCGCCGAACGTCGCGGGCCGCAAGTTCCTGAACCAGGTGGCGCTGTCGCCGAGCGATATGGCGAAGCTCACCCATGGCAACGCGGACGCGCTGCTGAAGCTGAAGGCTTAAAGCCAGCATGCCGGTCGAGACCGACGAGCACGGCGGACGAATCTTCTTCTCGTCTGCCGGCCGTTCGCTCGAGGACGACGACCAGGTCGTCGTGCTGAGCGTCGGCGTCGATATCGGCTCGTCGACCTCGCATCTGGTGTTCTCGCGCATCGTGCTGGAGCGGCTCGACAGCCGCTATGTGGTCACCGAGCGCGAGACCTTCTATGCCTCCGACATCCTGCTGACGCCCTACTCGGCCGAGAACACCATCGATGCCGCGGCGCTCGGCGCGTTCATCCGCAAGGAATATGCCGACGCCAAGGTCGAGCCCGACGAGATCGACACCGGCGCGCTGATCCTCACCGGTGTCGCGGTGCAGCGGAAGAATGCGCGCGCGATCGGCGAATTGTTCGCGAAAGAAGCCGGCAAGCTCGTCGCGGTGTCGGCCGGCGACAGCCTGGAGACAGTGATGGCGGCCTACGGCTCGGGCGCGGTGGCGCGTTCGATCCGCGACGAATGCACGGTGATGAACATCGATGTCGGCGGCGGCACCTCGAAGATCGCGGTCTGCGCGGAGGGCAAGGTGATCGACGTCGCCGCGGTCGATGTCGGCGCGCGGCTCGTTTGCCTCGAAGCCGACGGCAGGATCGTGCGCGTCGAGGAGGCCGGCCGGCGCTACGGGCTGGAGCTCGGGCTCGATCTCAAACCGGGCGGCATGCTGACGCTCGATCAGGGCAAAGCCATCGCGGGGCTGATGGCCGACAGGCTCATCGAGACAATGCGCGGTGGCTCACCCGCGGCGCAGGGCGTCAGCCTTCTGCGCACCGAGCCATTGAAGCATCGGGGGGCCATCGCCCAGATCCAATTTTCCGGCGGTGTCTCGGAATTCATTTACGGCAACGAGAGCCAAAAATTCGGCGATCTCGGGCCGCTGCTGGCTTCGGAAATCCGCGCCCGCGCCGAAGCGTTCTGCCCGAACATCGGCGAGTCGCTCGAAGGCATCCGCGCCACTGTGGTCGGCGCCTCGCAATACACCGTGCAGCTCAGCGGCAGCACGATCTATGTGGCCCCGCTCGATGCGGTGCCGCTGCGCAACGTGCCGGTGATCGCGCCAGCGTTGCAGCTCGATGGTGAGGTTATCGATCCATCTGCCGTTGCCAGCGCGACGCAGGCGATGCTGAAGCGGCTTGATCTCAACGGCGGCGAGCAGCCGGTCGCGGTGTTCGTACCGTGGCACGGCTCGGCGACGTTTCAGCGGCTCGACGCGTTCTGCCGCGGCGTGGTCGACGGGCTCGAAAATATCTTGAAGAAGGGCCATCCGCTGGTGCTGGCCGGCGATGGCGATGTCGGCGGGCTCCTCGGCATTCATCTGCACGAGGAGATGAGAATCAGGAATGCCGTGGTGTCGATCGACGGGCTCGAACTGAAAGAGTTCGACTACATCGACATCGGATCGATGCTCGAGACCACCGGCGCAGTGCCGGTGGTCATCAAGTCGCTGATCTTTCCGGGAAGCGCCAAGTAAAGCGCCACGCCTGTCAGTGCGTGGCGACGAGGAAGAGGCCGGCGCACGCGATGGCGCCGCCAGCGGCGCACGCCACGTAACGCACCGGGATGCGGCCCGCCGAGAGACCAAGGCCGATGCCGATCATGTGCAGCGCCAGGGTCGCGGCGATGAAGCCCAGTCCGTAGCTCACGGCCGACGCGTCAACCGGCAGCTCGACGCCGTGCGCGTAGCCATGCAGCGCCGCGAAGGCCGCGACGATCGGCAGGCTCACCGGGAATGACGGCCTGAAGGTGAATGCCACCATCGCACCGAGCACCAGCACCGAAGCCGCAATGCCGACCTCGATCCACGGCATCGCAACGCCGCCGAAGCCGAGCGCCGCGCCCGCCGTCATCGCGCCGATGAAGGTCAGCGGCATCAACCACAGCGCGCGGCCGCCGAGCTGCGAGGCCCAGAGACCAACCGCGATCATCGCGAGCAGATGATCGAGCCCGCTCAGCGGATGAGCGAAGCCATCGGCGAGACCATGCGTGTGACCCGGCAGGCCCGGATGCGCGAAGGCCGCGGTGCTGATGAGCGTGGCGGCGGTGGCGAGAGCGGCGAGTGAAATGGAGCGGCGCATGTGTTCCTCATGTGAGAACGTGCAGCGATATGCGGATTTCCAGCATATCGCTTACCGCAGCCGATTCAATCCAAGTCTTCTCGATTCAAGTCTCGTCGATTGAAGTTTTGCAATCCAGGTCTTCAATCGACGTCGATGAACACCGTGTCGTTCTCGACCGTGGTCTTGTAGGTCTTGATCGGGATCATGCAGGGCGGCGACACGATCTCGCCGGTCTTGATGTCGAACTGGCCGTTGTGAAAGTTGCACTCCACCACGTCGCCGTCGATGTAGCCCTCCGACAGCGAGCCCGGTCCGTGGGTGCAGGTGTCATCGGTGACGTAAAAGCCTCCCTCTATGTGGAACACCGCCAGGATCAAACCAGCGGTTTCGACGCGGAGGGCGGTTCCTTCAGCAACCTGATCGGTCTTGCAAAGTTCAACTCGGGTCGGCACGGCGCGGGTTCTCTCACGGCTCGGTTAGGGGTAAATTGATTTGGATCATAGATCATGGGTTCAAAAGCCCGGTCAATGCTATGGGCCTTATGCCGCTTGACCGTTCGGCTTGAGGAATTCCGGTAACCGGCGCTACAAAGCGCACGACAAATTCGAGGAGCACATCATGCTTCGCAAAGAGCAAAACGACCTTCTCACCCAGACCGGCCCGGGCACCCCGATGGGCCAGATGTTCCGCTCGAGCTGGCAGCCGGCGCTGCTGGCCAGCGAGCTGCCCGAGCCCGGCTGCCCGCCGGTGCGGGTCAAGCTCCTGTCCGAGCGGCTGCTGGCCTGGCGCGACTCCAACAACAAGCTCGCGCTCACCGACGAGTTCTGCGCGCACCGCGGCGTGTCGCTGTGGTTCGGCCGCAACGAACATGGCGGCCTGCGCTGCCCGTATCACGGCTGGAAGTACGACCACACCGGCCAGTGCGTCGAGGTGCCGTCGGAGCCGAGCGAGAGCGGCTACTGCCAGAAGATCAAGCTGAAGTCCTATCCGCTGATCGAGCGTGGCGGCGTGCTGTGGACCTACATGGGCCCGCCCGAGAAGCAGCCGCCGCTGCCGGAATGGGAATTCGCCACGGTGCCGACTGAGCAGAGCTTCATGTCGAAGCGGCTGCAGGAGTGCAACTGGCTGCAGGCTATGGAAGGCGGCATCGACTCGAGCCACGTGTCGTTCCTGCATTCGGGCGAGCTGAACAGCGATCCGCTGTTCAAGGGCTCGAAGGGCAACCAGTACAACATGGGCGACATGAAGCCGGTGTTCGAGGTGGTGGAGAGCCCCGGCGGCCTCTACATCGGTGCGCGCCGCAATGCCGAGAACGGCAACTACTACTGGCGCATCACGCAATATGTGCTGCCGGCCTTCACCATGATCGCGCCGCGCGCGGACCATCCGGTGCACGGCCACTTCTGGGTGCCGATCGACGATCACAACTGCTGGGCCTGGAGTTTCGACTACAAGGTCACGCGCCCGCTCTCCGCGAAGGAGCGCAAGGCCATGGAGGATGGCCAGGGCATCCACGTCTCCTACGTGCCGGGCACTTTCATTCCGGCCGCCAATAAGACCAACGACTACCTGGTGGACCGCCAGGCGCAGAAAGAAGGCCGCACCTTCAGCGGCGTGTTCGGCATCGCCATGCAGGACGCCTCGCTGCAAGAGAGCATGGGGCCGATCATCGACCGCACCAAGGAAAACCTGGTCTCCACCGACAACGGCATCATCATGGCGCGGCACAAGCTGCTGCGCGCGCTGAAGGCCATGGAAAAGGGCGAGACGCCTCCGGGCGTGAGCGCCGAGCATCAGAAGGTGCGCTCGGCCGCCGTGGTGCTGCCGCCGGACAAGCCCTTCAAAGACGCCGCGAAGGACGCACTGGTGGTGCAGAACGGCCGCGAGCACGCGACGGTGTAGCGCCCCTTCCCCGACCCTTCCCCGCTTGCGGGGGAGGGAGTTGAGAGCCCGGATCAGGTAGCAAAAATGCAAAGCGAATCCGCACGCATGTCGAGCGCCGCCGAAGCGCGGTATCGGATCAACGCGCCGAACTCCAAGCAGCGCGCCGTCAAGGTGATCGCCCTCGATGCGCCCAGCGAGCGGATCGTCAAGGAGCTCGCGCAGCGGCCCTGGAACGGTGCGACTTTCTTCACCGCGTCGGCTTTCGGCACCACGCCAAAGGCGGGCGAGAGCTTCGCCGGCTGGCTCTCCGATCTGGCCGGCCGCACCAAGGATCTGATCGACGAGGTCAACAGCGCCGATCTGGTGGTGATGATCGCGGCGGCGGGCGAGAGCGCCCAGGCCGCCTCGATCATCGGCGAGGCCTGCAGCGTCAAGCGGGTGATGACCACGGCGCTGGTGCTCGGCGGTAATACGGTGTCGGACGAGGCGCTGTCTAAGACACTGTCGCACCTGCGGCCCTGGGCGCTGATGCTGGTGATCGCCAGCGCCGAGGAGTATATCGCTGACATGCTGACGGCGCTTCGAGCCTGAGGGGAGACCATCATGATGGCGCGACTGACGATCGCGGCAGCGCTTGCGGCTGCCTTGTTGCATGTGGGCCCAACGTGGGCCGCGACGCCCCAGGAGAAGCTCGAGACCTGCAACTTCGGCGCCGACGAGAAGAAGCTCACCGGCGCGGCCCGCAAGGCATACATCGCCCGTTGCACCTCTGATCAGGATTCGCCGCGCGGCAAGCCGCAGGCGGCCAAGCCGAAGCAGACGCAGTAGCGCGCCTTAAGCCTTCTTCGCCGCGCCGACGATCCAGCTCCGGAACGCCCGGAACGCGGCTTCGTCCTTCCGGCTGTCGCGCCAGATCAGATACCAGTGCTCGCCCTTCGACACCGACAGGGCGTAGGGCGCAACCAGCCGTCCGGCCTTCACGTCGTCGTCGACATAGGGGCTGATGCCGATCGCGACGCCGACGCCGTCGGCCGCGGCCTGCAGCGCCTGGCCGTAGTATTCGAACTCCGGACCCGCGGCGCGGAGCTTCGAGATGCCGATCGCCTTGAACCACTGCGGCCATTCGTTGGCGGCGTGCGCGACGCGGAGCAGCGTGACGCCGCGCAGGTCCTCCGGCGCCTTCAGTTTTTTCGCCAGCGCCGGTGCGCAGACCGGCGTGAAGTCGGCAGGGAAGAGCTTCTCCGACCGGAATTCCGGCCAGTCGCCGGTGCCGAGCCGGATGCCGCAGGTCCAGTCGTCGTTGTAGGGCACGGTGGCGCCGCCGGTGGCGAAGCGCACCTCGATGTCGGGAGCGTCCTTCTGGAAGTCGACGAGCCGCGGGATGAGCCAGCGTGTCGCGAAGGTGGGCCCGACGCCGACGGTGAGCACGCGCGAGCCCGCCATCGCGGTGACCTGGGCGGTGAGGTTGGCGAGCTGGTCGAAGATCTGCGTGAGCCCGGCTTGATAGACGCGGCCGCCGGGGGTGAGCACCAGCCGGTTGGCCTTGCGCTCGAACAGCGGCACGCCGAGCCGCTGCTCGAGCAGCTGCACCATGCGGCTGATCGCGGCCGGCGTGACGTTCAACTCGGCCGCCGCCTTGGCAAAGCTTTCGGCGCGGGCGGCCGCTTCGAACGCCCGGATACCATTGAGAAACGGCAGCTTGCGCATCGCCCCAGACCATTAAAAAAGCTGGCCCTGAGATTGCGATATCCCAGCTTGCGGTTCCCGGTCAATGACCCCATGTGACGCCGCGATGACACGGCGGCCGGTGACGGCCGCCGTTCGTGTGTCAGGCATTGCCGCATCATTCGATTGGAGGAGAGATTATGGTCAGTACGATGTTTCGCTTGAGCGCGTTGCTGGGGCTCGTCGGCATGGGGCTCGGAATCCTGATGGGCATCAAGCAGGACTTTGCGCTCGCGCCGGCCCACGCGCATCTCAATCTGCTCGGCTTCGTCGCGCTGTTCCTGGCGGCGCTCTATTACCGCGCGGTGCCGGAGGCCGCCGCGAGCCTCCTCGCCAAGATCCAGGGCGTGCTGGCGATGCTGGGCGCGGTGCTGTTTCCCGCGGGCATCGCCTGCGTGACGCTCGGCGATCATCAGCGCTTCCTCCCGGTGGTCGTGGCCGGCTCGCTGATCGTCTTCGCCGCCATGGCGCTGTTCGCCGTGATCGTGTTTCGGACGTCAGGCACGAAGCAAGTGACGCAGCCATGATGGCGCAAGATCAAGACCGTCCCGACGTCGTCATCTTCCCGCCGCTGGTCCTCCTGCTCGTGCTGGTGCTGGCCATTGTGCTGCAATGGCTGGCGCCGCTCGGCGTCCTGGGCGGGTACGGCCAGACTTGGCGCCTCATCATCGGCGGCGGGTTGCTGCTGATCGGCCTGGTCGTCACCCAGGCCGGCGCCCGCGCGCTGCTGGGCCGCGGCACCAACGTCAATCCGCGCAAGCCCGCCGTGGCGCTGGCCACCGGGGGCATCTACCGATGGACGCGAAACCCCATGTATGTCGGCGGCTTGCCGCTGATGATCGGGATCGCGGTCGTGTTCGCGCTCGACTGGCTGCCGCTCCTGATGGTGCCGGCGGCTTTCGCGCTGCATTTCGGCATCGTGCGGCGGGAGGAGCGCTATCTCGCCGGCAAGTTCGGCGATGAATATCAGCGCTATTGCGCGCAGGTGCCGCGCTATGTGTCCGGGCTGGCGCCCGGGCACCATCAATAAAGTTGAGGCTTGGGCCCAGATAACTCAGTTTGAGTTGCGCCGCGATCGGGATCATTGGAAAGGGCGGGAGGAACCCGCCCATGACCCCGCTGATGATCGCTGCGTTGTGCCTTGCCATGGTGGGCACGGCGTTTCTATCCGGCATCTTCGGCATGGCCGGCGGCATGATCCTGGTCGGCATCCTGCTGGTGATGATGCCGGTGCCCGAAGCCATGATGCTGCATGGCGTCACGCAACTGGCATCGAACGCCTGGCGCGGGCTGCTGTGGTGGCGGCACGTGCGCTGGGCGCCGGTCGTGGCTTACGTCACGGGCTGTGCGCTGGCTCTCGGGGTGTGGTCGTTCACCCAATACGTGCCGAGCCTGCCGGTGGCGCTGCTGCTGCTTGGTCTCACGCCCTTCATGGTGCGGCTGTTGCCGAAGAGCTACCGGCCGAACGCCGAGAGCCTGCCGCAGGGCGCGTTCTACGGCACCATCTGCATGACGCTGATTCTTCTGACCGGCGTCGCGGGGCCGCTGCTCGACACGTTCTTCCTCGGCGGCAAGCTCGACCGCAAGGAGATCGTCGCGACGAAAGCGATCTGCCAGATCTTCGGCCACGCCGCGAAGCTCATCTACTTCGGCACGCTGATCAATCAGACCGCCTCGGTCGATCCGATCGTCGCGACGCTCGCGGTGCTCGCCTCGATGATCGGCACGTCGCTCGCGAAGTACATCCTCGAAGCGATGAGCGATCAGCAATATCGCAGGTGGGCGAACGCCATCATCGTCGCGATCGCGAGCTACTACGTGGTCCACGGCACCTATCTGCTGGTGATGACGGCCGCCGCAGCCAAGTCGGGCTAGAAACGCGCATGGCCGGGACCATAGGCGAGCGAAGCGACGCCGTCCTTACGGACGGCTATGGCCCGGCCATGACGACGCTAGGTTCAGCGTAAAGGAGAAGGTTAGATCACCGCCTTGGCGCCGCGGTGGCCGAGTCGCGCCGAGATCGCAGCCGCAGTCTCCATGACGTGCGGCAGGTAGCCCGACAGCGCCTTCTTGGAGAGCCGCGTCACCGGACCGGCCACGCCGACCGCTGCCACCACCTCGCCCGCATCATTGAGCAGGGGCGCTGCGATGCAACGCATGCCGATTTCGCTCTCTTCGTCCTCGATGGCGTAGCCGCGAGCGCGGATGCCTTCCAGCACTTTCTTCAGCGCCTCGGGGTCGGTGATGGTCTGCGGCGTACGCGCCGGCAGGCCGCGCGCGATCACCCGGTCGACGAGTTCGGGCGACTGATAGGCCAGCAGCACCTGGCCCTCGGCGGTGCAGTAGGCGGGCTTGCGCACGCCGATGTCGGCCCGCATGCGGATCGCCTGCGTGCCCTCCAGGTTGAACACGTACATGATCTCGGCGCCGTCGAGCACCGCGCAGTGCACAGTCTCGTCCACCTTCTCGCGCAACTCGCGCAGCAAGGAACGCCCCTCGTTCGAGATGTTCATGCGCTGACGCACCAGCGAGCCAAGCCGGAACAGCGACAGGCCAAGGCGATATTTCCCGGTGTCGGGGTTCTGCTCGAGCATGCCGTCGGCGACGAGCGTGACCGCGAGGCGATGTACCGTGCTCTTCGCCACACCGAGGCGCTTGGCGAGATCGCTGATGCCGATCTCGACCTGCTCTTCCGAGAAGGCCTTCAGCAATCGGATCGAGCTCGCGACCGACGAGAGCCGGCTGCCGTCAGGATTCCGCGGCGGCCGCACGGGCGCGATGGGGGGAAGGGGCGAGCTGGGAGAGGTTGTGGTCATCGACACGAGTTTCGTTCCGTGTTCTGCTATGTGGACCGGCGTTCCGCCAGAGTGTAGACCATTGACCCGTATCGTGGGAAGGTCCTCGTTCATCTCCTCACGCAAGGCACCCGGACGTTCTGGAATGACGCGGAAGATTGTGGTGATCGGCGGCGGTCCTGCCGCGGTTTTTGCGGCTCTGGAGGCCAAAAAGCGCGATTCCGCGGCCGAAGTGACGCTGGTCACCGAGGAGGCCTGCGAGCCTTATGAGAAGCCACCGCTGTCCAAGGCGGTGCTGCTCGGCAAGTCCAATCCGGAGGACGCACTGATTGCCGGCCCGGGCGGGCTCGGCAAGCACGGCGTCACGGTGAGGACCGGCACCCGCGCCACTGCGATCGACCGTGCGGCCCACCAGGTCGTCACCACCGGCGGGCCGCTGCCCTATGATGCGCTGGTGATCGCCACCGGCTCCCTCATGAAGGAACTGCCGGTGCTGCCGTCCTCGATGCCGCGGGTGCATTACCTGCGCACCGAAGCGCATTCGCGGGCGATCAAGGCCGGCCTCAAGGACTGCAAGCATCTCGTGGTGGTCGGTGCGGGCCTGATCGGGCTCGAGGCCGCAGCCTCCGCGGCCGAGCTCGGCATGGAGGTCACCGTGATCGAGTTCGCGCCCCGCATCATGGCGCGAAGCTGCGACGAGGAGACCGCGGCTTTGATCCTCGCCGAGCATCAGCATCGCGGGGTCGAGTTCGATCTGTCGACCTCGATCGTGCAGGCAACCGCGCAGCTCAACGGCAGCATCGCGCTGGAGACCAGCGAAGGCGATCTGACGGTGGCCGATCTCGTGCTGGTCGGCACGGGCGTGAAACCCGACGCGGCGCTGGCACAGGCTGCCGGTCTCGACGTGCAGGACGGCATCGTCGTGGACGCGCAGTGCCGCACCTCCGATCCGGACATCTTCGCGGCCGGCGACTGCACGATATTCCCAGGCCCGCAGGGCCAGGTGCGGCTGGAGAACTGGCGGCACGCGCAGGATCACGGCGCGGTGGCCGGCCGGAACGCGGCTGGCGCAACAGACAGCTACAACACCGTGCCGTCGTACTGGTCCGAGCAATACGATCTCTACATCCAAGGCCTCGGCTGGCCGGATGTCGCGGCGCATCGCGTGCGCCGGCCGCTGCCCGGCAAGAGCGCATTGGCGCTTGAATTGAAAGACGGCGTGATATCCGCCGCGCTCGGCATCAACGTGCAGCGCGATCTCGCCGCCATCCGCCGGCTGATCGAGCGCAAGATTCCCGTCGATCCCACGGCGCTTGCCGATCCGGCGCAGCCGTTCAACGCCATGCTCAAAGCGAAAGCCTGACAATGACCGACAAAGTGACCATCGCCGCGCTCCAGCAGATGAAGCGCGAGGGGAAGAAGATCGCCGGTGTGGTGGCCTGGGACACGCCGATGGCGCGGATCGCGGACCTGGCCGGGGTCGATCTGGTGTCGGTCGGTGACTCGGTCGGTGTCAATCTCTGGGGCCACGAGACGCCGCTCGAGGTCACCATGGACGAGATGATGGTCGTCAGCAAAGCGGTGCGCCGTGGCGCCACGCGCGCGCTGGTGAGCGCCGATCTGCCCTACGGCCCGGCGCAGGAGAGTCCCGACGCGGCGCTGCGCGCCTCGCTGCGGCTGATGAAGGAAGCCGGTGCCGACATGATCAAGGTCGATGCCGCGGCGGAATTTCCCGAGGTGGTGCGGCGCCTCGTCCGCGAGGGCATCCCGGTGTTCGCGCAGTTCGGGCTGACGCCGCAGACCGCGCAGAAGTTCGGCATTCCCTACAGCGCGCAGAACTCGCCGCAGGCCCAGGCCAGCGCGGAGGCGGCCGCAAAGCTCGTCGACGAGGCCAGGATGCTGGAGGATGCCGGCTCCTGCGCACTCGATTTCACCAATTCGGGGCCTGTGGCCGGCGCAGCCGTCGCGAAGGCCGTGGCGATCCCGGTGATCGGCGGCTTCGGCGGCGGGCCCTGGCTCGACGGCCGCGTGCGGCTTGCGCACACCGCGATCGGCTATGCGGACAAGTGGCTCGACTCCAAGACCGAGACTTATGTGAACACCGCCAAGGCCGCGCTCGGCGCGTTCACGGCGCTGATCGACGACATCCGTGCTGCCCGGCAGATCAAGGGGTGAGACACGCGTGGCAAAGAAGAAATACGAAACCTACGAGAACAAGTACGAGCCGCTCTACGAGTACCTGCTCAGGGAGACGCGGGACGACTTCGTCCTGACCTACGAGGAGATCGAGGAGATCATCGGCTTTGCGCTGCCGCGCGCGGCGCAGCGCGCCGAATGGTGGGATGACGACACGCCCGAAAATCCGCGCGATCAGGCGCAGGCGATCCATCAGGCCGGCTATGACTCGCGGCGAGCGCCGGAAGGCGGCAGGGTTCGCTTCCGGAAGTTGTCGACTCTGCCGCGCCGCTGAGCGGGCGCCGGATCGTTAAGGTTACGCCTTCGCTGCACGGAACCGCGCATTCGGTTGAATTGCGCGAATTCTTTCACGGCGGATAAAGAGGTTTCGGCGAAGCTCGCCGCATGAGCCTCGCTGCGCTTCCTGCCGACCATCATCTCCGCAAGCTCGAACAGGCCCTGGTGCAGGGCACGCCCGCGTCCGCCATGGCGCAGCCGCTGGGTCAGATGATCGCAGTCAGCGGCGCGCAGGCCACCATCCGGTTCTCGCAGGACGTCTCGGGCGATGACAGCAAGGATTTCTCGGTCGGCACTTACCTGGGCATCCGCACCAGCAATTCGCTGGTGATCGGCGCGCTGTGCGACATCGCCTTCGAGGCCGGCGCGCAGCAGACCACCGGCCGCATGGACATGCTGGGCGAGATCGTCGCCTCCTCCGCAGGAGAGCGCTTCCAGCGCGGCGTCTCGCATTACCCCAAGGTCGGCAGCCACGTCTTCGTCATCGGCGAACGCGAGCTGCGGCTGATCTTCGACGTCGCAGGCCCCACCACCATCAGCATCGGTCACCTGCAGCAGGACCGTTCGATCGGCGCCTACGTCGACGTCGAGGAGATGGTGCAGAAGCACTTCGCGGTGTTCGGCTCGACCGGCGCCGGCAAGTCGAGCGCGGTGGCGCTGATCATGCGCGAGATCATGGCGGCGCAGATGGATCTGCGCGTGCTGCTGATCGACCCGCACAACGAATATGCCTCGTGTTTCGAGGACAAGGCCCACGTGCTGCGCCCCGGCACGCTGCGGCTGCCCTACTGGCTGTTCACCTTCGACGAGATCGTCGAGGTGATTTTCGGCCGGCGCACCGATGCGACCGACGAGATCGGGCTCCTCGCCGAGCTCATTCCGCTCGCCAAGAACGAATACGCCCGCGCCAAGTCCGGCGACCGCCTGAGCTATCGTCAGGTCGAGCCGGACGGCGGCCGCTACACCGCCGATTCACCGGTGCCGTATCGGATGGACGAATTGGTGGCGCTCGCCGACAGCCGTATGGGCAAGCTCGAGAACCGCAACGTCGCGGCGAGCTATCAACGGCTGATCATGCGGTTGAACACGGTGCGCAAGAACACGCGCTACGCCTTCATCTTCGACGAGGCTCATGCCGATAACGCCTCGATGGTCGATATCCTGTGTCAGCTCCTGCGCCTCGAAGGCAACGACCGGCTGATGACCATCGTGCAGTTGGCGGGCTTTCCGGCCGAGGTGTTCGACGCGCTGGTCTCGGTGCTGTTCCGCCTCGCCTTCGAGTTCGGCTTGTGGAGCGACGGCGCAGTGCCGCTGCTGGTGGTCTGCGAGGAGGCGCATCAATACGCCAATTCGGACCGCGGCATCGGCTTCCAGCCGGCCCGCGAGGCGCTCGGGCGCATCGCCAAAGAGGGCCGCAAGTACGGCGTGTTCCTGGGGCTCGTGACGCAGCGGCCGGCGCAGATCGAGCCGACGCTGGTGTCCCAGTGCAGCACCGTGTTCGCGATGCGCATGGGCAACGAAGCCGACCAGAAGATCGTGCGCGCCGCGGTGTCCGATCCGGGCGACCGGCTGCTCGGCTTCCTGCCGGCGCTCGGCCCGCGCGAAGCGCTGGCCTTCGGCGCCGGCGTGCCGATGGCGACGCGGCTCCGCTTCAAGGAGCTGCCCGAGGCGTTCATACCGCGGAGCGAAGCCGTGTGGGGCCATCGCGTCGATGCCACGACGACGCTCGGCCGTGATCTCGTGACGTCGGTGGTGGCGCGCTGGCGCGGCATCGCCATGAGCAACAAGCCGCTCAAAGACGCGTAGCCTTCACATCCGCGGCTTATCGGTGTCGGGCGGCGTGGGGTCTTTCAGCGGTCGATCGGGCTGTGGATCGCCGGGTGGCGGCTCAACCGGGTCTTTGTACGGTTGCGGGTCGGTAACCGGAGGCTTGCTCGGCTCTGCAGGTTGCGGCGCAGGCTGTGTAACGGGCTGTTTCGGCATGCCACGGCAACACATGGCAACGATATACGTTCCGATGATGCGTTACGCGGCGCATTTGCCGACGGTCTCCTCCAGCTTTCCGGCCCACCGTGGCGTCACGAAAAACTCGATCCTGCTCCGGCCGAGCTCGGACGTGATGCGAACAAAATAGTACTCCGTCGGGATGAAGAATGCCCGCGGGTGGATCACTTCCACCACCCGTCCGGCCTCGATCACCTGCACGTAATGCGTGGTCCCCGGTTCAAGAAGGCCCATGTCCTGGATCTTGTTATTGAGGACGCGCACGATGCAGGCTGTGGTTGTTTTCATCGAGCGCGGGGAATTCCAATACTCTGCAGCGATTCCCTCCCGCGGTGAAGCCGGCGAATCCCAAGACCCTGCGGGGCGAGTTTCCTTCGCCGCAGGGCTTGCCTCCTTTGCTGCAGGGCTTGCCTCCTTGGGTGCGGGGCTTCCTTGCTTCGGCGGAGTTTGAGCGCCCAGGAGCAGCGCAAGTCCAACAAGCACCGGCAGTCGCCACGTCATACGCCTCTCCCGAACCCCTCTCTGAGACCAAACAACGTATTTGGAAGGGTCGATGTGATGGTTATGCGAACGCCGAACGTCCCGCTGACATTTCGTGCTATGCCGTCTGCGTGACGACACATCTCACCACCATGGTGTTTCCCGGCACCCAGACACTGCCGCTGTTTGCCGCGCTGGCGGATGGCGCCTTCGCGCGACGCGGACTGGTCATCGATATGAAGCCCGCGCCGAACTCCGAGGAGCAGCGCCGGGGGCTCGCCGAAGGCCGCTATCAGATCGTCCACGGCGCGGCCGACCAGTGCGTGGCTCTGGTGGATTCGGGCGTTGACGCCATCATCGTCGCGGGCGGCGATAACGGCTTCAACCATCTGTTCGTGCAGCCGGACATTTCCGACCTCCGCGAGCTGCGCGGCAAGACGCTGGTCGCCGACGTCGCCAACACCGGCTGGTCCTTCGTGCTCTATGAGATTCTCCGGCAGCACGGTCTCAATCGCGGCAACTACATGATCTATGAAGCCGGCGCGCCGTTCCGCCGCTTCGCCGCGATGCGGGGCGACAAGACAATGGCGGCAGGGATCCTCAATCCGCCGTTTGCAATCCACGCCCGGCGAGCCGGACTGAACGATATGGGTCCGGTGGCCGACCAGGTCGGCGCTTATCTCGGCACGGTGCCGTACGTGCTGCGCGGCTGGGCCGCCGCGAATAGTGCAGTTCTGACCGATTATCTTGCGGCCTGCGTCGATGGGCTGCGCTGGATTCTTGATCCGTCAAACAGTGCGAAGGCTGTCGCTTTGGTCGCAGAACGGCTCAATGTGCCGAACGATATCGCGACAGAAATCGTTACGGTCGCGACCGACGCGAAAAACGGTCTCGCCGAGGATGCCGTCTTCGATCTCGAAGGATTGAGGACCGTGCTGCGGTTGCGGGCGTCTCACGAAGGCCGCGAACCGCCCGCGCCGGATCGTTACTTCGACCTCGCGTATCACCGCGCCGCGCTCTGAGCGTCAGCAGCACGAGCACTCGAAATCGTCCGGCACTGCGAGCGCGGTCTTGTACCAGCGCGGCGGCAGATCGTCGGCCGTCACGTCGGCGACCGGCTTGAACACCTTGAAATGATGCCGACGTTCCTCCGACCAGAACGCAATCACGGTTTCGATCGGCGGACAACCCGGCACCGCGCAGGCCACCTCGGCCACCAGAATCGCGCTGTCCCCCAATGCGAAACGCTCGCGCACCCATTCGCGCACGCGGTCGAGCGCGGCCGTGTGCTCAGGGCTCTTGCGGGCAAACGCGAGTGTGGCCATAGGTCTATTTATACCAGGAGCAACGACGTGGATGGCCGGAACAACGGCGGTCATCGCGAAGAGAGGACGATCCATCGTGGCAGAAAAAGTGTTGGCGGCCGTCCGGACCGGACCGAGCAAGACCGAAATCCGCGAATATGCGATGCCGGACATTCCGTTCGACGGCGCGCTCCTGAAGGTGGAGGTCGGCGGCATCTGCGGCACCGACGTCAAGCTCTACAAGCATCCGCCGAACAACAAGCCCACCATCATGGGCCACGAGAACATCGGCATTATCGCCAAGGCCGGCCGCGAGTTCACCCAGCGCAAGGGCTTCAAGGAAGGCGATCTGGTGTTCGTCGAGCACTACGTCTCCTGCGGCAAGTGCGAGTGGTGCCATGCCGGCCAGTATCGGCACTGCGAGAACACCAACTGGCGCACCAATCCCGACGCGATCCGCTACGGCTACACCTCGGATGAGAAGCCGCCACACCTCTGGGGCGGGTTCGCCCAATATATGTATCTGCCCTGGAACGCCGTGATCCATCACGTGCCGAAGGGCGTGACGCCGGAGCTTGCCGGCCTCGTCACGCCGATGGCGAACGGCGTCGAGTGGTCGCTGTTCGACGGCCTGATCGGCTACAACTCAACGGTCCTGATCCAGGGGCCGGGCCAGCAGGGCCTGTCGCAGACCGTGATCTGCAAGCAGGCCGGTGCGTCATTGATCATCGTCACCGGGACCGCGAAGGACAAGGCGCGGATGGAGGTCGCCAAGAAACTCGGCGCCGATTACGTGATCGACGTCAGCAAGGAAGACCCGCTCGCCCGCATCATGGAGATCACCGGCGGCAAGGGCGTCGACGTCGCGCTCGATTGCACGGCCGGCGCCGGCACCATCCCGATCCTGCTCGGCATCGAGGCGCTGAAGCGCAAGGGCGGCATCATCGTGGCGCAGGGCGAGCTGAAGGAGTTCCCGAACTTCCCGCTGGAGAAGTTCACCGTGAAGTTCATCACCATGAAGAGCGCGCGCGGCCACAGCTACAAGTCTTGCGAGCTCGCGCTGGAGCAGATCGCGTCGAAGCGCTTTCCGCTGGAGCTCGTCACCACGCATCGGTTCGGGCTCAATGAGGTGGACAAGGCCATCAAGGCGGTGGGCGGCGAGGGCGTGCCGGACGTGATCCACGCCTCGCTGATGCCGTGGCTGTAGGAGGCGGTCGCCGTCCACGACGCATCGACGATAGGCAAGGTCTGGGCAACCCCCGGACCTTGTGAGGCCTCGCCGGCCCTGTATAGTCGCGCGGGGCACGATTGACTGCAAAAAATCTGTACTCGGATTTTCCGTGAAATACAGCGCGGTCGCCCCCCAGGGGAAATGCCGCGATGTCTGTCAGTGCCATTGAATTTCCGAACACCATCAGAAAATTTCTGGTGCTGATTTCGGCGCTGCTGAGCCTGGCTTGCGCCAGCGTGCTGACCGCGTCTTCGGCACACGCCCTGCGGCTGAGATTGCCCCAGGACCGCATCGTCAAGATTCAGGACACCAACATCAAAGGGCCGGACGGCGAGGGGTTGTTTCTCGGCTACAACACAGCCCGAAGCGAATACGTGCTCGGCATCAAGAACAACAACACGTCCTATTACGAGCTCACCGAAACCCAGATCAAAGACTTCCAGGCGCGCAGGCAGCTGCCGACGCCGCTGCCGCCCTATGTGGCGCCTCCGATCAGCGACATGACGATCTACGGGATCGCGGGCTTCCTCGGCCTTTGCGCGCTGGGTTGGGCGTGGAAGTTCTACGCAAGGTGGCGCCGCAAGCGCGCGATTGCTCAGGTCGATGACGCGGTGGCGCGCCACCGCGCCGGCAACCTCGACGACGCCATCGAAAGCTATACGCAGGCCATCGCGATCGACCGCAAGTTCGGGCCCGCCTACAATTTCCGCGGCAACGCCTACGAGGCCAAGGGCGAGGACGGCAAGGCCGCCGACGACTACAGCAAGGCGGTGCGCTTTGCGCCGAAGATGTCGCGGCCCCTGATCGATCGCGGTTCATTGATGGAGCGGAAGGGTCAGTTCGATCTCGCCATCGCGGACTTCACGCAGCTGATCAAGCTCGCCAAGAAGGACAGCGCTCCGTACGCCCAGCGCGGCCGCGTCTATCTGCGCAAGGGCGAGTTCGACCGTGCGATTGCGGATTTGAGCAAGGCCATCAAGATGACGCCGGCCTTCGTCGAAGCCTACCGCCATCGCAGCGCGGCTTACGCCAAGAAAGGCCAGAACGATCTCGCGCGGGCCGATCAGGCCAAGGCCGATGCGATCGCGGGCCCTCAGGCGCTGCCTGCCGCGGGCGCGGCGCGCGCGGTGTGACGCCCTTGGCTAGCGCCGCTTGATCCAGAATTCGTACATGCCTTTGAACGTGTCCGGATTCTCGGTTTCGAACTGGTGCCACAGTGCAAGCTCGGCCGTGTCCTGACCCGCAAAGCGCTGGCGGAATGCCGCCAGCGCGTCAGGCTTGAGGAAGCCGAGAAACTGCAGGCTGTTCTCGTTCAGGAACGATTGGATCTGCGGGATCGTGAAGTCGCACTCCTGGGCGTGAAACAGCAGATCGCGGCATTCGCTGGTGGCGTAGAAATCCGGATAGCGGACAACATCGGCGAAGGCCGGGTCGGACGTCGCCGCAATAGCCAGCTGCTGGCGCGCGCGGCGGATGTCGTCGGCTGAAGACCGGTGTCCGCGGGCGGTCACGAATTCGCGCGCCTTGGCGATGTTGCGGCGTGCGAGCGCGCTGTAGAGCCCGACATGCATGATGCCGTCGGGCTTCAGCAGCGAGAGCAGCACGCGCCAGCCCTTCGCCGGATCGGCCAGATGATGCAGCACGCCGCTCGACGAGATGATGTCGAAGCGCTGGCCGGTTGCGCCAAGCTCCAGGATATCGGCCTGGGCGTAGGCGATCCGCGTGAGCCCCATCGCGCGCGATTTCTCCTTGGCATAGGCCAGGCTCGAAAGGCTGAGATCGACGGCGAGAATTGGCGCGGCCGGAAAGGCCTGAGCGAACAGGATGGAATGATGTCCGGTGCCGCAGCCGGCGATCAGGATGTCGGGCGCGCCATTGCCGGGTGGCGGCAGATGCGGCACGAGCCAGTCGGGAGCCGTAGGCGAACTGAGCGAGGGAAGCCTGCTCCATCGCGGATAGGGATTCTGCTCGTATTGCTCGGCGACCGCGCGCGAGGTGGCGTCTGCGATCGAGGTGAGCTGCGGAAGGGATTTGCGATGGCGCCGCATCGCGTCCGCCTCGCGGGCCACCTCTTCGAGCAGCGTGGTCAAAGGCTGCGGCAACGGGCGTCCGCGCAAAGCTTCGGCGGCAAAGCGTTCGAGCGGCATATAAGCGCCGAGCATCGCGAGAGCGGCGGGCGCGATCCGGCCGCGCGTTTGAAGCGCGCTCTCCGCCTGCTCACGCAAGCGCGCGACGTGATCCTGCTCCTCGGGCGAAATATCGAACACGTACTCGTTGGCGACGCATTGCCGCGCCAATGCGCAACACAGACGCAGCGCACTTTCATCGATACGCTTGGGGTCGCGGCTCGCCTCATCCAGGAGGCCCGCGCGCAGCGCGGTCAGAAACCGCTCGAGATCGATGCCGACGATCTTGCTGGTCTCGATCAGCGCCAGCAGCAGCGGATGCGTCGAGATCGCCGCGAGTCCGTTTGCGCCGAGAAGCTCGTTGAGCGGTAGCCGCCGCGGCCACGCCTGCATCGCCCGCACGACGGCAGGCCCGATGACCGAGTCGCGGTTCAGAAGCCCGCGCACGACGCCGGCAAGGTCGGCGGGCTCCGCCCACGGCTCCCGCAGCGCCCGCACGATGACGTCGTGCATGGTCTCGGCGCCCGGGAAATACGACCAGCGCGCCGCGCAGTTCACGAAGAACGTCTTGGTTTCCGCAGTCTCGGCCATGCGGATGACGCGCGCGGCCAGGTCCATGGCTTCCGGGTCGCGGCCCGCATCGAGAGCGCGCCAGCCTTCGTCGAGGAATGCATGGAGCAAGCCGGGGTCGGCGTCGGGCCGCTGCAATGCGCCCGCACGCCGGACGGTGCCCTGTTGGGCCCGCCGCATCTTGCGATTCATTAAAAGGATCTTCGCGGCTAACGTCGCCCCCAGGGGCATGATGCCACGACGCAAGGATCGGAAAATGCGGAGGCGGCGCTGAGCTGTTATGCTCGCGGGACAAAACTCGTCGGGAATGACTTATGCGGCGTAACAAAATCCGGATCGCCATTCCGGTCGGCGATCCGGCCGGGATCGGCCCGGAGATCTGCCTGAAAACCGTGCACGATCAGCAGGTTCGCGCGGCCTGCGATCCGGTCATCGTCTGTGATCCGGACTTGCTGGCGCGTCACGCCAAGGCGTGCGGCCTCGATGTCGATCTGAAGGCGGTCGACGTGCTGGCCTGCCCGCAGCCCGAGACCGCGGCGCTCGGCTTCGGCGTCACGGCGCCGGCTGCCGGCCGCGCCTCGATCGCGTTCTGTGCCGCGGCCGTGAAAGCCGCCATGGCCGCCGAGGTCGACGCCGTGGTGGCGGCGCCGCAGAACGAGACCTCGATCGCGCAGGCCGGGATCAAGTTCGACGGCCATCCGTCGTTCGTGGCGCGGCAGACCGGCACCAACGAAGAGGGCGTCTACATGATGCTGTGCTTCGGCGACACCCGGATCGCGCATTGCACGTTGCATCGGAGCGTCAGGGATTCGATCGCGCTGATCACCAAGGAGAACGTCGCGCGCACGATCCGCGCGACGAACACGGCCCTCGAGCGCATGGGGATCGCCAAGCCGAAGATCGCGGTGAGCGGGCTCAATCCGCATGCGGGCGAGGGCGGATTGTTCGGCCGCGAGGAGATCGAGATCATCCGGCCCGCGATGGACATCGCCGCAGCCGAGGGCATCGCGGTCAGCGGGCCCTACGGCGCCGACACCATGTTTCACATGCCGGGCTTCGACGCCTTCGTCGTGATGCTGCACGACCAGGGCCACATCGCGACCAAGCTGCTCGCACAGAACGCCGCCGCGGCGCTCACCATCGGCACGCCGATTCTGTTCGCGTCAGTGGCGCACGGCACCGGCCATGACATCGCCGGCAAAGGCATCGCGAGCCCCGCCGCGATGATCGAGGCGGTGCTCAGAATGGCGAAGGCGAAGAAGTTCGCGGCTTAAGTTTCGTTGGCCGCAACTTTACAGCAACGGCGGTGCCATCCCTCCCCTGGCGGGGAGGGATGGCCGTGCTGCACGAGCGTGATCTCAAATTTCAGAGAATTTGCGGTCGCGAGAGCTTAACGCCCGCCGTTCTGCTTCAGCGCGTCAAAGCCCGGCGCGTTGGCGACCTGATCGAACCAGTCGAAGCCCATCTCCTTGACGATGCGGTTCGACATCACGATCAGCCGGCAGTCCTCGTGATCGCCGGCGACGTGCTGATGGTTGGTGAACGGCGGGATGTAGATGTAATCGCCGCGCTTCCAGCTATACGCTTTCGGCTCGGCGGCCCATTCCCACTGGAACGCCTCGAGGCAGTCCCACTTCAGGTCCCAGTGCAGATCGTAGCCCGAGCCTTCGGCTACGAAGATGATCTCTTCCCACATATGACGATGGACGCCCGACTTCTCGCCGGGCTTGAGGAACTGCATATAGGCCTCGACGCACATCTCGCGCGTGTTCAGCTTCTCGTGCACCAGATGCTTGATCAGGCCGTCGGCGCATTGCTCCCAGGGCATGTCCTCGGCGAGCACGATGTTGGTCTTGCTCTCGTAGGCCTTGCGGAATTCCTGCGAGGCCTTCGCCTCGTCGGCGCGGTAGGTGGCGGTCTTGTTGCCGGAGAGCGCCGGGCCGCGATCGGTGAACAGTGTCATGGCTTGTCGCTCCCTTAGATGTCGCTCGGCGGCTTGTAGTTCTCCGCGCCCTTGGGCGGGATCTTCGGCGGCCATTCCACGATCTTCTGGAACAAGAGGTGCATGAACAGGAACAGCGGCTTCGCCTTGAAGACGAGCAGGATCGCCTCTTCGTCCTTCGAATCGTTGAAGTGCTGGTGCACGCAGGCGTTCTCGACCAGCATCACGTCGCCGGCCTTCCACGGAATATGCCGGCCGTCATGCACGTCGTGGCCGTGGCCCTTCAGCACATAGAACACCGCGCTGTTGAGATGGCCGTGTTTCTGGCCCGACGCGCCGGGCGCGTAAGCCTCGATATGCGACTCGATCGACTGCGTGATGTTGACGGCCTGTGGCGAGATCACGCTCTTGCCGTAATGGCCCGGGCCGCCCTTCCACGGCACGTCCTTCGACGAGAACACCCGCGGCTGATCGATCAACTGCTTGTAGAGGTGGCTGTAAGTGCCTTCGAGCGCGCGCACGAAGGTGCGCTTCTTGGCCCAGCGCTCCCAGTGCTGATTTTCCTTTTCGGCGTGTTCGGCATCCGGCTGGTTGTGTCCCGCACCGGGCGTTTCGAGAATCCCTGTCATTTCGCGTGTTCCTTGCGACGAAACATCGTGGCGTGCGCTTGATGCTGTGTGAAAGCACCTTATCGCGCGCGCTTGTCAAATCAATGCGCTGGCGAGGATAATACGAACGACGGGTCAACCGGCCGAAGAGCGTTTCGTTCCAAAGGGAGGAACATGGTGCGTGCAGTGTCGATGCGTGTTCTGCTGACGGCGATCGTCGCTGTGTTCGCCGCGACCGGCGCGCAGGCGCAGAGCGTCGCGGACTTCTACAAAGGCAAGAACATCGATCTCTATGTCGGCTACAGCGTCGGCGGTGCCTACGATCTTTATGCGCGGGTGCTGTCGCGCCACATGGGCAAGCACATTCCCGGCAATCCGACGATCGTGCCGAAGAACATGGAAGGCGCGGGCTCGCTGCGTCTCGCCAACTGGCTCTATAACGTTGCGCCGAAAGACGGCTCGGCCTTCGGCATCTTCGGCCGCGGCACCGGATTCGATCCGCTCTTGGGCAACAAGGCCGCGCAGTTCGACGCCACCAAGTTCAACTGGATCGGCAGCGCCAACAACGAGGTCTCGATCTGCGTTGCCTGGAGCACCAGCGGCGTCACCAAATTCGAGGATTTGTTGAACCGCGAGCTCATTGTCGGCGGCACCAGCACCTCGGCCGACACCGATCAGTTCCCGCGCATCGTCAACGGCGTGCTTGGCACCAAGATGAAGGTGGTCACCGGTTATCCGGGCGGTAACGAAGTGGGGCTCGCCATGGAGCGCGGCGAGGTGCAGGGCCGCTGCGGCTGGTCATGGTCGAGCGTGAAATCCACCCACAAGAAATGGATCGATGAGAAGAAGTTCGCCATCCTGGTGCAACTCGGCCTCGACAAGCATCCCGACCTGCCCGACGTGCCGCTGATCGTCGATCTCGCCAAGACCGACGAGCAGCGTCAGATCCTGAAGCTGATCTTCGCCCGTCAGGTGATGGGCCGGCCGTTCATCGCGCCGCCCGGCGTGCCGCAGGACCGCGTCGACGCGCTGCGCAAGGCTTTCATGGCCACCATGCAGGACCCGGAATACCTCGCCGACGCCGAGAAGACGCAGATGGAGATCAATCCGGTGTCCGGCGAGAAGGTCCAGGCGCTGATCAAAGAGGAATATTCCACGCCGCCGGCGATCGCACAGAAGGCTTCGTCCTTCCTGCGATAGAGCTTCACCCCTTACAATCAGGTCTCAGATGGACGCGAAAGTTTCGAACTACACCGGCTGGCAATCCGACGTCATTGTCGACTGCATCAAGCGCTACGATTTTCCCTACATCACATTGAATCCCGGCGCGAGCTTTCGCGGTCTGCACGACTCGCTCGTCAACTACGGCGACAACCAGCCGCCGATGATGCTGTGCAATCACGAGGAGATCGCGGTGCAGATCGCCCACGGCTATGCCAAGGCGACCGGCAAGCCGATGGTGGTGATTCTGCACAATCTCGTCGGCCTGCTGCACGCCTGCATGGCGATCTACTACGCATATCTCGACCGCGTGCCGATCTTCATCGTCGGCGCCACCGGTCCGATGGACGAGAGCAAGCGCCGCCCGCACATCGACTGGACTCACACTGCGCTGGTGCAGGGCAACGCGGTGCGCGATTACGTGAAGTGGGACTATCAGCCCACGTCCGTCGACGGCGTGCCGGAAAGCTTCGCCCGCGCCTATTCGATCATGATGACCGAGCCGAAGGGCCCGGTTTACATGTGCTACGACGCAGCCCTTCAGGAAGCGCCGAAGACCCACGACGTGCCGCTGCCGCCGCCCGCCGCGGTCGCGACACCCTCGCCGATGGCGCCCGATCCGCGCGCGCTCGAAGCCATCGCCGACAAGCTCTTGAAGGCCGAGCGCCCGATGCTGCTGCCGGAATATGCCGGCCGCCGCGCCGGCGGCTTCGAGAGCATCGTCGAGCTCGCCGAGCTCACCGGCTCCGCGGTGTGGGACGTCAACAACGCGCTCAACTTCCCGAACAAGCACCCGCTGTGCCTGAGCATGGACAAGCCGTCGCTCAAGCACACCGATCTGATCCTCGGTCTCGACGTCAAGGACTGGGAGAAGCAACTCACCGAGCTCAACAACGCCAAGCGCATCCGCGAGGTGCTGCCGCCGGAGAATTGCGACTATGTCGAGATCGGATTCGCCGAGGTCGGCATCAGCAAATGGGCGATGGACTATTGCCGCATGCAGCCCTGCTCGGTGCGCGCGCTGGGCGACACGTCGATCGGCATCCCCGAGCTGACGCGGCTGTGCCGCGAGCGCATCGGCGCCGACCCGAAGCTCCAGAACAAGATCGCGGCTCGCAAGGTCGCGATCGGCAAGCGCCACGACGAGGTCTGGGCCAAGTGGCAGGAGGAGTCCCGCAAGGACTGGGACGCCTCGCCGCTCACCTTCTCGCGCCTCGCCATGGAGGTGTGGGACGTCATCAAGGACGAGGACTGGGTGCTGACCGCGAACGAGCTGAAGCACCAGGTGCGCAAGCTCTGGGACTTCGACAAGCCCTATCGCCATCCGGGCGTCGAGCTCGGCACCTCGACGCAGATCGGCATCTCGCTGGGCGTTGCGCTGGCGCATCGCGACAAGAAGCGGATTGTCGTCAACATCCAGCCCGACGGCGACCTGATGTTCGATGCCGGCGCATTGTGGATCGCAGCGAAGTACCAGATCCCGATGCTGATCGTGATGCACAACAACCGCGCCTATTACAACGACTGGGCGCACCAGATCCGCATGGCGAAGCTCCGCGGCACCGACGAGGCCAAGGCGCATATCGGCATGGACCTGTTCGGCCCGGAGCCGGACTTCGCGGGACTGGCGAAATCGATGGGCTGTTACGGCGAAGGCCCGATCGCCGATCCGAAGGACGTGAAGCCCGCGCTGCTGCGCGCGCTCGCCGAGGTGAAGAAGGGCCGCTGCGCGCTGGTGGATACGATCACGCAGCATTCTTAGTTCGACGGGTGACGGCGTTCGTTGTTGTGCCCTCTCCCACAGGGAGAGGGCACAGATACGTGCATCCTGTTCGCGGAAGCAGACCAACCGCTACTCCTTGTCCAACCCGGTCTCCGTCACGACCTTTTCCCACTTCACGCGCTCAGCGCGATAGAACGCGTCGAAATCCTCCGCCGAGCCGAGCATCGGCGCGAAGCCCTGGGCCTCCAGCGCCTTCTTGATCTCGGGCGACTCCAGCGCCTTGCGGTTGGCATCCGCGAGCTTGTGGATGATGTCTTTCGGCGTCGCGGCCGGCGCCGTCATGCCGATCCAAAGCCGCACATCGAAGCCCGGATAGCCGGACTCCGCGATGGTCGGCAGATCGGGAAACGCCGGATCGCGTTTGGGTCCCGTGGTGGCGAGCCCGATCAGCCGGCCGTCGCGCACGAAGTCCTGCACCGGCGCGATGCTGGAGAACATGATCTTCACGCCGCCCGACAGCAGGTCCTTCACGGTTTCGCCGCCGCCGCGGTAATGCACCGCGACGGTCTTGATGCCGGCCACCATGTTGAACAATTCGCTCGTCAGATGCGTCGCCGAGCCACGGCCCGCAGTGGCGTATTGCAGAACGCCCGGCTGCTCCTTCGCGAGCTTGACCAGATCGGCCACGGTCTTCACGCCGAGCGAAGGGTTCACCACCAGGATGTTGGCGGTCTCGGCCTGCGGAGCGACCGCGATGATGTCCTTGCCGTATTCGTACTTGATGGTCTTGGACATGAACTCGTTGGCTACGGTCGCGACCGGCGTGTTGAGCAGCGTGTAGCCGTCGGGCGCAGCGCGCGCGACCTCCTGCGTGGCGATGGCGCCGCCGGCGCCGGTCTTGTTCTCGACGATGAACTGCGCGCCCATGATCTCGCCCATCTTGGCGCCGACCACACGGCTGATGATGTCGGAGGGCCCGCCCGGCGCGAAGCCGACCAGGATGCGGATCGGCCGGTTCGGATAGCCGGATTGCGACAGCGCTGCGCTCGAGGCGGCGAGCGCTGCGCCGAGCGTTCCGGCCAGCAGCACAACGCGCGCGATCGGTTGCCCTCGCTGCATATCTCCCTCCCGTTTCGGTGGCGTCGTCTGCGCGACGCCTTTTGAATTTGTATGCGTCAACCTAACATGCCGCCCAAACCAGGGAGCAAGAGCGCAAAATGGCAAACCAGGAAAAGATCGGCATCGTCGGCGCCGGCCGCATGGGCCAGGCGATGATCCGGCATCTCATCAAGCAGGGTCATGCGGTGCTGGTGCAGGACATCGAGCCGAAGGCGCTCGATGCCGCGCGCGGCCTCGGCGCCGAGACCGCGAAGTCTCCGGCCGAGGTCGGCCGCGCCTGCACGTTCGTCATCATCGCAGTCGGCTATGACGACGAAGCCGAGGCCGTGATGCTCGGCAAAGATGGCTTGCTCGAAACCATGGGCGCGGGCGCGGTGATCGCGGTGTCGTCGACCTGCACGCCCGAGCACGTGAAGATGCTGGCCGAGAAGGCATGCACCAAGGGCGTCGAGGTGCTCGACGCACCGATCTGCCGCGGCCAGCGTGCCGCCGACACCGGCACCTTGCTGACGCTGTGCGGCGGCAAGCCCGAGGTGTTCGAACGCGGCAAGCCGATCTACTCGACGTTCAGCAAGGACATCGTGCTGCTCGGCGACGTCGGCGCAGGCCAGGTCGGCAAGGCGATGAACAACTTCCTGCTATGGGTGAACGGCATCGCGCTGATCGAGGCCGGCCGGCTGAGCGAGGCCAACGGCATGGACTTGCCGAAGCTCCGCGATGCGCTGATGATGAGCTCGGGCAATTCCGACGCGCTGAAGAACTGGGAGACCATGACGTTCCTCTGGGCGTCGAAGGACATGCAGATCGTCTCCAGGATGACCGACAAGTCCGGCCTTGCGTTGCCACTCGCCGGTGTCATCAAGGAGCTGGTCAAGGACGGCCGCCGCATCAAGCAGAGCAATCCGCCGGACTGGACTGGGCACCGAAGCGCTGGTTCAAAGGCCAGCTGAGAAAGAACCGAGCTGTATGGTTGGCGCCGAGGCAGGGCAGAGAAAATTCCGGGCGTTCGCGGCAATCGACGCGGCCAACAGCCTCGATCCCAAGAGCGTGGCCGTGGACGGGGTGTCGCAGCCGGCCAATCTGATTTACGGCTTGCGCATGACCGCGGAGCTGGAGCGGTTCGCGCCGGATGCTTCCGAAGAGTTGCAGATCGCGGCGCGGGGCCAGCACATCGAACGCTGGATCATCCCGCGCGAACAGTATCCCATGGAGCGGCAGGGCTATCACCGCTGGCGGCTCGCTCTGCGGGACCATCATGCGGCACGGCTTTCGACCATTCTGACGGATCTCTCCTACGACAAAGCCGCGATTGCGCGAGTCGTCTCCATCGTACGCAAGGAGCGGCCAAAGGAAGACCACGACGTGCAGACGCTGGAGGACGTCATCTGCATCGTCTTCGTCAAATACGAGCTGGAGTCGTTTGCGGGCCGATACAGCGGCGGCGACACGCGATTGGCCGATATCCTGGCCAAGACCTGGCGCAAGATGTCCGAGCGCGGACACCAGGCCGTGTTGTCAATTCCTCCCGCGCCGGGCGTCGTATCGCTGCTCCATCAAGGTCTCGAGAGACTTCAGTCCGAAAGGTCCTGATGCTCTTCGGAAGCGGGCGTCGAATTGTCCCAATGGGCTGAGCCGCTCGGCACGCCCGAGCAGTTCGCGAGCCTCGTCAAGGCGGAGTCCGATCGCTGCGGCGATGTCATCAAGCGCGCAGGAATCAGGCTGGACTGACCAAGCTCGACTGATCAAGCCGGAGGTGCGCTCGAAGCCTTCCGCTTCAGCAGATAAGGGATCGCGCCGAACACCAGCGTGAAAAATGCGCAAAGCAGCGCCATGTCGGTCATCGGACGCGGCGTGCCGTCGGCCAACAGGCCGTAAACCTGCGTCGACACCGCGGCCCAGAAATTCTGCATGAACACGCCGATGCCGGCCGCGGTGCCGGCCAGCCGCGGAATCTCCGCCATGGCCGCGGCCTGGCCGTAGGGCATCGAAATGCCCTGCGCCATGGTGACGAAGGTGCCGGGCAGGAAGAACGCGATCGGCACCAGGAAGCCGAGCCACAACGCCGCGGCCTGCGACACCACCGCGACCAGTGCCAGCACCGAGCCGGCCAGCACCATGGTCTCCGCCGAGAAGCGCGTGCCGACACGCGTCGAGATGAAATTGCCGGTGAAGAAGCCGATCGGAAACAGCAGGAAGTACAGCCCGTATTCGGTCGCGGGCCGCTTCAGCAGCTCGGTCATCATCGTTGAGGCGGCGACCGCCATGACCATGAAGGCGCCGGTGTTGAATCCGGTCTGCAGCACATAGGCGTTGAAGCGCAGGCGGCGGAACAGCGTCGCGTAGCTCGCAGCGAAGCTTTCCTGAGTTTTGTGCCGGTTCTGCGGCGGATGGGTCTCGCGCATCACCATATAGGCGATGAACGTGATGACGCTGCCGGCCACGAGCGCGAAGCCGAATACGCTGCGCCAGCCGAGCGTATCGATCAGCACGCCGCCGATGAAGGGCGACACCATGGGCCCGAGCGTGCCGAACATGGTCAGATAGGCGATGGCTTTCACCAGCTGCTCGGCGCGGAACGCGTCGCGCGCAATCGCGCGCACCAGCGTGAGCGCGCAGCCGGCACCGATCGCCTGCACCAAGCGGCCGAGCACCAGCGCATTAGCGGTCTCGGCGAGCGATGAAACCACGCTGCCGAACAGGAACAATGCCAGTCCCGACAGCAGCACCGGCCGGCGGCCGTAGCGGTCCGACAGCGCGCCGTAGAACAGCGTGGCGAAGGCCATGCCGAACAGCGAGATGCTGAAGGTCAGCTGCGCATGCGCGTCGCTGAGGCCGAGCGCCTTCTTCACGGCAGGAATGACCGGAAAGAACAGATGCACCGCGAGCGGCGTGATCAGCGCGATCAGACCGAGCGCAATGACGAAAGTCCGGCCGGGCGGCCGATAGGTCTGCTCCATCAGGCGAACTGCGGGAACAGCCGCAGCGCGTTGCCGCGGTCGATGGCCGAGCGCTGTGCCGGCGTAATGGGGTCGAGCGCTTCGTAGGTCTTCATCGCCTCGGCCGTGACATTGACGTTGGCGAACGGCCAGTCGGTGCCGAACACGATCTGGTCAGGCGAAGCCACATTCTCCAGACAGCCCCAGGTCTGCTCGCCGGGCGACAGCGCGTTGTCGTACCAGAAGCGCCGAAGCAGCCCGAACACCTCGTCCTTCGACAGCTGCTTGAGCCGCTTGTCGATCATCGGCGACACCGCGAGCCGCCAGGAGAAATAGGGAACGAGCCCGCCGGCGTGCGGCAGGATGAAGCGGATGCGCGGATAGCGCTCCAGCGTGCCGCCGAACACCAGGTTCACCACCGCACGCGTGGTGTCGAACAGATATTCCATCATGAAGAACGGCCAGGGCAGTTGCACCTGCTTGCTGAGCGGATGGGTGCCTGGATGAACGAACACCACGCCGTCGCGGCTATTCAACGCCTCCATCACCGGATCGAACTTCGGATCGCCGAGGAAAACTCCGTCATAGCTCGCGAACAGGCTCAGACCGGCAAACTTCAGCGTGTCGAGGCAGTAGCCGACCTCTTCGACGGCATGCCGCACATCCCACATCGACACGGTGCCGAAGGCGCCGAAGCGCTTCGGCCACTTCGCGCTGAGCTCCGCCGAATGGTCGTTGCAGCGCCGCGCCAGCGTCTTGGCCTCGTCGGGCTTGCAGAACTGCACGCCGGGCTGGCCGAGCGACAGAAGCGCCGTGGCGATGCCGAAGCGGTCCATGATCTCGAGCGCAAGATCCGGCGACCAGTCCGGATAGCGGCCGATCGCGGGGCCGGAGCCGGCCGCATAGACCATGTCCGCATAGAACTGCGGAATCATGTGGAAGTGGACGTCGATCCGTCCGCCGCCGCCGGCCATCGCCTAGACCCCGCCTTTGCTGTCGGCCAGCATGTCGCCGCAGCCGGCGCGGCGCGCCCAGAACTCCCAGCCGCGCTGCATCTCCGGCGAGCCGGCGCGGAAGTTGTTGCGGGTCTTGATCTCGCCCTCGGACATCGCCTTGAACTCGCCGAGCCGCATGGCGGCCAGCATGATCCGCGCGTTGCGCGGCAGGTACACCGCCATGCGCACGAGCTTGAGCAGACCGTCGGCCGCGGCCGAGAAGCCGTGGCCGCGCATCAGCACCACGGAATTCTTGCCGAGCGCCTTCGCCATATCGCGGCCCTGCGCCATGTTGATGACGAGCAGATTGGTGTCGTCGCCGAATTGGTCGGCGATATCCCACACCGGCACGTGGTTGCCCATGTCGCTTGCCACGTGCGCCACGCAGCAGAGCTTCGTGGTCTTGGAGATGCTGAACGGCAGCAGATCCTCGGCGTGCGAATGCACCACCGCGTTGATGTCCGGCCGCAACTCATAGATCGCGCCGTGAATGTAACGTTCGAGATAGGCCGGCCGGTCGTCGTTGACCGGCGTGCCGTCGAGCCGGAACTCGATGATGTCGTTGCGGGTGACGAATTCGGGGCTGAGCGAGCGCGAGAGGAGATAATGGTCGGGCTTGCTCGGGTGCCGGATGCTGACATGGCCGTAGGCGTCGACCACGTCCTCCTTGGCCAGGATCCGGTTGGCGATCACCAGATCGCCGATCGCCCGCTGTAGATCGTCCATGCGCGCTCCTCCGAACAGCCGCGCCCGGCTGCCTGGGGCGCGTTGGCGCGCACGTTAACGGAACGAAACGGGGGAGTCTTGATGGAACGGCGCGAATGCCGGCAGGGCTGGCATTCGTGTTGTGCGCAGCGTTCAACTGGATTTCGATGGCGTCGAACTATCCACGTCATGGCCGGGCCTGTCCCGGCCATCCACGTCTTGCTTTGCGTCCAAGACGTTGATGCCCGGCACAAGGCCGGGCATGACGTCGGAGATTGATGCAGGCCGTGGAGGAAACCGCTTACCGCCAGAAGCCCGACTTCGCCTGGGAGTTGACGCCGAGCTTGCTGAACTCGTCGACGATGCTCGGCTTGATGTCCTTCGCCAGCTCGAAGTCGGCGTTGCTCGCCGCCACGTCGCCCTTCATCAGCTTGGCGACGCCGCGGCCGTAGAGCGCGGCCGGCGCGTTCGGATTGACCTTCAGCGCCTCGTCATAATCCACCAGCGCCTGATCGGGCTGGCCGAGCTTGAGATACGCCATGCCGCGATGGTCGAGCGCCGAGGCGTTGTTCGGCTTCAGCGTCAGTGCGGCGTTGCAGTCCTCCAGCGCGGCCTTCAGCTCGCCCATGATGGCGCGGGCGCCGCAGCGGCGGTCGAGCGCATCGGCGTTGTCCGGCTGCAGCTTGATCGCCTGGTTGTAGTACTTGATGGCCTGATCGTAGTCGCGCGTGCCGTAGAACACGTTGGCGCGGTTGTAATAGGCCACCGCCGGCGCGGCGTTGTTCTTGATGGTCTGGTTGACCTCCTGGATCACCCGGTCGTCGTCGCGGCGGTTCTCGTAGGCGCTGACGCGGTTGTTCGGCGCGATCGAGTAGCTCGCGGCGCTGCGCACCGTCTCGTCGGTGTTCGGCGTCGCGGTGTCGAAGTCGCGCTTGTCGAAGCTGGTGATGCCGCGCTCGCGGAAGCCGCCCGCATAGTTCGGGTTGATCTTGATCGCGGTGTTCATGTCGCT
>Ga0209758_1000344_pt1 | contig 85133 bp, 74 predicted proteins | sample AraplaMF_Col_mMF_FD_184258 | JGI IMG/M metagenome (GOLD analysis project Ga0209758, IMG submission 184258) | Arabidopsis root microbial communities from the University of North Carolina, USA - plate scrape MF_Col_mMF (SPAdes) (version 2) | ecosystem: Host-associated > Plants > Roots > Endosphere... | reverse complement strand
ATGGCGGCACCATCGACAAGTTCATCGGCGACGCCATGCTGATCTTCTTCGGCGATCCCGAGACCAGGGGCGATCGCGCCGATGCGCAGGCCTGTCTGCAGATGGCCTGGCGCATGCAGCAGCGCCTTGCCGAGCTCAATGCGAAATGGCGGGCGTCCGGCATCGAGCAGCCGTTCCGCTCGCGCATGGGCATCAACTCCGGCTACTGCAATGTCGGCAATTTCGGCAGCTCCGACCGCATGGACTACACCATCATCGGCGCGGAGGCGAACCTCGCCGCGCGCCTGCAGTCGATCGCCGAGCCCGGCGGCATCGTGCTGAGCTACGAGACCTTCGCGCTCGTCAGCGACATCGTCCGCGCCCACGCACTGCCGGCGATCACGATGAAGGGCATCAGCCGCGAGGTCATTCCCTATTCGGTCGATGCGCTCAATGACGGGGCGGCGGAGCGAAGCGGCATCATCACCGAGCGCGCGCCGGGGCTCGAGCTCTATCTCGACCCCGCGGTGGTGAAGTCAGGCGATGCCGCGCGGGTGCGCGCACTGCTCGAAAGCGCGCTGGCTTCGCTGAAGCCCGCGTGAGACGCTCCTTCTGATCGAGTCCCCGTGTGGTACCCCTCTCCCTAGCCCTGCCCTTGCGTGGGGCGGGGGAGAGGGGTGGCTCAGCAAATAGTGCGAATGGTCGAGAACGGACCAGTGCTCCACTACGGTAATCCCCGCGCCTCCAGCTGGCGCACCAGCAGCAGCGTCGGCTCGGCGAGGCTGTCGCCCGAGCCGTCGAGACCGAGGGCGCTCGCGATGCCGTCGCGGCTGCGCAGCAGCGCGCTGCGCGGGCAATGGCCGGCGCCGCAGAGCGTCTTCTTCAAGGTTTCGCCCTGTGCCACGGTGCTGGCGGAATCGTCGGCGGACCAGGCCAGCACGATCGGCACATCGACATTGAGGATACCCGGGAAAACCGAGCGCTTGTTGTATTGGCCGGCGTCGCTGCCGAGATAGGCCTTCTCGCTGTCGCTGGCGTCCTTGCCCGCGCGATAAGTGCCGGACACCAGCACGACGGCGGCGACATCGGCGCGGTCGGCCTGAAACTCGGGATGCGCCAGTAGGGTGGCGACATGGAAGGCGCCGGCGCCGTAGCCGACCGCAACGATCTCGCGGGCGTCGCCGTTGAACAGGTCGATATTGCCGTGGACCCAGGACAGCGCCGCCGCGACGTCGGTGGCGCCCATCGGCCAAGTCGCCGAGGGCGCCAGGCGGTAGTTGACGCGCACGCCGATCATGTCGTTGCGCGCGGCAAAGCACATCGCCTGGTCCTGGATCTGGCGCGCCAGCTCCGGGGCGGCGTGGTCGCCGGTGAACGAGTCGCCGGTCACGAACAGCAGCACCGGCCGCGGCGTGTCCGCCTTGGTGGCGCTGGCGGCGACATCGAGCACGTTGGCTTCGCTCTCGCCGTAGCGCAGGCCGCGCGAGAAGGTGACCTGCTCGCACAGCCGCGCGGTGCCGCCGGCGGTGGTGTCGGAATCGGTGAGGCCGACCCGGATGAGATCTGAGGGGCCCGTCAGCCTTGCCGGCGATACGACATGGGCAGACGCCGCCGTCATGGTCAGTAGCAGGAAAAATGTCAGACAATTCTTCATGGTGATGCCGGCCTTCGGGGCCCATATTGGCCCGCTGATGTGGCCCGTCTTTTCAATTCGCCTCATTAGTCAGCCGGCCTTGAGGCGAATTCGCGGCACCTCCCACCGATTCGCGGCCGCAGCGAACGGACGGCCGGTCCGGCGTGCAGCCGGGTTTGGTACGCAAGTACGGTCCCCCCGGGACGGCTGCGCGACGCCGCCGGGGCTCGAGCCGGGATGGCCTTCTACTGTGCATGGGGTTGTTTTCGAAAGTTTTTGTTTTGGGCGGCCCGTCAGGTCCGCTTCATCGTTCGAAACGTGATGGAATAGCGGCGCGCCTCGACCGGCGGGATGCTGTGCTCCCATTGCGAGCGCGCCTCGCCTTGCATCAGGTAGAGCGAGCGCGGCTGCGCCTCGAGCGTGTGGCGCTGCCATTTGTCGCCGCACCGGCGGCGGAAGCGGAACTTGCAGGCCGAGCCCAGCGACAGTCCGAGGACGTCCTTGAACTGCGGTTTGTCGCGGTGCCAGCCGATGCCAACGCCGATCTCATAGTCGGTACAGAGCACCTGCCGGACGCTGGCCTCCGGCAGTCCCGCCCAGGCCTCGACCCGGCGCGCGATCGGCAGGAGCCAGTCCGGGATCGGCTCCGCCTCGGCCAGCCGCTGCAGCGAATAGTCATAGCGGTAGCCGAAGGACGCCACCCGGCGGTTGCCTTCGAACGCCCCGAACTGGAAGCGCTGGAGCGGCAATGCTGCGATGCGGCCGATCAGATCCTGCTCGACGGCGGCTTCGATAAAATTGTCGGCATAGCGAAGCCCGGATGGCCCTGCTTCCGGCTCAGTGAACAATCCGAGCTGCGTCATTTCTCGCATTTCCGTGACGGAACCTTTTGCCGCCCCAAGCGACTTACATATGACGCGGGAGGTAACGCGCGAGAGGCTGTCATGGCACAGAAGCATACCGCCGATCCGGCAGAGATCATGCGGGCAACCGGTCATCCCGAGCTGGAATACGCCGCCGGCTGGACCATCGCGGGCCTGGTCACCATCGGCACCATCGTCGCCGCCTGGGTCTTTGCGATCTAGGCTATTGGAAATTGGAGCTCGAAGGCCGCGCCCTCATCGGTCGGCTTGAGGCTGATCGAGCCGCCATGGCTCGCCATCACCGCGCGCGCGATCGCAAGCCCCATCCCGGTGCCGCCCTGGTCGCGGCGGGTGGTGAAGAAGGCGTCGAAAATCCTGTCGCGGTTCGGCGCCGAGATCGGTTCGCCGTCATTGCTCACCGTCAGACGCAGGGTCGTGCGCTCGGAGGCCGCCTCCAGCCGGATCGCCCTCGCCTTGTGCCGCATCGCGTTGTCGGCAAGATGCGACAGCACGATCAGCGCCTTCTCGCCTGACATGGCGATGGAGCGGTCGAGGCTGCCGCTGGCCTCGATCGAGCTTTCCGGAAACCGGCTCTTGAGATCCGCGATCACCGGCGCCAGCTCCGTGCGCTCGTTCTGCGGCAGGCTCTCGGCGCGCGCGAGTTCGCGCAGCCGCTGCGCCATCGCCTCCAGCCGCTGGGTGTCCGAGAGGATGTTGGCGATGAAGGTGTTCTGCTCGGCCGGCGTCAGGCTGCCTGCCTTGCCCTGCACCGAATCCTGCAGCAGCTCGGCGGCGCCCTTGATCGAGGTCAGCGGCGATTTCAGCTCGTGGGTGAGGTGGGCCGAGAATGTCGCGATATAGTCCGAGCGCCGCGCCAGCTGCTCGGCCATGCCGAGGAAGCTGTGCGAGAGCTGGGCGAACTCGCGCGTGCCGTAATGCCGGAGCGGCTGGAACGCCTCGCGGTCGCCGCGGCCGATTCTGGCGGCGCGGTCGACCAGCTCGCGCATCGGCAGGGTGATGGTTCGCGAGAATACGAGGCCGATCGCGATGGTGCCGAGGATGACGGCGAGGCCGGCCAGCACGAACTTGGCCCGCTCCTGGTAGAGATGATCGAAGATGTTGCTCGGCGTCCGCGTGGTGTAGATCACGCCCGCGACGCGGTTGTTGACGATGACGGGCATCGCCGAGAATACGTGCACGCCGAGGCCGCGGCTGAAGGAATAGATCGGCGGCGGCTGCTTGTCCGGCACGCGGTTGCGTAAAGTGGCGCGGTATTGCCCGTGCAGCGCGTCCGCGACCTCCTCGATATGGGCGAGCGACTGCCCGACCTCCTGCCGCCCGGCGATGACGACGCCCTGCGGATCGAGGATCCGAAAGCCCGCCAGCGTCACCTTCTGGGTCTCGCGGATGATCGGCGTCAGTCTTGCGCCGATCTCGACATAGCCCGGCTGGACGGGCCGGGACGCTGGCAGCGCATCCGGTCGACGCCGCAGCAGATCGTTGGCGGTGAGATCGAGCGCGGGCCGGATCGGCGTCACCGGGTCGCCGGGATCGGGCAGCACGTTCGGCGGCACCTCGGCCCCGAGCGTCAGCCCGCTGTCGAGCCGCATTGAGACTTCCTGCGCGTAGATCGTGGCCAGCACGCGGCTCTGCGCAATCAGCTCGGCCTGGGTCTGGCGGATCAGCTGATTGTCGTAGAGGCGGAAGAAGAACAGGCCGACCAGCGGCAGCACGGCGACGGTGGTCAGCACCGCGAAGATCACGAGGCCGAGCGACGGCCGCCATTTGTCGGGCGCCGCGCTCATGCCTCTTTCTCGCAGCGACCGAGCTTGAAGCCGACGCCGTGGATGGTCTCGATCACGTTGTCGCAGGCCAGCGCCGCGAGCTTGGCGCGGATGTTGCGGATGTGGCTGTCGATGGTGCGGTCGGAGACCTGGATGTTGAGCTGATAAGCCGCGCGCATCAGCTGCTCGCGGTTGAAGACCGAGGTCGGCCGGGTCAGGAACGCACGCAGGATGCCGAACTCGATCGCGGTGAGTTTCAGCGGCGTGCCGGCAAAGGACGCCACGTGTTGCTCGGGATCGAGAAGCAGGCCGCCTTGGGTCAGCGCGGCGGGGCCAGCCTTGGTCTCGCCGTTGCGCGGGTTGAGCCGGCGCAGGATGACATTGACCCGCGCCACCAGCTCGCGCGGGCTGAACGGCTTCGTCACGTAATCGTCGCCGCCGATCTCGAGGCCGAGGATGCGGTCGATCTCCTCGTCGCGCGCCGACAGGAACAGGATCGGCACGTCGGACGTCCTGCGGATCTCGCGGCAGACGTCGAGGCCGTCGAATTCGGGCATGCCGATGTCGAGCACGATCAGATCGGGCTTGTCGGCGGCCACCCGGCCGAGCGCCTCCTTGCCGTCGCGCGCCTCGATTACGTCCATGCCGGCCTTCTTCAAAGCGACGCGGATGACCTCGCGGATGTGGCCTTCGTCGTCGACGATGAGAATGCGATGCGCCAACAAACTCTCCGCTCAGCCGGCCGGCCGGGTGCCGGACGTATCCTTCGCCAGCGCGTCCAGCCTGCGCTGAAGCCGCCAGCTCCGAAAGCCCCAGCTCCGCCAGGCCAGATCCTGGCGCTGCTGTTCTACAAGGCGGTCGCGTCGCGACACAAGGCAGCTCTCGCTTGAGCCGGGCCGAAGCGCGATGGCCCTGTCGATGGCGGGCAGTGCCTGTGGTCCGAGGGTCAGGAGATAGTTGATGTCGATTGGCATGCCGTTGCCCGATGCTTCCCGGCTGTGAGTGACATTATAGTCGGCGATGAAGGCATCGAAGTTCACGAGCGAGCAGCCATAAAGCACGGTCGCGAGCGCGATCAGATTGGCGCCGACGAGCCATTTGTTCGAGCGTTGGAGGGCGATGCGGGTCACGATCAGGACCAGGCCGAGCGCGACCAGCCCCATCCAGATGAAGGCCGCGACGCGCCAGTAAGTCAGCATGTAGACGCCGACGTAGAGATCGAGACGAAGGATGGAGGAGGCGACGAGAAGCACGTTCTGTCCCACCCAGAGATAGACCAGCGGCCGGATCACCGTCGAGTTCTCGGCCGGTCCGCCCGGGCGCATCGCCACCAGCACGAAGGCCGCGGCGAGCAGGGCGGTTACGATCAGCGGATAGGCCCCGCGATGCGCATAGCCTGCATAGGTCAGATTGTCGGGCAGTGCCAAATGGCCCCAGAGATAGATGCCGTCGAGAACGGACTGCGCCGCGAACAGCAGGTTGAACAGGATCAGCGAGCGCAGGATGGTGGAGGGGCCGAGGAATTCGGCGGAGACAACGGGCGGGAGCGGCGGCGGCACGAGACCGTCGGCCACAGCGGTGTTGACGATCGGCTTGCGCCGCCAGCGCACGTGAATGAACGGCCAGACCAATGCCAGCATCAGGGCCCAGAACAGGACGCGCGGGATGCTGACATAGTGAAGAATGAGCTTCGGATTGAGCAGGGACACCCATTGCTCGATCACCGGATTGGCCGCGGCGAAGAGCGCGACGAAGACTGCGCTGAGCGCCGCCGGCAGCAGCCAGCGCGCAATGCCGCGGGTGAGCGCCGACGCGTTGAACGCCTGGGGCGCATCGAGAAAGAGCCGGAAGGGACCGAGCAGGACGAAGTTGCGCAGCGCGCGGCCGCGGTCGGCGAGCCCGGTCGCTTCCGCATTGGTCGCGAGCAGCAACGCGATCATCAGCGATGCGACCAGGATCAGGAACGACAGCGTATTGAGCTCCTCGATAACAGGCACGAGACCGGCGGCGAGAACGGCCGAGCCGACCAGAGCGCGGCGCAGATCCATGGCCGCACGATTGAAGCACACCGACACGCCGGCGATCGCGATCGCAAAGAGCGCCAGCGACAGCCCGATCCGCTGCCCGTAGAACAGCCAGTCGGCGAGGGCGGCCAGCACCAGCGCGAGGCCGACCTTGGCCGGGATCGAGGAATGACCGATCGGCTTGATTTCCTCCGCGATCGTCGAAGCCAGGCTTGTCATGTCCAGAAGACCTTTCGTGATGGTTGGCATGACGAACTCTGGACGCCTCTCGTGCAGAAGGCGGGACCATCGTCTGCACGGCTTCAGGAGTCTTTTGCAGATTTCGTGCAGGCGCGCTTTTGCCTCTCGCGCGGCGCCAGTCGCTTTGATAGGTGCGAAGCATTCGCCCTCATCGCATGTGGCACATCATGCAATTGCTCCGTCGTCTCGGTCTCATTCTGCTGTGGCTTGCCGCACCGGTCGTCGCGTTCGCGGCCTTAAACAAGAACGATCCCTATCTGTTCGTGCTGCGCGGCGCCGGAAACATCGCGCTTGTCGCCGCAAGCCTCATGATCGTCGCCGTTCTGCTGCGGTGGGGACGTTGGCGCACCATCGCCGGCAAGCTGCTCGTCATGCTCTGGTGCCTGCCGCCGGTTCTGATGTCCGCGGCGCATCTGAAGTTCGAGTTGCGCAGGCACGACGTTCTCAGCGCCAGCGCTGCGGAGGCGCGCCAGCTCGGGGCTCACTTCATGGTCGGCTATTCCTCCTTCCCGGAGGTCGCGCGCCTTGCCAGGGAGGGATTGATCCGCGGCGTCTATGTCACCCGGCACAACATCCGCGGCGGCACGGTCGAGGCGCTGCGGAGCGAGATCGCCGCGCTCCAGGACATCAGGAGCGAAGCCGGCCTGCCGCCGCTGGTCGTCGCTGCGGACCAGGAGGGCGGTATCGTCGGGCATCTCGCGCCGCCGCTGACGAAAGTGCCGGCCCTGGCGACGCTCGCCGGGCTTGCGCCCGACGACCAGCAGTCCAAGGCCGAAGAGTTCGGCCGCATCCACGGCCGCGAGCTCGCCGGGGTCGGCGTCAATCTCAATCTCGCCCCGGTGCTCGACCTCAAGCCGCCGGCCCGGCGCAACCGGCTCGATTTCCACACCCTGATCGGCCAGCGCGCGATCGCGACCGATCCGGCCGTCGTCAGCACGATCGCGAGCGCCTATGTGCGCGGGCTGGAAGAATCCGGCGTCGGCGCCACGCTCAAGCATTTTCCGGGCATCGGCCGCGTGCGCACCGACACGCATCATTTCAGCGCCAAGCTCGACACGCCGGTCGAGGAGCTGGAGGCATCCGACTGGCTTCCGTTCCGCGACGTGCTGTCGCATTCGCGCAGCGCGCTGATGGTCGGCCACGTCACGCTCACTGCCGTCGATCCCGATCGCGCCGCATCGCATTCGAAATCCGTCGTTCAGGGCATCATCCGCGACAAGTGGAATTACCAGGGGGTGGTGATGACCGACGACCTCGTGATGGGCGCGATCTACCAGAACGACGTCTGCAAGGCCGTGGTCGAGGCGATCAATGCCGGCGTCGATCTGCTGCTGGTGGCCTATGACGGCGCGCAGTTCTACCGCGTCTTTGCCTGTGCCCTGGACGGAGCGCGGCGGGGCAAGCTCGACGCGGCAATGCTGCACGCGAGTGAGACGAGGCTGGCGAGGGGCTTTCCGATCTCGCAGGCTCGAGCGGCAGGCGGTGTCCGTGTGGTGGAAAAGAATCAGCCCTTCGCGAACTGGCGATAATCCGGTTCGCGGTGAAACCAGAACTCGTAGCCGGTGATGGCCTTCTGCATCGCGACATCGTGGATCGGCTGGTTGAGCGGAACGACGGGAACGTCGCGCATGCAGAGCGCGATGAAGTCCTTCACGGACCGGTCGTATTCCGCCGCATCCGTGGTGAACCGCGCCTTGTCGATCAGCGCGTCCATCTCCTTGTTCTGGTAGGAGGAGATGTTGAAGATCGAGTTGTTGCCGTGGAAATTCCAGTAGAAGTAATATTCGGGATAATCCAGCCAGCCGCTGAAGCGGTTGAGGGCGAGCGGCAGCTCCTTCTTGTTCAGCGTCGTGCGCCAGTTCGCGCCCGGGATTTTTTCGATTCCCGCCTTGATGCCGATCTTGGCGAGGCTCTCCTGGATCAGGATCGCCGTGGGTTCGCCGACGGTCGCAGTGCCTGTGTCGAGCGACAGCGTCGTCTCCAGGCCGGAGGCGAAGCCGGCTTCCTTCATCAACGCCTTCGCCTTGTCGAGGTCGGTGACATAAGGAAATGGCTGCGGCCAGACCGGCTTTGAGACGTCGGCCGCGCCGCCATGCATCGGAACCGCGCGGCCGAAGAACGCACTGCTCTGGATCTGCTCATACGGCATCGCCCAGGCGATGGCCTGGCGCAGCTTCACATTGTCGAACGGCGGCTTCGCGGTGTTGAGCGCAACATACCAGAGTGCATTCGGGATCGGCACGCCCGACACCTTGACCTTGCCCTCCCGTATGATCTGCTCGAAATCGCGCGGCGCAAAGCCGCTGGAAACGTCGGCATCGCCCCGCTCCAGCATGGCGCGGCGCGTGCCCGCGGAGGGGACGTCGCGCGCGATCACGCGCTTGACCTTCGGCAGCGGGCCACTCTTCCAGTCGTCGAACCGAGCCAGCACGGTTTCGCTGCCCGGCTTCCAGCTCTCGATCTTGTAGGCGCCGCCGCCCGCCTCGTTGTTCTTGAGCCACGACAGCGCCCAAGGGTCCTCCGCCGTTGCGTTCTTCTTCGCAAGCTCGGAGTTGATGATGAAGGGAACGACCACCGCGACGTTGAACAGCAGCATCTTGTCCTTGCGGACATAGTCGATGCGGAAGGTGTGGTCGTCGACCACGACGAACTGCTCGGGCTTCTCCAGCGACCCCGCCGACATCTGGAAGGTCGGAAAGCCTCCGACCTTCACCGCGCGGTCGAACGACCATTTCACGTCCTTGGCGGTCACAGGCGTGCCGTCGTGGAATTTCGCGTCCTTGCGAAGCCTGAAGGTGCAGGACATGCCGTCGGCGGCGACCTCCCAGCTCTCGGCGAGCTCGGGCGCAAGCTTCTCGCGGTCGTACGAGACCGTGCCGTCGGGCAGCGTCTTCGAGGCGTAGCTCAGCAGCCGGTCGTAGCAATTCCACGACAGGCCGTTCACGGTCTGGTTGGAGCCGACGCCCTGCATGTCCAGAGAATTCGGCCCGAGCTCCTGCACGACCAGCAGCGTCTCGCTGCGCCCCTGTGCCTGGGCGCGGGGCGAGGCGATGACTGTCATTCCGGCGGCACTCAGGCCGCCAAGGACGACGTGACGGCGGCTAAAATGGAAGGTTGAATCGCTCATCGCTGCCCCTGTGAGAGAGTGATCTCAGGAATCGAGAGGCAAGGCGTATGCCATCAGGGCGCTTCGCGCGGCCAGCCTCCTTCCGTGAAACGTTACCCCTGGCGCGCGATCAATCCGTCGATCATCGCACGCACCAGTCCCGCGATCTCCTTGCGCAGCGCCGGCAGCGGCACGGCAACCAGCTTCTGCTCCAGTCCGAGCGCCACCATGCCATGCACCGCCGAGAACAGGCTGCGCGCCGTGATGCCGAGCTCCTCGCGGCTGCGCTTCGGAAACAACGCGGCCAGCGGCTGGTAGATGTGGCGGAACAGCTGCATCTGATCTTGGACCGACCAGTCGGGGACGACCTTGTCGGCCTCCATGCGGTGCTCGAACAGCGCGCGCCAGAGCTGGAGATTTTCGGCCGCGAAATCGCAATAGGCGAGGGCGATGCGGACCAGCGTCTCCTGCGGCGATGGCTCGCCCGTGCTTTCCGCGGAGCTGAGCGCCTCGTCGAGCCGCAGCAGCGTGCGCGAGCCCACACGCAGGATCAGCTCGTCCATGTCGGCCACGAGGTTGTAGACCGCGCCATTGGCGCAGCCGATCTCGCGGGCGAGATCACGGGTTTTCAGCCCCGACAACCCACGAGCGGCGATCATCCGCTCCGCCGCCAGGATCAGGTCTGACCTAAATTTCTCTCGGCGTTCCAGGGTCTTAGACATCTTTACTCAAATTTTTGAGCGCCGCTCAAAATTTTCTTGAACGATGTTCATGTTCCTTGCTACAAAGGATCTGTGAGCAACGCTCATAACAGGGAGCTGAAGATGTTCAAGACTGTAGTGACACTTTTCCGCGGCAGCGTGGCCGCCGCAGGCGAAGAGCTGGAAGACCGAACGGCCCTCCTGATTCTCGACCAGCAGATGCGCGATGCGGCTGCCGCCGTCGAGCGCAGCAAGCGCACGCTGGCGCTGGCGATCGCGCAAGACCAGCAGGAAGGCCGCAAGCTCGAGGCGACCCTCGCCCGCATCGCCGATCTCGAGACCCGTGCGGTTGCGGCGCTCGACGGCGGCCGTGACGACCTCGCCAGGGACGCCGCCGAAGCCATCGCGGGCCTGGAGGCGGACCGCGATGCTGCGATGACGGCCCGCGCGCTGTTCGCGACCGAGATCGCCCGGCTGAAGCGACACGTCGCAAACGCACAGGCCCGCATCACCGAGCTCGATCGCGGCCGCCGCGTCGCCCGTGCCTCGGAGGCGGTCCGCTCGTTACGCCGCAGCGGCATCGAGGCCGCGCGTCCATACGAAACCACGCTGCCGGAGGCGGAGAGCACTTTGCGGCGTCTGCGCGATCGGCAGATGGAAGCTCAGGCGGCCGACGATGCGCTGGTCGAGCTCGATGCGGCCACCGGTCCCATCGCCATCGCCGAAAGATTGGCCGAGCAGGGCTTTGGCCCGCGGCTGAAGACGACAGCAGACGACGTGCTGGCGCGGCTGAAGTCCAAGCGCTCGCCGACCGCCTGATCCCAAACCCCGTCATCATTCGTCCTCACAGGAGACCATCATGAACCAGAACGGCCAGCCCCACAGCAACGCCTGGGTGACCTTCACGTACGCGTCCTTCGCAGCCTCCGCCTTCCTGGTCGCCATCGGCGTTTTCTTTCTGCCGATCGACGTCTGGATGAAGGGCTATCTCACCATGGGTATCGTCATGCTGGTCCAGACCTGCATCACCCTGACCAAGACCGTGCGCGACAATCACGAGAGCAGTCGGCTGGTCAATCGCATCGAGGATGCGAAGGCCGAGCGACTCCTGATGGAGGTGTCCAAGGCCGCTTGAAAAAAGACGCTCTGAGCCGATCAGGACGACAAGCAGGAGGGCCGCGGAGCAATACGCGCCGCGGCTCTCGCGTCCGGAACTGAACGCTTGATCGTGCTCCGCGATCCGTATCCCGCATTGTGCTCCGACTGCAGGTGCGATATGGCTCTCGCGCGTTCAGAGGCGGAGACGAGCTTTGTCGAAACAATCGCTGCGTGAGGAGGCCGAGCGCCTGATCCGCGAATCGATGGAAAAGAAGTCCATCGTCGTCAAGCAGGGCACGACCCGCATCGAGGCTGTCTGCGGCAAGTGCGGCGCCCCAAACCGGGTCCAGGCGGAGAAGGGCCAGAGCCGCGTCAAGTTCGCCTGCAAGAATTGCGGGCATCAGCAAGAGACGCTGTAGCGCGCTTGCGCTAACTCGCCGCGCCGCGACACTCTAACCCCTCATCCTGAGGAGACCGCTGAAAGCGGTCGTCTCGAAGGATCGAGGCCGGACTGCCTCAGCCGGGCCTGCATGGCTCGAGACGCGCGCAAGGGCGCGCTCCTCACCATGAGGGTCTGACAGCTACTCCCCCTCCACAAACTTCTTGAACGCATCCGCGTAATCCGGATGCCAGCGCGACAGCGGTGGGCGGTTCTCGACGATGTCGCCGGCGGCCCACAGCATGCGCTTCTCATCGAGTGCGCGCGGCACGTCGTTGTCCGGGCACAGGATGTAGAAATCGCCGGCCTCCAGCCGTGCCAGCATGAAATCGACCGTCTGCTCCGGCGTCCAGGCGCCGGCCGGCTTTTCGGTGCGTCCTTTCGCGGTGAGGCCGGTGAAGACGAAGCCGGGGATCAGCAGATGTGCCGTGAGGCGACAATCCTTCGTGTTGCGCAGCTCATGCTGGAGCGCTTCGGTAAAAGCTTTCACGCCGGCCTTGGAGACATTGTAGGCGGGATCGCCGGGCGGCGTGGTGATGCCCTGCTTGGAGCCGGTGTTGATGATGAGGCCGGACCTGCCGCGCGCGATCATGTTGGGTGCGAAGATTCGTGAGCCGTTGATGATGCCCCACATGTTGACGGCGATGATGCGCTGCCAATGATCGGGCTCGCCGAACAGCGTGCTGCCCGGCTGGATGCCGGCGTTGTTCATGAGGATGTCGGTGCCACCGAACCGCTCGCGTACTGCGCGCTCGAGTTCCGTCAGGCTTTCTGTCTTGCTGACGTCGACCACGGCCGTCATCACGTTCGCGGCACCGGCGATCGATGACAATTTTGTTGCGGCCTCGACCAAACGTCCCTGATCGACATCCGCGATGCACACCTTCATGCCGGTGCGCGCAAACGCCGCGGCGGCAGCAAACCCGATTCCGGATGCGCCACCTGTGATGACGGCAACGTTGTCTGTGACGATGGCGGGATGCGACATGGCTGGACTCCGGCGAAGCTGCGTTGCGCTCGGTCGCGTTATAGCACGCGCTCGGTTCGACCCTGCACAAGTCGGCATGGGAGGTCTTCGCTCCACGCCGTCTTTACGCCCCTCCGGGCCGGTTGTACCTTGTCCGACGAACGATCCCGCTCAGATCGACCCAATCAATCACCTCACAGGGAGTGCAGCCATGGCTGTGTCGCAGGCTATTCCGATCACGCGCCATCCGTTCGCGAATGGGTCCTACAAGCAGATGCTGATCGACGGGAAATGGGTCGATGCAGCCTCAGGCAAGCGCTTCGAGACCCGCAATCCTGCAACGGGCGAGCTGCTCGCGACCGTCGCGGAGGGTGACAAGCAAGACATCGATCGTGCGGTTGCCGCCGCACGCCGCGCCTTCGAAGGGCCCTGGAGCAAGGTCAAGCCGTTCGAGCGGCAGAACCTGCTCCTGAGGCTTGCCGACCTCGTCGAGAAGAACTTCGATGAATTGTCGCAGCTCGACACGCTCGACATGGGCGCGCCGCTCAGCCGCACCCGCGCCTATCGCCTGCGCGCCGTCGGCATGCTGCGTTACTATGCTGGCCAGACCACCGCGATCCACGGCGAGACCATCGAGAACTCGCTGCCTGGCGAAATCTTCTCCTACACGCTGAAGGAGCCGATCGGCGTCGTCGGCGCCATCATTCCCTGGAACGGGCCGCTCACCGCGACGATCTGGAAAATCGGTCCCGCGATCGCGACCGGCTGCACCGTGGTGCTCAAGCCCGCCGAAGAGGCGCCGCTGACCTCGCTGCGCATCGCCGAGCTCGCAATGGAGGCGGGCATTCCGCCCGGCGTCATCAACGTCGTGCCCGGCTACGGCGAGACCGCGGGCGCCGCGCTCGCCTCGCATCACGACGTCGACAAGGTCGCCTTCACCGGCTCGCACGTCACGGGACAGTCGATCATCCGCGCCTCCGCCGGCAATCTCAAGCGGGTCTCGCTCGAGCTTGGCGGCAAGTCACCGGACATCGTGTTTGCCGATGCTGATCTCGATGCCGCCGTGCCTGGCGCGGCGATGGCGGTGTTTGCCAATTCGGGCCAGATCTGCAGCGCCGGCACGCGCCTGTTCGTCGAGCAGTCAGTCTACGAGGAGTTCGTCGGCCGCGTCGCCGAGTTCGGCAAGAAGCTGCAGGTCGGCAACGGTCTCGATCCCAATGTGCAGATCGGGCCGCTGGTCTCCGAGCAGCAGCTCGAACGCGTCACCGGCTATCTCGACATCGGTCAAAAGGAAGGTGCCAAGGCACTCGCCGGCGGCGGCCGGGTCACCGAGGGCGCATTGTCGAAGGGCTTCTTCGTCTCGCCGACGGTGTTCGCGGGCGTTGAGGACAACATGCGCATCGCGCAGGAGGAGATCTTTGGCCCCGTCATCTCCGCGATCGCGTTCAAGGACATGGACGAGCTGGTCAAGCGCGCCAACAACACCACGTTCGGCCTCGGTTCGGGCCTGTGGACGCGCGACGTCAGCAAGGCGCATGCGGTCGCAAAGCGCCTGCGCGCCGGTTCGGTGTGGGTGAACTGCTACCAGGCGATGGATCCGGCTGTGCCGTTCGGCGGCTACAAGATGAGCGGCTACGGCCGCGAATCCGGCAAGCAGCATGTCGAGGAATATCTCAACGTGAAGGCCGTCTGGATCAAGACGGCGTAAGGCCTGCTCTCTGTCGCGTTCCGCGAGAGAGAATATCCGCATTCGAGGGGCGGCGCCTTTTCCGGGTGCCGCCCCTCGCGATATGATCCGCATCCTTCTGTAAACACCCGGGGACCACATGAAATTCGAAGCGTTGTTTAGGCCGTTGCAGGTCGGTCCGTACAAGCTTGCGCATCGCGTCGCGATGGCGCCGCTCACGCGCATGCGGGCCGAGCGCGAGAGCTTTTCGCCGCGGCCGCTGAACGCGGAATATTACGCCCAGCGCGCGACGCCCGGCGGCCTGATCATCGCCGAAGCCTCGCCGGTGCTTTCGCACGGCCGCGGCAATCCGGCGACTCCAGGCATCTATTCGCAGGCGCAGATCGACGGCTGGCGCAAGGTGGTCGACGCGGTGCACGCAAAGGGCGGCATCATCTTCCTCCAGCTCTGGCATGTCGGCCGCGTCTCGCATTCCTCTTTTCACGGCGGCGAGCTGCCGGTTTCAGCCTCGGCGATCCCGATCAGGGCGGAAGGGATGAAGGCGATGACGGCCGACGGCAAGATCTCGGATTATGAGACGCCGCGCGCGCTGGAGACCGGGGAGGTCAAGGATATCGTCGAGGCCTTCCGGCAAGGTGCGAAGAATGCGCTCGCGGCCGGTTTCGACGGTGTCGAGATCCACGGCGCCAACGGCTATCTGCTCGAGCAGTTCCTGCAGTCGCGCAGCAACCAGCGCACCGATCAATATGGCGGCTCGATCGAGAACCGCGCTCGGCTGCTGCTCGAAGTCACGCAGGCCGCGATCGATGTCTTTGGCGCGAACCGCGTCGGCGTGCGGCTTTCACCCCACGGCATCGCCAATGATTCCGGCGAGCCCGATCCGATGCCGCTCTACACCTACGTCGTGAAGGCGCTGGACAAGCTCGGGCTCGCTTATCTGCATTTCATCGAGCCGCGCTCCAGCGGCGCCGGCCGTGCCGACGTCCACTGGGAGAACGTGCCGTCGGCGATGGTCCTGTTCCGGCCGCTCTACAGCGGCGTGCTGATGACCGCGGGCGGCTTCACCGGTGAGACCGCGAACGCGGCGATTGCCGATGGCCACGCCGACATCATCGCCTTCGGCCGCATCTTCATCTCCAACCCCGATCTGCCGCGGCGCCTGCAGCACGGCTACCCGATCACGCCGTACAACCGCGCGACCTTCTACGGCGGTGAGGAGAAGGGGTATACGGATTATCCGGTGTATGACGAGCTGACGCCGGCATGACTTGCTCCGTCATTCCGGGGCGCGACGAAGTCGCGAGCCCGGAATCCATCCGACCGCGTATCCGGAGGTGAGATGGATTCCGGGCTCGATGCTTCGCATCGCCCCGGAATGACGAGTTAGAGTGTCGCGCCATCGTCAGCCGCAATGACGACGGGGAAACACAATGGCCAAAGCCGCAGCCGCCGCAGGTATCGCCACCGGCCAATGCCTCTGCGGCAAGGTCAGCTTCGAGATCGACGTCCCGGCACGCTGGGCCTGGCATGATCACTCCGCCGCCAGTCGCCGCGCCCATGGTGCGGCCTATGCGACCTATGTCGGAAGCTGGAAGAAGCGCTTTCGCATTACATCGGGCAAGACCGCGCTCACGCGTTACGAGGATAAGGCGACCAAGACCGCGCGGACATTCTGCTCGCATTGCGGCACCCCGATCGCCTATGAGCGGCCGCGCGGGCCGCACATGGTCAACATCCCCCGCGCGCTGTTTAGAGAGCGCACCGGCCGCCAGCCGCTCTACCACGTCGCGATCGAGGAGCTGCAGGAATGGGCCTATACCGGCGAGCCGCTGGTGCCGCTGAAGGGCTTTCCCGGCGTGGTCTGGCAGCGCTCGAAAAAGAAGAAGCGCGCGGGCGGCGAGGACCCGTTCGAGCTTGGACGCGAGGAGATGTAGCGCGGGCCGCGTCCAGACACGAGAACGCCTCGCCCGCGCAACGCAGCCATGACCGCGCTTCCTTGCGCATCTCCCAGAACTTCGGCCATCATGCTTTCAGTCCTTGCGGCAACGTCCGCTCCTGGAGGAAACATGAAGAACAAGATCACCGGCCGCTCCGCCTTTCTCGCGCTGCTCAAGGACGAGGGCATCACGCATCTGTTCGGCAATCCCGGCACCACCGAATTGCCGATCATGCATGCGCTGAAGGACCATCCCGATCTCACTTACGTGATGGCGATGCAGGAGAGCCTGGTGGTCGCGATCGCGGACGGTTACAGCCGCGCCTCCGGCAAGCTCGTCGCCTGCAACGTTCACGTCGCGCCCGGCCTCGGCAACGCCATGGGCTCGCTCTACAACGCCCAGTTCACGGGCACGCCGATGATCCTGACCGCCGGCCAGCAGGAGCAGGGCCATGGCCTGATGGAGCCAGTATTGTACGGCCCGCTGGTCCGCATGGCCGAGCCGCTGGTGAAATGGGCGGTGGAGGTGACGCGGCTGGAGGATCTGCCGCGCATCGTCCGCCGCGCGGCCAAGATCGCGACCACTCCGCCGACCGGGCCGGTGTTCATTTCGCTCCCCGGCGACATCCTGAACAGCGAGGCGGGTATCGAGCTCGGCCGCTCCACCCGCATCGACGCCCGCGTGAAGCCGTCGGACGAAGCGCTGAAGGCGTTTGCTGCGCGGCTGCTCAAGGCCGAGCGCCCCGTCATCGTCACCATGGACGAGGTGGTCAAGAGCGATGCCCTGAAGGAGGCCGTCGAGCTGGCCGAATTGCTCGGCGCCGCCGCTTACCAGTCTTCGACGCCGTATGGATCGCACTTCCTGTCGGAGAGCCCGAGCTTCGTCGGCACGCTCGCGCGCGTGCAGAAGGTGGCGCGCGATACGCTTGCGCCGTACGACCTCCTGATTGCGCTCGGCGGCGATCCCTTGCGGATGTCGGTCTATAGCGAGGTCGATGCGCTGCCGGACGGGCTCGGCATGGTGCAGGTCGGCCTCGTCGATTGGGAGATCGCCAAGAATTACGGCGCCGAGATCGCGCTGAAGGCGGATCTGAAGGAAACCCTGCGCGCGCTGATCCCGGTGCTGAAGGAGATGGGCGGTGCAACACTTGCAAACCGCGCCAGGCAGCGCCTTGCCGAGCTCGCGCCGAACAACTGGACCGCACGCCGCGCGGCGCTGGTCGAGCAGATCGGCAAGAGCGCCAGCCGCACGCCGATCGATCCGGACTTTTTGGTGCTGCAGATGGTCGAGGCCATGCCGGACCATGCGATCCTGGTCGACGAAGGCCTCACCTCCAGCCGCCAGATCACGGCGCTGCGCCCGCATCGCGACCGCTATGGCTATCACGGCCTTGCCTCCGGCGGCATCGGCTGGGGCCTGCCGGCCTCCGTCGGCGCCAGCATCGCCAATCCGGATCGTCCCGTCGTCTGCTTCTCGGGCGATGGCAGCGCGATGTATTCGATCCAGTCGCTGTGGACGGCGGCGCACCACAAGCTGCCGCTCAACGTCGTCATCGCCAACAATGGCGGCTACCGCATCATCAAGCAGCGCCTGCTCGCCTTCCACGGCGACGACAATTACGTCGGCATGGATTTCGTCGATCCGCCTGTGGATTTCGCCGGCCTCGCGAGAGCGCTGGGCTGCGAGGCGATCAAGCTCAGCGATCCCAGCGAGCTGAAGGCGACGCTGGCCTCGGCGTTCAATCGGCCGGGGACGAAGCTGATCGAGGTGATGGTGGATGGGAAGCTGTAGGACGCTGCGGCGCACTCCGCCATATTGCGCGCCATGACGGCGTGGCTGCACCGCGCTCAAAATTCTCACCGTCACCCTGAGGTGGCCGCTTCTTCAGCGGCCCTCGAAGGGCGACGGCCCCGCTGTTGCTGCCAGCTCGGCCGTTCATCCTTCGAGGCTCGCCCGGCGGGGCATGCACCGCCGGTCTCGCGCCTCAGGATGACGGGACTTATGGCGTGGGGGCGTTAGCCACCCGTCTTCCCCACCCGATACCCCGCCGCCGGATGCTTCGCATCGAGCCTCGCCCGGCCGGCGCCGAACAGCTTCTCCCGCAGCGTGCCCTTCGCATACTCCGACTTATACCTCCCGCGCCTGGTCAGCTCCGGCACCAGCATGTCGGCGATGTCCTCGAAATCGCCGGGCGAGATCGCGAAGGCCACGTTGAGGCCGTCGACGTCGGTCTTCTCGAACCAGTCCTCGATCTTGTCAGCGACGGTTTCGGGCGTGCCGACCACGACCGGGCCGGCGCCGCCGATGCCGACATGCTCGATGACGTCGCGCACGGTCCAGACGCGGTCCGGATCGCCCCGGGTGACATTGTCGAGCGCGCTGCGGCCGGCATCGTTCTGGACGTGACGCACTTGCTGGTCGAGCTCGTAGCCGGAGAAATCGATGCCGGTCCATCCCGACATCAGCGCCAGCGCGCCTTCCGGATTGATGTGCGAGCGGTAGTCGGAATATTTCGCCGCCGCTTCGGCCTCGCTGTTGCCGAGGATGATCGTCATCATGCTGAACATCAGGATCTCCGCCGGGTTGCGGCCGAGTGCGGCGGCCTCCTGGCGGATCGCCGACACGCGCGGCGCAATGATCTTGGCCGACGGTCCCGACATGAACACGCATTCGGCATGCTTGGCCGCGAACTGCCGGCCGCGCGGCGAGGTGCCGGCCTGGTAAAGCACGGGCGTGCGCTGCGGCGAGGGCTCGCTGAGATGGATGGTGTTGTTGATGCGGTAGTTCGTACCCTCATGATTGACGCGATGGACCTTGCTGGGATCGGTGAAGATGCCGCGCTTGCGGTCGCGCAGCACGGCGTCGTCCTCCCAGCTGCCTTCCCAGAGCTTGTAGACGACCTCCATATATTCGTCGGCGATGTCGTAGCGGTCGTCGTGCCCGGTCTGCTTGTCCTTGCCGGCGCCACGCGCGGCGCTGTCGAGATAGCCGGTGACGACGTTCCAGCCGATCCGCCCTTCGGTGAGGTGATCGAGCGTCGACATCCGCCGCGCGAACGGATAGGGCGGCTCGAACGACAAATTGCTGGTGACGCCGAAGCCGAGATTTTGCGTCACCGCGGCCATGGCCGAGAGCAGCAGCAGCGGCTCGTTGGACGGCGTCTGTGCCGCGTTGCGCAAGGCCGCGTCAGGACTGTTGCCATAGACGTCATAGACCCCGAGCACGTCGGCCAGGAACAGTCCGTCGAAACGGCCGCGCTCCAGCGTCCTGGCCAGATCGATCCAGTAGGGCAGGCGGTTGTAGTCGGCGGTGCGGTCGCGCGGATGGGTCCACAGGCCGGGTGACTGATGCGCGACACAATTCATCGCAAATGCGTTGAGTCTGATCTGCTTGGCCATGCTGGCTCCACGGCGCTCTGTACTGAGCGCTCTTCGAATGATAGATGTGCGCCCGAATTTGACGCCCGAACTTGGCGAAGTTCTTGCATATCGCTTGCGCTTGGCAAGGCCAAATCAGCGGCGCTGCCGCGCCTGGCAAGCCTATCTCAAGAAGCAAGGGCGAAATCCCAAGAGAAGTGCAAGAGACGTGCAAGAACTATCCAACCCCCCTGCCACTTTCGAAGGCCAACCCGTATCGGGTAAAGTCCTTCGTCCTGAAGTCCCGAAAAGCAAGTCATGACCAGAGCCGACGCCATCGCCCGCGCCCGTGAGGATTTTCGATCCGGCGCATTCCTCGCCGAGCTCGACCGCCGCGTCGCCTTCAAGACCGAGAGCCAGAATCCGTCGCGCGGCCCCGAGCTGCGCGCCTATCTGGAGCAGGAGATGCAGCCGGCTTTCGCCGCGCTGGATTTCACCAGCCGTATCGTCGAGTCCCCCAGCGGCAAGGCGCCGTTCCTGCTCGCCGAGCATCTCGAGAGTGCCTCCGCGCCGACCGTGCTGATCTACGGCCATGGCGACGTCGTCGACGGCATGGAAGGCGAGTGGCGCGACGGGCGCGATCCCTGGCGCACCACGGTTGCCGGCACGCGGCTCTACGGCCGCGGCACCGCCGACAACAAAGGTCAGCACAGCATCAATATGGCGGCACTGCGCGCGGTGCGCGATGCCCGCGGCGGCAAGCTCGGCTTCAACGCCAAGTTCATCGTGGAGATGGGCGAGGAGATCGGCTCGCCCGACCTCGGCAAGGTCTGCGACCTCAATCGCGATGCGCTCAAGGCGGACCTGTTCATGGCCTCCGACGGGCCGCGCCTGTCCGCCGACCGTCCGACCCTGTTCCTCGGCTGCCGCGGCGGCATCCGCATTCATCTGGATGTGAACCTGCGCGACGGCGGCCACCATTCCGGCAATTGGGGCGGCGTGCTGGCCAATCCGGCGACCATTCTGGTCAACGCGATCTCGACGCTGGTCGACGGCCACGGCCGCCTCCAGCTCGACGCCCTGAAGCCGCCGCGGCTCAGCAACCAGATCCGCTCTTATCTGGCCGATGTGCAGGTGGTGCCGAGCGCGGACGAGCCCGCGCTGGCCGAGAACTGGGGCGAGGAGGGTCTTTCGGCCGCCGAGCGGCTGTACGCCTGGAATACGCTGGAAGTGCTGGCGATGTCGTCGGGCAATATCGAGAAGCCGGCCAACGCCATTCCCGGCCATGCCAATGCCGTGCTGCAACTGCGTTTCGTGGTCGGGACGAAGATCGAGGGCCTGATCGAGGCTATCCGCGCGCATCTGGTCGCAAAGGGTTTTCCGATGGTGGAGGTGCGGGCGGCCCAGAGTTTTGCTGCATCGCGCACAGACTTCGACAGTCCGTGGATCAAATGGGCGGCGGATTCGGTGCAGGAGACCACCGGCAAGGCGCCGGCCGTGCTGCCGAATTTCGGCGGCTCGCTTCCCAATGACGTGTTCTCCGAAACCCTCGGCCTGCCCACGATCTGGGTCCCGCACTCCTATCCCGGCTGCTCCCAGCATGCGCCCAATGAGCACATTCTGCTGCCTCTGACCGAAGAGGCCTTGACGGTGATGGCCGGGCTGTTCTGGGATCTCGGCCAATTGCGAGCACCGCTGACAAGCCCGTTAACCTGAGGCTCGATCCAGCCAAAAGTCACATTCTAATCCGGGCCGATTTGTGCTTGCATCCGGCCGCATCATCCTGAAAGGGGACAAAAAAGTGAAACATTTCCGTAGCATTGGGCTCGCACTCGCCGCGACCTTCGCCGTCAGCCAGGCCGGGGCCCAGGAGCTGACCGGCACGCTGAAGAACATCAAGGACACCGGCGCCATCACGCTGGGCTTCCGCGACTCCTCGATCCCGTTCTCCTATCTCGACGACAACCAGAAGCCCGTCGGGTTCGCGATGGACATCTGCTACAAGATCGTCGACGCCGTGAAGAAGGAGCTCAAGCTCGACAAGCTCGAGGTCAAGCTCAACCCGGTGACCTCGGCGACCCGTATCCCGCTGATGGCCAACGGCACCATCGACCTGGAATGCGGCTCGACCACCAACAACGCCGAGCGCCAGAAGCAGGTCGCCTTCACCAACACCCATTACCTGACCGCCAGCCGCTACGTCTTCAAGAAGTCCAGCGGCCTGAAGTCGATCGACGATCTCAAGGGCAAGACGGTGGTCTCGACCGCCGGCACCACCAACATCAAGCAGCTCACCGAGGCCAATGTCGCCAAGAGCCTCGGCGCCAACATCATCCCCGCCAAGGACCACGCCGAGGCCTTCCTGATGGTCGAGACTGACCGCGCGGTCGCCTTCGTCATGGACGACATCCTGCTCGCGAGCCTCGTCGCCGGCTCGAAGTCGCCGGGCGACTACGAGATCTCCAAGGATGCCTTCTCCAAGCCGGAGCCCTACGGCATCATGCTGCGCAGGGACGATCCCGCCTTCAAGAAGGTGGTCGATGCGGCAACCGCCGCGCTCTATACCTCGGGCGAAGCCCAGAAGATCTACGACAAGTGGTTCACCCAGAAGATTCCGCCGAAGGGCCTGAACCTCAACACGCCGATCTCGGCCGAGCTGAAGAACGAGTTCGCCAAGCCGACGGACTCGCCGAACCCGGACGATTATAAGTAAGCAAAACCTCGATCTTTCGATCGGGATCATGTCCGGCCACTCTTGACACTGGGGTGGCCGGACATTTGCATAGGCGCCGGGACATCCATAGCTGGCGCGTTCGCGCGGGGGACACGTGAACTACAACTGGAACTGGGGAATCTTTTTCCAGCCGAACCCGATGGGGACCGGCACCTATCTCGACATGCTCTTGTCGGGCCTGGTGCTGACCCTCAAGACCGCGGCGCTGGCCTGGGTCATCGCGCTGATCACCGGCTCGCTCGTCGGCGTGATGCGCACGCTGCCGTCGAAGGGGGCGAACTGGTTCGGCTTTGCCTATGTCGAATTCTTCCGCAACATGCCGCTGCTCGTGCAGCTCTTCCTGTGGTACTTCGTGCTGCCGGAACTGCTGCCGAAGGGCGCCGGCACCTGGCTGAAGCAGCTGCCCAACGCGCCGTTCTGGACCGCGGCGATCGGCGTCGGTTTCTTCATGTCGGCGCGCGTTGCCGTGCAACTGCAGGCCGGCATCGGCTCACTGCCGCGCGGGCAGAAGATGGCCGCAACGGCGCTGGGCCTGACCACCGCGCAGGGCTATCGCTACGTGCTGCTGCCGATGGCGTTCCGCATCATCCTGCCGCCGCTGACCTCTGAGTTCCTCAACACCATCAAGAACACGGCGGTCGCGATTACCATCGGCCTGCTCGAGCTGACCGGACAGGCGCGCTCGATGCAGGAATTCTCGTTCCAGGTGTTCGAGGCCTTCACCGCCGCGACCATCCTTTATCTCCTCGTCAACGCCGTTGTCGTGACCGCGATGCGCTTCCTCGAGCGCTGGGTCGCGATCCCCGGCTACATCACGGGGAAATAGCGATGTTCGGCAATCTCGATTTCGACGTCATCCGCCGCGCGCTGCCCTATCTGTTCTTCGAGGGCATGACCTTCACGCTGACGCTGACGGGCCTCGCAGCGCTCGGTGGTCTCGTGTTCGGCACGGCACTCGCCCTGATGCGGCTCTCCGGCTTCAAGATCCTTGGCCGGATCGCCGGGGTCTATGTCGACTTCATGCGCTCGCTGCCGCTGGTTCTGGTCATCTTCTGGTTCTACTTCCTGGTGCCCTATATCGGGCAGTGGGTGACGGGTGCTTCGCGCCCGATCAGCGTTGGCGCCTTCGCGTCCTCGCTCATCACCTTCATCATGTTCGAAGCGGCATATTTCTCCGAGATCATGCGCGCCGGCATCCAGTCGATCTCGCGCGGCCAGCCTGCCGCCGCCAGTGCGCTGGGGCTGACCTACGGCCAGACCATGCGCTACGTCGTGCTGCCGCAGGCCTTCCGCAACATGCTGCCGGTTCTGATCACGCAGACCATCGTTCTGTTCCAGGACACTTCGCTGGTTTACGTCCTTTCGATCACGGATTTCCTGGGAGCCGCGAGCAAGGTGGCGCAGCGCGACGGGCGCCTCGTCGAAATGTACCTGTTCGCGGCGGTCGTCTACTTCACCATTTCCTGTATCGCGTCCTACGCCGTCCGCCGGCTCCAGGCGCGCATCGCCATCGTTCGCTAGGGCCAGAAGCTCATGATCGAAATCAGCCACGTTAACAAATGGTACACGCCGAGCTTCCAGGTGCTGACCGATTGCACGACCAGCGTCACCAAGGGCGAGGTCGTGGTGGTCTGCGGCCCCTCGGGCTCGGGCAAGTCGACGCTGATCAAATGCGTCAATGCGCTGGAGCCGTTCCAGAGCGGCGACATCAGCGTCGACGGCACCAAGGTCAACGATCCCAAGACCAACCTGCCGAAACTGCGCTCGCGCGTCGGCATGGTGTTCCAGCACTTCGAGTTGTTTCCGCACCTGAAGATCATCGACAATCTCTGTCTCGCGCAGGAGAAGGTGCTGAACCGGTCGCGCGACAAGGCGATGGCGAAAGGCATGCAGCTGCTGGAGCGCGTCGGCCTCAAGGAACAGGCGCAAAAGTTTCCCGCCAACCTGTCCGGCGGCCAGCAGCAGCGTGTCGCCATTGCGCGCGCGCTCGCGATGGATCCGATCGTCATGCTGTTCGACGAGCCGACCTCGGCGCTCGACCCGGAAATGGTCAGCGAGGTGCTCGACGTCATGGTGGACCTCGCTCATGAGGGCATGACCATGATGGTCGTCACCCACGAGATGGGCTTTGCCCGCAAGGTGGCCAATCGCGTGATCTTCATGGACCGCGGCGAGATCGTTGAGGACGCGGCGAAGGAAGATTTCTTCGGCAAGCCCCGCAGCGACCGCGCGCAGAAGTTCTTGTCGAAGATCCTGTCGCATTGACTCCCGTCATTCCGGGGCGCGACGAAGTCGCGAGCCCGGAATCCATTGGGCGGAAGGACGCGAGGCGAGATGGATTCCGGGCTCATTCGCTTTGCGAATGCCCCGGAATGACGGATCGAGGGTTTATCGGGCGCGCCAAATCTCCTATACCGAGACCAAATTCCCTCCTTCTCGCCCCAGGAGACCTGCCTTGGATCCGATCGCCTACGTCAACGGCTCATTCGTCCCGCTTTCGGACGCCAAAATCTCGGTGCTGGATCGCGGCTTCCTGTTCGCCGATGGCATCTACGAGGTCTCAGCGGTGCTCGACGGCAAGCTGGTCGACAATGCCTCGCATCTGGCGCGGCTGGAGCGTTCGGTCGGCGAGATCAAGCTGAAGCTGCCGGAGACGGTCGAGCGCATCACCGAGCTGCAAAAGGAGCTGATCGCGCGCAACAAGGTCGCGAACGGCCTCGTCTATCTCCAGGTCACCCGCGGCGCCGACAAGGGCCGCGACTTCGCCTTCCCGAAGGACGACGTCAATTCGAGCCTGGTGATGTTCACCTCGGAAAAGGACATCATCAATGCTGCTTCGGCCAAAACCGGCATCAGCGTCATCACGGTGCCCGACATCCGCTGGGAGCGGCGCGACATCAAGAGCGTGGCGCTGCTGGCGCAGGTCTTGGCGAAGCAGGCCGCGGCCGAGGCCGGCGCAGGTGAGGCCTGGATGCTGGAAGACGGCTACGTCACCGAGGGCGGTTCGTCGTCGGCGTTCATCCTCACCAAGGACGACGTCATCGTGACCCGCAAGAACTCCAACGCGATCCTGCCGGGCTGCACCCGCAAGGCCGTGGTGGCGCTCGCCGAAGAACGCCAGCTCCGCGTCGAGGAGCGTTCGTTCACGGTCGCCGAGGCGCTGGCCGCCAAGGAGGCCTTTGCCACCTCGGCGTCACTGTTCGTCCAGCCGGTGGTTGCGATCGACGGCAAGAAGATCGGCGACGGCAAGCCGGGCCCGATGGCAACCCGGCTTCGCGAGATCTACGTGGAGTTCGCCAAGGCAACGGCGGTCTGAGCCACACCCACCGCTGTCATCGCCCGGCTTGACCGGGCGATCCAGTACTCCGTGACAGGAGTGCTTGAATCGAGAAGCCGCGACGTACTGGATGCCCCGCCTTCGCGGGGCATGACAGTTGAAAGTGTGGAGACGCGTTTGCCTCCATCACCCCTCACGCCACCGATGCCTTCACCTTCACCGGATGAACGGCGCGGAACGCGATCGCGATCCTGTTCCAGGCGTTGATGGCGCCGATCAGCATGGTCAGGTTCACCGTCTCTTCCTCGGAGAATTGCGCGCGAACCTGCTCGTAGACATCGTCGGGCGCGTGGGTCTGCGAAATCAGCGTCACCGATTCCGTCCAGGCCAGCGCCGCGCGCTCGCGGTCGGAATAGAGCGGGGATTCGCGCCAGGCATTGAGCAGGTAGATGCGCTGTTCGGTCTCGCCGCGCTTGCGAGCATCCTCGGTGTGCATGTTGATGCACAAGGCGCAGCCGTTGATTTGCGACGCCCGGATCTTGACCAGCTCGATCAGCGATTTCTCAAGTCCCGTGGACTGGATCTGTTGCTCCAGCGCCATCAGCGCCTTCATCGTATCGGGGGCGGCCTGGTAGTAATTCATGCGGGGCTTCATGGTCGTTCTCCTTGCTGTCATTGGGTTGACGTCAATGGGCTGCGCCGGCCGAGGTGTGGCCGGGCTTCTTCAGGAAGAGGACCGCGGCAAGCGCGACGATCAGCGCCATGCCGAGCAGATAGAACGTGTCGCTGAAGGCGAGGATATAAGCCTGCTTCTGCACGATATGGCCGATCGCGACATAGGCGCGATGCGCGGCGTCCGCACGGTCGAGGATGCCGTGATCGACGAAATATTGCGTCAATTGTTCGAGCCGCGTACGGGTGGCCTGCTCGAATAGCGAGACCGACTGCATCAGCACGTTGGAATGATACTGCTCGCGCTTGGTCAGGACCGTTTGCAGCAGCGCGATGCCGACGGCGCCGCCGAGATTGCGCATCATGTTGAACAGGCCGGAGGCCGAGCCCGCGTTCTCCGGCTCGATGCCGGCGGTTGCGACGGCCGACAGCGGCGCCATCACCAGCGCCTGGCCGACGGCGCGAACGATGTTGGGCCACATGAGTTGATCGGCGGCGTAGTCGCTGGTCATATGGATGTTCATGAAGTTGGAGACCGCGAACAGGGCGAATCCGATGCCGATGATGATCCGCGCGTCGAATTTCTGCATCAGGCGCGGCACCAGGGGGATCAGCACGAGTTGCGGCAATCCGGTCCAGGCCAGCACCATGCCGATCTGCTCGGCGTTGTAGCCCTGGATGCGTGCCAGATATTGCGGCAGGATGAACACCGAGCCGTATAGCGCGATGCCCAGCAGGAAGTTCGCGAGCATGCCGAAGCCGAAATTGCGGCGGACGAGCAGGCGCAGATTGAGCAGCGGCTTCTTCACCGTCAGTTCGATGATCAGGAAGGTGGTCAGCGCAACGGCCGCGATCACTGAGAGCTTGACGATGAAGGGCGAGCCGAACCAGTCGTCCTTGTTGCCTTCCTCCAGCACGGTCTGCAATGCCGACAGGCCGATGGCCATGGTGACGATGCCGGCCCAGTCGCCCTCGCGCAGCGCTGAGAGCCTCATCGGCTTGGCCTCGAGCGCGTACCAGAGCATGCCGACCATGATCGCGCCGGGGACGAGGTTGACGTAGAAGATGTACTCCCAGCCGAAGTTCTCGGTCAGATAGCCGCCGATGGTCGGGCCGATCGCAGGCGCGAACGTTGCCGACAGCGCGAACAATGCCAGGCCCACCGGCTGCTTTGCGCGCGGCAGCAGCGTGATGATCAGCGTGAACGCCATCGGGATGAGAACGCCGCCGGTGAACCCCTGCACGGCGCGCAGCACGATCATCTGAGACAGGTCCTGCGCCAGCGCGCAGGCGGCCGACAGCAGCAGGAACAGGATCGCATTGGTGAGGAGATAGATGCGGATCGAGAACACCTGCGCGAGCCAGCCGGAGAGCGGGATCACGACAATCTCGGCGACGAGATAGGATGTCGAGATCCAGCCGCCGTCGTCGATGCCGGCGCCGATCGCGCCCTGAATGTCGGCGAGCGAGGCGTTGACGATCTGGATGTTCAGCACCGCCATGAACGCGCCGAGCGTGGCGCCGATCACGGCGATCCAGGTTTTTGTGGAGACCGCCGGCGCTGCGGGGCCAGCGGCGGCGGCGGGGAGGCCGGCAGCGGCGTTGACGGTCGGTTGGAGCGTGCTCATGGCGTCAGCTGCCGTTCGCGTGGGAGGTGTTGTCGGCGAGGCGCCTGGCCGTCTCGCGCTCGGCAAGCACCGTGGCTTTGGTATCGACGGTCGGCTCTGCCGACATGCCGGGGCGCAGCAGGCCGTTGAGGCTGTGGTCGTCGAGCACGATCTTCACGGGAACGCGCTGCACGATCTTGGTGAAATTGCCGGTCGCGTTGTCCGGCGGCAGCAGCGCGAATTCGAGCCCGCTCGCCGGCGACAGACTGTCGACGTGGCCGCGCAGGGTCTTGTTGCGGAAGCTGTCGACGCGAAGCTCGACCGGCTGTCCTGGTCGCACATGCGTGAGCTGGGTCTCCTTGAAGTTCGCAACGACGTAGACCGCATCGAGCGGCACCACCGCCATCAATTGCGTGCCGGCCTGGACGTATTGGCCGACCCGGAGGCTCCGGGCGCCGACCGTGCCGTCGACCGGCGCGGTGATCTCGGTATAGGACAGGTTCAGCGCCGCCTGCTGCGCGGCCGCGCGGGCGCGCTCGAGCTGGGCCGCTGCCTGCGCGCGCTGGGTGGTAAGCACGTCAACCTTGCGCTGGGCAGCCACGAGGCCGAACTTGGCGTGCTGCAATTGCGCGCTGCTGGCGCGCAGCGCCGCGTCGGTCTGTTGCGCGCGCTGGATCGTGCCTGAGCCCGACTTCATCAGATCGTCATAGCGGGCGCGCTCTTCCCGCGCGAATTTCAGATTGGCGTCCGCCGCATCGACATCGGCCGTGCTCTGCTCGATGATCGGCTGCTGCAGTTCGAGCTGGGCGTCGATGTTGCGCACCGAGGCTTCGGCGGCAGCGACGTCGGCTTTGGCTTGGTCGAGCGCCGCCTTGAAGTCGCGGTCGTCGATCTTGGCCAGCGTCTGGCCTGCCCTGACCCTCTCGTTGTCGCCGACAAGCACCTTCGCGATGTAGCCGGAGACCTTCGGCGCGATGATCGTAGAGTCCGCCTTCACATAGGCGTCGTCGGTGGATTCCAGGTAGCGGCCTGTTTTCAGGTAGTCGTAGCCATAGTCGCCGGCCACCGCGGCGCCGATCGCCAGCGCCAGGCCGACCGCTGCGCGCCTGATCGCCTGCCGGGACGGGCGCAGGCCGATTTTTCCATTGGTATCAGTGACATAAGCATTCGACATGGCATCCTCGGACTTCCCCAGACGCCCCTTCGAAATGGTGCGCTGTTGGTGCCTGCAAGATGTGCTGTCCTGGCCATTGTGATAATCTTTGAATTTATGGAAGCATTATCCAGTAATAGTGGATAATCTCGGCCATGGATCGCTTTACCAGCCTGACCGCCTTCGTCCATGTGGTTGAAAGCGGCGGCTTTTCGGCCGCCGCCCGCCGGCTCAACATGTCGACGACCATGGTGAGCAATCACGTGCAGGCGCTGGAGGACCGGCTCGGCGTGCGCCTGCTCAACCGCACCACACGGAAGGTGAGCCTCACCGAAATCGGCAGGGCCTATTACGACCGCTCGACCCAAATTCTCGCCGATCTCGAGCAGGCCGACGACATCGCGAGCGAATTGCAGTCGGTGCCTCGCGGCACGCTGCGCATTCACGTCGCCACCCATATGGTCCCGTTCGCCGCGCCGGTCGTGGCGAAACTGCTCTCGACCTATCCGGAGCTCAAGGTCGATCTGCGCATGGGCGAGGCCGATGTTGATCTCATCGAGGAAGGCTACGACGTCGCCCTGCGCATGACCCCGCCGCCGGATTCGAGCCTGATCGTGCGGAGCCTTGCCACCTGGCGTCACGTGCTGTGCTGCTCCCATGATTACATCGAGAAGCACGGCAGGGTGCACAAGCTCGACGAGCTCAAGGGGCACAATTGCGGCCGGCATTTGAACTATCCGTTCGGCGACGAATGGCGCTTCCTTGATCGCAAGGGCACACCGGCCTCCGTCCGTATTTCGGGCAGCTTCGTCACCAATAGCGGGGAAGCGCTGCGAAAGGTCGCGCTGGAGGGGGCGGCCGTCTGCATGATGGCTGGGTTTCTCATTCAGGACGATCTCGAAGCCGGCCGCCTCGTGCGGCTCCTGCCGGAATATCGGACGGTCGAGCTGTCCATGAACGCGGTCTATCCGCACCGTCATCATCTCTCGGCGAAGATCAGGACCTTCATCGACCTGATCGTGCAGCACAGCGCCGAGCAGCAGAAGCTGATCAATCCCTATTCGTGAGGCCTGCGGTCAGGCCGCTCGCAGCGCCGTCTGTCGCGCCAACAGAGACTCGACCTCCGACCTGATCGATGCGATCGCAGCCTCCTTCACGGGTCCATAACCGCGGATCTCCATGGGCGCCTTGGCGATCGCGACGAGATCGGGAAGACGCGCAGCGTCGAGCTGGTCGAGCATCCGTTCGATCAGCGCTTCGTACCACGCAATCAGGTCGCGCTCGCTGCGCCGTTCCCGGGTATAGCCGAACGGATCGAACGGCGTTCCGCGCAGCCCCTTCAAGCGCGCGAGGATGGCGAGCGGCATCTGGATCCATTGGCCGAAAGCGCGTTTGCGCGGGCGTCCACGGGCGTCGCGCTCCGAGGGGAGGAACGGCGGGGCGAGGTGATATTGGACGCTGAAGCCATCCTCGAATTCGCGCTTCAGCTCGTCGAGGAAGCCGCTCTGCATGTGCAGGCGCGCCACCTCGTATTCGTCCTTGTAGGCCATCAGCTTGAACAGGCCGCGTGCGACCGCCTCGGTCAGAGCCTCGCTGTTCAGGGCCGCTTCGGCATGACGAATTCTTGCGACGGTCGAACGGTAGCGCGCCGCATAGGCGCTGTCCTGATAGGCGGTGAGAAAGTCGGCGCGACGGTCGATGATCCGGTCGAGCGTCTCGACCTCCGGCGCTTCCGTCATTTTCGGCAGGAAGTCGGGATCGGAAGCCGCGATCCGGCCCCAGGCAAAGGCCTGCTTGTTGCGCTCGACCGCGACGCCGTTGAGCTCGATCGCGCGCAGCAGCGCCTGCAACGAAATCGGGACCAACCCGCCCTGCCAGGCAAAGCCGAGCATGATGATGTTGGCATAGACGGCATCGCCGAGCAGCCGTTCGGCCAGCGCGTTGGCATTGATCGTGCCGAGATTATGCTCGCCGATGACCCGGCCGATCGCGCCTAGCCGGGCGGCGGAGGCGAGATCGGCATCACGGAAGCGGACGACGTCGCCGGTCGGCATCTCCGCGGTGTTGACCGCGGCACGCGTGCCGCGGCGGTAGGTGCCGGATGCCTTCGGCGACGAGCTGACGACCAGATCGCAACCGATCAGCGCATCGGCCGCGCCCTGGTCGATGCGCACCTGGTGCAGGGCCTGGGGACTTGATGCGAGCCGAATATAGCTCAGCACAGGCCCGAACTTCTGCGCAAAGCCGGTGAAGTCCAGCACCGAGACGCCGCGGCGTTCGAGGTGTGCGGCCATGCCGATCAGCGCGCCGACCGTGATCACGCCGGTGCCGCCGACGCCGGTCACGAGCAGGTGGTAGGGTCGGTCGAGCGAGGCAGAGGGGGGCAAGGGAAGCGTGGCCGCATGGCCGATGGCGTCGATCTGGCTCGCGGCCTTCTTCCGGCGCGTCGCGCCTTCGACGGTGACGAAGCTTGGGCAGAAGCCGTTGAGACAGGAAAAATCCTTGTTGCAGGCCGACAGGTTGATCTGACGCTTGCGGCCGAACGGCGTCTCCTTCGGTTCGACGCTGAGGCAGTTGGATTCCACCGAGCAGTCGCCGCAGCCTTCGCAGACGAGATCGTTGATATAGGCGAAGCGCTTGGGGTCGGCCATCTGCCCGCGCTTGCGCCGGCGCCGCTTCTCGGTGGCGCAGGTCTGCTGGTAGATCAGGACCGAGACGCCGGGGATGTCGCGCAGCTCGCGCTGCACGGCATCCATCGCCTCGCGCGGATGGATGGTGACGCCGGCCGGCAGGTCGGCGGGCGAAAACTGTGCGGGATCATTCGACACCAGCGCGATGCGCATCACGCCTTCGGCGCGAACGCTGTGCGCGATCGCATGGACGCTGACGGGACCGTCGACCGGCTGGCCGCCGGTCATCGCGACGGCATCGTTGAACAGGATCTTGTAGGTGATGTTGGCCCCGGCCGCGATCGCCTGCCGGATCGCCATCGAGCCGGAGTGGTAATAGGTGCCTTCGCCGAGATTCTGGAAGATGTGCTTGCGGCCGGTGAATCTCGACGAAGCCGCCCAGTTCACGCCTTCGCCGCCCATCTGGATCAGCGACGAGGTCTCCCGGTCCATCCAGCTCGCCATGAAATGGCAGCCGATGCCGGCCAGCGCCTTCGATCCCTCCGGCACCTTCGTCGACGTGTTGTGAGGGCAACCCGAGCAGAAATAGGGCGTGCGCGTTGCGCCCGGGACGTTGATGCTGCGTGCTGCCTCCGGCAGGAGCGCGGCTGCGCGTGCGGCGAGATTGAGGCCCGGAAACATCGGATCGAGCCGGCGGGCCAGGACGCCGGCGAGCGCGCGCGGCGACAATTCCCCGATCCAGGAGATCAGCCTTGCCCCAGTTTCATCGTGCTTGCCGACCATGCGTTCGGGCTTGCTGCCGGGATAGTCGTAGAAATATTCCTTGAACTGGCTCTCGATGATGCCGCGCTTCTCCTCGACCACGAGGATCTCGCGCTTGCCCTTCACGAAAGCCATGGCGTCGTGCAGCGCCAGCGGCCAGACCATGCCGACCTTGTAGACGTCGATCCCGATGCTGCGGCAGGCGGCCTCGTCGAGGCCCATCAATCGCAGCGCCTCCATCAGATCGAGATGTGCCTTGCCCGTGGTGACGATGCCGTAGGTGGCGTTCGGAATATCGTAGATGTGACGGTCGATCGGATTGGCCTTTGCGAAGGCGTAGACCGCGTGCTTCTTCGCCTCCAGCCGCTCCTCGATCTGCGGGCCCGGCAAATCGGGCCAGCGGTAGTGCAGGCCGCCGGGCGGCGGCGTGAAATCGGGCGTGCGGAAGAGGCGCGGCGGGCGCAGCGCGACCGATGCGCCTGACTCCACAATCTCCGAGATCGCCTTGAAGCCGACCCACATGCCGGAGAAGCGGCTCAGCGCGTAACCATATTCGCCGAACTCGAGATATTCGCCGACACTGGCCGGATGCAGCGTCGGCATGAACCAGCTCATGAAGGCGACGTCGGATTGGTGCGGCATCGAGGAGGAGACGCAGCCATGGTCGTCGCCGGCGACGACCAGCACGCCGCCATGGGGCGAGGAGCCGTAGGCATTGCCGTGCTTGAGCGCATCGCCGGAACGATCGACGCCGGGGCCCTTGCCGTACCAGAGTCCGAACACGCCAGCGACCTCGCGGTCGCCTTGCGTCTCGACCTGCTGCGAGCCGAGCACTGCGGTCGCCGCGAGGTCCTCGTTGACGGCGGGCAGGAATTCGATGCGGTCCCGCTTGAGGCGTTCCTGGATGCGCCAGAGTTCGAGATCGACGCCGCCGAGCGGCGAGCCGCGATAGCCGGAGATGAAGCCGGCGGTGTCGAGGCCTTGCGCACGATCGCGCCGCGCCTGGTCGAGCGCGATGCGGACGATGGCCTGCGTTCCCGTGAGGAAGACGCGGCCCTGCTCGCGGTCGTAGCGGTCGGAAAGCTCATAGGTGTCGAGTGACGGAATGGCGTCCATGCGGACCTCCCACGCATTCCTCCGGATGGGGAGGAGGGTAGGCCCGGACGGCTGGTAGGTTTTACCTATCTTTTTCTTCGATCCGGTCTATTGTGGTAGAACTATCCAGAATAGCCGATAATTCGGTGGAAAATTCCCCTGTAGCGAGACCCTATGATTGAAGACCAGGACGCGCGAATCCTCGCTCATCTCCAGAAGGACGGCCGCGCCACCAACCAGCAACTGGCGGACGAGGTCGGCATGTCCACCTCGGCCTGCTGGCGCCGGGTGCGCGCGCTGGAGGAGGCTGGCGTCATTCAGGGCTATGCGGCCCTGGTCGCGCGCGAGCAGGCGGGCTTTACGATGTCGGCCATCCTCCACGTCTCGCTGGAGCGGCACGACGCGAAGTTCGTCGACGAATTCGTCGCAAGGGTCACGAGGCGCCGCGAAGTGCTGGAGTGCTTTGCGACCACGGGCGATGCCGACTATCATCTGCGCGTCGTGGTGCAGGACATGGCGGCCTATAATCGCTTCCTCGACGAGTTCATGTTTCGCATTCCCGGCATCCGCCATGTCCGCAGCAACGTGGTGTTGAAGGAGATCAAGTCGGGCGTGGCGCTGCCGTTTTGATAGCGGCTCGCACAGCTCTCGTAGGGCGGGCAAAGCGCCGTAAGGTGGGCAAAGGCGCGCTCGCGCCGTGCCCACGTTCTCTATCGGAATCGTCGAGAGATGGCCTTGACGATCGGCATGGCGTTCCCCGAGGTTCTTGTCCTTGGCGGGCAATGGTTGTTGAAGCCATCGTCTCAAAGCGTAGCTGCGATATCAACCGGCCGTAAACCAATACAGGGCTGCAAATTCGTAAACAGACCCGCCTTTGGTGGAGGATTCGTCCACGCTGCGGTATTTTCCGGCCGCTTGGCGCGGTCGTTCGCAGCTCGTTCACTTTGATCGACAGTTTGCGGCGCGCAATAACGACCACTTAGGCGATGGGCGTTCATAAAGTCACCTGGGAAAAACTGGCAGAATGCCCCGGGAGCTGAGATCGTGACGACGACACTCGCGCGCACCTTTGCGGCGTTGAGCGCCATCAACGAAGCGATTCTCTATGCGAAATCGCCGGACGAGCTGTACCAGAAGGTCTGCGCCGCCGGGTTTTCCAGCGGGGACTTCCTGGCCGTGGCCGTGTTCCTGGTCGAACCGGACGGCGGCCGTTTGCGGTTCGCGGCCGGCTGCGGCGACGACGTTCGGCGGCTGCGCTCGATCGTGATCACGACGGAAGCCGGCACACCCGAGGGATCGGGCGTCGGGGGCGAGGCGTTTCGCGAGCAGAAGCTGTGCATCAGCAACGATTACCTCAACGATCCGCGCTCGTTGGCGTGGCGCGAGGGCGCCGCTTCGGCCCACATCGGCGCGGCTGCTGCGCTGCCGCTGCTCTGCAACGGCAAGAGTGTCGGCGTGCTGTATGTGACCCGCAGCGAGGCCAATTCGCTCGACGACGAGATGGTGTCGCTGTTCGAGCGCATGTCGGCCAACATCTCCTATGCGCTCGACAATTTCGCGCGTGAGACCGCGCGGCAAAGCAGCGAACGGCAGACGCGGCGGCTCAATCGCATGTTCGGGGCCATCAGCGCCACCAACGAGGCAATCCTGCGCGCCAAGACCGAGCAGGAGCTTTATCAGCGCGTCTGCGATGCCTCCGTTCACGGAGGCAAATCGCTCTCGACCGTCATTTTGCTGAAGGAGCCGGATTCCGATTGGCTGAAGCCTGTTGCGGGTACCGGCCAGAACCTGGAATTGGTTGCTCGAACCCGGTACTCCGTCGATCCGGCAAATCCGTATGGCCGCGGAATCTCAGGGGAGGTATTCCGCTCGCAGAAGCCGTGCCTGGAAGACGATCTGCCCGGTCGCACCAGGGGGACGCCGTGGGAGCAAGCCAACATCAATACCGGCGTCGTCGCCTGCGTCGTCGCTCCTCTGATCAAGCATGGTCAGAGCGTCGGCGTCATGCTGTCCTTCATCAGCCGGTCCTGGGCCAAGGACGAAGAAGTCGTCGCGCTGATGCTGCGGATTGCCGAAAACGTCTGCTTTGCGCTCGACAATTTCGATCGTGAGTCCGAGAAGGCCAGGATTGCGGTGGAGGAGGAACGCCTGGCGCGCATGTATGCCGCGCTCAGCGCCACGAACGAGGCCATTCTGCGCGCTCACTCGCGTACCGAGTTGTTCGATCTCGTCTGCGAGGCGACCGCCAAGGGCGCCAAGTTCACCTCAGCCAGCATCGCGCTGGTCGACCGTGACGCCGAGCTGCTGCGCGTCGTGGCCTGTTACGGGCCGAATGCGAATGAGGTTCGCAACTTCAAGTTCTCCACCTCCGAGGAGGTGCCGGAAGGCCGCGGCTTGACCGGCACCGCCTATCGTACGCGCCGGCCCGCCGTCAGCAACGACGTGCTCGCTGACGAGCGCCTCGCGCCGTGGCACGCCAGCGCGCGCCGGACCGGAATCGCATCCTCCGCCGCCTTGCCGCTGTTCTGCGGCGACCGGGTCGAGGGCGTGTTCCTGTTCAACTCTCCGGAGGCCGGTACCTTCACGGATGAATTCGTCGAGTTGCTGAGCAGGCTCCAGGCCAACGTCGCCTTCGCGCTGGAAAGCTTCGATCGCGCCGAGGAGAAGGCGCAGGACGACAAGCAGCGCGATCGCCTGAGCGGAATGTTCGAGGCACTGAGCGCAACCAATGAGGCCATTATCCGCGCCAAGACGCGCGAGGAGTTGTTCGAGGCTGCCTGCCAGGCTGGCGTCCTCGGCGACGTGTTCGCTTCGGCTACGATCGGCATCATCGACAGGGACAACGAACTCCTTCGTGTCGCCGCGGTGAAGGGGCGTCTGCAGGACCAGATGGCCGGGCGGACCTGCAATCTTTCTGCCGGTCATCCCGAGGGCCAGGGCATCATCGGGGTCTCGATCCGGACCCGCCGGCCCAGTGTCATGAACGACTATCTCAACGACCCGCGCTCGATCCACTGGCGGACGAAGGCGGTTCGGGACGGAACGCGGGCTGCCGCCTGCTTTCCGCTTCTGAAGGCAGGCCAGGAGCCGATTGGCATGTTGCTCTTCCTTGCGACCGAAGAGAACACGTTCACGCCCGATCTGGTCGAATTGCTTGGACGTCTCGCCGAGAACGTGTCGTTCGCCCTCGACAATTTCGATCGTGCCGAGGAGAAGGCCCGCACCGAGAGCCAAAAGGAGCGGCTGACGCGCATGTTCGCGGCCCTGAGCGCGACCAACGAGGCGATCATGCGGGCGAAGTCGCGCGCCGAGCTGTTCGACCTCGTGTGTCTCGCGGTCTCGAATGGTGCCAAGTTCACGTCGACGACCATCGCGCTGGCCAAGGCCGAGAGCGATCTGCTCGAAATCGTGGCGAGCGCGGGCCCGTCTGCCGACACCACGCGCAACGTCCGCCTCTCGATCGATCCGGAGCGGCCCGAAGGGCGCGGCATGAGCGGCACGGCGTTCCGCACGCGCCAGCCTTGCATCAGCAACGACTATCTGAACGACGATCGCGTCCGTGTCTTCCACGCCATCGTGCGCGGGGACGGCGCGAAGTCGGGCGCGGCGTTCCCGCTCGTCGCGCACGATCAGGCCGTCGGTGTCATGATCTACATGTCGACCGAGCCCGGCGCCTTCACGGCCGAATTCGTCGAGCTGTTGCAGCGCCTCGCCGACAACGTCTCCTTTGCGATGGAGAATTTCGATCGCGCCGACGAGAAGAAGCAGGCGGACGAGCGGATCGAATACCTCGCCTCGCATGACAGCCTGACGGACCTTCCGAACCGCGAGACCTTCAACGGGCTCTTGCTCGAGGCTATCGACACGGCACAGCGCCACGACCACCGCTTTGCGGTGCTGTTCATCGATCTCGACCGCTTCAAGGTCATCAACGATTCGCTGGGGCACGAGGCCGGCGACCTGCTTCTGCTCGAAGTGGCGAACCGCTTGCGCGGCGCGCTGCGGGCAAGCGACGTGGTGGCGCGGCTCGGCGGCGACGAGTTCGTGGTGATCCTCGACCAGTGCGGCGAGATCGATGACGTCCAGCGCATCGCGACCGAGCTCCTGGCCGCACTCGCCCGGCCCATGGAGCTGGCCGGGCACGAGTGCCACACCACGGCGTCGATCGGCATCGCGATGTATCCGGCCAACGGTTCCGACGTGCAGACGCTCACCAAGAACGCCGACATGGCGATGTATCTCGCCAAGGAAGACGGCAAGAACGGCTATCGCTTCTTCTCCAAGGAGGTGAAGACGCAGTCGATCGAAAGGCTGTCGCTGGAGAGTGCGCTGCGCCGGGCGCTGGAGCGCGGGCAGTTCTCGCTGAACTACCAGCCCAAGGTGGAGATGGAGACCGGCCAGATCACCGGCGTGGAAGCATTGCTGCGCTGGACCCATCCCGAGCTCGGCAACGTCTCGCCGGCGCAGTTCATTCCACTTGCGGAAGAGACCGGGCTGATCGTGCCGATCGGCCGCTGGGTGCTCAACGAGGCCTGCGCGCAGGCCATGGCCTGGCAGCGCCGCGGCCTGTTGCCGCTGTCGATGGCGGTCAACCTGTCGCCGCGGCAGTTCGCCGACGAGCATCTGTTGCAGGACGTCGACGAGGCGCTGGCGGCCAGCGGCATGTCGCCGGTGCTGCTCCAGCTCGAAGTCACCGAGAGCATGATGATGCGCAATGTCGGCCGCGCGCTCAAGGTGCTCGACGCCATCCAAAGCCGCGGCATTCGCCTTGCCATCGACGATTTCGGCACCGGCTATTCGTCGATGTCGCTGATGAAGCACTTCCCGATCGACACCATCAAGATCGACCGCTCCTTCGTGCGGGACCTGCCGCAGGATTCGGAAGACCAGGCGATCGCGCAGGCGATCATCAGCATGGGCAAGGCGCTGGGCATGACCGTCGTCGCCGAAGGCGTCGAGAACGCCGAGCAGGAGGCGTTCCTGCGCGCCCATGGCTGCGACGAGATGCAGGGCTTCCTCATCTCGAAACCGTTGCCGGCACGGCAGATGGCCGAGCTGCTGCGGCCGATGGTTCTGCCCGCCGCTCCGCCGCTCCAGCCGGAGCCGGACTTTGCCGCCACGGAAGCCGCGGCGTCACGGCTGAAACGCGCCGTTGTCTGACGGCTGCAGCTGTCCGCCCCCGGCGGAGCCAGGCGCGGGCGCGTCGATCGCCTATCGCGCCCTGAACGGATGCGCCTTCTGGTGCCAGGCCCAGGCGGTGCGAATCACCGTCGCCAGGTCGGAGTGGCGCGGCACGAAGTTCAGCACCTTTCTCGCTGCCGAAGGATCTGCGACCAGATAAGTGGGATCGCCGGCGCGGCGCGGCTTGACGGTATGCGGCACCTCGCGCCCGGTCTCCTGCCGGATGGCGTCGAGGATCTGGCGCACCGAGAACCCGGAGCCGGTGCCGAGATTGAAGCTGCCGCCGGCATGTCCGCCTTCCAGAAGCTTCAGGGCCGCGACATGCGCCGCCGCGAGGTCGGTGACGTGGATGTAGTCGCGGATCGCGGTGCCGTCGGGTGTGGCGTAGTCGTCGCCGAACACCGCGAAGTCGACATGTCCCTGAAGCGCCATCATCGCGCGCGGAATGAGATGGGTCTCGTTGTCGCGCAGTTCCCCGATGCCACCGCCCGGATCGGCGCCGCTGGCGTTGAAATAGCGCAGGCAGAACGCGCCGAAGCCATAGGCGGTGCGATAATCGGCGAGCATCCGCTCGATCATCAACTTCGATGCGCCGTAAGGATTGATCGGCGTGCAGGGGAAGTCTTCCGGCAGTTCCTTGGAATCGGCGTTGCCATAGACCGCGCCGGTCGAGGAGAACACGATGCGATGGCAGTTCGCGTTGCGCATCGCCTGCAACAGCGACAGCGTTCCCTGCACGTTGTTGACATAATATTTCTGCGGGTCGGTCATGGACTCGCCGACCAGGCTCGCCGCCGCGAAATGCATCACCGCCGTGATCTTGTGGTCGGCGAAGGCGCGGGCCAGCGCCGTGCCGTCCAGCAGATCGCCAGTGACCAGCGGACCGGCGACGAAGCTGCGATGGCCTGTCGAAAGATTGTCATAAACGACGGGCTGATAGCCGGCGGCGGTCAATGCGCGGCAGGCGTGCGAGCCAATATAGCCCGCGCCTCCTGTGACGAGGACAGTCGGTCGGTCGGTCATGTCGTCTTGTGCTCTTCTCTTAGTAGAGGGGTCGGTTGCGGCTGAAGAGAAGATAGAGCGCGCGAGGGTTGGTGGTCAAATAGCGCCAGAGCAGGCGGCGTGGCTCGAGCAAGGTGCGCCAGGCCCATTCGAGTCCGATTTTTTGCATCCATTGCGGCGCGCGGGAACGGCTGCCTGACAAGAAGTTGAAGAGGCCGCCGGATGTCTTGATAACGCCAACATTGGTGAGATGCGGCGTGAACTCCTTCACGAATGCCTGCTCGTTAGGCACGCCGAGCGCGACCCACAGATAGTCCGGCGCAAGCGCGTTGATCTCCTCGACCTTCGCGCGCAGCTCTTCGCCGCGCAGATAGCCGTGGCTGTACCCGACGATCTTGAGCTTCGGATACATCTTCTGGACGTTCTCGACCGCTGCGATGTTCTCGGCCTCGCTGGCGCCGAACATGTAGAAGGTGCGGCCCAGCGCCTCCGCCTTGCGCGCGACCACGTGGAACAGGTCCGTGGTTGCGACGCGTTCCGGCAGTGGAAACCAGGATTGCAGCTTTGAGGCGGCGACCAGCGGCTGGCCGTCGGCGTTGATCAGATCGGCGGCACGGAACAGGCGCTCGGTCTGCGGCTCGGTCGAACAGCGCGCCAGCACCTCGCCATTGGCCGACGTCAGGAACAGCGGACGGCCGATGCGACTGTCAGGATCGGTCGCCTCGATCATGAAATCGGCGGTCTCTTCCAGATCGAGCGCGGCCATACGAAGCCCGCCGACGGTGATCCGCGGCACGTCGGCAGTTGCTGCCCGTCCGTCGAGGTTGACGCGGCGCTCAAGCATATTGTCTGCCTCGCTGACGCGTTTCAATTTTAGGGGTGAGCTCGTCGAGCACGACGCCGACGAGCTTACGCTCGGCGCGGCCGAGCGCGGTCAGGATCTCTTCGAGACTGTCGTTGATGTCGAGGCTGGTCGGCAGCACCGCCACCAGCGCGTCGGTGTCGTCGAGCAGCTTGCGGCTGCCGGCAAGAAGCGGCATCGCAGGGCCGTCGAGGATCACGAGGTCGTAGCCGCCTGCGGCGCGCGCCTGCGCAATCGCCTTGCGGATCGCGTCGGCGGCCTTGCCGGCATCGCCCTCGCCGGCCGGCAGCACCGAAATGCCGTTGACCGTCTTGATCTCGCGTGCGGCCTTGCTGCCGATCGAGAGCCAGCCGAGCCTGCTCGGTTCGTTCTTGCCGGGGCGGCCGACCTTGTTCGAGAGCGCGTGGGTCTGATGGTCGGCGTCGATCATGAGCACGCGGGCGCCATCGCGCGCGGCCGCGAGCGCGAAGTTCAGCGCACTCACGCTGCGCCCGGCGGTCTCGCCGGTGCCGACCAGCGCAATGACCGGCATCGCCTTGCCGCCGGCGCGCCGGGCCACGGCCGCGCGCATGTCGCGCCAGGCGTTGAGCAGCTTGGTCAGGGGAAAGCCGGGCCGCAACGTCGGCCAGCCCAGCCGGGTGAGATCGACGCCGCCGCCGGTAGCGAGAATGGCGCCGAGCGTGTGAATGACGTCGGCCTCCTGAAGGCGCGCGATCAGCGGCTTCTCGATCGAGGGGTTCTCGACCATCGCGGGTTGCAACGGTGGCGCGGCAAGCTCGGGCGGGATCTGCGCGATTTCGGGGGCCCGCGACGATAGTTCGGGCCGCGAAGCCTCCAAGGCCCGCGAAGGCTCGGGAGCGCGCGCTGTCTCCGGCACCGGCTTGCGTTCGCGGCGGGCCGGCGCGGGCACCGGCGCGGTTGCGCCGGCGAACAGAAGCTCGGCCGCGACGAACCAGCTCGAGGCCGCAAGCGCGCCGAAGATGAAGCCGATCATGGCGAACAGGCTCATCGCCGGCGGGAACGAGCGCCGCTGCGGCACGGTCGCCTCGCCGATGACGCGGGCCGCCGAAGTGTTCAGGCTCTCCTGCTCCTCGGTCTCGCGGGAGCGCTTGAGGAAGGATTGGTAGACGTCGCGGCTGGCATCGGCCTCGCGCTCCAGCTCGCGCAGGCGCACGGCGGCCTGGCTGAGCTGGACGCTCTGCCGCTTCTGCGCCTCCAGCGCCCGGTTGAGCGAGGCTTCATAATCGCGGGCGCGCGTCAGATCGTTCTTGGCGGACTGGGCGAAGCGGTCGATCTCTTCGCTGATGGTACGCTTGAGGTCCTCGACCTGCTTCTCGGTCTGGCGCAGCGCCGGATGGCGTGGCCCGAGCTCACCGGCCTGCTCGGCATATTTCTTGCGCGCATCGGCATATTGCGCGCGCAAATTCGCGATCGTCGGCGATTGCAGCGCTTCCGGAATCGCGCCGGCATCGGCAGCGGTCCGGCGGCTCGCCTCGATCTGGTCGAGCCGTGCCTGCGCATCCATCGTCGCCGCACGCGCCGCGGAGAGCCGCTGGTTGCTGGCGGAGAGCTGCTGGTCGCTGATCAGCGCATCCTGGGTGCCGACGAAATTGTTCTGGGCCTTGTAGGTGGCGAGCGCGGTCTCGGCGTTGCGCAGCCGCTCGCGCAGCTCCTTGAGGCGGCCGGAGAGATCGCTGGTGGCGCGCCGTGCGGCCGAAGCCTGCGAATTGCGGGATTCCGCGAGATAGGCATTGGTCAGCGTGTTGGCGAGCATCGCCGCCTTCGCCGGATCGGTCGACCACACCTCGATGTCGACGATGAAGCTCTTCTCGGTCTTGCGGATCGTGATGTGCCGGTTCAGCGCCTCGAGCGCCGCGAGCTGCACCTCGGTGTTGGCCGCAGCGGAGGGCGCCCGGGGCTGAAGGCCGATCAGGCCGAGCAGCGACGACATCAGGCTCCTGCCGTCGCCGCCGCCGAATTCCGGATCCTTGTCGAGACCGGCCTGCTCGATCACCTTGAGCAGGACGCTATTGGCGGTGATCAGTCGCGCCTGGCTCTCCACCACCATGGACATGCCGGAGACGTCCTGCGCGCGCGGCGTCAGCTCCCGGTCCACGAGCTGAAGCTCGCGCGGGTCGACATAGAGCTGGGCGGTGGCGGTGTAGCGGGGCGTCAGGCTCTTGCCGATGGTGACGGCAAGCGTTGCACCGAGCAGGGCTGCCGCGGCAATCGCGATCTTGCGCCGCCAGAGCAGATTGGCGAGCTCCAGCACGTTGAAGCCGGCCTGAGACCTCTGTTGCGGAGGTTCGGGTCTCGCCCGATCTATCGGCTGGTCATAGTCAAGCATGATCCCCAGCTTTCATTCCAAGTGCCGCAGGCTGAGGGGTTACTCTTCGCTCTACGCCACGCACCCGGGATATAGGTGCCCAATCAACGCAACAGGGAAAATTAACCATACTCATTGAGGGACTATTCACCGAAATGGCAAACAAAGCGTTTAAGCGCTTGCCAGCCGGCCGAGCCCCCTTGTGACGCCCAAGTCGCGCGGGCTTCCCGGAGATTAACGGTTCGTTACCGCGCACGGCGTTGCCGCGAGACCCCGCTTGTCCGGTGATGGGCCGCGCGCGCGCCATGATGGTCAGCTCTTGCGCAGGATGACGTGATAGTCGCCGCGGCGGACGTCGATGCCGCGCGGAAGCACGGCGTTCAGCACAGCGGCGCCGGCGTCCACGAGCGCCGCGAGCAGCGGCTTGCGCCGGCGCATCTCGGGATAGCGCGGACTTTCCACCTCACGGCGGTAGATCATCTCGAGGCCGTTGGCGGCCGCGAACGCTTCCAGCCGGGGCAGCGTCACCAGCGGGTGAAAGAAGGTCGGGAATGGCGGCTCGCCGGGCAGACCGGCATCCTTGATGCCGCGGATGTGCCGGTAGAACCAGACGTGAAACCAGTGTGGCGAATATTTGGTGACGATTCCGGACAGCGAGCTGGGATTGGGTGCGCCGATCAGGATCAGGCCGCCGCGCTTGAGCGCGTCGCGGAAATTCAGCAGCGCGGCGTCGACATGGGGCAGATGCTCGATCACGTTGTAGCAGATCACGAGATCGAAGCTCTCGCGCCCGAAACGGTAGGTCTGCACGTCGCCCAGGATCGCCTCGTCCGCGTAGCTGTTGTTGCGGACCTGGTCCTCGTCGATGTCGACGACGGTGACCTTGCTGCGATGGAGCAATTCCGGCGGCAAGACACTGCACGAGCCGCCGCCGGCTTCGTAGATGGCGAGTTGGGCCTTCGGCAGTTCGCCGCGCAGCACCTCGTGTACGGCGAGCAGGCTATCGCGGGCTTCGCCGGGGACGAGATCGTGCAGCGCCTGGACGGGTGCAGCGGGGATCCGGATCGCCGTGGCTGTCGCGAAATCGATCGTGGCTGGCTTGTTCATATTTTCTGACCGCGCTTGTTCTAATCAAATTTACAGGAAAAGACTCGCTTGCCCGAAGAGCAAATCCGATGCCGCGCCGTCTCACCGGTTGCAGTGCTTACGGTCGGGTTAATGCGCACACGCATTAACTACGGCATTGTTCATGTTGGGTCTCCGTCGGCGCGTGGATCGCGAATTGCACTATCACGCAGGCATGATGGCGCGGGAGAAACAGGCGAAAGCGGTTAAGCGCATGATGTTGTTTCAGGACGGCCGGCAGACCGGCGCGAGGCCCGGGCACGCGCCTTCGCCGGGCCGCTCATTTTGGCACGCATCTGTCCCGCGGCGATGTGCCGTCGCGGGATGCGTGACCGAAGCAGGGTTTTCTCAACATATCTCGGACATCTAGAACGTCATGACATTGATCCCGACAGACCTGTCCGCCACGCGCATCTCGGATGCCGTGCGCGATCCCAACCGGGAGATCGCGGCGAGCTCCCGCGTCATCGACCTGTCGGTCGGTATTGTCGTCTGCATTCCCTGCTTCCGCCGTCCGCAGCACCTGCGGCTGACGCTGGAATCGCTGGCGAACCAGCGTACCCCGCGTTCCTTTGCCGTCGTCATGGTCGAGAACGACGCTGCGCGGCGCGAAAGCGCGCCGGTCGCCGCCGAGTTTCTGGCCGCCGGCAGGCTCCAGGGCGTGTGCCTTGTCGAAAAGCGGCAGGGCAATTGCCAGGCGATCAACGCTGCGTTCGAGACGGCGCAGGCGCTGTTTCCCGCCGCAACCCGCTTCCTGATGATCGACGACGACGAGATCGCATCGAGCGACTGGCTCGAGCTGATGGTCCGCACCGCGGAGGCGACCGGCGCCGACGTGGTCGGCGGGCCGGTGCTGCCGGTGTTCGAGGACGGCAGCAAGCCGTGGCTGTCGCGCCATCCCGCCTTCCGTCCGGCCTACGACTATTCCGGCGCGGTGCCGCTGATCTATGGCTGCGGCAATTGCCTGATCACGCGCGCGGTCTTCGAGCGGTTCGAGCGTCCCGCGTTCGACCTGCGCTTCAATTTCCTCGGCGGCGGCGATTGCGACTTCTTCGTGCGGTGCCGTGATGCCGGGATGATATTCCACTGGACGGCGGAGGCTGTCATCACCGAGACCGTGCCGCAAAGCCGCACCAGCCTCGGCTGGATCGCAAAGCGCGGTCTGCGCATCGGCGCGATCAATTATCGCGTGCAGTACAAGGCGGCTCGAAGCGCAGGCGCGCGCGCATGGGTGTTTGCGCAGATGCTCGGACGGCTGCCGCTGTCGCTGGTCCGGTCCGTTCGCCTGCTGGCGACGTCGAAGGCCGTCGTCGCCATGCATCCGGCGTTGGTGGCGCTCGGCTCCATGCTCGCGGCGTTCGGCTTCGCGCCGAAGCCCTACGAGGCCTCCAAGATCGTGTCGTAACGGTTAGATGCCGAAGCGGGCGAGGGCGGTCCTTGCCGCGGCACGCGGCAGCGCCTTGAGCGAACGGCGGCCGACCATGCCGAGATAGCCGAAGGCCTGGCGATATCTCGCGAAGCGGACGGCCTGCATCGCCGCATAGGTGATGAGATGCAGTTCGGCGGCAAGGCGCAACCCGGGCGCGGTGCCCGCGGGCAATCTCGCCAGGATCAGCCCGTCGTCGAACACCCGCGCGATGGCCGGGAAGAAGTCCTTCGGCGTGCGGACCGCGGCGTTCATGGTGCTGGCGGTGTGCAGACGATAATCGAGCAGCAGCTTCGGCGCGAATTCGAACTCGCCGATCGCGGCGAGGCGGCACCAGCAATGCCAGTCCTCGCAATATCGCAGCGAGGTGTCGAAGCCGCCGATGGCGCGGAAGGCCTCCGCGCGTGCGAGCGCGATGCCGCCATTGACGATGAAATTGCCGGCCGCGAGCCGCGTCAGCACGTCGCCGGACGGCTTGCGGCGTCCCTTCAGAAGGCCGCGACGGCCGATCTGGCGTCCGTCGCTGTCGATCGTATTGTAGTCGCCATAGACCAGAACCGCGCGCGGTGCACCGCGGGCCGCCGCCAGGAGTGCAGCCACCGCGCCGGGACGCAGGCGGTCGTCGGCATCGAGGAACAGCAGCCACTCGCCGCTGGCATATCGTGCACCGAGATTGCGAGCGGCAGATACGCCGGCGGACTCATTCGTCACCAGGCGCAGTCGCGGGTCGTGAATGGCGCGGACGATCGCGGTGGTGTCGTCGGTGGAACCGTCGTCGACGACGATCACTTCGCCCACCTCGCGCTGCGCCAGCGCGCTGGCCAGGGTTTCGCCGATATAGGCCGCAACGTTCTTGGCGGGAATGACAACGGATACCGATGTGGTCGGGCTCGACGGCAGCGGCTGGCGCGCCGCCGGCGCGATGCGGGTGGAGGCCGGCAAATCGAGAACCTGTTCGGCGGTGATCTGAGTCACGGCTCGCCCTTAAGAGTCTGTTAACCAGGGCGCAGCTGCTGAATGGATGATGCGATCGATCGCAACGTTGGCCCCTTGCGAATGATACCCGCATTACGGCCTGATCGTTGACGCGAAGGCGTATGTCGGCGTGCTTTCGTCAATTAGCGTTAAGCCGCTGGCATTAAGCCTGTGGCAAACTTCGAAGAGAGCGACAGCCGGTCCCATGCGAGAATGCGCATCCGGCTGCCGCGGATGGATCCAGTGCCCGCCACGACGTTCGAACACGACCCCGATGCGATGATCCTCAACCTCTTTTACGAGGACAAGGACGATCGCTGGTTTCCCGGCGACCGGCACCTGCGGCGCACGGCACGCCGCCTGCTGCTCGGCGAGCCGCGCATGAGCGGGCAGCTTCGCGTGTTCCTCAATCTCTGCGCGGGGCTCGACCGGCTCGGTATCCGCTACCGCGTCAACGACTACCGTTACATCGCGCAGCATCCCGACGAGCTCGCCTGCATCATCGGACGTACCTTCCTGCTCGACAAGTTCGCGTGGAAGAATCCGATCCTGCTCGGCGTCGCCGCCCACAATCATCCGCTCGACGATCCCGATTTGTTCAAGCGTCTGCCGGTCAGGAAAGTCGTGGTGCCCGGCCCCTGGTACGTCGACATGTACCGGCCGTACTGGCCCGACACGGAGGCCTGGCCGGTCGGCATCGACACCGATCTGTGGGCGCCGTCGCAGGCCTCGCAAAAGGCCGTCGATGTGCTGGTCTACGACAAGGTCCACTGGGATCGCGAGCGCTACGCGCCGGAATTGATCGAGCCGGTCCGTGCCCGGCTCGCCAGGGAGGGACGCTCGTTCACGGAGCTGCGGTACGGCAGCTACAAGGAGGAAGAATATCGGGAGGCGCTGGCGGCCTCGCGCGCGATGATCTTCCTGTGCCAGAACGAAAGCCAGGGCATCGCCTATCAGCAGGCCCTGGCCTGCGGCATACCGGTGTTCGCCTGGGATCCGGGCGGGCCGTGGCGAGACCCCGATTACTATCCGCACCGCGTGCAGTTCGCGCCGGTGTCCTCGGTGCCGTATTGGGACCAGCGCTGCGGCGCCAAGTTCGCCGACATCGCGGGGTTCGAGGCGGGGTGGGACGAGTTCTGGGCCGGCTGTGAAGCGAACGCGTTCGACCCGCGCGGCTATGTCCTGGACAACCTCACGCTCGAGCAACGAGCGCTGCAATATTACGAGATCGCGCGGAGCATCGTGCGGCCGCCCGCGGCGCAGAGCTCCGGCACGCCTGTTGACGGACGCTCAACCGGGATGAGCCAGGACCCGGAGCTCCACCTGCGTCACCAGATGTCCTGAGCCGTGGACCGCAGCATGGACCGCAGCGTCGCCGATATGACCGACCTCGAGACCCGATCGTTGGGTCGTATGCTCCGTGATGGCCTGGCGGAGCTGAACGCCGCGCAGGCTGCGCGCTGTCTCGTCGCGGTCGCGTCGCTGCTGCTGGTGATGGTGACGCTCGATCCGTTCCCGGACCTGCGCAATCCAGATGTCACCACGATCGTCGGCGGACGAATGGCGGTAACCTACGTCTCCTGGGGGCTCTTGGCTGCAGTCGCGGTGCTGTTCGCAGCTCGCGCCGATGCGCCCGCGCTGAAGACCCTGGTCACGCCGCTCCACCTCTGTCTCGTGGGCTGGCTGCTGTTCAATATCGTCCTGTCCGAGAGCCGCGGCGTGTCGATGCAGCGCTTCGTGCTCCTCGTCAGCATGACGTCGCTCGCCGTCCTGCTGCCATTGCTGCCGCCGACGCAGCGCAGCTTCAACCTGTGCCTGGGTGCCGCGGCGCTGGTCTTGCTCGCGCTCTGCTATCTCGGCGTCCTGCTCGCGCCGCAATACTCGATCCACACCGCGCTTGATGTCACCGAGCCGCAGCTCGCCGGCGACTGGCGCGGCAGTTTCGGCCACAAGAACATCGCCTCGCCCGTGATGACCATCCTGGTCTATGTCGGCATCTACCTGTCCGCCGTCGGCTCCTTCGTGATGGGACCGGCGATCGCCGTGCTGGCCGGCCTCTTCCTGATCTTCACCGGCGGCAAGACCTCGTCGGTGCTGTGCCTTGCGGTCTACGCGCTCGCCTCGCTGGTCTATGTCACCCCGAGCCTGTGGCTGAAGCGGATCATCTGCTTCGTGCCGCTGATCGCGATGAACCTGCTGACGGTCGGCAGCGTCCTGAGCCCGGCGCTCGGGGCCATGACGCGGCTGCTTCCGCTCGATCCCACCTTCACCGGCCGGTCCGCGATCTGGGAGTTCGCGCTCGCGGCCGTCGCCGAGAAGCCGATCATCGGTCACGGCTATGCGGCTTTCTGGGACGACGTCACGGCGCGGCAGACCGCCCAAGGCGCCGAATGGGCGACGTCCGCGGCGCACAGCCACAACAGCTATCTCGATCTCGCGGTCAGCATCGGTCTGCCGGGCCTGCTGCTCGTGATCATGGTCTTCGTGCTCGCACCGCTCGGCAATTTCCAGTCGGCCCAGGCCCACAGCCGCAGTGGCGCACTGGCAAAGCTGTTCCTGACCGTGTGGCTGTTCGGCCTGTACTACGGGACGACCGAGACCTTCCTGCTCGAACGGCAGAATCCGATCTGGTTCATGTTCGCTCTGGCCGCGGCCGGCCTGCACTTCCTGGCCAGGTTCCAATGCGTTGCGCAGGCGGAACCGAAGCCATGACGTGTCTCGGCGTCGAGCAATTGGATGGTGTTGCATCCACCACGTCGGGAATCGCGATCGATGTCGTGCGTGACTGGCGTCAGGCCGCTTCGCGCCTGAGCGCCGGGCATCGCACCGTCTTTCAGCATGGCTACTGGCTCGAGGCATGGTATCAGGCGTTCGATGACGTCGCGCCGTTGATCGCCGTGATCTCCGATTCTGCCACGGGCAAGGACATCGCGATGGTGCCGATGATCAGCCATGTCAGACGCGGTATCCGCATCGTCGAATTCGCCGATCTCGGCGTCTCCGACAACAACGCGCCGATCGTGGCGCCCGATGCCGCGCTGGACGCGGCGGCGGCAAATGCGATCGGCATGGCGCTGGTCGAGGCGTTGCGCGCCTTGCCGGACCGCTTCGATCTGCTGCGGCTGAGGAAGATGCCGGCCCAGGTCGGCGGCAAGCCGAACCCGCTGGCGTCGCTCGGGCGGATCGGATCCTGCTCGCTCAACGGCAATCTCGTGCTGATGGGCGATACCTACGAGGCCTATCGGGCATCGATCAAGCGCATGCAGATGCCGCGGTGCTGGCGCGTCTTCAACCGGCACCAGGGCGCGCGGTTCGAGATCGCGACGGACGTTGCGCGCGCGAGAGAGCTGCTGGACGTGATGGACGTGCAGCAGCAGGCGCGTATGCGAAAGCTCGGCTCGCCGTTCGTTCTCAACGACGAGACTCATGCGCGATTCTATCGCGAGGTCGTCCGTCAGGGCCTTGACGACGGCTATGCCGTCGTTTCGGCATTGGTCTGCGACGAGGGTGTCATCGGCACCTCGTTCGGCATCAGGCAAGGCGCGAATTACTGCCTGCTGCGCATCAGTCACGCCGGCGATTCCTGGTCGAGCTGCTCCCCCGGGCTGCTCATCATCGAGCGCACCATGGCGGCGCTGCATGCAAAGGGCGTGCGCCGCTTCGACCTCAGCATCGGCAATCAGGACTACAAGCGCCGCTTCGGCGCCGAGCGGGTGCCGCTGACCGACGTCAGCGTCGCGCTGTCATGGCGAGGCTTGCCCTTTGCATGGCGCGATCATGCCGCGCAGGGCCTGCGTCGCTATCCCGCGGCCGCCGCTCTCGCCGCGCGCGCCATGGGCAAAGGCATACGCTGAAGCGGCATTCCCGGACGGGAATGCCGCGAACGCATCGGCCGTGCAGCTCAGCCATGGAGTTCAGCCATGTAGCTTCTTGGCAGTCTCCGCGATCTGGCGGCCCTGGTAGCGCGCGCCTGCGAGCTCGTTGGCGCTGGGTTGGCGGCTGCCGTCGCCGCCGGTGATCGTGGTGGCGCCGTAGGGCGCGCCGCCGGTGACTTCGTCGAGCTTCATCTGGCCGGCAAAGCCGTAGTTCATGCCGACCACGACCATGCCGAAATGCAGCAGGTTGGTGATGATCGAGAACAGCGTCGTCTCCTGGCCGCCATGCTGGGTCGCGGTCGAGGTGAAGGCGCCGCCGACCTTGCCGTGCAGCGCGCCCTTGGCCCAGAGCCCGCCGGCCTGATCGAGGAAGTTCGCCATCTGCGAGGCCATGCGGCCGAAGCGGGTGCCGGTGCCGATGATGATCGCGTCGTAATTGGCGAGGTCCTCGATCTTGGCAACGGGAGCGGCCTGATCGAGCTTGTAATGCGAGGCTTTTGCGACCTCGGCCGGCACCAGCTCGGGCACGCGCTTGATGTCGACGGTCGCGCCGGCCTCGCGCGCGCCTTCGGCGACGGCATTGGCCATCGCCTCGATATGGCCATAGGCGGAATAATAGAGGACGAGAACTTTGGTCATGGTGGTCTCCGTTGGGATTGGTGTTGGTCTAATTGTTGAGGTCGTCATGCCTGGGCAGAAGCGCGAAGCGCGTCTTCGCGCTAGATGTCCCGGGCATCCACGTTCTTTGTGCTCCGGGCCAGGCCGTGGATGGCCGGGACAGGCCCGGCCATGACGGGGAGGGTGGCTTACGCCGCGTCGACGAGCACGAGCTCGGAATCTTCGAGCGCCGTGATCTTCAGGTGCTCCTCGTCGCGGATCGCGGCGCCGTCGCGGGCGTTGACGCGCACGCCGTTGACCTCGACGGCGCCGGCCGCGGGCACCAGATAGAGGTGCCGCGATCTCTGCGGCGCGTACTCCGCGCTCTCGCCGGCTTTCAGCGTGGTGGCCAGCACGCGTGCATCGGCGCGGATCGGCAGCGCGTCGCTATCGCCCTCGAGGCCGCTCGCAATGGTCACGAGCTTGCCGGAGCGATCGGCCTTCGGAAACGGCTTCGAGCCCCAGGTCGGCTGTCCGCCGCGTTGCGTCGGCTCGATCCAGATCTGGAAGATGCGTGTCCTGGTCGGCTCCAGATTGTACTCGGAATGGCGAATGCCGCTGCCGGCGCTCATCACCTGCACGTCGCCCGCTTCGGTGCGTCCCTCGTTACCGAGGCTGTCCTGGTGGGTGATCGCACCCTCGCGCACATAGGTGATGATTTCCATGTTGGCGTGGGGATGGGCGGGAAAGCCGGTGTTCGGCGCGATCTCGTCGTCGTTCCACACCCGCAAGGCGCCGTGACCCATGTTGTCGGGGTCATAATGGCTGGCGAAGGAGAAATGGTGCTTTGCTTTCAGCCAGCCATGGTCGGCGCCGCCGAGCTTGTCGAAAGGTCTGAGTTCCATCATCTGCGTGATTCCTTGAGTTGAACGGTCGGCGCCTTGCTCAGGCGCCGAACCCGCCGTCGACGTTGAGCACAGTGCCGGTGACGAAGGAGGCTTCGGGGCTTGCGAGGAAGACGATTCCGGCTGCAACTTCCTCGGGACGGCCGAAGCGTTGCAGCGCGTGCTGCTTGCGCTGGGTCTCGGCGAACTCGCCGCCGTCCTTCGGGTTCATGTCGGTATCGATCGAGCCGGGCTGCACCACGTTGACCGTGATGCCGCGCGGGCCGAGGTCGCGGGCCGCGCCCTTGGTGTAGCCGACCACAGCCGCCTTGGTGGCGACGTAGTCGGCAAGGCCGGGAAACGAGGCGCGGTCGGCCAGCATCGATCCGACGGTGACGATGCGGCCACCTTCACCCATCAACTGCGAGGCGGCGCGGATCGCCGCGATCACGCCATGCACGTTGATCTGATCCTGGCGCGCCAGCGCTTCCGTGTCGGCTTTGGCGTCGTCGATGGCCGCGCCGGCGGCGACGCCGGCATTGTTGACGAGGATGTCGAGATGGCCGAATTCCCTGGCGACGTCGTTGACGAGCTGCGTGACGTCCTTGGCCGAGGCCTGGTCGGCCCTGAAGGCGCGCGCCTTGACGCCCTTGGCCTTCAATTCAGCGACGACCGCTTCCGCCTTGTCCGGCGAGGCGACATAGCTGATGGCGACATCCGCGCCTTGGTCAGCGAGGGCGCGGGCGCTTGCCGCGCCGATGCCGCGCGAACCGCCGGTGACGAGGGCGACCTTGCCTGAGAGCTTCTTGGTCATTTGGATTTCTCCATTGCTTGGGTCTGCGATTGGCCTCTTGGATAAGCCTCCGCCTGTGGTATAGAAATAGAAACTGTTGAAACGCATTGTTTCCATAAGTAACCCGGGCGGATCGCTCCCCATGGCAAAACTCCCCGATTTCGAGGCCCTCGCGATTTTCGCAAAAGTCGTGGAGTTGCGGTCGTTTGCGGGGGCCGCGAGCGAGCTGGCGATGTCCAAGGCGACCGTGTCCAAGGCGGTCACGCGCCTGGAGGAGCGGCTCGGCGCGCGGCTGTTCAACCGCACCTCGCGCCGGCTCGCGCTGACCGATGCCGGCCACAAGCTCGCCGAGCGCGCGACGCGTCTTCTGGCCGACGGCGAGGCGGCGGAGAACGAGGCGCTGGCGCAATCGGTAGCGCCGCGCGGCCTGGTGCGGCTCGCCGTGCCCATGACGTTCGGCATCAAGGCGGTGGCGCCGCTGCTGCCGGAATTCTTCGCGGCCTATCCGGAAGTCTCGGTCGATCTGCACCTGAGCGATGCGACGATCGACCTGATCGGCGAGGGCTTCGACATGGCGGTGCGGATTGCGCGGCTGCCGGACTCCTCGCTGATCGCACGCCGGCTCTTCACCATGCCGCGCTTCACGGTGGCCGCACCGTCCTACCTGAAGAAGCATGGTCGCCCGACGCATCCGATGCATCTGGCCGAGCACAAATGCTTCAGCTACGCCTACCTCTCCACGCCCAACGTCTGGCACTACACCAATTCAGCCGGCGAGCAGGCCAGCGTGCGTCCGGGTGGCCAGCTCCGCGTCAACAATGGCGAGGCCGTGATGCCGGCGCTGATCGCGGGCCTCGGCATCGCCGAACTGCCTGAATTCATCGTCGGCGAGGCGATCTCCTCCGGCGCCGTCGAAGTGATCCTGAAGGACTGGAAACAGGCCGAAGGCGCGGTGCATCTCGTGACGCCGCCCGGCGGCCCCAGGCCAGCGCGCGTCGAGGCGCTCGGCGATTTCCTCGCGGCCAAGCTGCCGGGCACATGCAAGCGGCGACCGAGGAGAGGTGGCAAAGCCTGACAATGACTTTTGGTGGGCACGCTTCGCGAGTCTATCCTGCAAACTGCTATCGTAGGGTGGGCAAAGCGAAGCGTGCCCACGTCTTGCTTGAGGGAATCGCAAGTGTCTCGATATCGGCGCGCGCAAGGCAGCACGTTCTTCTTCACGGTCGTGCTCGAAGATCGGTCGAGCACTCTGCTTGTAGATCACATTGATCGCTTGAGACGAATTTGCCGAACCGTTCAGCAACGCCGCCCGTTTGAGACTGTCGCAATCTGATCTTGCCCGACCACCTCCATGCCGTTTGGTCGTTACCCGAGCACGATGCTGATTTCGCGTCGCGGTGGAATCTGATCAAGGGCGGATTCTCGCGTGGCCTGGAGGCCGGGCCGCCTTCAATGAGCAAATTGAAGAAGCGCGAGAAGGGCATCTGGCAGCGCCGCTACTGGGAGCACGCCATTCGCGATGATGCGGACCTGGAGCGCCACGTGGACTACATCCATTTCAATCCCGTCAAGCACGGCCTCGTCGCGCGTGTGCGCGACTGGTCTCTCAGCAGCTTCCATCGTTACGTGGAGAGCGGCACTCTGCCCCTGGATTGGGGCGGTGACATGCGGGACATCGCGGGTCAATTCGGCGAGTGATCGTGGGCACGGCGCGCGAAGAGCGCGCCTTTGCCCACCCTACGGGATCTCATCAATCCATCGTTCGTGCAAACTATCGTAGGGTGGGCCAAGCGAAGCGTGCCCACCGTGTTCGACTACGACACCTTCACGCCGTCGATCGCGACGACGCGCAAGCTCGGCTTCAGCGTCTCGTCGAGTTGCATCTTCAATTCGTGAACGCGCGGGTCGCTCGATCGTGCGGCGCACACGCCGTATTGACGGACCGATTGCGTCAGGGCGCGCCGCGCTTCCGGCGTCCGCGTCAATTCGGGCTGTGCAAGCCGCAACACGATCGCCGCGAGATTCACCAGCATCTCGTCGAGCGCGACGTCGATGGTCGCCAGATTTTGCATGGTTCACTCTCCTTGAAGTTGGCAACGGCGGGTCCAGACATGCGTTCCGGGCGAAGCCGGACATGGCTAACGCTTCGTAAACGTCTTGTTCTTGCCGCGTGGCGCGTTAGGCTGGCAGCGAAACAAAGAAAATCGGGGGGAGGCACCATCATGGATCGACGCGGTCTCCTGCGCGCCGCCGCGGCATTGCCGTTGTTGCGCATTGCTTGGCCTGGTCCGGCCTTCGCGCAAGCCTATCCGGTGCGCAACATCACCATGATCGTGCCGTTCCCGGCCGGAGGTCAGGCCGATCTTGCGGCGCGCCCGGTGGCGATGGCGCTGGAGCGGATCCTGGGCAAGCCCGTGATCGTCGACAACCGAGCCGGCGGCGGCGGCGGTTCGGTCGGCAACGCCGCGGCGGCGCGCGCCGAGCCCGACGGCTACACGCTCCTGATGACGCTGTCCTCGCTCGCGGTGCTCCCCGAGGCCGACCGGCTGTTCGACCGTCCCGCCGCCTACGAGGTCTCGCAGTTCATGCCGATCGCGCGGGTGCTCGCCGATCCCACGCTGCTGGCGGTGCCGGCGTCGGCCCCATGGAAGACGGCGCAGGATTTCGTCGAGGATGCGAAGAAGCGCCCCGGCCAGATCGCCTACGGCTCGTCAGGGCCGTACGGCACGCTGCATGTGGCGATGGAGATGTTCGCAGGCAGCGCCGGCATCAAGCTGCTGCACGTGCCGTTCCGCGGCGCGGGTCCCGCGCTCACCGCGATCCTCGGTGGCACCGTGCAGGCGATCGCCGCAGCGCCGGGGACGTTGAAGCCGCAGGTGGACGACGGCAAGCTGCGCGTGCTCGGCAATTGCGGCGCGCAGCGCATCGCGAGCTTTCCCGACGTGCCGACCTTCCAGGAGCTCGGCTACAAGGACGTCGAGATGTATATCTGGGCCGGGCTGTTCGCACAGAGCTCTCTTCCCGCGCCGATCGCGACCCGCCTGCGCGAGGCGATGGCGCAGGTGATGACGAGTCCCGACGTGCTCAAGATCTTCGAAACCTCGGGCAGTCTCGTCGCCTATCAGGACGCGCCTGCCTTCGCGCAATTCGTCGCGGCGGACAGCGCGCGGCTGATCGCGGCGGTGAAGAAGATCGGCAAGGTGGAGTAGGTTCCCGATCTGTTTTCACATTTTGTTGTTGGTCCAGAACCGGCTCCCGCCTCATTGATTGATGAAAATCGACGGGAATCGAGAAGGATCGGGACATGCGAACAGAGCGGATTGCGCTGGGTGTCGTGCTCGCGATCGGCGGCATCGTCGCGCCGGGCGCAGCATTCGCCGAGGAATATCGCGGGACGCTGGAACAGCAGATGGCCTGCACACCGGATGTGTGGCGTCTGTGCAGCGACCAGATCCCGGACGTGGGCCGCATCACGGCCTGTTTGCAGCAGAACACACCCCAGCTCTCGAGCGGCTGCCGCGCGGTGTTCCAGGCCAACAACCAGATGCCGCCGCAACAGCAGGTTCCGCGGGGTCGCGTCGCCCCGCCGCCGCGTTACAATGCCGCGCCGCCGCCAGCTCCGCCGCGTCCCTATGATGATGACGAATAGGCTCTCGTGACAGCTTGATCGGGAAACCGCGCGCGGCAAGGAAGCAGACGGCACGCGCGCGGATCCGATCGTGCCGCATCGTCTCAAGCATGATGGAGTGAGGCTCTCGATCGGCGCGGGCGATGACCTCTCCCCGACGGGGAGAGGTCGGATTGCTACGGCGCGCAATTGCGCGCCTGAGCAAATCCGGGTGAGGGGGCGCGGCACCCAGTGAGATCCGAACCCCTCACCCGGACCGCATCCTCGATGCGATCCGACCTCTCCCTACGGGAGAGGTGATCCGAGTTCTCCGCACGCGTCGATTCAACCAAAAGCGATGGCGATTCGTCCTCATCGCATCGCGCTTCAGCGCTCTGTTCTGCTGTCCGATTCCGGTCGGTTTCCGAGCACCATCCGCATGGCCACTCCGAAGAGAATGGCTGCGACTGGCCAATGGAACCAGATCTTGTGGCTGGTGAGCAGATTGATCACGATCAGGAAGGCCGACACCGTGAGGGCCGCTGCAACCGGGCGGGGCAGCCTTGCGAGCCAAGCCGAGACGACATTGGTCGCGGAAGATGGCCGGCGCCTGTCGTCCGTCCACGGAGCACGCGCGCTCTCTGAGGGAGCCGCGCTTGCCTCGATCGGGAAGCTCTCTTGCGCGACTCGGCCGCCCAAGGTCAGGCGATAACTGGTCAGGGGAGCGATGTTCTTCATCGGGCGCTGGCCGAGACAGTCGAAGCCAACGGATAATTTGTTGTGGACCTGATCGTAGACGGAGCTCGAGATCACGACGCCGCCGGGCTCGGCGAGCTCTTGCAGCCGGGATGCGATATTGACTCCGTCGCCATAGATGTCGGAGCCGTCCACCATCACGTCGCCGAGGTTGATGCCGATGCGAAACCGCATCGGGCTCGCCTGCGGCGCATCCGAGGCCTGACTGGAGATTTCCTGCTGAATCTCGACCGCGCATTGCACGGCCTCGACCACGCTGGCGAACTCGGCGATCACCGCATCGCCCCAGGTATTCACGATACGGCCGTCATGGCGCTCGACCAATCGCGCAATGGCCGTGCGGTAGCGGCGGAGCGTCTCCAACGTTCCGGTCTCGTCCGCTTCCATGAGACGGGAATAGCCGTACACGTCAGCGCACAGCACGGTGGTCAGTCGTCGTTTCACCTTGTCGTCAGCCATGGTCGCCATGCTAGCCTCCCTGGCCGGCAAATGCATCAGGCATCCTGTCCGGCGCCGTTGTTCGGCCTGATCTCGCAGACATCGACCCATTCGGCCGCGGTGAGCTCGGCCATCCGCTCCGGGGTGATGCGCACGGCGCTGTGGGTCGAGCCCGCGGCCGGCACCACGACGTCATATGCCTTCAAGGAGACGTCGCAATAGACCGGCAGCGGTGATTTCAGTCCGAACGGACAGACGCCGCCGACCTCGTGGCCGGTGATGGCGGCGACCTCCTCCAGCCCCAGCATCTTCGGCTTGCCGCCGAACTGCGCCTTGACCTTCTTGTTGTCCATCCGCGAGGTGCCGGCGGCCACGATCAGGATCACGCGTTCGCCGACGCGCAAGCTCAGCGTCTTGGCGATCATGCCGGGTTCGACGCCATAGGCTGCGGCGGCAAGCGGCACCGTGGCCGAGCTGATCGGCGATTCCATCACGGTGATGTCGGGGGCTTTCTCGGCGAAGAAGGCGCGAACGGATTGAAGGCTCATTCCAGGCAGCTCATATCAAACGTGCGGGCGGCGATGCCTAAGCAATCATCGGCAGCTCGGAGAGTGCGCGGACACGATGATCCGGCGCAAAGCCAAGCTCGTCCATCTGAGTGCGGATCGCCTTGAACATGGTGAGCGGTGCCACGAGTTCGCTCTCGACGCAAGCCAGCGCCATGGCTTCCGGCGTCACTCGTTCGATCCAGGCGACGTTCAACCCAAACGACTTTGCCCCCGCCGCGTCCCATGGATTGGCGGACACGAACAGGACCTCATTCGGCGCGGTACCGAGCTCCTCGCCAATCAGCTCATAGGCTGCCGGGCTCGGCTTGAAGATCTTCTTGGCGTCGACGCTGATGGTCGCATCGAGCAGGCGGTCGAGACCGGAATTGCATATGAGGGCGTTCAGCATGTCCGGGCTGCCATTGGACAGGATCGCGAGCTTGCGCGGCTTCAAGGCCGTGAGCGCGGCGGCTGCATCCGGATAAAGATCGAGATGCAAATATCTCTCGATCACCCGCTCGAACGCCTCGTTCTCATAGGCAAGCCCGAGGACGCGCAGCGTGTAGACAAGCGAATCGCGGGTAACCGCGGAAAAATCCTGGTAGCGTCGCATCAGCGAGCGCAACCAAGTGTATTCGAGCTGCTTGATCCGCCAGACCTGTGTGATGATCTCGCCATAGCCCGGAAACGCATCCTCGGTGATGTCGGCGACGGACTGGATGTCGTAGAGCGTCCCATAGGCGTCGAAGACTACGGCGTTGATGCTCATCGGCTGTCCTTCCACGCAGGTGTGGTCACAAGAACTCCGCTTGGGGAAGCGCGCACAATCGTCAGCTTAGCAGAGCAAAGCGAAAGTCTGCCACTGCAAGTGTGATCGGCGGCGAAATCGACTGGTGAGGCTTCTCGGGCCCTTTCGGAAGATGTACCGGGTTTGGAATGTTTCAGCCGCATCCCCACGCCGCCGGACATGCCCTAGCCGACGCCGATCTGGCCGGTGTGAAACAGCGCGATGGCGCCGCGATTGCAGGAAAATCGTTCGCATCGGGGCACATCGGCTTCATATCCGTTCGCACCACGGAAGGGGCAGCGCCGGCAGGTAGGTCGGGCTCCACGCGCAGATGCTTTGCGGTCCGTTGCGCTTCAGCAACAGCTTCACCGGCTCCGCCTGACCGATCGTCACGTGCAGCACGATGAGCGCGGCGCCGATTGGAAAGGTCCAGCGATGAAAGCGGACGCCTTTCAGCTCGTCGAGGAGGATCATCCCGGCGATGATGATGAGCGGATCGGTGAAGACGAAATACTCGATCTTCAGGCCGCGGCGGACGCCGATGGCGTCGATCGCCAGCGCCGCGAGCATGAGAATCGCGGCCTGCGCGGCTGCATGATGCCTGCCTCGTCGCCAGACATAGACAATTCCAGGAAAGATGAGCCAGGTCAGGAACACGGCAGGTCGTGGCGAGGACATCAGCACGAAGCTGTAGCGCGCGAGAACGCCGGTCAGGCCCGACAGCGCCAGGCTGAAGGTGTTGGCCAGGCTTGCCGCGGATTCCGATGCCTCGACATACATCGACATCTTCTCGATCGGATTGAGCACGACCACGACGTCAGCCACGTCATATTGGACGTAAAGCATCAGAAGCCCGAGCGATGCGCCGATGACGAGCGAGGCGATCGCCGCGACGGTCTCAAGCGGGCTGACCCGCCACACCATTGCGAACGAGACCATGCAGGCGAAGGTCCAGCCGACGAGAATGGCCTGATAGACACCGAACCTTCCGAACATCAACGGTCTGAGGCCGGCGGCCGCGGCGGTCGCAGGATCGAGGCCCGTTGCGATCAGCGGCCACGCCAGCATCGCCGCACAAGCGGCGGCCACGGCGAGAGCCGCCGTGATCAGCGCGGCAGGCAGGCCCGATCTCCAGAACGGGATGCTGGCGCCTGCAACGGTGCCGAAGGGCAGCACCAGCATCGGCAGGGCGGCGATGAGCAGGATGGCCTGCACCTTGTTCTCGAGACCGAGCACGCAGAGCCAGGCCGCGACCGCGATGGCGAAGGGGCGCCAGGCCGTGCCCCGGCGTGCCACGACGATCAGGAGCATCATTGCGAGGATGCAGAAGCCGGCCGCGATCATCTCGCTGCGCAGGACCCGCAGATGCATCTGAAGTCCTCCGGACAGCCCGAAGGCGACGACGCCGCATGTCGCGATCCGCCGGTCCGCGACCATTCGGCGGGCCAGCGCTGCGAAGGCGCATAGGAGTCCACCGGCCGTCAGCAGGGCAATGATGCGGCCGGCGCGAATGGCGGCGGTCATCGCGGCATCGAAGGCGGGGCCGTTCGATGCCGGCGGAATGCTCGAGAGCGTCCAGGCATCGAGAAGATGAGCGTCGTGAAGCAGGCGAAGCCAGGTCTTGACCGACAGGATGGTCAGATAGGCCGGATGATCGAAGAAAGCGCCCCTGTGGCCGTCGTTGAGCGCAAGCGCGCTGTAGACCACCATGAAATCCATGTCGGCGTTGCGCCAATAGACCAGAAAATAGCCCGACACCAGGAACGAGACGAGGGAGAATGCCAGCGTGAAGATCAGGCCGCCGCGCCAGCCCAGCGGTGTCAGGCGGTCGAGCGGATCCGCAAGGCACCGCCAGGCTCCGATTGCACGGATGAGGGGACCGAACGGGCCCGCCGGCTCAGCTTTCAATCGATCCTCGCAACGTCAAAAGTCCACGAGCTCCGACAGCTCGGTATCAAATGGCCTTGATCTTGAAGAAGGCGAACACCACCATCTTGAGCAGCATCCAGCCGTGGCTGAAACGCGAGATCTGTGTCTCGCCGTAACTTCGCGCGGCATAGCGAATGGGAAGGTCGATGGTCTTCAGGTTGAGCTTCGAGGCACCGAAGATCAGGTCGAAGTCGCCGAACGGGTCGAAATCTCCGAAATACGCCTTGCCGGCCTTCAGCCGCCGGTAGTCGCTGCGACGCAGCACCTTGGTGCCGCACAACGTGTCGGTGTAGCGCTGGTTCAGGAGCCACGAAAACAAATAGGAGAAGGTCTTGTTGGCGATCAGGTTGAGAAAGCGCATGGCTCCGTCGTCCATCGGATAGACCAGGCGCGACCCGTTGATGAACTCGCCCTTGCCGGAGCGTAGAGCCTCGTAGAACTTGCAGAGCTGCTCGGGCGGCATCGTCAGGTCCGCGTCCAGGATCATCAGGACATCGCCGCGCGCCGCGTCGAAGGCCGCGAACACCGCGTCGGCCTTGCCCTTTCCCGGCTGCCGCATGACTTTGATGTCCTTGTCGGGAAACGCCGCTTTGACCCGTTCCATCTCCTCGAACGTGCCGTCGCGGCTGTGACCTTCGATCAGGATGATTTCGACCTCGGCGCAGAACTGCCCGATGCGCTGCACGCCCGGCTTGATGTTGCCGCGCTCGTTGCGTGCCGGAACGACCACCGTGACCGACAGCTTGTCCGCCGCGACGTCATGCAGCGAGCGTGCGACGAGGTAATGACGAAGCGCCAACTGGCGGAAGCCGGGCAGCACGCTGATGAAGCGGTTGACGAAGCGCCCTATCCCGAACAGGCGCATCGGCCACAGGACACGTTGCTCGGACTTGACCGGCTCGAATTCGGCGAGCGTTGCCAGATTGCGCAGGTCCTCCGGGGAGAGCACGTTCTGGTCGGGCTGCGGCATGCGCAGGCCGACGGCCTCGGCGAGCTTCAGCAGGGGATACCAGAGGTGAGAGAAGTAGCCGATGACCAGCCGCGTCTCCCGCGTGCAGAGCGGATGAAGCTGCGCAATCAGCTTCTGGCAGTCGTCGAGCGAGCCTATCGTGTCGAGGACGAGGATGAAGTCGAAAGGACCGCCGACCGCGGACAGGGAGGTCTCATCCTCGCAATCCCCTTCGATGAAGCTGAGCTCGGGGTGACGCTGCCGTGCGATATCGATCAGGGCGGAGCTGAAGTCGAGGCCGACGCCATACGACGGTCGCAGCGCGGCCAGCGTGTCGCCGTTGCCGCAGCCAATGTCGAGGACTCGGCTTCCCGGCGGAATCAGGAATTGCAGGTAGCGCTCGTCCTCCTCGTGAAAGAAGCTGGCCTTCTTGCGCCAGGCCGCGCGTGACGCCGCAAAGCGGTTGACGTGATCGCGAAGCGCCGCCTTGCGGGACGATATGGTATTGGGATGCAGGCGCGCCTCATCGGCGCGGCAGGCAGGCGTCGTCGCCGCCTGCCGAGCATGCGTCAATTGTTCGATCGATAGCGCCATCAGCCCCCGCCGGCACGCATTTCGTGCCTGCACCATGCAGAAATCCGCCGGGGATGGCCACACAAAACTAAGGGCCGCCGTCTCGCCCCAGCTGTTCCGAGCTGGAGCCGACTCGGGTCGCGGCCACCGCCCCTTGGCAGCTCGCGAGCGGTTGGTGGCGGGGATCAGATCCCGAGCAGCTTCCTTGCGTTGGCCTTGAGCACCTTCGGCCGGATCTCATCGCGGATGTCGATCTTGGCGAAGTCCGACAGCCAGCGGTCCGGCGTGATCACCGGCCAGTCCGAGCCGAACAGCATCTTGTCCTGAAGGATCGAGTTGATGTAGCGCACCAGGATCGGCGGGAAATATTTCGGCGACCAGCCCGAGAGGTCGATATAGACGTTCGGCTTGTGGGTCGCGACCGACAGCGCCTCTTCCTGCCAGGGGAAGGACGGGTGTGCGAGGATGATCTTGAGGTCGGGGAAATCGGCCGCGACGTCGTCCATGTACATCGGGTTGGAATATTTCAGCCGCATCCCCATGCCGCCAGGCATGCCGGAGCCGACGCCGGTCTGGCCGGTGTGAAACAGCGCGATGGCGCCGCCATTGTTGATCTCTTCGTAGAGCGGATAGGCCATGCGGTCGTTGGCGTAGAAGCCCTGCATGGTCGGGTGGAATTTGAAGCCGCGCACGCCGTATTCCTCGATCAGCTTGCGTGCCTCGCGCGCCCCGAGCTTGCCCTTGTGCGGGTCGATCGAGACGAAGGGGATCAGGACGTCGAGATGATCGGAGGCGACCTCCAGCATCTCGTAATTGTTGTAGCGGCGGAAGCCGGTCTCGCGCTCGGCATCGACGGGGAAGATCACCGCGGCGATGTTCTTGGAGCGGTAATAGGCCGCGGTTTCCGGCACCGTCGGCGGATGCTTGTTCGGCGACTTGAAATACTCCGCCATCTGCGCCTGGAAATCGTCATAGCCGTCGTCGGGGTGGCAGCCGCAGGGCTCCTCGGCATGGGTGTGGATGTCGATGGCGACGACATCGTCGATATTGGGCAGCTTCAGCTTCGGCATTGGTTTCCTCCCGACGGGTTGCCGAATTGATTATATGATATAACGAATTTGGCAAGGCATCATCAAAGGCCCCTGATTTCCCTGGCGATAAATCGGGCCGATCCGGCCGTTTTGACTGTGCATGGGGTTGTTTTCGAGAATTTGCCGGTTCGGAAGCCGGCAGTGAACATTGACATCACCTCCCGCCATGCCTTAAGAACCGCCCCGTCCCGGGCGGTCGTCCGCCAGCGGGAAAAATCTCATTTTGCCACATTCGCGCGTGCCGCAACGGTAGTGCCGAACACGGCCTTTCGAACGTTCAGGATTCCGCCATGAAGGTCCGTAACTCGCTGAAATCGCTGCGCGGTCGCCATCGCGCCAACCGTCTGGTCCGCCGCAAGGGCCGGGTCTATGTGATCAACAAGGTGCAGCGCCGCTTCAAGGCGCGGCAGGGCTGATTTCAGCAAGGCTGATCTCAGCAAGGCTGATCTCGCCCGGCCGGACGCCTTCGCGCGTTCCCGCAAGACCACGGCTCACACGAGTTTGACGCCGCCTTTGCTTTGCAAGGGCGGCTTTGCGCGTTTAGACTTTCACCATGGCAGTGAGATTCCCGCATTCGCGCACTTTGTGTCTGGCCCTCGTGCTGGGAGCCGTTGGGCTCGGTCCGGCGCTGGCGCAGCAGATTGAACCGCCGAACCCGCCGGGCAAGCAGAAGAAGCTGCCCGAGGCGCCGACCAAGCTGCCCAAGGTGGATCGCACCAAGAATCTCGATTTCCTGTTCGGCGCGCTGAAGGCGGCGCCCGACGAGGTCAGCGCCAAGCACGTCGAAGCGCGGATCTGGGCGATCTGGCTCCAGACCCCCAGCGACACCGCGGCGCTGTTGATGGCGCGCGCCAAGACCGCGGTCGACGCCAAGAGGATCGAGGTCGCGATCAAGCTGCTGGACTCGGTCATCAAGCTCAGGCCCGACTACATCGAGGCCTGGAACCGGCGCGCCACGCTCTATTACATGCAGAACGATTATGGCCGCTCGCTTGCGGATATCCAGCAGGTGCTGATCCGGGAGCCGCGCCATTTCGGCGCGCTCGCAGGCCTCGGCATGATCATGCAGGAGGTCGGTGACGAGAAGCGCGCGCTCGACGCCTACCGCAAGGCGCTCGCCGTCAATCCGCACCTCGAAAAGATCCCCGACCAGGTCAAGGCGCTGACCGAGAAGGTCGAAGGCCGCGATATCTAGAGCGGAATGGGTTTTGGTCGAATCGATGCGTGCGGAGAACTCGGATTACCTCTCCCCGTCGGGGAGAGGTAATCGCCCGCGCCGATCGAGCCTCACTCCATCATGCTTTAGCCGACAACTCGATCGTTTCTTGAGCGAACGTGGCGTCTTCGGATTAACCACGATCGGAAGCGCGGCATCGTGAGGACTATTGTCGGCGCCGCCGCAGGCCTACCTGCATGGCAGGAGCGAAAGCCATGAAGCGTTTGATCTTTGCAGGGTGCTTGCTGCTCGCGTCGGGGACGGTGAGCCTCGCCGACGGATTGTTCTGGGTGGTCGGCAACCGCGCCACCGGAAAATGCAATATCGTGACCAGCAATCCGGTCATCATCGGCGATATCTGGTTCGGCGACGGTCCCTACAAGTCCAGGGCCGATGCCAAGCTTGCCCGTTCGACGATCCGCGCCTGTCCCGCGCTCACGCCGGACGAGGAAAAAGACGAGGACGGTACGAACTAGGTCGCGTACTCATAGAATCAGGAAAGGAAGCGCAGGCATGTTTGGTGTCCTCTTGTCCCCGAACAGCGGCACAAACGCGGACATCGTGGGAGGCCCGAGAAGGGGCAATTGCAGACATGCCGCCAACGGAATTCGCGACGCAAGGTGCCGCGTCCTTATCCCTCCCGCCTCCCGTCACTGATCCAACCGCGCGACGCACGCTGCTCCCGCCGGCAGCGCCGCCTCTGCGGGTAACACAACCTCGTTGATAAATTTCGCGGCCCCTCCGGGCAGGGAGGAGGCGGATGCCAGCGTCATCACGAGATTGCGGTTCGGAAAGTTCATGATGAACTGGCTCCCGTAGCCGGACGCAAAATAGGCCGGCGACCCGTCGCGCAGCGGCCTTGTCCACCACAGGTATCCGTAACCGGCCTGCAGTCCCGGCATACTGCCGTCGATGTGCTTGCGCGTGGAATCGCGGACGTAGGCCTCCGATACCACCTGCCGCTCCCGCCACCGGCCTTGCTGAAGATAAAGCAGGCCGATCTTCGCCATGTCCCTGCCGGTCAATAGCAGTCCGCCAGCTCCGGGCATGTTTCCTTCCGAATCGACAGCCCACAGGTAGCGATCGATCTGAAGCGGCGCGAACAATTCGCTCCTGGCAAACTCCGCAAGGTTGCCGCCGACCGCACGTCTCAGGATGATCGCGATCAGATCGGTCCCATAATCGTCATAATAAAAGTGAGTGCCAGGCGTGTACGCGATGGTGCGCCTGATCATCCAGACGCTCGAGCTCCAGGCGCCCGGCACCTCGATCGCCTGGTGCGGATCGAAGCCCGATGACATCGTCAGGAGATCGCGCAACTTGATATCGGCCGCGCGCGGATCAATGGTACCCTCTTGCGCTTCGGCAACCAGTTCGGGCAGCTTCTGATCCAGCCGCAACAGGCCCTTGTCGATGGCAATGCCGACGAGAAGGGACAACACGCTCTTCGTCACCGAATGCACCGGCCATTGCGCCTCGGGCGAATCGTTGGCGTAGTATTCATGAAGGATGCAGTTGCCGCGCGCCAGCACCAGCGCCTTGGCCGAGGGGTATTGCTCGGCGATTGTCGCCGAGAGTTTGGCACGCGTTTCCGCCGTCGATGCGGTGGCTTGCTGTGCCGTGGTCTGCCGGGCCGGAAATCCCGCGGCAATGAACAGCGAGATGCCGATTGCCGCCATGAAAGGTCGCGCGCTGCCCATCGCCCTCCCTCCGCCGTTCGGTTCGTACCGCCTCTTGATTGCTGATCTGGGTCAATCCGACAAGGTTTATTGTTTCAGTGAGGGTAAAGGAAGACGATAGAAATGTCTGCTTTGGGTCATGAGCGACAAAACTCACTCTGAGCATAATAGGTCCGCTTTCGGGTGCGTAGCGGCCAATTGAGCAAGGGCGCCGAACCATGATTCAAGCCCTCCGCGTCATCGGAGGGGGCGGAATCATGCGCTACGAACTCACGGACCAGGAGTGGACTGTCATCAAGCCAATGCTGCCCAATAAGCCGCGCGGCGTCCCTCGGGTAAACCACCGTCGTGTCCTCAACGGTATTTTCTGGGTCCTGAGATCGGGCGCGCCTTGGCGCGATCTGCCGGAGGCGTTCGGCCCGTATACCACTTGCTACAACCGTTTCGTCCGCTGGCGGCGTGCTGGTGTTTGGGGCGGCATTATAGACGCACTTGCAGCTACCCACGATGCCGCTGTCCAGATGATCGACACCTCGATTGTCCGAGTGCATCAGCATGGATCCTGCATCACAAAAAACAAGCGCCAATCGATGGGACGGTCCCGCGGCGGCTTGACGAGCAAAATCCATGCGTTGGTTGATAGCAAGGGTCTGCCGGTGCGGCTGGCGCTGAGCCCTGGTGAGGCCAATGACACACGACTTGCCGGAAAACTGCTGTCTCGTCTGAAATCAGGGTCAATGTTGCTCGCCGACCGTGGTTATGATGCCGACTGGATCAGAGAACTTGCAATGAAGAAGGGCGCGTGGGCAAACATTCCGCCGAAGTGCAATCGTAGCGATCCGATCTGCTTCAGCCCGTATCTGTATCGCGCTCGCAACCAGGTCGAGCGGTTCTTCAACAGGATCAAACAATGCCGTCGAGTGGCAATGCGCTACGACAAGCTGGCAGCGAACTACCTTGCTTTCGTTCAGCTCGCCTCAATCAGGGTATGGCTTCGCGCTAATGAGTCCACGTCCTAGCCTGTGGTCAATGCAGGACGCTGCCGCCGCGCTCGACCAGGAAGCGATCGGCGGCTGCGGCGTAGGCCTTCGCCAGCTCCGCTTCGAGATGCTCGTTGATCAGCAGCAGCGCCCGCACGGCACCGCGCAGGTCGCCGTTGCAGCTCGCGACGATTTCGTCGATCGCAGTGTCGTTTGATCTGAAGCTCATCGAAAATCCTCCGGTTCAAACCAGGACAATTTCTGCCGGTCTTTCCCACATTCCCCGAGGCTGTGAGGAGGATCGGCGCCCACCCGCGCCTAGATGGCGGAACCGACCATGGCGATTATATGGAAGCCGCGATGACGGCTGCATGAAGCTGCTCCGGGCTTGCCTACGCTCTCAGAATATTGTTGATTCCATTGAGTTTTTACGTTGTGCAATTGTGCACATATCCACAGCCCCGGCATTTTCGGTGGACGCACGGAAAGCCGGCGCGAAACTGACGCCCTCCAGACCCGTAACTGCCCTGTGCCCAGGATCACCCGGATTCTTCCCATGATCGTGATGTCAGTCGTGACGGCGCTGGTTGTGCTGGCGCTGGTCACGCAGGCCGGAATCGTCGCCGTGCAGCGCGCCTTTCCGCCGCAGGGCGAGATGGTCGAAGTCGACGGCGCGGCGCTTCACGTCGTCGATATCGGCCCGCGCGATGCGGGCTTGCCGATCGTGATGCTGCACGGCGCGAGCTCCAATCTCGAAGCGATGCGGCGGCCGCTCGGCGACATCCTCGCCAAGGACCATCGCGTCATCCTGGTCGATCGTCCCGGCCATGGCTGGAGCACGCGTGCGCGGCGCCAGGATTCCACGCCGCAGATCCAGGCCCGGATGATCGACGAGGCGCTTGCAAAGCTCGGGATCGCGCGTGCGGTCTTCGTCGTGCATTCCTGGAGCGGTGCGCTCGGCGCGCGGCTTGCGCTCGATCATCCCGGCCGCGTCGCGGGCCTCGTCATGCTCGCGCCGGTCACCCATCCCTGGCGCGGCGGCGTCGGCCGTTACAACGAGATCATCGCGACGCCGGTGATCGGCCCGCTGCTCGCCTACACCATCACCCTGCCGCTCGGTTACTTTCTCGCCGAACCCGGCGCGCGCAGCGTATTCCTGCCGCAAACGATGCCCGATGGATACGTGCAGGATTCCGCGACGCCGCTGCTGCTGCGCCCGCGCGAATTCATCGCCAATGCCTATGATCTGGTGACGCTGAAGCAAGCCGTCGCGGCGCAGGTCGCCCGCTATGGCGAGATCAAGGCCCCGGTCACGATCATCGCCGGCGAGCCCGACAAGACGGTGAGGACCGGCATCCACGCCCGCCCGTTCGCGGCCATGGTGCCGAGCGCCAAGCTGATCGTGCTGCCCGATCTCGGCCACATGGTGCAGAACGCCGTGCCCGACCGCGTGAAGGCGGAGATCGAGACGATGATCGGAACAAACGCCCCGGCCCAGGCGGCCGCCGATTAGACGATTTCGAGCTCTCGTAGGGTGGGCAAAGCGAAGCGTGCCCACGTCTTTTGCCGTCATCGAGAGCTCGTGGGCACGGCGCAATTGCGCCTTTGCCCACCCTACGGCAGCTTGCTGTGTCGCGCTCTGTCAATCCGTATCGCTAAAAATATTCCGCTTTACCGAAATTCGGTTTTTGCGTATGTGTCGGCCATCCCGACTCATCCAGGAGGGGCGATCTCGAGGTCGTCTTGATCGCGAGCCGGGCTTGCGGTGGACGCGGCAGCGTCGGCGCGAGGGGTGCGGGCAGGGCGGGTAGTCCCTGTGAGCCCGAGACCCGCGTGCAGACGAACGGCGCTGCTAGGCTTCGTCTCGCCTGTAAGTTTCCGGCTCCGTCGACAGGGCCGGGAAGACTGCGGCGACATGGCGGGCCGTGCGTACGGCAAAACCGTGTGGTCCTGGCCGTCGTTGCTACGGTCAAGCTTCCGCGAAGGTGCGAGCGAGCCCAACCGGGCAGACTGCATCATGCAATTCGCGGGGCGAGGGAGGCCAGAAGGAAAGTTCGGCTCCCGGGAGAGCACGGCATAAGCCGTCCGACCACCGCGCAGGGAAGGCCGAGTGATTGGCCACACCTGTATGCTGCTGTGCGGTTCTTCCTGCGTGTGCATTTTCGCGCAGCGGACCGCGGGTGCGAGCCGGCACCCGGCCTTCCCTGCGCCCTCTTGGCTCAAGAGGGACGAAGAGTAAGCAAAGCTCGGGCGAATTGCGCCGCGAGAGCGAGAAGGTATGCCCGTCGCCACACACGCGGTGTCATCGCCCGGTTCAACCGGGCGATCCAGTATTCCAGAGACGCCAGAGATCAATGCGAGAAGCCGCGGCGTACTGGATTCCCCGCCTTCGCGGGGAATGACAGTGTTGCTTGAGGACCAGCTATCGCCTCATCCTCCGTCATTCGAGAATCCCTCCGCGGAAAGATTCTGGATTGCTTCATCGCAAGGGCTCCTCGCAATGACGCCGTGGAGAGAGCGCGCCAAAATAGAAAACGACAGCTTCGGTCCTGATGCGATCAGAACCGAAGCTGCCGCGACTGCCTTGTGCAGGCTTACTGCTTAACCTTCCCGTCCTTGTCGTACTGGGCAATGAAGGACCAGAGATTGTTGATCTCGGTCTCGTTCTTGATGCCGGCGAACGCCATCTTGGTGCCGGGGATCTTGGCCTTGGGGTCCTTGATGTATTCCTTGAACACGGCCTCGTCCCAGGTGATGCCGGAATTCTTGTTCGCGTCCGAATAGCTATAGCCCTCGACCGTGCCCGACTTGCGGCCGTTGAGGCCGTTGAGCTCGGGGCCGACCTTGTTCTTGGCGCCTTCGCCGATCGCGTGGCAGGCCAGGCATTTGTTGAACGATGTCTTGCCGGCCGCGACATCCTGCGCCATCGCGGCGGGGGCGGTGGCAATCACGGTGAGGATCGTCAGTGCGCCAAAAGTCAATTTTGTCATAAGTGTGCTCTTCGTCTCTTCCCGGGTCAGATGGAGGGCCGTGTTTTGGCAGGTCCGATGCAAGTGGACAAGCCGCGAAACCTTGACAGGTTTCCTGCTACCAGACTTGTCCCAGAGAGAACTTGCGCTGCAACAAAGCAATGCGACCTTCGGAGGACCTACCCAAAGCGGGCAAGACATGATTGATTTGCTGCGACTTTTCCATCCGGCGGATGAAAGCTTCTGAAAATGGCCATCATGATGCCCGCAAGCGACCAGGCCGTGCTCGCGCGCCGCGCTGAGATCGTTGCTGCGTTGCGCGCAATCGTGCCCGGCGAGGGCGTGATCGATACGCCTGCCGAAATGCGGGCCTATGAGTCCGACGGGCTCACGGCCTATCGGCAGCCGCCGATGGTCGTCGTCCTGCCCGACACGACCGAGCAGGTCTCGCTGATCCTGAAATATTGTGCAGGGCAAGGCATCAAGGTGGTGCCGCGCGGCTCGGGCACCTCGCTGTCCGGCGGAGCGCTGCCGCTCGAAGACGGCGTGCTGCTCGGCCTCGGCAAGTTCAAGCGCATCCGCGAGATCGATTTCGACAACCGCGTCGTCGTCACCGAGCCCGGCGTCACCAATCTCGCCATCAGCCAGGCGGTCGCCCATGCCGGCTTCTATTACGCGCCCGACCCGTCCTCGCAGATCGCCTGCTCGATCGGCGGCAATGTCGCGGAAAATTCCGGCGGCGTGCATTGCCTGAAATACGGCATGACCACCAACAACGTGCTCGGCTGCGAGATCGTGCTGATGAGCGGCGAGATCCTGCGCATCGGCGGAAAGTCTGCGGAGAACCCCGGCTACGATCTGATGGGCGTCATCACCGGCTCCGAAGGCCTGCTCGGCGTCATCACCGAGATCACGGTGCGCATCCTGCAAAAGCCGGAGACGGCGCGCGCGTTGATGGTCGGCTTTGCCGAGGTCGAGGCCGCCGGCGAATGCGTGGCGCGCATCATCGGCGCCGGCATCATCCCCGGCGGCATGGAGATGATGGACAAGCCGGCGATCCACGCCGCGGAGGCCTTCGTGCATGCCGGTTACCCGCTCGACGTCGAGGCGCTGCTCATCATCGAGCTCGACGGTCCCAAGATCGAGGTCGACGAGCTGATCACGCGCGTCGAGACGATCGCCAATGCCTGCGGCTCGACCACGTGCCAGATCTCGACCTCGGAGGCCGAGCGCAACCTGTTCTGGGCCGGCCGCAAGGCCGCGTTTCCTGCCGTCGGCCGCATCTCGCCGGACTATCTCTGCATGGACGGCACCATTCCGCGCGGCGCGCTGCCGAAGGCGCTGGCGCGGATCCGCGAGCTCTCGGAAAAGTACCAGCTCGGCTGCGCCAACGTGTTCCACGCCGGTGACGGCAACCTGCACCCCTTGATCCTCTATGATGCCAACAAGCCCGGCGAGATCGAGCGCGCCGAAGCCTTCGGCGCCGACATCCTGCGCGCCTGCGTCGAGTTCGGCGGCGTGCTCACCGGCGAGCACGGCGTCGGCATCGAGAAGCGCGACCTGATGCCCGAGATGTTTTCCGAGATCGACCTCAACCAGCAGCAGCGGCTTAAATGCGCCTTCGATTCGCAGGGCCTGCTCAATCCCGGAAAAGTGTTTCCGACCCTGCACCGCTGTGCCGAGCTCGGCCGCATGCATGTTCATGCGGGCAAGCTGGCGTTTCCGGACATTCCGCGGTTCTAGCGTAACTGGAAGTAAGTGGAGCCCGATTTCGACGGTCTACTTCCCCTCTCCCCTTGTGGGAGAGGGTGGCTCGCCGCAGAGCGGCGAGACGGGTGAGGGGGCTCTCTCCGCGCATGAACTCGCAGACTTAATTCGCTGAGAGAAACCCCTCATCCGGCGCTTCGCGCCACCTTCTCCCGCAAGGGGAGAAGGAAAAAGAGCGCTCACAGCAGCCCGTATTGCGCCCGCTCGCGCTTGGCAAGCAGCGGCAGCGCTTGCCCGGCGATGTAGGTCTTGAAATGCGCGCTGTCCTGATGCGCCTTGAAAGCCGCCTCGTCGCGGAACAATTCGTAGAACAGGAACTGGGCCGGATTGTCCTTCGCCCGCGAAATCAGGAAGAGCTTGACGCCATCCTCGCGCTGGGCCTCCGGCAGGAAGCGGCCGAGAATCCCTGCGACCTTGTCGGCCTCATCAGGCTTTGCCTCCCATTGCGCGACGACGAGCAGGCCGCCGCCGTCGACGGCGGCGCTGAGAGATTTTTGTGTGGCATAATGGTTCATGATGTCTGTCTCCATCGGCTGATCTCGATCGCGATCGGTGCAGACTTGTAGCGATAACTTGTCGGCTTTGGTTCGCCGGCGATCGAAGTGTCGGTGTCGTGAATGCTTCGATGGAGATCGAATTGCGGCTGGCCCCCCGTGGTGGATCCCGATCGCGCCGTGGTCGCCGGCGTCACGCGTCATTGATTTTGGATGCGAATTTCGCTACCGCCTTTGCCCGTGGATACGCTCAAGGTCAGAGACGCCAAAGACGTCGAAGAAGTCGTGCGCGCGGCGATTGCCAATGAGCAGCCGCTCGAGATCGTCGGTCATGGCTCCAAGCGCAGCATCGGTCATGCGATGGCAACCAATGCCGTGCTCGACGTCTCGGCGCTGAATGCCGTCACCTCCTACGAGCCCAACGAGCTCATCATCACCGTTCAGGCCGGTGCGCCGCTGGCCGACGTGCTGTCGCTGATCGACGCCAAGAACCAGCAATTCGCCTTCGAGCCTGTCGACACCGCGCCGCTGCTCGGCACCGCGCCATCGGGCACCATCGGCGGCATGATCGCGGCCGGGCTCGCCGGTCCGCGCCGCATCAGGGCGGGCGGGGCGCGTGATCATCTCCTGGGGGCGCACGCCGTCTCCGGCTTCGGCGACAGCTTCAAGACCGGCGGCAGGGTGGTGAAGAACGTCACCGGCTACGACCTCTGCAAGCTGCTGGCGGGATCCTGGGGCACGCTGTCGGTGATGACCGAGGTCACGCTCAAGGTAATGCCGAAGCCGGAAGCGGAGCGGACGCTGCTGCTCCGCGGCCTCGACGATGCCGTCGCCAACAAGGCCATGACCGCGGCGCTCGGCTCGCCCTTCGACGTCTCCGCCGCCGCGCATCTGCCAAAATCGGCGTTCCGCGCCGAAACCGACGGGCTTGGCGATCTCGCAGGGGAGGGCGAGGCGCTGACCGTGCTGCGGCTGGAGGGCATCACGGCCTCCGCCGCCCACCGCGCCGGATCGCTGCGCGAGTTGCTGGCGCCGTTTGGAACCGCGACGCTGATCGAGGACACAGCTTCCGCAGCGGTGTGGACCACGATCCGCGACGTGCTGCCGTTCGCCGCCGGCGGCGCGCTCGGCGCCTGGCCGGTGTGGCGGATCGTCTGCCCCCCTGCCTCGGGTGCAGTGCTCGGCACGCAATTGGCGCGCGAGACCGGCGGCGAGGTGATCTACGATTGGGGCGGCGGCCTGATCTGGGCGGCGCTGCCGCCGCAGGGCGACGCGCATGGCCCGGCGGTGCGCGCGCGTGCAAACGCGCTCGGTGGGCACGCGACGCTGATCCGGGCGCCCGACGACGTCAGGTGCAATGTCGATGTGTTCCATCCGCAGGCGCCCGGCATCGCCGCCCTGAGCGAGCGGGTCCGCGCCAGTTTCGATCCGAAGACCATCCTGAACCGGGGACGGCTCACGCGGAGCGCTGCTGAATGAAGACCGAATTCTCACTGGCGCAGCTCGCCGATCCTGACATCGCGGAAGCCGACAAGATCCTGCGTGCCTGCGTCCATTGCGGCTTCTGCACCGCAACCTGTCCGACCTATGTGCTGCTCGGCGACGAGCTCGATAGCCCGCGCGGCCGCATCTACCTGATCAAGGAGATGCTGGAGAAGGACCAGGCGCCAACGGCCGAAGTGGTCAAGCATATCGACCGCTGCCTGTCGTGCCTGGCCTGTATGACGACCTGCCCCTCGGGGGTGAACTACATGCACCTCGTCGACCAGGCCCGGGTCAGGATCGAGCAGCGCTATCAGCGGCCTCTGGCCGAGCGGCTGCTGCGCCGGGTGCTGGGCTTCGTCCTGCCGGACCCGCAGCGATTTCGCATCAGCATGGTGCTGGCACGGCTGGCCCGTCCGCTTGCCGTGTTCCTGCCGACGCCGCGCCCCTCGGCCACGCCCGGCCTGGTCCAACGCCTCAAGGCGATGCTGGCGCTGGCCCCGCACCGGCTGCCGTCACCGGGGCCGCTCCCGGGCAGCGTGTTCGCCGCGCTCGGCAAGAAGCGCGGCCGGGTCGCGCTGCTCCAGGGCTGCGCCCAGCAGGTGCTGGCGCCGCGCATCAACCAGGCCGCCATCAGCCTGCTCACCCGTCACGGCATCGAGGTCGTCCTGGTCAAGGACGAGCAGTGCTGCGGGGCGCTGACCCATCATCTCGGCGACGACCACGACGCCTTGGCCCGCGCCCGCGCAAATATCACCGCCTGGCAGAAGGAAGCCGCAGGCGAGGGGCTCGACGCCATCCTGGTGACGGCCTCGGGCTGCGGCACCGTGATCAAGGACTACGGCTATCTCCTGCGGGAAGACAAAGCGTTTGCGGCCGATGCGGCGAAGGTGTCTGCGCTCGCCAAGGACATCACCGAATATATTGCCGGCCTTGGACTCGAGCCGACCGCGCGCCAGGACAACATCGTCGTCGCCTATCACTCCGCATGTTCGTTGCAGCACGGGCAGAAAATCACAGCTCTGCCGAAAGAATTGCTTTCCAAGAATGGATTCGTGGTGAAAGATGTGCCGGAGAGCCATTTGTGTTGCGGTTCGGCGGGGACTTACAACATTCTCCAACCCGAGCTTGCGGGCCGGTTGCGCGATCGCAAGGTCGCCAACATCGCGAGCATCAAGCCGGACATGATTGCCGCGGGCAATATCGGCTGCATGGTGCAGATTGCCAGTGGCACGTCAGTTCCGGTCGTACACACGATTGAGCTTCTCGATTGGGCTACGGGCGGGTCGCGGCCGGCACTGAACGCGTCAGTTTGAGCTTTCAGAGCCTGAACTTTCCTCCCGAGGTGACGACTGAAGACGCCCGATCGACCATTGTTCGGCGGCAACAGGAGGACCACGATGGCGAAAGCGAAGAAGAAGAAAAGCAAGAAGGCCAAAAAGGCCAAGAAGGTTGTAGCGGCGAAGAAGACCGCCAAGAAGGCAACCAAGAAGTCCGCGAAGAAGTCTGCCAAGAAGACTGCCAAGAAGACTGCAAAGAAAGCTGCGAAGAAGAAGTCTGCCAGGAAGGCCGCCCCGAGGAAGGCCGCCAAGAAGGCTGCGGCGAAGTCGGCCAAGAAGGCCGCACCCAAGAAGGCCGCGAAGAAAGCGGCACCGAAGAAGGCGAAGGCAGCTCCTGCTCCGAAGCCGTCGGCACCGGTGGAAGCTCCGGCTCCCGAGCCTGCCTCCGAGACAAGCTGGGCGATGCCTTCGTCTTCTGCGGAACCCGCGCCGGCAGAGGGGCAGGGGTAAGCCCGGCCGCTCCCTGGCTCTTGAAGCGATCTGCAATCAGGAAGGCCGCGGCGCCGGGCGCTGCGGCCTTTTTGTATCGTCGCAAGCTGATTCTGCTTCAGCCTTCGGCCGTGCCTGTCTGATTCGTGGCCTGGGGTCACCCAGCCGAAGACCCGCGGACTTACACGGGTCTCCTGTGCACTTTGGAATGCAAAAAATGTGATCGGGAAGCCACACAGGCGGACAACCTTTTGTGAAATGGTCAAAACGCCTAAAAAGTCGGCAGATGCCCGCGCTTTTTGCTTCACGGTTCCTATCCGCCAATCCAGATTGTCGCAGTGATGTAATTTGCAATCAGGTCGAGCGCCCCGGGGGGCTTCCGGGATCCGACTGGGGTCTAAGAACTGGTGATGGGGATCGAAATGAAAAAAGTGGCTTTGTTGGCAACGGCGCTGGCAATCGTGACGACGGGCTCGGCTTTCGCGGCAGATTTGCGGGTGAAAGCGCTGAAGGCCCCGCCGCCGCCGGCCTTCGATCCCTGGGATATCGCCTTCGGCGGTGGGATCATGAGCGACTACATCTTCCGCGGTATCAGCCAGTCGAACCACAAGCCGTCGGTCACGGCCTATTTCGAGCCGCGCTACAACGTCAACAAGGACCTCCAGCTCTACATCGGTACGTCCGCCTCGAGCATCTCGTTCCCGAACCGCGCCGCGGCGGAAGTCGACATCTACGGCGGTATCCGCCCGACCTTCGGCATGTTCGCCTTCGACTTCGGTGTCTGGGGCTACCTCTATCCGGGCGGACAATGCTTCGGCTCGCAGGGCACCCTGCTGCAGGGCAATTGCGGCGGCGACATCGACTACTCGCAGGGCGCGATCGGCCTTCCCATCAACGGCAACTTCGCCAAGAAGAGCGCGAGCTTCTACGAAGGCTATGCCAAGCTGAACGTCACCCTCAACGATCAGTGGACGGTCGGCTTCAACGAGTACTATTCGCCGAACTTCCTGAACCTCGGCGCCTGGGGCAACTACGCCTCGATCACCGCCAAGTGGACCGCGCCGAGCACGACCTTCGGTGCCAGCGGCGTCGGCATGTATGTGTCGGGTGAGTTCGGCCGGCAGTGGCTCGGCACTTCCGACATCTTCTACGGCATCGCGGGCGATCCGGTGTACGCGAACGGCATCAAGGAGCCGAGCTACAACACTTGGAACGTCGGCGTCGGCTTCACCTACAAGGTGTTCACCCTCGATCTGCGCTACTACGACACCGACCTGAGCAAGGGCGACTGCAACGCCTTCACCAGCGACCACACCGCGAAGTTCGACGGCAGCTTCACCGCCATCAATCCGGGCGGCTTCGGCTCCAACTGGTGCAGCGCGGCCGGCGTCGCCAAGCTCTCGTTCGACCTGACGGCGATGACCAACCTGAAGTAAGGTTCTTCCCGATACGACTTAGCGAGGGCGGCAGGGCAACCTGCCGCCCTTTTGCTTTGAGGAAGCCACTCGCGTTGACGGCCGCTCCAGATGCCCGTCCTGGCCGCGCCGGTCCCGGCCGTCCACGTAGCCGCACCAAGAGCGTGGATGCCCGGGACCAGCCCGGGCATGACGATGTGATAGCCTGAAGCGCCTCAACCCGCCGTACTCGGCTCCTTCGCAGTCAGCGCGCCGCCGCCGAGGACGTGAATCGCACCGTCCTCCACCAATGCCACCTTGCGGGTATGGAAGGCGTCCAGGGTCGAGCGGTGGCCGATCGAGACGATGGTGGCCTGTGGCAGCTTCTCCCTCAGCAGCCGGTAGAGCCGGTCCTCGGACGGCTCGTCGAGCGAGGCGGTCGCCTCGTCGAGGAAGAGATAGTCGGGTACGTGCAGCAGTGCGCGGGCAAGCCCAAGGCGTTGCTGCTCGCCGAGCGACAATGTCCGGTTCCAATGAGCGTCCTCGTCGAGCCGCTCCGCCAGGCGCGGCATGCCGACCGCAATCAGGGCGTCGCGGATCTTCTCGGGCGGGATGGAGCCGTGCCCGGCCGGGTAGATGACGGCGTCGCCGAGCGGGCCGATCGGGAAATACGGCCGCTGCGGAAGCATCATCAGCTTCGCCTTCTCGGGAATGGCGATCGTGCCGGTGCCGAACGGCCAGATGCCGGCCATTGCCCGGAACAATGTCGATTTGCCGGAGCCCGACGCGCCGGTCACCAGCACCCGCTCCGACGGCTGGATCGTGAAGCCGTCGGCTGCGACCAGGGGCGTGCCGTTCGGCAGGTTGACGAGCAATTGCTCGAGCGTGATCGCCTCGCCCTTCGATGGCACGACGTCGATAGCCGGCTCGAGCGTCGCGCCGCGGGCGGCGGCGCTGACCGACATCTCGAAGCCGTCGAGGCGGGCGATCACGGCGCGCCACTCGGCGAGCGCGCGATAGGCCGTGACGAAGAACGACAGCGCATCCTGCACGCTGCCGAACGCCGAGCCGGTCTGCATCATGTCGCCGAGCTGGATGCGCTTGGCGAAGTAGGCGGGCGCCACCACCACATAGGGAAAGATCGTTGCAGCTTGTCCGTAGCTTGCCGTGAATGCGGTCAGGCGCTTGGTCCGGCCCATGATCTCGTACCAATTGCCGATGACGAAGCCGAAGCGCTGCAAGAGACGCCCCCGCTCGGCGTTCTCGCCTTTCAGGAGGGCGATCTGCTCGGAATTCTCCCGCACGCGGATCAGGTTGAAGCGGAAATCGGCCTCGAAGCGCTGCTGCTCGAAATTCAGATTGATCAGCGGGGCGCCGATCCAGTGGGTCAGCGCGGTACCGGCGATCGCATAGGCCACCGCGCACCAGACCAGAAAACCGGGGACGACGATATCGGTGCCGTAGATGTACAAGGGCGCCTTGTAGGACAGGCCCCAGAGGATGACGACGAACGAGGCCAGCGTCACGATCGAGGACAAAAGGCCGAGGCCGATGGTCAGCGTCTGCTCGACGAAGGTCTTGACGTCCTCGGTGACACGCTGGTCCGGATTGTCGGCGGCGTCGCCCTTGAGCTGCATGCGGTAATGCGTGGCGCCGTCGAGCCATTCGCCGAGATAATGTCGCGTCAGCCATTGCCGCCAGCGGATCTGGAGCCACTGGTTCAGGTAGAGCTTGTAGACGGCCAGTGCGACGAAGGTGAAGGCAAGGCCAAGGAAGATCCAGACCTCCTTGACGAATTCGGGCAGATCGTAGGCCTGCAGCGCGCTGTAGAACCGGTTCTGCCATTGATTGAGCAGCACGTTGATCGCGACCAGCACCAGCTCCATCGCGACGATGACGGCGAGCAGGCCGCGGCCGGCCCATTTGTCCTCCGACCGGAAATAGGGGGCGGCGATTCGCCAGACGATCGCGAGCGTGGCGCTGATATTCTTCACAGAGCGGAATCTCCTCGGGGATTGTGCACAAATGCCCGCAGCCAAGGACTTGAAACCATGGCGGAAAGCGGCGCGCTTAGACTAAAGTCGCAAGTTCTGCAATTTGCGTTGTCTTGTCGCACCCTGCAACCCTAGCATGGCGTTCAGCGGCGCGGGGTAGGGACGCTCCGGGATTTCGCGACCTTGTGAGCGGACGGGAACCGCTGCATCCGCAAGGAATTCGCATCCAGCTCGGGGTTATCGCCTCCAGCGTCAAGCAGGATCGGCTCTCCACGCGGGCCGCCTGCCGCAACATGCGTGGGGGAGGAAGACCATGTGGAATCAAATCTATGATCCGCTGCACAGCCCGGTGCTGTCGACGATTGCGGCGGCGGTGCCGGTCGTCACGCTGCTGGTCCTGATCGCGAGCGGCCGCGTTCAGGCCCATATCGCGGCCGTCATCGCCGTGATCGTGACCAACCTGATCACGATCTTCGTCTTCACCATGCCGGCGAACATGTCGATCCGCGCCTCGGTGCTAGGCATCGTCACCGGCTTCTTCCCCATCGGCTGGATCGTCCTCAACGTCATCTTCCTCTACCAGGTGACGGTGAGCACCGGCCGCTTCGAATTGCTCAAGCGCGCGGTCGGCGGCGTCACCGAGGACCGGCGGCTGCAATTGCTGCTGATCGCGTTCTCGTTCGGGGCGTTCTTCGAGGGCGCCTCCGGCTTCGGCACGCCGGTCGCCATCACCGGCGCCGTGCTGATCGGGCTCGGCTTCTCGCCGCTCGCAGCCTCCGGCCTGTCGCTGATCGCCAACACCGCGCCGGTCGCCTATGGCGCGCTGGGCACGCCGATCCAGGGCCTCGCCTCGGTCACCGGACTCGATCCCTACATCCTGGGCGCGATGGTCGGCCGGCAATTGCCGTTCTTCTCGCTGATCGTGCCGTTCTGGGTGGTGTGGGCTTTCGCGGGCTGGAAGGGCATGAAGGATGTCTGGCCGGCGATCCTCGTCACCGGCGTGTCGTTCGCAATCCCGCAATTCGTGATCTCGAACTACATCAATCCCTGGATCGTCGACATCGGCGCGTCGCTGATCTCGATGGGCGCGCTGATCCTGTTCCTGAAGGTCTGGCAGCCGAGGGAGCTCTGGCTGTCGCCGGCGCTGCGCGGCCGCGACGAATCGGCGGCCACCATGGCGGCCGCAAAGCCGCTCGACAGGACGCCGCTGACGCAGAGCGAGCTGTTCAGCGCGCTCTTGCCGTGGATCATCGTCTGCATCGTGATGCTGGTCTGGGGCAACGGCGCCTTCAAGGCCTGGGCGAATTCGATCTTCGTCTGGAACTATCCGGTCCCCGAGCTGCACCAGATGATCAACAAGATGCCGCCGGTCGCGCCGGGGCCGACCAAAGAGAGCGCGGTGTTCGGCTTCACCTATCTGTCGTTCACCGGCACGGGCATGCTGATCGCGGCGATCATTTCCGGCGTCCTGATGGGGGTCGGTCCCGGCCGGCTCCTGACCGAATACGGCCGGACCATCCGGCTGTGTGCGATCTCGCTGATCACGATCTCGGCGATGCTCGCGATCGGCACGCTGACGCGCCTGTCCGGCGTCGACGCGACGCTCGGCCTCGCCTTCGCGGCCACCGGCGTGCTCTATCCCTTCTTCGGCACGCTGCTCGGCTGGCTGGGCGTGGCGCTGACGGGATCGGACACCGCCTCCAACGTGCTGTTCGGAAACCTGCAGAAGATCACCTCCGAGCAACTCGGCCTGTCGCCGGTCCTGATGAGCGCGGCCAACTCGTCCGGCGGCGTGATGGGCAAGATGATCGACGCGCAGTCGATCGTGGTCGCCTCCACCGCCACCAATTGGTACGGCCACGAGGGCACGATCCTGCGCTTCGTGTTCTGGCATTCGATCGTGCTGGCCTGCCTCGTCGGCGTGCTCGTGACGTTGCAGGCCTATGTCTGGCCGTTCACGGCGATGGTCCTGAAGTAGCGGGCCACGTCCGGCTTTCGACGCAGATCCCCGCGAGGTTCGCCCTCGCGGGGATCTTTGCATCCGGGTTGCGCGAACCTTCTCAACGGCGCCGCCGTCTTATAGAAGGTGCGGAAAATCGGGTCGGACGAGAGGTCTCATGGTTTTGTTCAAGCGGTTGGTGTGTGCGGCGGTTGCAATGCTCGCGATGTCCACGCTCGCGCGTGCCGAGGACGGTTTTCCGTTCGGCACCGAGATGACGCTGGAAGCATTGCCGCAGGCAGGCTCCAAGCGGATTCCGAACATCGAGATCGGCGACCACGGCGAGGTCGTGCTGGAGCTCTGGTGCAAGGGCGGCAAGGGCCAGTTCTCGGTCGCCGGCAACACCGTGATCTTCGTTCCCGGACAGATCCAGGACCGTTCCTGTCCGCCGGCAAGAGCCCAGGCCGACGACGAGCTTGTCGCGGCGCTCTCCAGCGTCGAGACCTGGAAGCGTCAGGGCGATGTGCTGACCCTGATCGGCCCCAAGCCGCTGCGCTTTCGTACGACGGGAAATTAGGGCTCTCGTGTCCCGGACAAGGCGCCTCGCGCAAGCGATGCGCCGCAGAGCCGGGACCCAGACTCTCCGCGATCCAGTCTCTGGCCTCTGGCCCGGCTCGCAGCGCTTCGCGCTACGTCCGGGGCACGGCGTACGTCACTTCCACGCCGACTTGTCGGCGTCCCAGCGCTGGCCCTTGAGCTCCTTGGCGAGCGCCTCGATCGAACCGTTGTCGTCGGGCTGGTCGCCTTCCTCGTCGACCGAGGCGTCGTCCGAGAGGTTGAGCTTGGGGCCGCTGCTCTCGTCGGCGGTCGTCGTCGCGGGGCTGCCGATCCAGAGCATGAGCTTGTCGGTGGTGCCGGGCTTGTCCGGCGAGACGAGCCCCGTGACCTCGATCGTGTCGGTCAGCTCGAGCGCCGGAAAATCCTGGTTCGGGCGCTTGAAGACCAGCTTGAGCTTGCCCGTGGCGGAGCTGAAGCTTTGCGAGACCGGCTTTGCCGCGAGCGTTCGGCTCAAGACGTTCGAGACGGCGGTTGCCAGCTTGTTGCGGTTGATCTTGTCGCCCTCGCGCCAGTCGGCCGCGGCAAAGCGGATGGTGCGGTCCATCTCGGTCATGCCGGCGGTCCACCCTGCGGCAGTGACGCCTTGCATCGCCTTGAACTTCGCCAGCAGCGCGCCGGCGCGCTCGGGATCGACCGACATGTTGATGGTCTGCTCGCTCGCGCGCAGCGCATCGCAGCCGACATTGAGGCTCGCCAGCGTCACCTCGACGTCCTGGCCCTTCAGGCTCTTCAGGAAGTCGGTCGCCGCATCCAGCTTGACCTTGACCGCGATCGCCTCCGGCGAAACGTCGGTAAAATCCTTCGGCTGCGCCGTGATGCCATCGTCGGAGGTCTGGTTGTCCAGGAATTCCTTCTCGCTGAGATCGGAATTGTCGGGCGAGGTGACCTCGGTCACCGCCTGGCCGATGCTGATCTGGCCGCGAAACTCGAAGAAGTCTCCGCTCTGCTTGCGCAGCAGCTTGACGCTGACGGGCGCCTTCTCACTGATGCTCTGCGTGGTGCCGGTCAGCGTCTGGCCCGCGACCTGGAGATTGACGACGAAGCGGTCCTTGCGGTCGGAATTCTTCGCGATCGGGTAACAGACGTCGAGCACGGCCGCCGTGACCGTCTTGCCCTGGCGCGTCTCCTTCAGGATCACGTCGGCATTGCCGTCCATCAACCCGTCGATCGAGGTGAAATAGCGCGTCTCCACGCCGCCGGGCGCCGTGGCCTTGGGCGACAGCTTCATCTGGGCGGAGGCGACCTTCGGTGAAGCTGCCAGCAAAACCGCCAACAGGGCTGTCGAACAAACCAGAAGCGCGCGCATCGACGACATCCTCAAGCAATCAGAATCGGCGCCACCGTAGTGGGTTTTGGCCGTGGATTGAATCGGAAAGCGGTACCCATCGTTCCCAAAAAGAAGGCCGCCCGGAGGCGGCCTTCACAACATTGTCGTGCAAAGATGGACTTAGAAGCCGCCCATGCCGCCGCCGGCGGGCATGGCGGGCGGGGCTTCCTTCTTCGGCGTCTCGGCGACCATGGCCTCGGTGGTCACCAGCAGGCCGGCCACGGAGGAGGCGTCCTGCAGCGCGGTGCGCACCACCTTGGCCGGATCGATGATGCCCTTCTCGACCATGTCGACATAGTCCTCGTTCTGGGCGTCGAAGCCGAAGGTCTCGGACTTGTTCTCCAGGATCTTGCCAACCACGATCGAGCCTTCCACGCCGGCATTCTCGGCGATCTGACGGATCGGGGCTTCGAGCGCCTTCAGCACGATGTTGATGCCGGCCTGGACGTCGGCATTGGCGTTGGTGAGGCGTCCCACCGCCTTCCTGGCGCGGAGCAGCGCGACGCCGCCGCCGGGGACGATGCCTTCCTGCACCGCGGCGCGGGTGGCGTTGAGGGCGTCCTCGACGCGGTCCTTCTTCTCCTTGACCTCGATCTCGGTCGCGCCGCCGACGCGGATCACCGCGACGCCGCCGGCGAGCTTGGCGAGGCGCTCCTGGAGCTTCTCGCGGTCGTAGTCCGAGGTGGTCTCCTCGATCTGGGCCTTGATCTGACCGACGCGGGCCTCGATGTCGGGCTTCTTGCCGGCGCCGTTCACGATGGTGGTGTTCTCCTTGTCGATCACCACCTTCTTGGCGCGGCCCAGCATCTTGACCGTGACGTTCTCGAGCTTCATGCCGAGGTCTTCGGAGATGAGCTGGCCGCCGGTCAGGATCGCGATATCCTCGAGCATGGCCTTGCGGCGGTCGCCGAAGCCCGGCGCCTTGACGGCGGCAACCTTGAGGCCGCCGCGCAGACGGTTGACGACCAGGGTGGCCAGCGCCTCGCCCTCGACGTCCTCCGCGATGATGACGAGCGGCTTGCCCGACTGCACCACCGCTTCCAGCACCGGCAGCATGGCCTGCAGGCCCGAGAGCTTCTTCTCGTGCAGGAGGATGTAGGCGTCCTCGAGCTCGGCGGTCATCTTCTCGGGGTTGGTGACGAAGTAGGGGCTGAGATACCCGCGGTCGAACTTCATGCCCTCGACGATGTCGACTTCGGTGTCGAGCGACTTGTTCTCTTCGACGGTGATGACGCCCTCGTTGCCGACCTTCTGCATCGCCTGGGCGATCATCTTGCCGATGGCGGCATCGCCGTTGGCCGAGATGGTGCCGACCTGGGCGACCTCGGAGGACGCCGCGACCGGCTTGGCGCGCTTCTCGATGTCCTTGACGACGGCCAGCACCGCGCTGTCGATGCCGCGCTTGAGGTCCATCGGGTTCATGCCGGCGGCAACCGCCTTGGCGCCCTCGCGCACGATGGCCTGGGCCAGCACGGTCGCGGTGGTGGTGCCGTCGCCGGCGAGGTCGTTGGTCTTGGAGGCGACCTCACGCACCATCTGGGCGCCCATGTTCTCGAACTTGTCCTCGAGCTCGATCTCCTTGGCGACGGTGACGCCGTCCTTGGTGATGCGGGGCGCGCCGAACGATTTCTCGATGACGACGTTGCGGCCCTTCGGGCCGAGCGTCACCTTGACGGCGTTGGCGAGAATGTCGACGCCGCGCAGCATGCGATCGCGCGCGTCTCCGGAAAACTTGACGTCTTTGGCAGCCATTTCTGCAATCCCTCGTGTTTCGTGATGTGTCTGCCGCTGGCTCGTCGCATCGCTTCCGCGATCCGAAGATCGAACCCCGGCGGAATGATGGATGCCCGGATCGCTTGGATCCGGGCATGACATTCAGCGGCTGTTCAGGCGGATGGCCTTAGGCCAGAACGCCCATGATGTCCGACTCCTTCATGATCAGGAGCTCTTCGTTGTCGATCTTGACCTCGGTGCCCGACCACTTGCCGAACAGCACGCGGTCGCCGACCTTGAGGTCGATCGGGATCAGCTTGCCGG
>Ga0209758_1000332_pt1 | contig 88380 bp, 74 predicted proteins | sample AraplaMF_Col_mMF_FD_184258 | JGI IMG/M metagenome (GOLD analysis project Ga0209758, IMG submission 184258) | Arabidopsis root microbial communities from the University of North Carolina, USA - plate scrape MF_Col_mMF (SPAdes) (version 2) | ecosystem: Host-associated > Plants > Roots > Endosphere... | reverse complement strand
CCAGGCATGGATGATAGCGCCATCAGGCATCCAGGGGAACCAGTCGGCGAGGTTATTGGCCCAGTCGTGCATCTTTTCCAGCTCGCCTGTTTTGAGCAGGAAATAGCCGCCGATGGCTGCCGCAGCGGGGTCCCGCATTTTACTGTATAACAGCTCTGCGGCATCTTTCACGGAGGATAGGCTTTTAGCCCTTGCCATATCTCCGGAGGTGATGAGCGAGAGTAATACCTGCGCTTTGTTATTGGGAGTGCTGATGGAGATATCCAGCTCCGGTACCACGTTCTCCGGGCCTTCCGCAATTTTTATCATACAGATGATCTCACTGACAGGAGGCAGGCTGACGAAGCAGGAAGTTTTGCCGGGCACCTGCAGCTCCAATACCTGCATGGCTTCCGGCACATAGAATGTATAGGTTTCCCCGACTTCATCAATGGCCACATTTTTGATAGGGATATCGTCTGTTGCGGTCCATACGCCCTGCTTCAATTCCCAGCGTTGCGCCGTAATGTTATTCGGCAACCTGACGGATTCTTTATTGTTCCCACTTCTAAAGGCAGGACCTTCCGGGTTATTGCCCGCGCTGGCTTTCGTGAGGTAGGCCCATTCCTGTGATTCACGGGGACTGAACCGGCTGATGTCGAAATCCAGCTTTGTTACCTGGCCTTCCTGTATATGGGCTACCTGTTCCAGGTGTTTGCCGGAAGCCAGGTTCAGGCGCACCATGTATACGCCTGGCGTCAGCTCCTGTTCCATATTTTTACCATTCATCCAGGCGGATTGCTGTACGCGCAGATCTGCGCCCATGATCTGCAGATGTTTGGGAATGAAATCTGAATCAGGCGTGTGGGCATCCACCACTATTTGCAATTGACCTTGCAGTTGTTGTTGTGCGGAAGTGCTCATTACATGCAGTTTAATATCTGGTTAACGGATGGTGGTGTTACCAGCCTGAATATGGCGTTGGACCGGTATTGACCGCCGCTGAAATTGGCTTCGATCTTATACAGGCCTGCCTTGATCTTTGTTTCCCATGGATCGCCCTGCGGGGCGCGTCTTTCACCCTGGTTGGTATTAGGGTCCAGGCAGGATAGTTCCGCAAAGGGCAGGGCAGCATCCGGGGTACAGGTTACTTTCAGGGGCACCATGGGTGGTTTTGTAAAACGGATGATGTCCGTAGTATCGCTGGTGGTGCTGATGCATCTTTGCGGGTAACCTTCTCCGGGCGCTTCCAGTTGCAGGAAACTATTCATTTTATAAGACAGGGTGCCGGTAGCGATGCGCCATTCCCCGATATCATTGTTGCTGGCATTGCCTTTCAGTGCGCCGATGAGGGCTTTGGTATAGAAGGAAACCTCGTTCTTTTTGCCATAGGCGCTCTCGTTGGCAGCAGCTGCTTTTTGTGTAAGGTTGAATGCACAGTCTTTTGCGAGGAGGCTGGGCGGCTCAATGGGATTGGCAGGCAAGTCTGTTTTCAGCATATCGGAGGTGAGCTGGCGGCAGGCGTCTATGAAAAAAAGCTGTGTGCGGGCTTTGCAGGAGAAGAAGGCGCGCCGTGTCATATCGAAGGCGAAAGAGCCTTTCCAGGGATTATCCGGCCGCTGGCCGAAATCTTCTGCGAGGAGATAATGTTCTCCTTTATCCAGTCCATGCCCGCAAAAGAAAAAGATGGCGACATTTTCAGGGTCGCTGTTGCAGAGCTTTTTCCAGTCCAGGTAGGCGTTTTCGATATTGCTGATAGTGGCCGGCTCCAGTGTTTGTCCGGCAAAGAGGTTGCCGGCCGAAGGGTCTGGAGATACCAGTACATTGACACTGCCCAGTGGCTTGATCCAGGCGCCCTCATTGTGCAGTTCCATGGCCATGTTGTAGAACGCCTCTGCCGATACCGGCGGCGAGCTTAACTGGCCGAGCAGCTGGGCGCCGTCGAATGTTTGCGGAATGGCCTGGGTTCCGCCATTCAGATAAGGGTAGCCGCCAACGCCGATGATCAGGATATGCGTTTGGGGCGTTTGTTGTATTTGATTAAAATACAATGCCATATGCGAAATTAATAATGCGGTTATGTGGAAGGGTAGGGAACATGATTCGGGGTTTGGTCCGGTGTTGTTAGTTGATTAAAGATAGGAATATTCCGGATTGGAACTGCAGTAGTTTGTTAATTCATTAAAATAGCAGATATTTAGATACCCCAAATCATCTGGTGTTCGGATGTTCTAAAAATGCATATATTGAGTAACTATCCCTAAGTAAATAATCTTGCTCCATGGCAGAAAGTAAAAAAACAAATTTTGAAAATATCAACGATTTATTGAAAGCTGTTTTGTGGCCCCTTGTTGTTGTTATCGTACTTGTAAGTTATAATTCTGACATCACTGATATGTTCAGAAATTCCTCCAAGGTATCCCTGGGTGATTTTTCGATGGAGATTCAACGAGAAGCTAAAAGCAGAGGGGCTTCAGAGTTGTCTAGTGTGATTACTGAGCTTTCCATATCTGGTATCAAGCGTTTGCTTTCAATGGGAAACAGTAGTTGGTATAATATTGTCGGAGAAAGTCAGGAGATTGATGCAGCGACGACTGCATTTTATTTGCCGGCCGACCTTGACAGCTGGATCGAACTGGAAAAAGCAGGTCTGGTGAAAGGAGAAAATTTTAAGATCGCCGACGCAGTTGAAGAATTTAAAAAGCTCGGAGCAGAAGAGAAAAAGATTTACTTTAATGACGACGGATATACGACAAGCTCAGCATCCAGCGAATATCCTCATTCGGGGATTCAATACCAGCTTCCTGCAAGCCGGTTGGACAATAAAACACGGCAAAACATCCGTAGATTCTCCATGCAGCTGACGGAACGAGGCAAGAAAGCCCTGGATATTATTATTGAAACAACCGCCCGTCAAATTAAGATAAAGACCTGATAGGTGGGGTTAGCAATTTTCTGATTAACTTAGTATAATTGATTTCGCCCCAATATCAGAGTACCCCAAATAATTGATAGTATTATGTCAGCATTCACTGATCAACGCGCCCTTACCCTTATAGCGCCCATCGACCCCAATCATCTACAAGCACTGGAACAGCTGCTCTTAGCGACAGATTATAAGTCCTTAATGTCAATGCCCGGCGTACATTTCGGACGCTTGCTCATCCTGCACAAAACACAGCAGCTGGTATATGCTGTTAATCATGATGGCGCCTACGAGGCACATTTAGCCGTGATGGCAAAGAATCTCCTGCTTCCCACCGTCTTTGCCTGTTGCCAGGGATATCAGTCTGCCCTGCCGCCGGAGCAGGCCATCCCTCATTTTGTAGGGCAGTACCGGCAACAAGTGCAGGCATTCTACCGCGGGCACCGGGGCCTTTCCGTCGATCAGATCCTACTGGAGCAGGAAATGTATGAAGAGATCCAGTCTCACCTTGACAAAGTAGGATATACCGGGCAGCCTCCGCTGGAGACCTGTCAGGCTATTAAAAAACATATCCATGCCCGCCTGCCGGGCTTACAGTCTTTTCAAACGTACCGGCTGCCTTATATTAAGCCCAATCTCATGCGTGGATTACTTATCGGGCTGGTGCTGCTGGTACTTATACTGGCATTTCTTATCCGTACCTGGTTGGGAGTGGCATTGATAGCGATACTGCTCTTGGCGGTTGGCCTCCTGCGCTGGAAGGAAAAGCACGACCCTATACTGGCTGATAACGACATCCCAATGGGCAATACCACTCAGTTAATGAGCCAGGAGGATTTCATCTCACAAAATCAAATGACGCACTATGTGACGCTGAAACCGGGTATCCTGAGAACGCTGTTGTTACGTACCGGGCTTTTCCTGGTAAACATCCTGGCCCGTTATAGCTTTAACCAGGGATCGCTCAGCGATATCAGCTCTATTCATTTTGCCCGCTGGCAGATCATCAATAAGGGAAAGGAGCTGCTTTTCTTCAGCAATTTCGATGGCACCTGGGAAAACTACCTGAGTGATTTTGTGGATCGTGCGTGCATTGGCTTAACGCTCATCTGGAGTAATACCATCGAATTCCCGCGTACGTTTTTCTGGGCCACTGCCGGCGCGGCAGACGAAGAGCGCTTTAAGAACTGGACCCGTAAATACCAGGTCAAAACAGATATATGGTACAGCGCTTACAAAAACCTGACGGTGAAGAATATTATCCGTAATCATCAGATCCGGATGGGCCTGCAGCAGGACTTTAATGCATCACAAGCCGCAGCGTGGCTAAAAATGTTATAACAATGGCTACTACTATTCCTCCTATTGAATTGAACGATATACAGGGATTGATCGCATACTCCCATTCCCATCTGCCCGAAGCAGTATATGTGATGATACATTTCACGGATAAAGCAAAAGCAACCGGCTTCCTGGGACAGGTACTTCCAAAGATCACATCCGCGGCCCACAAACCCATCGGCCGTGCCTGGCAGATCGCTTTTACGAATCATGGCATGTTCCAATGGTTCCCGGAAAAACAATTAACACAATGCTTTTCGCGCGAGTTTACCGAAGGAATGACAGACGGTATCCGCCAGCGGATCCTGGGGGATATGGAGCAGAACGGCGCGGCTAACTGGGAGTGGGGGAACGAAACAGCCGGTTATATTCATGCAGTGGTAATGCTGTATGCAGCCGATGCCGCGGCGCTGCAACAGGAACGTGAAACATTGAACGCCTTATGCGATGCTTATGCAGTTACTGTGATAAGGTCCCTGCTAACCGCTGCTTTTGGTCCCTTTGAGCATTTTGGGTTTAATGACGGGATCACCAACCCGGAGATAGTAGGCATAGGAAAAAAACAGGGGCCGCATAGTAATGATAAAGTGATGCCAGGCGAGTTTATCCTCGGCTATCCGAATGAATATGATAAATACCCCTTCAGTCCGCAAATGAATGGCCTGGATATAGGCCGTAACGGCAGTTATATGGTGTTCCGGCAACTGGAACAGGATGTGAAAGGCTTCTGGAAATTTGTAAAAACAGCCACCGCCGCAGATCCCTTTTTTAAAGGCGACTATGATCTTTTAGCTGCAAAAATGGTGGGCCGCCACCGGGACGGCACACCATTGACTCCGCATCAACCGGTGAGCCCGGAGGATAAGAACGGTTTCTTATACAGCCATGATGACAAAGACGGGCAGCATTGCCCCGTAGGCTCCCATATCCGTAAAACAAACCCCAGGGACGGCATCGATCATGATCCTGCAGCCTCACTGGATATTGTGAGTAAACACCGGATCCTGCGCAGGGGGCGGTCTTATGGTGCGCCCTTGTCGCCGGATTATGATCCTGAAAAGATGCTCGCATCCGATGTAGCAGGCGCACGCGGGTTATTCTTCATTTGTTTTAATACACAAATAAAAAGGCAGTTTGAGTTTATACAAAGCGCCTGGAGCAATAGCAATAAATTTGACGGGTTGTATGACGACCTGGACCCGCTGATCGGGTTCCCCATCCACCTACGGAAGTATTGCGAGGGCAGCTTTACAATAGCCGCATGCCCTTTCCGTAAGAAAGTACATGGGATCCCGCAGTTTGTATTTATGAAAGGGGGCGCATATTTCTTTATGCCAGGCTTGAATACCCTTCGGCAGATGGCGGGGTGAAAATCAGTTATAATCTATTATTAACCGGGGTTGGAGGTCTGTCCGCTCATGGTCACATGAAACAAAGTTCCGGATGTTTAGGGGACTAGTTGCAACAGGTTTAAGCTTGAAACCAATTACTGTTTCTCCATTCGTTACCGCTCTTCTTACCATTGCAGTTACATCTACTTCCACGTCCAGGAAAGGTAAATTGGTATGCGGAATCAGCACCTGGTCGGTTGTAGTGGCAACTGGCTGACTACCCCAACGAATCGCGCCCAAATTGAAGATGTCCCAGTTACCTGTAACCCTTTGAACATAAAAACTATTATAGGTACCAGAATTCGCATGAATTCTATCGCCATTCAGGGGAGTAGGGTTCGAAAAAAGCAACAAGGTGGCTGATTGAATGTCGTTTGCATTCGGAGCTAAGGCTTGCGTTGTAAAGAAGTAGCCATTCAAAGCGTAAGCAGTGCCGCCCACCGTCCACACACCTGCCATTATTTCTGTGCTGGGATAGGCCGTCCGATCACTACTCCCATTTCCGATGGTTGTTGTACTTCCCGTAAGGAAGCCTAAGACTGAATTAAACTTAATGGTATCGCTATGAGGACGTTTCATTTGAGCTGTTGATGATGGGTGCTTTGCGGGCATATCTTTTCCATCATTGAACTCCTTTGCGCAAGCAGCCAGAAGGGTTGAAATTGTAGCAATTAACAGAATAGGATGTTTCATAAATTTGTGTTCAAATGGGTTTACAATAGTTTCCGGGAAAACTGAAGACACATGAAGTTAGTGCAGCCGCTGAACACGATCCAATAAGGTTCACCAACGGTAGTGAAATGTTTATGAACGGTCGGGCGACAATGGTCTTTTTCCTAAAAAGCCGTATATTACTATAGATAAAAATTCCCTCAATCCCATGCAGCACGAAAGCAGCAATGCTCAAACTATCCATTCCCCTTCCCAAGCGGCAGCGAGCAACCACACTTCTTCAGGAATATCCAAACCAGCTGTCCAAACTCCATTAAAACCGAATGACACCGGTCTTCCGGATAATTTGAAAACAGGTGTCGAGCACTTATCAGGCTTTTCCCTGGATGACGTAAAAGTCCATTATAACTCTTCCGCGCCGGCTCAATTACAAGCCCTGGCTTATGCGCAGGGAACGGATATACATCTTGGGCCCGGACAGGAAAGGCATTTGCCGCATGAAGCATGGCATGTAGTACAACAGAAGCAGGCACGCGTAAAGGCTACCAAACAATTCAGGGGAAAAACGGCCATCAATGACGATGTAAGTCTGGAGCAGGAGGCCGATATGATGGGAGCAAAGGCATTACAGACAACATCCATGAAACAAGCGGGCGCGCTAAGCGATACATCCGCCTGGAATAGCTCACAGGCGCCTGTACAACGCAAGGTAGGCTTTGAGATAGAGGTGATCGGTGCAACCATGAGTGTTGATGAGGACTACGTTGCCGATCATAACGCGCAAGGTGGAGCCGCGGCTGCCCAGCGCAGATTGACCAAAGGAGAGGTTTTACATCAGGGCGCCGGGTGGAAACTAACACCTGAAGGAGGAGAAAGAGGTTCGTGGATACCTGAATATATTATAGCTGCTATTGACGAAACCCAAAATGCTGCGCAGATTCCCATAAAGATGCAGGCGGTGGTCAACCATGCAGAGGGTGATCTGACGCATCCAGGTAGATGGTCGAACGGAGCCGGCTTAGAGATAGAAGAAGAAGAGCGATTGCTGGGCAGTTTCCATGTTACGGGCGGCGTTCGGTTGAGCCGGATCAGCCAGCTTATTAAAACCCTTAATCCAAACGATGAACGTTCCCGGCAAGTTGCCAGCCGGGCTGAGGATATTTCATTGAGCGGTAACAATTATAAAAGTGTGGTGGCGCTGGTAGCGCTGCAGATCTCAGACCTGGTTAACAATCGCCAACCTGACGGACATTCAGCCAAAAGAGGTGTCGGAATACTTAGCCGTACCGATTTAGGTCAGGCAGTGGCCAAGGTAACCAAGTTTACCAGAAAGGCCACCTTCATCAGTGAGGTATTGCACGCCGCAGGGGTTGCTGCAGACGCCAGATTGTTTGCCCAGCAATTACCTGGTTCCGCCGGTACCAATCGCAGTATAGACGATCAGCAAAACCTTACGGCAGGCCAGTGGCTTGACAAACTGCTCACCGGCACTGATTTCAAATGGAGCGAAACAAAGAATGACAACGGCGCAGACTTTGGCTATGACAAAGTAGGGGAATCTACGTTGGGCCACCGGGCAGATGGTATTGTTGTAGAACTTCGCTCCCTGGAAGAACAAGGCGAAGAACAAGGTTTGCCTCCCGATAAATGGATAGACGTGGCCAATCGTTACAAAACACTATTTGCGCTGCTGAACCAAAAAGCCAGCGAGGAAGATGTAAAGCGAGGTTTCGGCACCTATCAGAATAAATATTTTCCTGAGGAGTAATTGCAGACTGGCTGAATAGGGTAAGCTGTCCGGAAACGAACACACAACGTCCAGGTACGGACGCCTGGCCGCCCCGCAAACCTTACCAGTAAGCCATGTGTGCCATATCTTGCAGCTGGCAGCATTCTTGTGGAGCTTGAACCATGCTGCGCAACTACTTCAAAATCGCCCTGCGTAACCTGCAACGCAGAAAAGCCTATACGCTGATCAATATCCTGGGCCTTTCACTGGGATTCGCATCTGCTATTTTGATCTTCAGCTTTGTAAAATACCATCTCAGCTTCGATACCTTCCATTCAAAGAAAGACCGGATCTACCGTATTGTAACGGAAGACCATATGGAAAAGGTATTCTATTACCCCGGTACCCCGCCGCCCGTAGGAAAAGCTTTCCGCAACGACTATACCTTCGCAGAAAAGGTATCCAGGGTATTCGTGATGGATTGGCCACAGATCTCTCTTCCTTTTTCCACCGGGAATCAGAAATTCCAGGAGGGGCGGGGTGTGGCATTTGCCGAACCGGGATTTTTTGATATCCTGGATTTTCCATTGATAAAAGGGGATAAGGAGAAGGCGCTCACGGAACCCAACACTGCCCTGATCACCGAACGGATCGCAAAAAAATATTTTGGCGACGCCGATCCGATAGGAAAGATCATCCGCGTAGCTAACAAAACAGATTTCCGGATCACAGGTATCCTGGCCGATCTGCCCGAAAATACAGACCGTAGACAGGAGATCTATCTATCCTTCAGCAACCTGAAAGATTATAATCCCTGGGCAGCCGGCGATGATGGCTGGGGAGGCGTGGCCTCCGATTTCCAGTGTTTTGTTTTATTGAAACCAGGTGTTTCACCTGCTATAGTCAACAAGGCATTCCCAGCTTTCTCCCGCAAATATTACGAGGGCGACTACGAGCTGGAATGGCAGTTCAAACTGCAGCCACTGCCTGATATCCATTTCAACCCGGCATTTGATGGCAAGATGTCCAGGAAGAATCTCTGGGCCTTGTCCCTTATCGGTGTCTTCCTCATCATTACGGCGGCCGTAAATTTTATTAACCTGGCTACCGCCCAGGCCCTGAACCGCGCCAAAGAGGTGGGTATACGTAAAACCCTGGGTAGTTTTCGCGGGCAGCTGTTCTGGCAATTTATCGCTGAAACAGCGTTGATCAACCTGCTGGCGATGCTCCTGGCGTTTGTGCTGATCCGCCTGGCGCTTCCTCTTTTGAAAGTACTGTTTGATATACCGATCAACGCTCACTTTTTCCAATATACCTACCTGTTTCTGCCGCTACTGCTGGTGGTAGTGATCTTCCTTTCCGGTGCTTACCCCGGACTTGTTATCGCAGGATTTCAGCCTGTACGGGCGCTGAAAGGGGAATTGTCGCAGCGGCAGGTGGGTGGTTTTTCACTCAGAAGAGGATTGGTGATCACGCAGTTTGTTATTTCGCAGCTGCTTATCATCGGTACTTTGGTGATCGTTTATCAAATGCGTTATGTGAGCCGGGCAAACATCGGCTTTCAGAAAGATGCTATTGTGATGCTTCCTGTTCCTTCTACCGAAGTACCGAAGATCAGCACACTGCGGTCTGAACTCAGCAGGCTGCCGGGCGTAGAGCAACTTAGCTTTTGTAACCAGCCGCCCATAGGTGCAGGCGGTGGCCGGGAGATGGTGTATGATCACCGTAGCAGGAGAGAGAACTATGATGTGGTCCTTAAGCTGGCAGACGAACAATATCTTTCAACATTCGGGTTGCAGCTACTCGCAGGCCGCAATCTCTATACTTCTGATACCATCCGCGAATACCTGGTGAACGAGACCCTGGTGGAAAAGCTGGGTGTTAGCAATGAAGCGGTGATTGGCAAAAATGCCATGATCAACGATGTCAACGGTATGATCGTGGGCGTGATAAAGGATTTTCACAATGAATCCTTCCATAGTCCGATCAGGCCACTTGCTATTACAACCCAAACCCGGTCTTATTACTCCTGTGCGGTAAAGGTTAACACCGCCAGCCTGCAGCCCACTTTAAAGGCTTTGCAAAAGACATGGGAGCAAGTGTATCCAGATAATATTTTCCAGCCCGATTTTTTAGATGAACGTGTTGCCCGGTCCTATCAACTTGATCTACGGATCCAACAGGTGATTCAGACCTTCACCATAATAGCTATTTTTATTGCCTGCCTGGGTTTGTATGGTTTGGTTTCGTTTATGGCCGCGCGGAAAACCAAGGAAGTGGGGGTACGAAAAGTACTAGGCGCCAGTGTGGAAAGCATCCTGTGGCTGTTCGGGAAAGAATTTATCCGCCTGCTGCTGATCGCTTTTGTGATCGCAGCTCCAATGGCGGGCTGGGTAATGAATAAATGGCTGGAGAGTTTTGCGTATAGGATCAGTCCGGGACCCGGGATCTTTGGGTTGGCTATGTTGATTACGCTGGTTATAGCTTGTTTAACGGTAGGGTATAGTGCGGTGAAGGCTGCGGTGGTGAACCCGGTGAAGTCGTTGAGGTCAGAATAAGATATACTATCCCGCTCAACATGTAGACGACAGCACAATCGGGTTTGGTCTTTTTGTAGTAGTCTATTCTTCGATTAACCTAGTACCATCAGCTTTGGCACAACACTACGATATCCCCAATAATAAATTGTCATCGTATCATGTCTGCATTCACCGATCAACGCACCCTTACCCTAATTGCCCCCATCGACCCTAAGCATCAACAAGAACTGGAGCGGCTGTTGTTGGAGAAGGATTAGCGTTGGTGAGTGACAATTACTCTCTAGCTTCAAACATAAGACGAGTCTACAACAGGTGTGATAACTTCTCTCAATTTTTGGAGATTTGCGTCTGCACGTTTAAGTATTCTGTCCTTTATGGCATCTTTTGCCTCATGTGTCAGCAAACTCATAGAGGAGCAATAATCTTCTAAAATTGAATACATGACGCAGGTAGAAGTGATGGCAAATTTATTTATCTCTTCCTGGTTGAATGTTTGTTGCATATATTATTGTTTAGTTGATTGATGAACTGTGATTCCCTTTGATTGAGTCTTTAGGGAAGGCTTGTTTATAGTGTCTTGACGGGCTTGAGTACTTTGGTGCGCTGTTTTTGCTCTTTCATCTTTTTTAGGTGGATGATTTTTCGTTGAGTTCTTGCCCCTTGGATGCGCTGTGCCTTGGTTGATTTTTTCGGTTGATGGAGTTTGTGCGACCGAGCTACCGGCCGGCTCTTTTGAAAACTGGCTAGTGTCGTTTTTTTCAGGTAGCTGCGGTTTTGCTTTTTTTTTAACAAAAGTGTCGATGACAACAACTGGAGTCGGCGGAGCTTTAACTTTTACCTCGACCTCACCAATGCGTCTCCCAAGACTCTCGATATTCTTTCTCATATCGCTGTTAATGCCGGCCAGTTTAATCACCCCAAAAGAAGATGCGACGGCCGTAAGCATCGCGACTGCCAGCATGGGCTTTATCATTCTGCCCGGTTGTTGCAGAGAAGATTTCAGCCGGCCAATTTCCTGCTGCATATTGGCTAGCAAAGCCGTGAATTGTTTGCCCTCTGGTATCGGGTTGTCATGAGGTGTAGCTGCAAAAGCAAAATCTAAAAACGGTAAAAAGGTCTGAACTGACATTTCCGGTATATTATCAATGCTAATTTTTACCATACTCAGGTCATCACTTTCCAGTTCCCCATTCTGCCAGCTTCTTTCTGCGAAAGAATGAAAATCACTGAAATCTCTGCAAGCATCCAGGGCAGTTATCTTCAATGGCTGTTTCAACAGGTGTCTGGAGAGCGCATCCGTAATTAAATATACCTGGCTGTCAGGAGCAAGTTGCCATTCAGCAGACAGTATCTTCGACGAATCCAGCTTTCCCTGTTCAATATCCCTGGTGTCTATAAAACAATGACAACCATTTAGCGACTCCACGTCACCAAAAGGGAAAGCCCGAATCAGTTTTTTTGCTGGGTTTTCATAAACAAAAAGATTGCTGTCCCCACAGGCAATAACCTTGCACCTGTTGTCGCTGGAAATCTGGATGGCCAGCAGCGTCGCATAGGCGCCTTCTTTCCTTTTATCGCGGTCTAAAATTGCCATAGCTCTATCGGCGGGGGCCGGTCGTTGATCCAATGCAGCGTTAAAGCGATTCAGACAATTTTGCAAAAAAGAGCCCATAAAGTCATTTATCCCGAATGCAGGCCTATTAGCAAACTCGTTGGTAAGTATTCTAGCCCATAAACCGGAATAATATCCCTGCGTGGCGCCATCGGATACCACCACTATGTGGTCTTCATTGTTAATCGCATAACTATCTTCTATTTTATCATAGGTGACAGCACCCTTTTTGTGCAGCTGAAATGCCTTTACTTGCATAATAATTTTTTTTGTAGCCTGTTACCTGTCTATTGCCCCACGCGTCCCTATATCCAGGAAATGCAGGAGATCGTGACAGTCGCCATTGTAAACATAACCTTTTGCATCGTCGTTCAGATTATACCCTGCATCTCTTGCTTTATTTACTATTTTCTTATAAAGCGGGCTGGATATTTCGAATAACAGCTTTTGGTAGGCATTATCACCTACCGCCCGTGAAGGGAATAATACTTTGTCATAATTCTCGCTCGAAATATGAATATTCAACATAATAGTAGAACCGAAATCAGTGCTAAGCGACATGATATCGCTGGCCACTTTACGCAGACCAGAGAAAGGCTCTTTGTCATCGGTGGCCTCGCCATCAGTAACATTGATTATAATTGGCGGATGACATACCTTCCGGTGATCCCCCCAATCGATCCAATCGCCGATAAAATCCTTTACGTTTTTCAGCGCATCGTACATGGGGGTTCCTCCTTCTCCCCGGGGAGTTATCCATTCCAATGTATCGTCATTCCTTATCGTAATAGGGTTTTCAAAAATGTTTCTGATCGTATGAACAAATTTGTTCTTCAGTTTTCCTTCCCAGCCGGAGCATACCATTTCACCGCTATAAGCAAACATTCCTATCTCGAAACGGCTGACTACCTCGCCCCCTGATACCGACTTAAGGGCAATCTCGTATAAGGTCCGATTTACTGCATTGGCCAGGGCGGTTGCTTTTGAAAAGGATGCATTGCCAAACTTATCGTTCATAGAGGCGCTTTGGTCGAGCATAAAAACCACCAGTAAGGGATTTGCACGGGTGACCACCACCATATTAATGTCTTTCATAAACTATATCTTGAATACCAATTATTAATCATACAAAGTTCCTTTGCGGTATGGCCCACGCTGTTCATTGCCGGTATCAGTGGTCGTGATCTGCTGCTGTATAAGACCCTGCATCTGATTTGTATGTTCATTCAGCTCTTTTCCGAGGTCTCCCGGATCCCACATAACAGTTCCTGTTCCTTTTTTTGTTATTGGAGGTGATTGCGGCGGCGGAGTGGTACCCGAGACCCTCGTGAGGGCTTTGGGATCTGCACCATACCGGTTGGTGCCCGCAGTGCCTTCAACAAACAATAGTACAAAGCCATAAAAAGGAATAAACTGATACCATCCATTTTTGTTAAGATCGTGACATCTTCTTGCGTTGGTAAGCACCAAACATGCTGAGGCCAGTAACCAAGTAATAAATCCCATTACGGCGATCCAGTTGGGCATCGACGTATCACCTTCGTCTGCACTGGCTAAAGCAATAAGCATAAACTGTAAAAGGGCAAACACACCGGTTATCAGCAGTATGCGCAAAGCATAGTGCGTGCGCCGCAATCTGCCTTGGGAAGATAAAAAGTTGTTCATATTTATCCATTTTAGTACGGTCAATACCTTATTTTACCCCTGCCCGAAAACGCATCATCAAGCTGTTGACTTTATTATCAAAGGCGATGATGTTATTTGAGTATTCGCCTATAAGAGCCACCAATAGCCGCTCGGAATCAGTATTTAACCTGCTTTTTTCTGCTACTTCCTGCGCAATGGTATTATAATCCCGTTCCAGTTCATCCAGCAGTTTTTTTCGTTCCAGACCACTTCTGGCTACTGCATTATCAATCTGCTGCATCATGCGCTCAACATTTTCTGTTAACCTGCTGTTGAGCTGGTTGAGCCATTCGCGGGAAATGTCTATAAATATCCGGTTGCAATCCTGGCGAAGCTCGCGCCTGACTTTCTCCAGCTCGCGATTGAGTTGTTCCGCCTTTATCAAGGGGATCTTCTTCTTTAAGTCAATAGTAAAGTAGATGGCAAACGCCAAGGAAACCAGGCCTGTAGCATAACTGATCCAATTGGTTATTTTAATGCCGAGAGCAGTGTCATTAATAAGTAACATTGGCAATCTTATAACCGGATTTAACAACGCCAGAATAATAAATATAAAGAATGTCTGCTGGCGTATCTGCATCAAATAAGATTGAAAATTATTTTTCGGCATCTCGCCTTCATATTTTTTCTCAAAATCAACGTAGCTTTCTGTTATTTTCATTGGGTCTGGCAGTTCGGTAATTATCACTCCCCCTGCAGTAATGAACTCTTCCATAAGCGCCAGCTTTTCATTGATAAGGCTTTTGTCTTTGTTAAACTCTTCCAGCAACATTACTTTAATTGTTCGCACTACTGATTCTATAAAAGTATTTGGAACGGAGGTGTGCACTTTGGGAAACCTGTTGTCAAGACTGTTACGGGTATCCAGAACCTGCAGCTTTTCTATCATTATCTCTACCGATAGCGGAAATCTGCCACTATTGGGAAGTAGCAAATCGACATATTTCCTTCTTATTCCCCGTTCCAGCTCCCGGATATTTTTTTGTACTTCGGTTTTTATATTTGCTAGCTGCTCGAAGGTGGTTTTGTCATTGTTCAGTTTGTTTATCTCATTCCGCTTCCTTTCTTTATCCATTGACAAGCGGTCCGCAATTTGTTTTTCTGATAGAACATTTCTGTAAACCTCTTGTAAAAATGGCTTGCAATATTTTAGTATGGATAAAGTCTGTACATCACGCATTGCTTCCCTGGACAGAATATTCGCTTCAACATAATTGATAAAGAGACTTTTTGTTAGTCCGGAAGCCGACAATACAGTGGCCTTTCCTGGAAAGTCATATTTTAAGGCCCGTAGTGTATCTTCTGCAAGATCAACATTGATAATGATATAAAAGAGATAAGCCGGAGAGTTAAATCTGAGCTGTGCTAGTATTTGCTTTCTGCTGAGTAAAGATTCTGTACCAATCACCACAGCCACAGGAGCTTGTGGCCTTGATGCATCAGCGCCGCCAACCCTTTCACTTACCAATGTAAATAACAGATAGCTCATTATTATCTCGCTTTCTGCCTCGCTGAAATAGTCAAAAAGTGCCTCCTGAATGGCAACGTTGTTTTTTAACCAGGATGGGTCAGCGTATAGGTCACACAAAAAATAGTCACTCAGCAAGACGACATTTGTTAGATAATCGTCTATTTTCTGAATGGTTCGTTGCTGTGCATGGTCTCTATCCATGGTATGGATGACCTTCAGCGTTTTGTCGAATATGTCTGATACAAACAACATGTTAGGTGAATTCAACGAAGTAATTTGTTTGGTGCATCACCAGCTCCAAAGTAGCCGTTCTGCTTCCATATGATACTATCAGTTTTTTTCCATTATATTCATTACTGTTGAGCGAACAGGGAGTGGTAGCTATTTTTTGAAGGCGAGCAGATAATACAGTGGCAGCCATATTGCTGTCGATGTAAAAGCAGCCTTTTTCAGTGGTCACCGCTTTTTGAACATCCGGCACTACTTTAGGAGCATCCGCATGAAAGAGCACGGGCTTTTGGATAGCAGAAAGCGGGCCTTCGCAGAACGATACAAGCTTTTTTACGTAATATTGCAACGCATCGCTATTTATGTTGAACAAGCGTTTGAATAGGGGTGAAAACTGGGGCCGCAGGAAATCTTCTGCCACAAAAAGAAAATTTTCCAGGTTGTTGAATCCTTTGTGCAGACTAACATTCCACAATGATGGATCTGCTTTTACCCCTTCTATAGCCGTGAGCATTACCCAAACAGAAAACCAGTCGATCGTTTCATTATAATCTGCCGGTTCTCGTTGTGGATGCTGGTATTCAGGCCGCCCTAGCTCAATACTTCGTCTGCCTAGCAAAGAAGGCACATACAGGTTGTCGTAATCGATAAGTTTAAGCCTGTCGTTAACCGTTTCAACGAGAATATTGGCAGCCTGCAAGTCTCCGTGGCCTATTTTATTACCCGTTAGTGAATCAGACAAAGCGAGCAGCTTTTCCTGTAGGTTGGTAAGGGTAGCTTTATCATTACAATGTTGGGTTATATATCTGTTCAGCGGTATGCCATTTATCCAATCCATTAAAACAACAGGGTGACGTTTGGTTTCTGCCATAAACTCTTCGTCGAGGTACCTGAACCCTACCATCCAGTCCTGAGGAGGGATTTTCCTGAAATGTTCGTCAATACATTTATAACGGACATCAATTTCTTCTCTGCAGGAAAGGAAACAGCGTATAGCATAATCGCTGTTGTTCATGTTCACTTTAAATATAACGGCAAACATTCCGGAACTATACGTGTATATTTTTATCGGGGTATTCTTGGAGGGGATAAACATGCTTACGGGTAATGTTTTAAACACCCCGGGCCCGTTTTGCTGTATCGCTAATGTGTATCCTGCTATTTGTGGAAATGACATACTGTATAAGTTTACAGACCGTTATAACCGTCATAGTAATGCTGCCGCTACTCCTGCAATAGAGCCTATAGTAGACAGGATATCTCCACCACCACCACTACTACCACCACCACTGCTGGCGTGCGACAGCTGATTTAAGAAGCCTTGTGCGGAGTTTGCCACGTTCTGGATCTGGTTGACGATGTTGTGAGCAGAATTTTCAATGTTTTGAATGTTTGATAGAATTTGCTGCGCCTGTGCATTTACTTGTTGTTCTATTAGGGCAACCTGCTGCATTGCCTGCGACAAGATCTGCTGTATCCCTTGCTGTATTTGTGCCGTTTCTTGAGCAAGTAGCTGTTGAGCAGCCTGTTGCAGGTGTTGGCCTTCCTGGGCCAATAAATTAGCTGCCGCCGCTTGTAAATGCTGGAACTCCTGTTGCATTTGCTGTGTAGCCTGAGCAGTGATTTCTTGCATCTGGTGCTCCAAGGCGCTTACTACCTGTTGTGCCGACTGATTCATTGCCTGCTGTTCGGTTTCAATTACCTGTCGGGCTCCTTCGTGTAATGCCTGTTGCTCTGTTGTTAATATTTGCTTTGCTGCCTCCTGCAATTGATGCTGCTCTGCGGTGATAAGCTCCTGGGCTTCTTGGTGCAATGCCTGTTGTTCTGTTGTTAGTAATTGTTTTGCAGCTTCCTGCAGTTGGTGTTGCTCTGTCGTAATGACTTCCTGCGATGTTTGATGCAATTGTTGTTGCTCTGTTGTTAATATTTGCTTTGCTGCCTCTTGTAATTGATGTTGCTCTGTGGTGATAAGTTCCTGGGATGCTTGATGCAATTGTTGTTGCTCAGCCGTGAGAATTTGTTTGGCCGCTTCCTGCAACTGATGTTGCTCGGTCGCGACAAGCTGTGCGGCCGCCTGATGAAGTTGTTGTTGCTCGGTTACTACTACGCTCTGCGCGGCCTGGTGAAGTTGCGTCTGTTCAGCGTTTATAAGCTGTTGTGCGTTGCTGTGTAATTGTTGCACTTCAGCTTGTATTTGTTGGTGACCTTGTTGTAGTATATGGCTCATCTGTTGCTCAAGGCCCGATGCTGCTGCAACAATATTTGTTTCGGGAATAAGTGTGTTTCCTGACATAGTATAGCTGATTTATTGTTTACATTAAACGTCCTTTTTTGACCTCAATATTTGAGATGACCAACATAGTCCAATTCATCAAACCATATCAATTCAACAAAGCGCCCCGGCGCCGAATTTCGGTTAGGATATTTACCTGCGTATTTTAACAAATCCAAACCAATGTTCTTATACGCTTCAGCAACAAGTTCTGAACAATAAAATTTCTTAGGAGACCCTAGCGACACAGAACGTATAATATTTTTCCATTTTACCTTCAACGCCAACCACTCCTCAAACACGCCTCCATAATCGTAGTCGCTGCCAAGTTTGCTGAGCAGCCATTCTTGAAGTTCAGGGGCCTTTGCATTAGGGAAAGTTGGTTTTCTTAAAGCCACACTTAAAATATCTTCGTTCATCATCTCCTGATAATTAATAATGCGGACCCCGGCCGAAACAGATTCCGCCATTTCCGGATTATCCGGCTTTTGTGTGCTGTACACTATCCTTGCATGGCTTATCGGCAAGTCTGTTTGATTGCTGATAACTTTTGAAACCAGTTTGTTGGTGGTAGATAAAATTATATCTCCAACTTTTAACGTATTAGGCAGTATGGAGCGCCCACCGTGTTTAGGACTTAAAGGAGGTAATTCTTGTTTGAGATCTAAAAAGGAGTAAGTAGATATTATAAGGCTAGACAGCCCCAGGGATTTTATGAATGCTCTTCTTTTCATAATCCTATTTAATAGTGAATTTTTAATTTAATGTCGTGGGGCTACTCATGCTATTTATTCTAACTGACGGGGCTAATCCGTTTTGATAACAAAGCTCTCGAACTTATATTGCCTGGGCAATACTCATTTTGAGTATTTTGGTTGATATCGGCAGTATTAATCTAAAGTTGGAATAAAGTAAATCGGTTAGAGGAACATGTTTTTCCTGCAATAGGCCAATATTTCGGAAGTGTTAGATATGTCTAGTTTTTCCAATATGTTTCTTCTGTGCGTATCGACAGTATGCTGGCTGATAAATAATTTTTCACCAATTTCTTTGCTCGTATTTCCTATAGCTAGTAATCGTAATATGTCCTGTTCTCTTTTGGAAAGCCCGCCTAATAGCTGCTGAAAACCATAATTTTTGTAATAGACAGTTTCATACTCGTTCCTTTCATTCAATATCCTCGCATATGCATTTATTGGCTGAGCAATGCCATCATCGTACACAGTAAAATGGCCGAGGCCAATTATTGGTTTTCCAAAGTCATCCAATACAAGTGGTATTTGATTTTCCACCACATTAACGACTTTGTTTGATCTTACCTGCAAGCGGTAGTTATATTGAAAACTCATTTTTATTCTATCCGAGTAAGTTATTTCTTCCATGCAAAAAGTCATCAGGTCCTTCAACGCCAGCAGCCAGATTTGTACATCGTCTTTATGTACCTTATTTAATAGATACTTTATACCCCCGCTATATAATTCATCTCTTCGTAGGCCTGTTGCATATTCAATGTTTTTACTAATGAATTCATATTGATAGGTGGAGGTATTAGTGAGTATGAGAAATGTCGAGCTAGGAGGTAATATGCCGTCGATTTCGGTGAGACGTTGCACATGCGTTTCAACGATCTCATTATAATAGCCGGTGTTTGTTTTAAACACTTCTGTGTATAGTGATAAGGTAGGATTCATGGCTTTGGGGCTTTGAGGTATCGCTTCTTTTTGGTTACTGACATAGCAATGTTAGTGAAAATGAAGATCTCTACGTAAAAAAAAGGTTGAAGTATAAATAGTAGCTCGTTAACGTTTGAAAATTAGTAGTGTACATGTTTATAAATATTATTAATACTATAGTGATGAAAATAAATTAAGGTAATTGCTTATCTGTTCTGCACCATGGTAATGCAATATTATTCGGCTATTCGGTAAGATCTTGAAGATCTTAGGCCGTTACTACGGAATAAATGGATTAGACACAACAGATTATAATTTATAATTATTGGCATATTTGGTAATAAAGGATTTCTGGATGGACTTAAAATTAACCCTAACTGTCAGATTAAATCGTAGCCATTTCAAATAAATAATACCGTTAGATGAGCTAAACATTTATTATTTTCTCGTATCGAGGTAATAAATCAACACAGCTTTCCTCATTGTTCACAATTTCTTTCAGAGTATATAATCCATTTCTTACTGTTGCAACCAAAAATTTTACATTTAGCGCTGTCGCTCCCTGTCTATCATGAATAAACAATGATGATTCATCAATAAACTTGGAATAGTCTACCTCGTATCCAACTCCTGTTCCTTTTTTAGGTAAAAACGAATGCATTATTGAATGCCTAAAGAAGTTTTGGAATTTATCAAGTGAATCTTCCCTGTTTAAATCATCTCTTTTTGAGAGTTTGTTAAAGAATAGATGGGAGTGCCTCTTGAACTGATCTATTTTAAAATCCATAGTTAGGTTCTCCCTATCATCAATTAATGCTCCTACAAAATCCATAACCGCAAAGCATACCATACATAGGGGGATTGAACACCTAGATGGACTATAGTGCCTGGGGTTATCATTGGGACCTTGTTGGACAGTGGTGGGCCATCTCCGCCGACCGTTTTTAACGAAATATTCCATTTCTTCCATGGCTACCTTTTCGGCTATTGACTCCATAACGTCTAAATCTTGAATAATTGTATCAATATAATAGTCTATCCCCGTTTTAAATTGCTGATAAGTCATTTTTACTTTTTTAGTATGTAGTATATATAATGGTAGAATTTATGACAACTACCAAATTCTACTGCTATTTTGATCGGAAAATTTATTTCCCCGGATCAACTTTTCTGGCTCTGTAAATGTGAACCCCATAGGGTATACTTCTACCTTTAATTATTCTTTCCCAATAAAGGCCTTAAAACTGCGACAGTAAGGATAAGGTTTATGGGAGACAATACGACCTAAGCAATTTACATGCTCTTTTACTTAATATTCGGTATATTTTCGACTAGTTCCAGTTCTCACAGTTATAGTCAAGTAAGCTATTTCGAAAGGGTAGGCCGACTTTCAAATAAATTAAAACCGGCGATTGGTAAGGATTTACGGATATTGCTCAAGTCCCAGCGAGACTAACCACAACTCTCAGCACCGCTGAGAGAAATTTTCACTTTACGGTTGCGTAGTATAATCCGCACCCAATAACCCTGCTTCGGCCGTATCAGCAACCCAGAACGCAAATCTATTAGTGGTCAGTTTATACGCCGATGTTCTCCAAACATCCTGGTCGTTAATCCTGAAGATCAACTCATTTCCTACCTTTCTGATCTGAAGCACATCCGGTCCTCTTTCGGCATTTAGATTCACCTGCCCCTCCGTAAACCTGCTGAAGGGCGTATAATTGGGGCTTCTTCCCGGGCCAATTGTGTAATACCCGCCACTAATAGAATGAAGTGTAAACAGTAAATGATCATCCGTACCATTGAAATTCCAGGCAATTCCGTAGCGGGTAGAACCGCCCTGGCGATAAGACTGTACCCTAAAGTTCAGGGTGAAGTCATTATTGATATTTAGTTTATCCAACCTGAACTCTTTGGTGCTGAAATGATTCACCTCATTTATTGACAAATGAAAATCTGTCGTGAACTTTTCTCTATAGGTCGTAGTGTCTCCGGTACAGCCGGCTTTTTCAAAACCCACATTAAATGCTTCAATCCTGGCCAGCCTGGCAGGATAGTAGCCCTCGCCCTGCGTAGCACATAATTCTATCAGTAGCTTTTTGGTATCATCGAACTGATATCTCAGCTTACATAATATGCTTCCGGCAAATTGATCCGCCTCCAGTTCGTCTGTGGGCCGTCTATCATTTTTGGAGAAGGTATGATTATTTACAAAATGGCCGATCTCATGCGCCAAAATTGCCATCTTGTGCGTTTCATTCTGCAACGACTGGAAGAATGCCTGGCTGTAATAGATAACTCTGTTGTTATTAGAGTCTATTGTTGCAATCGCATTGTCTACACTGGCGCGGATCACCTTAAAGTTAGGAATTATGTAAGCGACGTTGCAGATCTTATTTACATATTCCAGTACCTGGTTGGTGGCGTCCCATTCATAAATTTCTCCGGTCACCAAAGGCTTATTGAACGCACAAACGGTGTATTGCAGCTTAACTTTTCTTTGCGAAGCAACATCGCTGTAAAAACCGGTTATAAGCGCAAGTAGTATACAAAGCTTTCGCATCCTCTTATCATTTAATGAATAAACGGATCTCTGAATATGATATTCCTTCGCTGATCCTTTAAGATTGAATCCAGTTGCGCATTTGTAAAACCATAGCTCTTTTTGGAGACATACCATCGGGCATCCTGTTGCAAATAGTCTTCCACCTGACGTATCTGGGCATCGAGTATTTTCAGCGCGTTGGGGTTCTCCTGCCTGTTCAGTAAATTGATATTAGTATACTTGAAGATGATCAAATGCTTATAGGCCATGAGTATGTTGTTGTCTCGCTGATATTTTTTCGCAAGTTCAAGACTGCTATAATCAACTTGTTGACCGAGCGTGGGCTGATATAGGAGACAAGCCGTTATTAAAACAGCATATAACCTGAAAGAAGTGAAAAGCGCCATGGCTATTTTTTTACATTAACAGTATCCATGATAAGCGGTTCATTCAATGTATTGAGCGCAGGAGCAGGGGCGTTTGTAAAATTAGGACTGTTCATAGGAGCTGTAGTTTCTTCAGTTGAGATGCCTTTGTATACAGTCAGGCCGATCAACAGGGAGCCGAAAATTACAAAATAGGTTCCTGGGGATGCTTTCCTGACTATTATCTTCAAATCTTTCCATCCTCCTTCTACATCCCCGCTTTCGTTGAAAATTCCCCTCATGAAAAGTCTGAATCCAAGGAAGATGATAATCAGTCCAGTCACAAGACATGTTATTTTATACCAGAAAACGTAAGTCATAAACCTGTATGGGATGATGTGGTCAATATTGGAGCTTCTGGGGTCATATGCTCATGTCAACATTATCTGTATACTAAATCTAGAAAATTATTTCCTAAAAACACGCAATTGCGTTAATATTAGATATGCCGATCATTCATGAAATTGTGCTATATAAAAGCTAAAACCCCATAAAGAGATGTGAATTTGCCAAAGTGTCCTCTTCTTTTCTATAAAACGAAACGGAAATTGGCGATTGGTCTCTGTCCAGGGCCGGGTCTATTAATCCCTTAATGATATCACTTAAAGACAGCGGACCCCTCGTCGCCGACTGCAACGTTAGAAGAAGTCGCCGGCATACCGGTCCGACTTGAAAGACATCCTGTACATTCAACGACTTTACAATCGCTATATCGGGCAGATCAACCGTAGGCGCCAGCTCTCCCGGCGCAATGGAAAATACCACCGGATTGATGCTATGGTACTCATTTATAAACTTAACAACCGCGACCATGGACCTCAAATTCTCCAGCTTCCGTTCATCAAAAAAATAGCGTAGGCGGGCCTCAGGCAAACTGTTGTCTACTTCCTCTTTCCTGCAGCAGTCAATCAACACCACATATCTTTTGTTCAGTTTATCCAATTTGTCTGTAATATCGCCGAGATATATCAGGTCGTTTGTGAGGTCGTCAATCTTTTTAGTACCGGCTATTTTGGTATAGTTACCGGGGATAAGAAACTGGTTCCAGCCAAGGTTCTCGGAAATACCATGCCCACAATAGTATACAACCAGCAAAGCATTTTTGGAAGGGGCTTTTGCCAGAAGTCTGCCGAGAGAATCAACTGCGGATAATATCCTTTTTTTGGTTAGCATATTTTTATCCGTCGATTGCAGCGTAATGCCTTTTGCTGTTGCATATTTCTGTAAGACCTTCGCCATCACTGTGGCAGAAAAATTCGCTTCCGGCAGGTCATCGTAGGGAATGAAATTTTTCTCGCTGAACTTTTTAGAATCATGCTCATAATGTGCCGCGCCGATAGAAAGGAAGTAGATGTTGAACTTCTCCTGTATCGTAGGAAACGGCGAAAGTAAAGTCCATAAAAGGAAGGGAAGAAATTCTTTCACTTGAGATTATAATGTTTGAATACGTCAGAAGATCGCTTGCAGGCTTCCGATAATTCCAATACCTTTCGTTTGAAAATATTCTTCATGTTTTCATCCTTGGTATCCAGGATTTCAACATACGACTTAACCTCCCGCATAGCGTTTTCTACCAATGAATCTTCTACTAAAACAAGCTCTCCGTAGTAAAGACTTAGAAATTTCTCTTTTTGCTTTTCGAACTCCTTTTGATCGCTTGCTGCTGCCATGGTGCCCGCATTGCGGCATACCTCGGCATATAGTTCGTTCTGCTTCTGCCAGAAATTGCGCCTGAACTCCAGATCAGTGGCCCGCGTCTGCTCTGAGCTGTAATGAAATAAACCGATCAGAATTGACGCGATAGTAGCAGTAAACCCAAGCGCTTTGATAATCATGTCCCAAAACTTGTACGTCTTTTCTTCCATGTCAGTTGATTGAGGTTAAGACAATGGTTTGCTCCGGACATGCTTTACAGTTCGCAACCACCCGCCAGATCATTTTTTTATCGCGGCAGTGCGTTTTTCCTTGTGGAAGGTCAAGACGCATCGCTTGCAAATAACTATCGTCTTTTATTTCAATGGGCTCGCCCAATGTCAGTTGCCACTCGCCGTTTGCTTCGTTACCAACAGCAGTTATTTTCCAACTGGTTTCTTTAAACTCCATCTTGCCATTTACACACTTCTTTTGCTGCATTTTTCCATTATTATAAAAAGTAAATAACTGCCCCTCACCAGTGCACGCTGAACCAAGGGACTTTTTATAAGTCAGGAACTGCCAGTTTCTGGTTGTTCCGTTGGTGACCAGTTCTTCGACTTGTGTTTTGGATAATTGCGCGCTGCAACCGATCGCTATGAGTAGCAGGCCAGTAAGTAGAAATAATCTGTACATGGTAAGGGGTTTAAAATGGTTAATGGCTACATTTATTCCCGAATCTATAAAAAAATCATTACATTGTAAAACGATCGGTAGTAAAACAAACCCCATAAGTACCGTATGTATCCCCGTAACATATTGCTGGAAATGCCACTTTTTGTAATTCGCTTTACAACCTTGTGGATGGCTGTTGCTCTTATACTTTCAATGCAGGCCCGTGCCCAGAATAATAATTTGTCGCCCGAACGCTATTCTGTTTATTACCTTGTAGTCGGTAACGGCCACTATGAGCAGGATCCTGAAAAATTCAATACAAGTGGCTTTATTCCTTATGACAATTTACCGGAGGCGATTGCTTCAGCAGAGATTGTGACAAAATTTCTCCGGCAATATGCGCATGCCAAAGGTATCACATTGTTATCTTCTCCTGATTCATTAATTACACGAATGCGGGTGGGCAAAAAATTTGAGGACGTTTTGAATATGATGCTAAGGGACAGCGCAGAAAACCCGATGTTCGTATTTTATTACTGTGGACATGGTTTGACTGACGCTGTTTTCTCAGGACAGTATCTGCTTCCTGGTGACTTTACATATGTTGTCTCTCCCAACGGTCTGATTGACCTTTATCATAAAGGATATTTGCGTATTGAGGAATTGCCTGCCAAAACTATTCCGGTCAACAATATAGTGTCTGCTTTCAGGAATGTGCGAATGGCTTATTGTGTATTGCTTGACTGTTGCAGAAAGGAATCAGACAGACATAAAACTGATCGTTTCAGTGAGCTTCCCCTCACAGAATTGCCAGAAGTAACCTGGAAGGATGATTCAAACTTAAAACTACTGCAAGACGTGAACCGAAACTTTTTCGGGGAACCTGTCGTATTTTCCTCAGCCTATAACGAAATAGCTTACTTGTATGATGTTCCAGCCACCTCCCAGGCAAAACAATGGGCCATTGAATCCTCCCTGCAGATTGGTCCGCTGTGCAGACGAATTTTACTCCTGCTGGACCAATCTCACCGAAATCTTACCTTAAATGATTTCATAACATTGCTAAAATCTCCTCAAAGCGACAAAATAACTCCGACTCCATACTCGAAGTTCACTCCGGATAGCGCGTATAAAAATATCATTTTCTTGGCTCCGTCCCTACCTTGAAGCACTGTAGCAGCTATATCCTCATAATATCTCCGGAACGGCAGCTTTCTTTCTGAAAGATTTTTTCCCTATGGGCTGCTCCCCAGGTAATCAGCTGATCGATCATGGGCGCCAGTACTTTGCTGTAAGCGCTAAAGTTATAAACTACAACAGGCGGGAAGTTATCCTCCACCTGCCGTTCAACGATATAATTGAGCTCCAATTCTTTCAGCGCTTTACTTAAGGCCCTGGTGGTAATGCCAGGCAGGCTCCGTTTTATTTCACTGAAACGGTTGTTGCCGTGCGCGATAGCTGCGATCACCTCCAGCTTCCATTTACCATTTAATACATACAGTGCATCCTGCACAAAACGAAGCTCGCCTGGCGAGTAATTCTTTTTACAAACCTGTCCCATTCTGCAAACTTAGTATACAAAAGTACACCACGCCCGGCGGGCATGTCATTTTTGTTTTTTTTTGTGAGAAAATTAATCACAATGAACACAGAACAGAAAGTTCAGTATTTACTGGATCGCTTTGACATACAGGATGTCATAACAAGATATTCATTCGGGCAGGATATGCACCAGGGTAATGACAGCAATGTCCTGGAGATATGGAAAGACGTATTTACAGAGGATGCAGTACTGGATTATAGCGCCGCTGGTAGTGAGCCTACGTCTTACACGAAAATGGCATTGATCATGCGCGGTGATGGTATTCATGCAGGTAATATGAGCCAGTTCTCCAACTGGCAGCATTTGATGGGTAATCCCGTGGTGACTATAAATGGCGATAAAGCAACTGCTAGAACTGATTTATGGGCAAGCCATAAAGGAAAAGCAGCTGACGGAAAAGCCGGACCGTCCTTATATGTAGCAGGCGCCTTTACTGATGAACTGGTACGCACCGGGAAGGGCTGGCGGATCAGCTATCGTAAGCTTCAGTTGCATTTTATGGATCTCATTAATACGCTTCAAGTCGGCGCATCGGTTTGATAAAAATTGGTATACACCGTTATACCTGTTGCCAGGGGATTATCCCACCAGTTTGACCAGGGAAATTATTACGCCGAAGTGCCTGCCTTCGTGGATAGCTGTGGTTGCCAGTGCATCAGCAATAGTATCAATAGCGATACCGCTGGGCAGGCTCCAGGCTTGATACCCATCCAGCTTAGTTGCTGCGATGTCTTTTGTAAGCAGATCAAAAGATTCCCGGAAGACGGCTCTCATGCTGCATATTTCGTCCTGCCCAACGTAACGGGAAGGTATCGTGTCCGGGGCAAATTCTGCGAAATGCTTAACGTCAATGACAGGCGCCAGGCCGCCCAATCCATAGCATAACATCTGCTGGGTGAAGATCATGTGACCCAGGTTCCAGACCAGGTTGTTCTTCATTTTATCCGGTACGAAGTTCATCTGTGTGGCTGAGAGGCCGTCAGTCAGCTGAAGGATACTACTCCTGACGTAGTGGATCAGTTCCAGTTCTTTCTGCAACATTGAATATCTTATTAATGATTAAGAAATTAAGATTGGCAGTCCACCATTACATTTTCCAGGTTCCCGGCGTTAGCGGCTGCATCCATTGCCTCAGGCAATGCTGACATGCTGAATACTTTGGGCTCGATCATATTCAGCGAGAGCTGACCGCTTTTTACCAGTTCCAGCATTTTGCGGGGAGCGTCTTTGGGATACATGAAATTGCCAATAACAGACCAACTGTTCAACATTACCTGTGTGTAAGGTATTGGCAGATCAACCGCCATGCTACCCATGATCAGCAGGCGACCACCCGGTAAGAGGCTGAATAATGCCGCCAGGGTGGAGGCAGGGTCTTTTGCATTGCCGACCATATCAAAAGCGATATCGGCCCCGCCACCGCAGGCTTCACGGATGGACGCTGCATCCTGCTGTGCATTCCCTTTGAGCACTACAGGCCTCACCCGCGGACCCGCTTTTGCAGCCACCGCTTCCAGTGCTGCTTTATTTCTGCCTGTGATAATGATCCTGGATGTCCCCATGGCTACCCCTAAAAACACTGCGGCTGCACCAAAGGACCCGGTAGCGCCATTTACAACCAGTGTTTCCCCTGCAGTAAGCTGTCCTTTGATCAATCCGCCATAGGGTACCACAAAACGGGTAAGCGCAGCAAGCTCCGCATCCGTGTAAGGCTCAAGCCCCTCCAGTGGTGTAAGGGTTTCTACCGGAGCCAGCACGTAAGGCGCCAAAGTGCCATCCGTCCAGTCCAGTTGTGCGGGCAGCGCCCCATCACCGTTTTTAGTGATGCCCAGCAGGATCATCATCGGGTTCTTTACATTGTCGCGGGCAATGATGTGGGAGGAGAGTGCTACCCGCTGGCCGGGTTTTAAGTGCCATACATCCTGGCCGACTGCCTCCACATATCCGATGGCGTTACTTCCCATGGTAAATTCCTGCGGCGGAGGATTATATGCTGCCAGTTTTCCTTCCGTGTAGCTTTTGACGTAGGATACAATTGACGTTACTGCGACCCTCACCAATACGCTGCCAGCCCGTAGCTGCGGTACCGGTACTGTCTTGAGCGCTAGTTTGCCCCCCGGTCTTTCCAGGCGCCATGCCTTCATTTGCTTTTCCATGATTGCTTGTGTTTTATAACAATGCAAAGGTCGTAAGCAATGAGGGCCGGTGTTAGCCGCAATCAAAGGGATAAGTACCCGAAACAAAGAATTTATTTGCGATAGGCCAGCGGGGTCTGACCGGTATGCTTCCGGAAAAAGGTGGCGAAGTGGTTAGGGTATTCGAAACCGAGGCTATAGGCGATGTCGGCAACCGGCCAATCAGAGTAATATAACAGCGCTTTACTTTCGTTGAGCATACGTGCAGCGATCAGTTGCCGGGTGGACTTACCGCTTACCTGTTGCACTGCTGCATTGAGATGGTTGACGTGTACTGCCAGTTTCCTGGCAAAGTCTGAGGGCTTTTTCAATTTCAGGGATTCGTCCGGGGATGTAATAGGATATTGCTTTTCCAGGAGGCTCAGAAAGCGGCTTGTCAGCCGGGTGGCGGCATTCTGTCCTTGTTGTACGGAGCTGGTAAGCGGCGCCAGCTTGCTGCCTTCATGCATGAGCAGTTCAACAAGGTTCAGCAAACTGCGGCCGCCTAAGGCATACTTCCCATTAAACTCCTGAACGATCTGTTCAAAATAAAAACGAATAACGCCTACGGCTTGCTTTTCAGGAAAGAAAATCTGCCCGGTAGGAGGGAACAGGCTGCTCTGCTGGTCAATGAGTGGCCGGGGCGCCGCTGCTGCAAAGCCGGCGGTAAATATGCACCAATAGCCGCTACGTTTGGCTGTTAATGGCTCAAAAGAATACCTGGCAAGGGGATGCAGAAAAACGAGCGCGGGCTGCCGGATCTGGATCCTGCCCGTTTCCAGGCTAAGCCAGCCTTTATCCAGGATCAACCAGATCTTATAGAAATCCCTCCTGGCAGGCGCCAGGTTTACCGGTTTATTCTCCAGCTGGTAATAAGCCGCCCGAAAGGAGGCAAGTGTATCATGATGGGAACCCACGGTGTTTTAGCACAAAAGTACAAAAAACAAAGAATCGGAGCTGATCAATGAGTAGCACCTTGTTTGGCTGAACTCATATCAATTACTAGTATGACTAAACCGCCTGTTCTAACAACATCTTGTAAACGAACCGTTTTGACGGATTACTTTTATCTTTATGTACAAGATTGTGTTATGATATCTATACGCTCTCTTTCTACCTTACTTTTTCTTGTATTGTTACTATTTTCCTACCCCTGTAAAGCTGTAGTATGGGAATATAAGAAAGCAAATCTATCGTTGCGATGGGACCTGGATAAGGATTACGTACAACTGGTACATACCCCTTCCGGCGCCATCAGCTGGCAGGGTAGCCTGTTACCGGCTTTCTGGCTGCGCGATGCCTCGGGAGTGAATAGTTTTGTAAAGGCAAGCGTACTGCCGGCCACTTCTGTCATTGAAGCGGATCGCCTAACACTCACCCTGGAAATAGGTAAATACGGCAAGGGCAGTCTAATAATAGAAAAAGCCCCCTGGGGCCTCCGCATCAAAACATTCCGCGTAGAATGGAACACCACCCCACCAGCCATTATAGAAATGTACCTGGGCGCGTCTTTGCCGTCCGCCAAGCTAACAAGCTCTCTACCAGGATGGGACCGGTCTTTTTTGCCCGATTGGCAGGCCATGGGCTACTGTGTCCCCGGCGCCAAAGCAGGCACCGTACAAAGCTACTTCCGCAAATGGGATCTGGGAAATGCGGCCATTGCACTAGGCAATTTCGGTCCCTCCATGAGCACGCCCTATGGCGCAGGTTTCCCACGACCTGTATTGTTTGCAGGAATGGGTAATGACGGTGCATGGCTCACTATAGGCGCAGGCAGTGTCCCGGACGGCGCGCTTTCATTGAAGCTGCAATTTACCCGGAGCTGTTTGCAATACCTCTACCGGGAAGACCTCTGGGGACCTGTGCCAGGCAAAACCCGTGTATGGGAAGATCCCTGGCGCATCACCATTGACAGTACTGCCTATGCTGCCTTCAATTCTTATTACAGCTCTTTTCCACCCGCAGAGAAGAAAACAACATTGCATGGAACCGCCGCCTGGAATACCTGGGGCATGTGGCGTAACAAACAATATGATATTCCACTCATCGCTGATCTGGCGCAGCAGCTTGGCAATGAAACGCTGGTGCTGGATGATCCCTGGGAATCCTCGCAAGGCAGCGGCAAACCCAATACAGCACTTTTTCCCCACTTTTATGAGGACCTGGCCTATATCCGCGGTAAAGGCATGCAGGTGGGGCTCTGGGAAACCGTTGGCTGGGTAAAGGACCCTGCGGCGCTTGGCCTGGATACAGCAGACCTGGTGCTGGATCAAGCGCGGCAGCCCTGTAAGACCAGCTGGAGCTTCGATCCGGCGGAAGCAACAAACTACTGCCTGGATATCAGTTCTCCACGCGCACGCAGCTTCCTGGAGACGCGCACGGAATGGATCATGCGCAACATCCAACCGCATTTGCTCAAACTGGATTTTGGTTATGGCCTTCCTAACCCGGATATGGGCGTACCCCGCAACCCGCGCTACAGGGGAGAACGCTATTGCTTTGAGCTGATCCGCCTGATTGCCAATGCTGCAAAGCGTATAGATTCCAACGTTATCATTATGTACTACGGCATCAGTCCTTTATGGGCGCCCATCACCGATATGGTTTCCCTGGATGATCAGGGAGATCTTTGGTACAACATCCGCCAGGGCCACCAGGAATGGAGCATCTGGGCATCCCTCTTGTCTCAGCAGGGAGTGGCGGTGAGCGGCTCTTCCGGTTACGATTGGGAACAGGATGAAACGGTATTGCGGAATACGGTTGTGTTAGGCGTGCCGGGAGCAGTGCTGCCGGTAGTAACGCCAATGGGTGCGTCTGTTCCCGAGAGCTATCTGAACAGACGCCTGGCTGTTAATAAATGGTACCGCCGTATACCGTTTTGGGAACCTTGGTGGGCCAACAGTACTACTGGCAATATGCAAGAGGCGCCGCAGCTGCGTTGCTGGGGGAGGAGGGAGCAATCGCTGCTCACTGCCCTGGTGCTGGACAAACAATCTGCTGATACACTGGCGCTGCCTACCGGGGAAATCTTGCATTGGTCAGGCAGTTGGGGCCTCATTGCGCAGGATAACCAATCTATCACCGCATCCCGCAAACTGGCTGTTATTCCATTCAGTGAAGGTACACTGGCTTTACCTTGCTTTGCAAAGCCGGATAGCGTGATCCTGTACAATGTTAGGGGGCAGTATGTTTATGACGATTGGAAATGGGTGAACAACCAGCTGTTGCTGAGCGTATCCCAGGCACAACTTGACACAGTTTCGGGATTCTTCGTCAATGCGCCTATGCCTTAATGCACGCGGGCAGCATATTGAAAGAGGCCGGCGTTAACGCCGGCCTCCATAGCACAAATCCTTTAAAGCTTTTATTGTTTCAATACCTTATACTTTTCCACTATTGCTTTGCCGTCGCCAACCTCGATTATGTAAATTCCCGAAGGCAATGAGGAAATATTCAATGATATCCTGTTTTTGCCTTTTATAAGTGGTCTTCTGTTGATGTATAAATATTTTCCAGACATATCAAGCACACTGACTGATACCGATTTTGTAACGGCGGCATTTAATTCAATTTGCACCGGTCCCTCGGTGGGATTCGGATATATTTTTCCGGTAAAGGGTTTTTCTTTTAGTTCTTTTGCAGGAGTTGCCAGAGTTACTCTTGCTCCACCGCAACCGCTGCTTTCTGTTGCCTGGTTACTGCTAACATAGCTGCCGTTTGTAATAGTACCGGTATAGCTTGTTCCTAATGCTGCGGTTGCCACCGCCGGATTTGCGTCATTATTCAGTGGCCAGTACACCACTAGGTTCGCAATATCGGGATGACAACTTCCCAGTAATTTATCTTTCCAGGCGCTGATGGTAGCTCCTGAAAGCGCCGTATTCCATACGCGTACCTCATCTATAGTTCCATTAAGATAACAACAACTTGGTTCTCCACCAGCCATAAACGGAGCCGTGTTGGTGCTGCTCGTACTTGAAGGAATGGGGGTAGCCGAAAAGCTAAGGGTTTGCTGAACGCCATTGATGTACAATTTCAGACGGTTCGCGTCGCCTGTCTGCGTTCCATCAAATACAGCGGCAAAGTGATACCAGCTGCCCGGACTTACCGCATTGGCAGCAGTAACACCATAACTGTTGCTGCCATTGCCGACCACGAGATGGATGGAATTATTGTTGGGACCGATATGGACCATGATCCTGTCACTAAGGGAAGTGCTTTTACGCATGAGGGTAGTATAAGTGCTGACAGTTGCATCATATTTGAACAGCGCCTCCAGGGTAAACTTAGAAGCATTGTTAAGTTGCGTTACATCTGTTGTCGTTATCCTGCCTGAAGATGAAATTGTTGCCGCTTTGCCACAGCCGGTAGTATCTGTAGCCTGGTTGCTGCCAACATAGCTGCCATTTGTAATGGTACCGGTATAGCTTGTTCCTAATTCTGCGGTTGCCACTGCCGGATTTGCGTTGTTATTCAGCGGCCAGTACACCACCAGGTTTGCAATATTGGGATGGCAACTGCCCAGCAATTTATCTTTCCAGGCACTGATGATAGCTCCTGAAAGCGCCGTATTCCACACGCGTACTTCATCTATAGTACCATTAACATAACAGCAAGCTGGCTCTCCACCTGCCATAAAGGGAGCTGTGTTGGTGCTGCTCGTGTTTGAAGGAATGGGGGTAGCCGAGAAGCTAAGGGTTTGCTGAACGCCATTGAGGTACAATTTCAGACGGTTGGCATCGCCCGTCTGTGTTCCATCAAATACAGCGGCAACATGGTACCAGGCGCCTGGGCTAACCGCGTTAGCAGCAGTATAGCCATAACTGTTGCTGCCATTTCCCACCATCACATAAATGGAGTTATTATTGGGGCCGATGTGTAGCATGATCCTATCGGTAAGGGAGGTGCTTTTACGCATGATGGTTGTCCAGCCGCTCACGGTCGCAGTGTATTTAAACTGCGCTTCAAGCGTAAACTTAGTTGCGTTATTGAGTTGCGTAACATCTGTTGTAGTTATTCTTCCGGATGATGAAATTGCTACGGCTTTGCCCGGACTGCAGCCGGTGGTATCTGTAGCCTGATTGCTGCCAACATAGCTACCGTTTGAAATAGTACCGGTATAGGTGGTTCCCAATTCTGCAGTTGCAGTGGTAGGAGTTGCATCATTATTCAGTGGCCAGTACAAGACCAGATTGGCAATATTGGGATGACAAGTCCCCAATAATTTGTCTTTCCAGGTGCTGATGGTAGCTCCTGAAAGCGCCGTATTCCACACACGTACTTCATCTATAGTGCCATTAAGATAACAACAACTAGGTTCTCCACCTGCCATAAAGGGAGCTGTGTTGGTGCTACTCGTGTTTGAAGGAATGGGGGTAGCCGAGAAGCTAAGGGTTTGCTGAACGCCATTGAGGTACAATTTCAGACGGTTGGCGTCGCCTGTCTGCGTTCCATCAAATACAGCGGCAACATGGTACCAGGCGCCCGGGCTTACCGCATTAGCTGCAGTATAGCCATAACTATTACTGCCATTGCCCACCATCACATAAATGGAATTATTGTTGGGGCCGATGTGCAGCATGATCCTGTCCGTAAGGGAAATGCTTTTACGCATGATAGTGGTCCAGCCACTGACGGTCGCATCGTATTTAAACTGGGCCTCCAGGGTGAATTTAGAAGCATTGTTAAGTTGTGTAACATCTCCTGTCGTTATTCTGCCTGAAGGCGAAATTGTTACTGCATTAGCATCGTCATTTACAACATTAATGGCCAATGTATCCCTGGCAATCGCCGCCCTGTTGTCAACAACAATTAATTCGTATTTATACAGGCCTGCCGTTGTCAGATTTGAAATAGTTGTTGAGCTGCCAGATCCGAGTGGTGTGGCGATGGTACCGATAGCTGCCCCGATTTTTTTCCATACGTACCTCACAATAGTTCCATCTGCATCCGTGGAGGTGCCGCCATTCAAGGTGGCCGTTCCCGTGCTGGTGGAGACTGTTATGTCGTTACCCACGTTGGCTACAGGAAGAACATTTACAGGAAGGCTTTTATTCTGGCCAAGGAACCATTCGTAAATATTTATTATTCCGTCGTAGCCGTTTGGCCATTTATCGATGTTATACACCCGGGGCCATATATAATGCCCTCCGTCTGGCCAGAGCGTGAAAAGTGCTTTTTGCTGTGGATTAAGTGCATTAACCCCGTTGATTGAATTTTGAGTAAGGGTATAGCTGCCATTGGACGTAGGGTCATCTTCTGCGTGGAAACCCCACAAAGGCAGGTTTGCGTTGGCAACATAACCCTGGCCATTTGAGCTGAGACCAGTAAGCCAGGCGCATATCGGAGCGGCGGCGGCTAGTTTTTTAACATTAGCAAGAGAGCTGTTTAAATAGTTAAAAGTACCTCCGCCACCGTAACTGAGACCGGTTAAATAAATTCTGTTGGTGTCTACTTTCAGGGAGTCTTTGGCGTAGCTTATTATTCCCTGAATATATTCTAAAGGCCATACATTGATGGTATTGCCTGCATTAGGGCCAGTGCGAAAAGTAAGGCGAGACATTGGTGATAACACCATAAACGTGTCTGTTTGCTGATTCCAGGTAAATGCCATATTGTACCCAAGCCTTACAAGACGGGAAGGGCCAAAACCGCTGAAATCATCGGTCGAAGGATTCGTGCCCTCCAGCTTCCAGACAGGAGAACCGGGAGCCAGCGACGAATTATTGCTTCTTTCACCACCACCGTGAAGAAATACGATCAAAGGGTATTTCCTGGTATTGCCAACCGCGTCATGCGCTGCTGGCTTATATTCGAGAAACGGAAGCGTATCGCCATTACTTACCGTAATGCGCTTGGCTATATTTTGCGCATTCAATTGAACTGGTAAATTTGACAGGAGGAGGAAGAAGGCCAGATGTCGGCCAATTAGCCTGGTAAATCTTTTCATGGTTAAAGTGGAAAGGGGTTTTGTTGTGGCTTACAGAAAATCAGTTATTGGGGTGCAATCTTTTGCGTACAGTTTGTAGGTTGTCATTTTAATTTTTTGCTCCTTTGTCTGGTTCTGATTGCTTATATATCTATTTGCCGCAATTGTGATTAAATTTCGAACAGATGAATTGAAATTGAACCGCAGTAAGCCCTTTTACCGAACTTTGCACATTCTTTACGGCTTGTGGAGTTAATTAGTTAAATGTAACTAAAAAAGGATGACAAAAAACCTTCCGTCGCTTGGTACGTGGTTCCAAATTTTAAAAATTCCGTATCTTATGCCAAATTTCACCTATATTTTAAGCCTATGAGGAATATAGTTATGTTACTTATCTCAATCCCTTTTTTCTCAACAGATATACTCACAGAATCTAAAGGAGCTTTGGGTAAAATCCCAATGAGGCAGCTCTGCGTAGATATTAAATATTCCTAACAACAAACATATCCCTATTTTATAATACCAATATTCCAATTATGACGACACTAAAAGGAGCTATCCGATCCTATTCTGCAGCTGTTAGACGCATTGAAAGAGCGCAACAACGTAATGCCCGGGAAGCAGCGAAGCGATTCCGGATACAGCAACAACAAATGGAAATACAAAATGCAGCTGATGCGGTTTCGGATTACGAACGTTATGTTGACGCCCTGAAATCCGTTCATAAAGATGTAACAGATGCGATTGACTGGCAGCAAATCCACGAGGAACCCGCATCCCTTGAACCAGTTTTATCCCATGATCACGAAACGCGGGCCGCTCAGCAGTTACAGTCTTATAAACCCAGCTTACTCGATAAAGTATTCGGATCTACCGAAAAGAAGATCAAACGCTTGGAAGCGCTTGTCGAGTCGGCCAGGCAAAAAGATCAGCATGCGTTTGATCTCAGTTATAATGAATATGTACAACAACTGGAAGACCATAAGCGTCTACATGATATAGCCAGCGGTGTCCTCAGCAATGACCCGCAGGCCTACCGCAACGCCTTTGAATATTTCGGGCCCTTAGATGAAATTTCAGAGCTCGGCTCTAAAGCAAAAATTGATTTTGCGCCACAGCACCTCACTGTCGGGCTTCATGTGAACGATGAAACGGTTATTCCAAATTACGTATTGAGCCAGACAGCAAGAGGCAAGCTTAGTAAAAAAGATATGCCGGTCTCAAAATTTAATGAGCTATACCAAGACTATATCTGCAGCTGCGTGCTAAGGATCGCCAGAGAAACATTTGCTTATCTGCCCATTAACCTGATAGTCATAAATGCAGTAAGTAATTTGCTTGACTCCAGTACCGGCAGACCGCAAGAGCAGGCAATCCTTTCGGTATGTATATATCGCGATCAACTAAACAACATCCACTTTGATGCGATTGATCCGTCAGATTGCATGCGCAATTTCAAGCACAATATGAAGTTTGGTAAAACAACCGGCTTTGCAGCGGTGCAGCCGTTGGAGGCAAGTTCGCTAATGAGGGCCAATTAGGAATACCATAGCCAGCATTTCACGTCAGCTTACCAGGCTGGCAGGGAATGCTGGTTCGGATGTTTTCTTGCTTTCCAGGTTTTGTAACTGCTCCAATAGCGTCAGCGTTTGCCTGTATTCCGGCGCTTCAGCAAGCCTGGTAAAGACAATATCTGCGTTGGTATGTTCTTTTACAAACTGCTCAATTTCTTCGAGGGAAGCCCTGAAAAATTCTTTTCTGTAATTGATCCTGTTCAGACGCTGGTCCTTGAACCTTTGATGAAGCTCATATTCCAGTTGTGGCGCATTCTCCGAATAAATGATCGCATGGATATCAAATTGGAATGGTACCGATGCATCGCCTAATTCCCGTACCCGATCCAAGGGATCCAGCCTTCGGGTAAGGCCGATCTTATATACATTTTCTCCAAATGAACCGATATTGGAAATGATATAGATATGTCCCACTTTAGTGAGTTGGGCCATGGATATCGCACGGTCTTTCTTTTCGTGTGCCTCTTGCAGGCTTGACTCCAGTTGTTTTATCTTTTCGTTGAGCGCATGGATGGTTGAATCGCCGCTTGCGGTCTCCAGCTGCTGCCTGGCTTTTGCCAAGTCTTTTTCCGCCTTCCGTTCTTCCTCCTCGGCCTCCTTCTGCATCCTTTCGAATTCTTTCTGAGCCTTTTCCTCTTCTTTCATCTGCTCCCGTATGCGCCGCTGTTCTTCCTTTTCCTCATACTTCTTTTGTTCGTATTCGTAGGTCAGCGAGAGCTCCTTTAGTTTCAGCTGAAGGTAGTCCCAGGAAATAGAAATATTGTACGTTTGGCCGAGTTTGTTGATAGTGACAAAGGCTTCCCTTATCCTTTGCTCTATTTTAGCGACATTGTTCCACCGGACTTTTGCAATGTTGGCATCGCATTCCCCGTTAAAACCATAGAGCATCAGTTTGGTGTATTGTTTAGTCAATTTTTTGCCCTCAGTTTTACTGCCGCCAATTTCCCATTGTGTGCCGCAAGTTGCTGCCTGATCCAGCGAGACCATTGTCTTTTGCTGTTGGTAGATGTAGTCCAGCTCCAGTTTATACTGCTCGGAGAATTCAAAACTATATTTTGGTTGATAGAGGCCGTATTCTGTTAGTTCCAGTGTTTCTGTATATAGTTGGACCTTTTTTTCCAGCTCCTGGTAAACGGATAGGGCTTTGGTATACTTGTCATTCAGCTCATGGATCGAGTTTTCGCAATTTTGGATTTGATCCTGCCGTTGCTGGAGTGCCTGGTCCATGTTTATGATAGTAGCATACCGGGTGTGCAAATCAGCATTTTCATTTTTTAATGTAGAACTAGTTTGCCTACAGTCAGAAAGCTCGTTTTCGGTTTGCAGTTGCAGTGTTTTTTGTTTTTCGAGTGCTGTATTGGCAAGCGTTAATTCATTTTCAAGAATCAGAATTTTTTCTTCTGCTTCCTTTAAGAGTTTTCGGGATTTAAATAGCATATAGGGTCGTTTTACAACGTCATTAAACCGGTTATCATCTTTCTGGCTTTTTCAATCCTATCCTCTACGTCGATGCCATTTTCATTCTGTTCAATAAGCAACAAGCCTTCCTTAATCAATCCTGAAATCTGTGCCTGCTCTAATAGAGTCTTGGCTCCATCACTTGCCGCTTCCAGTTTAAAACCATCATTAATATGAAAGATGTGCAACGTAGCGTCACCGAGTGTTAACACCCATGGCAGATCGGAATTATTAGGGTCAAGTCCGCCGCCAAATTCGTCGCGGAGGGTATACAAATACGGTGACCAGTGATATCCTCCCCATGTTGTTCTACGCAATTTTATGCATTCGTATGGCTTTGCTTCGAAATTTTCCCAATAGTAATAACCTGCCTCGTTTTCCTTTCGGAATCCTTCATAGCGGATGAAGTAGTACCGCCAGTCCCGCGGTTTAGATAAATGATCTTCGAATGAGACCAGATAATCTTGTATGACCGTTTCTGGAGATAAGCCCGGAGTATTGATAAATTTGTCAAGCAAGGTATGCAAGGTGTCCTTTGTTTGTTGAAAGTTACCTCTTCTGCTGCTGGGCGTAAACAGTTCTCTCCATACCGGGTCGGTTGTATTGCCAAATCGCCACATATTATTGTTATATTCCTGCGAATAGTCGTCAACCGTTAACAAGGAAAGGTGTATAACATCATAATGATGTTCCGGTATGAACAGCTGCTGGAAGGCAGCAGCATAAGCAGGTAAGTTTTCTTCCAGCTTAAAGAGTGCTATACAACCCTGCAGCAGGTGGTGATCTTCCAGTCGATGAATAACATGTTTCAGGGAGGAGTGTGCAGCGATCAAATGCTGTTTTGCCGCCTCTTCATTTACCTGCGTACCATTGAACAGGGCATTTTCGGCCACCTGGTCTTGTAGTATGATGCAAGATACCGTAGTTAGTAAAGAGGCCATATTTTCTCTACGTACTCTATCTTCCGAATTGTTGACCAGATTGCGAACTTTCCGGATACGGTCTCGGAACGCCGGACTACCTTGCTGCAAATGAACGATACAGGCATACAACATTAATTGTTCTCCTATGGAAAAGGGGTTAGTACGCTGAGACGGATCATAGTTTTCCGCGCATTTCCGGAACAGGTCTACTTTTGGCTGGTTAAAGAATAGGCGGGTCTTGCCTTCTTCAAAATGGCCACTCTCGATATAGAACGTTGCGCCAAAGAACCCGGGATTGTCGCGATAGCAGTCACAAAACAGGTTGAGGCAGTTAAACAGGAATGCTATCCGGGCTTCGTCTGTATATACCTTTCGAAAGTAATCGAACTCCTGCGGTAAAGGTGCAATATTGTGCAGAGCGGCCTGGATATCGGTGATATAGCGGAAAAACCGCAGGAATGCATAATCTACCAGGCGTGCAATATCCGGATCAGTTCTGTCTTTATAGAGGTTCCAGAACAGATCAGACCATTTTTGGTCAATATAGGCATTGAAAATATCTGCTTTGCTGGGCGGTAGTATTCCTGCAAAGCGCGACTTGAAATATTCAAATTCCGTGAGCTCCTTTCCTCTGGAGTTCATTTTAATATAGAGGTCGTCCGGCAGGCCAAGTTTTTCCATGGGCAGCAAGTGAAAGACAATACGCGGTTCCGGGCCGGTCAGCCGCGGCCATATGTTATTCATCCCCTGAAACTGTTGCTGAATAGCTTGCAGCATGGTGAGCATTGCTGTTATGGTAGGATCATTGTCCCAGGTGGTAAAGAACCATGGCTGGTTCCTGATAGTATCCCTCACCGGTTGCCGCGGATCCTCCGGCACGAAATTCACCAGTTGCTCGCAGAACAAACGGGAGGTATGTCGTGTTTCGTAGGTAAAATTAGCCAGAAGCGGCCCGGCTTCTTCCATGCGTTGCTCTTTTACAGCTATATACCAGTGTAGCAAGAATAGTGTGGTAAGGCGCTGCTGTCCGTCCAGCGGTATAAAATGGTTGTGGGCGCCGGTCTGGTCTTTAGTGTATCCATATATAAAGTCTAGCTCCAGGGGCGTGGCTGGATCGTTTGTTATGGTGCATGCGGTATGGAGCGCATTGAGGAACTGCTCCCTGATCAATGGTGCCTTACCGGTGGTTCTGCCCTGTGCATAATCCCGCTGCAGGCTGGGGACTACTATTTTATATTCTCCCAGCAGTTGCCATAAACTCGTTGTCATATTAATTGGAGGTTTGAGAAGGTAGATAATGTTTGAGTACTGTATTGATCTCTTCCAGGTAGCTCTTGCGGTCATTCTTTCCCCAGAAGTAGTAATGCTGAGCACTGGGCTGGTTGTCGTAGTATTTCAGAAATACCCGGCGCGTACAGAGGGGGATATAATGTCCTTCTCGGTCCATGTTGATAATGGCTCTACGCTTTACCTCGAATACGGAGTTGTTAAGCGCTGCATTGTCCGGCTGACTAAGCAGCGCCAGGTTGGATACAGCATGCAGCTCGTCTGCGTAGGTGTCTGGGTCTTCTGAGAACACTTTATTGATGGCCGTAGAGAGGGATTCAAATTTATCCCAGCTAAGATGGTCGGTGTTGAGCTGTTTTAATTCCTCCAGCAGGGCATTTAAAGTGTCCTGTCTATCGGTATTCCCCTTGGCAGCGACCAATTCTTCCAGCACCGTCTGGTGATATTCCAACCATTGCAGCCATCCCTCTTTTTTGGTCCTATCCATGGATTCCGATGCCCGGGCATGGATATGTTCAAGGCTCCAGTGGGTTTGTTTGTGAAAACTGAAGGGATAGAACTCATATACATTGCTGTTGGCCCGGATGGACTCTACATTAAACAGCAACAGTAGCTGGGAGATCTTTTTATAGTCTCCGTCATTATCATAACCCAGTGTCGTGATGTCAAAGTTCACTTTCGCCCGTATGCGGTTATTCAGCTCGTCTTCAAAGCGGTTTTTCCTTTCCTGCAGAGAAAATTCGATCAGCGTTGACAGCGGTTCGCCGACGGCCACCAGATAACCTACTTTATGATACAGGTTTCTGTCTTTAAACCATTCGCAAAGGGTAAGGTAGTAACGTTCAATTTTAAGCCATAGCTCCTGCAACGATTGGATTTGTGCGTTCTCCCAGAAGAAGAGAAAGATCGACAGCGGGTCTGCTTTGTTATTCCGCTTGTGGGAGACCATGTCAAACAACAATTCTATGCGGGTGGCATAATCCTCCTGCGGTGCATTAGTAATAAATGCCCAGAAAAAGGGATCGGCCAGGCGTTGCTCTATCTCATCCCAAAGGTGGGGAATCTCCCGTTTTAATTGTGCTGCGCTGTCACCGGCTGTATTTTCGAAGGCCGTTTCTGACAGGAGCAGCGCCTTTATTAACTCTGCATTAGTTAGCGGTATCTTTCCCAGATTCAGGCGGATGAACAGCTCCACACTGTTAACTTGTGGTTCTGCCATATACCAGATCACCTGTACGGAACGCCGGTCAGTATCACGGCCCATGAGGGCATTCAGGAATTCATTTTTATCTGTACGGTTTTTGTTTGCGAACCAGTTCTTTACTGTGGAATAAGCTTCGCTGATATGGTAGAAGTCAATATTCGTACGGTCTTCCTGGATGTTCTGCAGAAATGCTTCGCTACCCGGGCGTGTTTCGTATTGCAGGGTATAGAGAGGATTTCCATAGTCTGCTACCAGGCTGTCTGTATTGAGGAATTCCCGCTGCAGGTAGGTCATGATGATGAAGATGGTGGTAAGCCTTTGCTGGCCGTCCACAACTTCCCAACCACTTAACTTTTTCCCTGATACTTCCCAGTTATGGGCTTTTACAACTATTGGCTGCAGACAATAAAATTCATGGTCCCGCTTCCAGTCTTTAGTCATGGCAAATGTAAAGATGTCATTCAGTAGGGCCTCTACCTGGTACTTTGTCCAGCGATAACCACGTTGGTAATGGGGAATGTAGAAATGTTCGCCTAAAAGGTTGTTAACAGATCTGAGGTTAAGTCTATTCATAAGTGGATGCTTACGTGTTTAACTGGTTATTTGATGTTTTTGAGTATAAGGAATACAAAGCCCTTGCCTGGTATAGGCCGGCTGAGGTTTAGCAATTTTGATACGGGTAAAATGGGGCGCAATAAATCCAAAAGGATTGAATCAGGGACCGAAAATACGATTTTGGAATAAAATCACCTAAAGGAGCTGGGTTTTTTTTAGCTAAGTACTCATACCTTTTGTTTTTCTGGCGCAGGCCCGCAATAAAATGCCGTTTTTATTACGTTTACAGCATAAAATATAGAGTTCACTAAGCAGTTGCAGTCCGGATTTTGAGTTTTATTTAATATTGCGCGAGTCAGAAAGACTTCTGTAGAAAAAAAATTATTAAAGACAATACCTATTCTATGACCAAAAGTTTTATTACGCTTACTGTATTACTGATATCCACATTATTCTTGTCTTGCACATCACCAACTAATACGAATACCGCCGGCAACCAGGTTCTATCAGGCAAGACAACAGAAGAGACTTCCAGCCAGATATTTGGAATAAACGGAGAAGGAGTTCCAATCAGAGAAGCACCGGGAGAAAATTCGAAGAAAGTGATTAACGAAAAAGCAACCCAGGCACTTGGAAAAACTGAGTACTGCGAAGTTGATTATTCAGTAAAAGTTGAAGTGCTGGAAACCAGTGGCAATTGGACAAAAATAAAGGTTGTTGAGCCTGAGTGGCTATCAGCGTCCCATGTCGGCTGGATACTATCGAGGTACCTGGTTAGCAAAGAAAAAGAAGAGCAACAATCACTGAAAAAGCTTGATACAAAGGAGTATGAAATAATGAAGACCCGCCATAAGCAGACAGTTGAGAATTTTTATGTTCTGTTAAAACATCCCAATTTTGACAAGCACTATGTCCATTATTTTGTAAAGGAGTTCCGCAAGGAGCATTGTACAATGAATTGTAATGTATTCGTTTATGATTCCAGATTAGTTTTGCCCTTGGTTGACATTTATCCTCTTGGAAACAAAGATTACATTAAGCTTGCTGATCATTTCATTTCTATGTCAACTTTTGATGCTACGGAAGTACGGGATTGGTACCCGTATCAAGATTTCAAGTACAAAGAGTATGGCGGTAAAAATTGGAAAAAGGATCCCATTAACTAAATCCCTTAATCTCCCATTCTCAAATCATAAACATGAAGCAGCTAATTTTTTACTTTCTTTATCACTTTTCTTACTTTACATACAACAGGACAAACACTCAAAGCAGTTCTTCTTAATCCGAATGTTTACAGGACAAGAGTCGACATCACCGCAGAACGGTTGATAAACAAGTACCTTGATACGATTTATAATGACTCAGTTGTTATAAAGGTGTCAGATCTCAACCACCTGGACTATAAAATAATAAGCGAAGATGAAAACGGCTATGTGATCATACGGGTATTGCCGAAAGCAAAATTGCTAACTGAGCCTTCCCCAGAAGACCCTTCAAAGATGTTGCGTGTTGTAAGGCACACAAACAACGTCCAGTTGAAGAAGGAGACTAACAATGCATACAACTATTACTTTTCTGTAAAAAAAGACGGTTTTAAACCGCTCAGTAAGACCTTGTTGTCATTTAAAATTGTTGGGGTTCCGCTTGTTCAGCCAATTAAACTAAGGCCAGGTAAAGGATCGGAGGGATGGAACCTGGGAGGAGAGTTTACGGTAAGCTACAATTTTGGGATCCGGCTTAAGCTGGGGGATAATCCTTTTAAGCAAAATTTTATCTCTTTGGTCCCGTTTGGATTTGGGGTGGGAGCTGCCAAGTATTTTATAGGGAATGTGGATGGTACAATAACTGAGAAATCTGATTCATATGCAGTTACCTATTATCAGGGGGGCATCCTTTTTACCATACAGAAAGTCAATTTTGGTGTTTTTACCGGCTTTGATGCGATGCTGGATAAACAGAATGATTGGTTTTACCAAGGACGTCAGTGGTTTTCATTTGGGTTGGGATATAAGTTTAAGAACGACTAGGAACAGTTATCGAAGGATTTGCTTATAATATTATGATCAAAAAAGAGATGGTGCCCGAGCAATATGATAACCCTTCAGAAAATGGATATCTTACATTTAACGAAACAATTCAACAAAAGCTGTATCCCGATAATTTATATAATGGGGAAACCCTCAATATGGAGATTGCAGCTCATGTCATCCGAAAAATACTCGGATCAACGATAACTATAACGGTTTCTACGGATGTAGGATCTCACTCACGTTCTTACCACGTGGAAGAATTATTTAAAATCAAGCCGTCTGGAAGCCTTAATGGTGACGCCCAGCCGCTCAATAGAGATCTTTTTATCTCTCCTTGAGGCCCGGTATTCACTTGTGCTCCTGGCTCAAACGCCTTAATTCGTTCACACTTATCCTAAGATAAGATGCGATCAATTCTTCTTTTGCCCGTTGAAAGACCCAGGGTTTTTGCTCTAGTAACTTGATATAATTTTCCAGGGGCGTTAATTTTCTCAGATCATTGATTCTTTCGGCTACAGCCTGATAGTGACGATCCCTGATCCCCCGGTACATACTGCGGAACTCTTCAAATCCCCGCAGCGTCCTGAACAGATCACCGTAGGTCATCGTAGTGGTTTTGGTATTTTCCCCTGCTATTAAATTGCCGTAGGGAGATGTAGGGATGACAACATCGCCATCGCCCCAGAACCAGGAAACAACCGTGTCGCTCTCAATGTAATACACTTCATATATAAAGCCTTGTTCCAGGACATAGCAGGTGCCAGCGTCTGGTCTTCGTATAAGATGCGGCGTAGGAACGTCGAATTTAGCATCACGGGACAGGCCGGTAAGTTCGTAAAAAAGTTCTTTGTTGATCATTTTGTGGTTATTTGAGATTTGAGTTAATAATTGATCTGCTTAGTAGTGAATAGGATTATAACCCTTTTTCTTTTTCTTTGCCCGGTACTTGCCATTCCTTATTTTGTAAAGAGTATCTTTAGACATTCCCAGATAAGAAGCGATATATACAGCAGGTACTCTTTTTTCCAGTTGGGGATAGAATTCAAGAAAGAGCTGGTACCTTTCCATCGCATCATGTTTTCTCAGGATATTTGCCCGGTCTTCAGCAAGGACGTTATAACGTTCGTTTAAGATGCGACCTACCACATTAAATTCCAGTGATTCCTTATATAATTTTTGCAGTTCATCATAACTGATGGAGCCGATTATTGTAGGTTCCAATGTTTCAATATATTGTTTTGAGGGTTCACGATGATAGAAGCTGCGGACAGCAAAGACTACATCGCCTTCAATCATCACCCAGTTCGTGCTTTCACCGGAATCATCATCAGTGTAGGCTCTTACCATCCCCTCCAAGATGAAATTGACGCGTGAAGAAATCTGTCCGGGCAACAGGAGATTTTGTTTGGCGGGAAACTCGTCGATGTGAAGCTGTCCGTGTAAAGTTTGCACCACGGAGTCGGGGAACCAGCTGATATCCAGCAGAAAATCTGTTATTTTTTCTACCATTTTTAATCGTGTTTCGGTTAAAGAATTGAGTTCATTTACCTATCAGTTCCAGGGCAGCCTATTGATCATATTTTATAGCGCAGTCCTGCAGCCGGGGTGCCTGATAAGTTTTAATGTGATAGGGGTTGTTTGGTTTAAATAATGAAATCAGTTCGTTTTAATTAAAATGATATTGAGGGTAACATGTTACGTTCTCTATTATGTTTTTTTGAAAGCTGCTTTCAGTATGGTTTAGCAAATTTAAGGAGGTGTTTTGAGAAAGGACTTGATTTAAATCAATTAATTCAGTTTTTTGAAATTTTTTTTTGGGGCTGAGCTGGTATGTTCTTTGTCGCAAGAGCAACTATCATGCATCCTACCTGCGGTAAAACTGGGAGATGTCCCCTATATGTTCGGTATTTGTTCCGTAGTTGACCCGTAGATGTTCCGTCCCTTTTAAGATACGGAACATCTACCTGATATATCCCCGAATCATACAGAAAAAATACCCTTCAACTGAATCAATTACCAACTTCGCTTGTTTAACCCACTAAAAATTATTTTATGGCAATTCTTAAAGAAGGTATTGAAATCACCGGCGGAATCGGACAGCTATCCGCCTACAGAATGAGAGGTTCCGACAAGATCATCGTCCGAAAAAAGGCCGGTCCTACAAAGAAGCAAATGTTGCATTCCAGAAAATTTGAACGCACCCGGGAAAACATGGCGGAATTTATAGGGGTAGGAATGGCAGTTCGCGCTATCAGGTCGCCGCTGATACATGTGAAACGGCTTGCAGGGTATAATTTTACCTCTACGCTGACCACCATTTGTAAAAAGATCCAGCTGCGGGACACTGTAGGGGAGAAAGGCCAGCGCGGTATTTTTCTTTCACAGCACCGTTATATGCTTGCTGGCTTCAGGCTTCATAGAGAGCATCCTTTTCTGAGTATTGTAACAGGCCCTGTAAACTGTTTCCTTGACCGGAAAACCAAAAGCGCGCTTATACAGCTGCCGCAACTTGTACCGGGCGTCAATCTTAACCTGCCCTGGAAGCAACCCCTGTTCCGTTTTTGTATGTCATTGGGAGTAGTGCCGGACGTGGTGTATGATAGTGAGGGTTATAATAACTATTCCGCTGAATGGGTCAGTACCAAACTGGATACCCCTTGGGAGCTTGTAACAGATCCTTTACCCGCGCAAACTCTGGAGCTTAAACTAGATATACCAGGCGCCATCAGGGACTCCCAAACCCTTGTATTTGCCATTGGTGTAGAAATGGGCGTGCCAGGGCTCTCCGGAGAGATAGAAGAAGTGAAATACGCAGGATCCGCCTGTATCTTGGCGGTAGGGTAAGTAGCTGATCAGAAAAAGAAAGGCCGCACCAGTGCCGGTACGACCTTTCGACATAAACGCCCTACCAGGGTGTCTATTTTTTCATTGTTAAGATAGTTCTTTTGGGTGCGGCCATGCTGCATTGTTGCCCTTTACCCGCCAGCTTGCGGAAGCGGACGTTTAAGCATGAATCTCCTCAATTCCATGACGTCTATATTGAGAAAAGAGGCGATCTGCTCCTTACGTACATAGTCAAAAACCTCAGGTGTTTGTTGTTGCAGTTTTAGGTATTGTTGGAAAGGCCCCAAATACTTAATGTCATTGATTCTTTCTGCTATGAACAGGTTATGGCAGCCCCTGGTGAAGGCGTATTCCTCACGGTATTCGACCGATCTCCTCAGGTCCTTGAACATGACGCTGTAATCTAGGTCCAGAAATTCAGCATCCGCCGAAAGCACTATGGTACTATATGGAGAAGTGGGGATCACATATTCTGCTTTCGTCCAGAACCAGGATACGAGCTGTTTATTTTTATTGGTTCGATAAAATTCATATGCAAAGCCCTCAGTCAGAAAGCCGTAGAAGGGAGCTGTTGCTGGTAATATTTGCTGTATTTGTCCCGCTCTGTGCCGAAGCTTCATGAGGGTATGAAACAGTTGAAGATTAATCATTTTTTTCTTTTTAGGTTGATAGAAAATGTAGTTTTCTCAGGGATTGTTGTATGCAGCCTTAGTCGCTCATAAAAGGCCTGACCTGTTCTTCCGTTAATCCCGTATGATTACAAAAATCTGTAATGGTCAGAATATCATCTCTCTCTTTACCCGCATAATCCCTGATCTTCCGTAAGAAACGCCTGACGGAGCGCGGGCTCCAACCTGTAAGACGCTCAATGTCCTCCGGGTAAATAGCGATCCTCTTAGGAACCTGGTTTTTCATTTTCTTTTCGTGTTTTTATCGATGAAACAATAAAGTACTATATCATCCATTTACTATCATTTTGGTCAATGATGCCAAAAGCGGCCATCTGTTTTTTTTCGTTTGCCCGTCTGTTTTACTATTGCACTATCAATTAAAAATTAAAAAAATGCTACCATATAATAGCACCGGAATAATGTCCGGTAAAGGATTTCATCTGGATGAGGGCTTAAACGGCATGTGCCTTATAACATGCTGCAATTTTTCTAATTATTTAAACCATTTTATTATGGCTAGTAAAAATTACAGAAAGCGGGTCGCCACCGAAGATCGCTTTGAACGTACCCGCGAAAACATGGCAGAATTTGAAAGAGCCGGTAGATCCGGGAAACTGCTTACCGATGCATTCCGGGCAATTGCCGACGCCGCCAGCGATTCGCGTCAGACGGCGCGACTGTCACGGGCCATGTCGAAAGTGATCAAGTCCGACAAGCTGAACGAACGCGGGCAGCGGAAAGTCAGTGATGGTAACCTGCAGCTGCTGAGCGGCTTTGAATTTAACGTGGCTGCGAAGCTGGGCACGGTTTTCTTTGCCCCTTATACGGCAACAATTGACCGCGCTACCGGTACGCTTAAGGTGGACATCCCGGCATTTATTTCCAGGAAGATGCTGAAAGCACCGCCTAACACTACTCACTTTTCGGTCGTCTGCGGCGGCGCGGAGCTGAACTTTGATACAGCCACGCAGAAAGGCGCCATCAGTGCCACCGCGGAACTGGCATATGGGAAGGCGTTGACGGAAAGCATCAGTTTGAGTAATGCGCTTACTCCTAACAGTACGGAGCCACTGTTCCTGGTACTGGGTGTAGTGTTCTACCAGTTTGTAAACGGTGCGTACTATACAATGAATAACGGTGCGTACAACGCAGTGGCCGTTATTCAGGTGGATGCGCCGAATCCGTAAATGTGCAGTTTGTTTCATTGTGTTACGATTTAGTATTGTTTCCAGCCCCTCTATTCCTGGAGGGGCTGTTATAACTTTCTTTCGGGGCCAGGTAGAGGCTGATGTGACTGGGCGTGAGGCGCCTTTCCTTTTGGAGCTGCCAAAGGGAAGCGTATAAGTGATGTATATAGTTCATGGTAGTTTAGTAGTCGCCATTGTTTGAAGTGAAGAGATCGGGAACGTCTACGGGACTGTAATAGAAGACACGTCTTCCCCAGCATATAGGAATAATTCCATGTTCCTGGAGGGCGCATCGGTCGCGCCAGGAGACATGGAGAATTTTATCGATCTGCCGGTTGGAAAGCGTGAGGGTTATTAACGAGCTCTGTTGCAGCTGGAGTATATGGTCATCGTGTTCAATAGCCCTTTTTATGGCTGCCTGATAAGTAGTAAGAAGTTTCATAGTAATGATATGATTTAATTAATTTGAATAATAGCGTCAGTTTTTTCAATTAAAGAATGCTTCCCGGGAGGGGTAAATTTTTGATGGAATATTTTTTTGTTTAACAATGGTTTTATCGAAATAAGTTTTTCAATGTCTGAGGTGAGCAATTTACAAAGGGAAATAATATGCTCAGTACGACATATGCCGTATTGCTTTTAGGGTATGGGGCTGTGAGAGGGGAACGGGCAGCGGCGGTTGCAGACACATTTGGTCTGATTTTCTACGAAATTGACCTGATCGTCTACCAATTTGTATGTTTATTCCCTGCATCTTTACAGGGCTATGACCATTAAAATTTTTTCAAACCGGTATGGAGAATTCAATTTTACGGGGCAGGTCTTGCCGGACGTAGCCAGATTACTGCTACCCGGCGCGGAGTACCGCGTGGCCACTACTCCGGACCACTCGTTTTTCCTTTTCCAGGAGTTTGAGGAAAATGGTATAAAAGTTAGGTTTTCCCATTTTTCTTCCCGGCATAAGGATACGCTGCTATTGCTGGCGGAGCCAATGACGACACTACGAATAGCCCTTTCTCATTCACATCAGTTTTATCTTCCGCAATTAGGTCTGCTGCGTTTCGATGAGCGGAATTTTAACCTGCTGCATATCCCGCATCACTCTGCAGAGTATTTTGCAGACGACAGGGAATCTTACTCATTTGCTGATATTATCCTGCCGCAGGAATATTTACTGCCTTATAAAGATGAATTTTCTACAATTGCCGGTTTTCATAAGCTGGTGGCACGCTGCCTGCCTGCGAAATTGTCTCTGTATAACCAGGTTGCAGGTATAGAGATCCTGCGATGGATGGATGTGTTGTTGGAAGGCAGGAATATCAGCAGAGCGGTTGCTCAGCTGATCTATCCTGCGCTGCAGGCCATACAGCGCCGGCCTGCTGGCAGGAGATCCATCCGCCTGAAGCAAGAGGAGATTGAGAAGATCTACCAGGCAGCGGATCTGTTGAAAAACTGCACGGAGGCATTTTCCCTGCTAAGGATAGCGAAAGCGGTAGATATGAGCCCATATAGGCTGAATAGAGGCTTCCGGCAGATCTACGGGCATACGGTACTGGAGCACCGGAAAGAGGAGAAAATGCGGTTGGCAATAAGGCTGATTGAAGATAGACAGTATCCTATCAAGCAGGTAGCAGATATACTGGATTACTGGCCGCAGAATTTTATCCGGGCGTTTAAGGGGAGGTTTGGGTATACGCCGGGTAGGAACATAGAGCAGCCATAGCATGTAGAAAAAGCCAAATGACGTTTATAAGGATTTCTGTAGATAATCTTCGAAAATTTCAAGGATAAGGGGCATATTTTCCCGTCCAAAGCCGATCCGTGCATGAGATGCCCCGTAGTCAAACATTTCGGAAGGTAACAGCATAATGCCTGTATCAGTCACCAGTTTCTCGGCGAAGTCAAGAGCTGATCTTTTAATTTTTAGTTTAATGAAAGCTGTGGAACCTGCATCGGGAGCATGAAAGTCAAGTATATGTTGATTTCTTAAATGCAATTTTTTAAATAGCGTTATATTGTTCTTTATTTTCTGCAAGTTGGGCCCGACAAAGCTGCTTAGGTTATTTAGTGCTATCGCTGCCAGTACTTCACTAGGTGCATTATTACATATTGACAAATAGTCTTTAAAACTTTCTATTTTTTTCAGTAATTCTTTGTTTTTTGTTGTTAGCCAGCCTAGCCGCAAACCAGCTAAACCAAAGGTCTTAGCTGTCCCCCAGAGGCTTATCCCATTTTCATAAATATCGCTAAGCGAAGGAAGAAGACTAGTCTGTTCATGCTGAAGAAACCGATACATTTCATCCGAATAAATCATAACTCCATTGTGTCTTGCAATTTCAACAATAGCAGAGAATTCTTCAATAGTAGTGCAGAATCCAGTAGGATTATGCGGAAAGTTAATTATAATCAGTTTGGTATCGGTACGGACCAATCGTTTCAAGTCTTCTGGATTATAGTACCATTTCCCATTTGCCTCTGAAGGTAGCCAGAATGATACTGAACATCCCAGGTCATTGGCCACCTGATATAAAGACTGATATGTTGGTGCTATACAAACTACGTGATCACCAGCTTTCAACAACACATTCATGAGGATGAAGTTGGCTTCGCCTGGTGAGGATACCAATATCTCGTCTAATTGGATTGTATTGTAGTGCTGTTTTATAGACATACGTAAAAATTCACTTCCCATTGTTTCGGTATATCCGAGATGTAGGTCATGCCATCTGTTATGATCGTTATCATTTGCAAGCCCTAGAACATAATTTAGACTGTAGCCATCACAGTCCGAACTGGACAACATATATTTAGCAGTAAATTCGTATTTGGAGAAGTATCTCTCAACAGCAAAATTCTTGAGATGCATGGATAAATCTTTAACGCTTCAATCAGCAAATATATGTAAAGAGAATTGTCTGATAAAATTCAATATTAGGGCTCAGTAATACGAAAGCTAAGCTCAAATTAAGAAATGCACTAGGTGTTGTGGGAATCTGAATGCGCTGGGACAGTGACATCAAAAGCTTTCATATAAGCCGAATATATATCGGATCGCGCTCTTGAACTTCTGGAGAGCAATATAAGTTCTGTAACTGCCATCCAAATCGAAAGTATAAATGCTAAAATTGTCCAAAATATAATTATAAAAGATAAAGTATTAAGTATTAGTCCAATTATGAAAATGTTGGAATTTAATGGATAGAATTGATTGATTAGTTTAACTATGCCAGCCCTACTTTCGGCGAGCATTTTGGATTGGTTTTCCCAAATTGTTTCGAAAATAACATCTGAAAGTATGCAGGCTCCTCCCCATAGAAGTAGAATGTTAGAATTTACTTGTCTATATAATCCCACAGAAATTCCAGCAATAAGTATTAACCTTGATGTTAGATTGCATAATTTATTTAGATAAGAATCTAAATTGGAGTCCTGCATACTGAATCTGGATAATGTTCCTTGGCAAACTTCTAGAATATGGGATAATGATATCAGGAAAATAGATGCTATTCTGAAAATGAGGGTTTGATCAAAGAATAATAAAATAGCAGCTGTATATCGTGAGAGTGTCCAGATTGAAGTTATGTAGAGGGGATTAAATTTTATTTTATATAAATAGTATACTATAGGTGACGTTATTGCTAGTAATATATGATTAAATTTTCCATCGGTGTCTTTAATGCCTTTCGAAATAATCGCTATTAACTTAGCGGATAGGTAATCATAATCCTTTAATAGGTTTAAAGAAGTTGGTTTTTTTCTGTTAAATTGGATTCTGGATATTGGCGGCAATTTTGAAATTAGAAATATACCAGTCCATCGGCTTGAGAGGTCCAACCAACCGGATCGCTTTACAGAGCCATTTGAACTTAAGTATAAGATACTTTCATCATCTACAGCCAGTACTATAATCAACTCATTAGGAAAGGTAAGCATGCCTAAAGCATATTTTTCTATGGATTGAGTGGATTCCATGTTGATTTGAATAGGGTGATTTTCAATTCCCCAGTCTATAAAAGCTTTTGAAACACTTTTTATAGTAACAAAGTCTGCCTGAATTCGGATGGTGTAGGCAATTCTGGAAATTAGGTTCGAATTTTGTGTTCTCAATCCATTTAGTTCTAGATACGTATCAATAAATTTGGCAATGCTATCTTCTTCTATATTATTCGCACGTCTCCTATCGATAGCCTTTTTTGCTTTATACACAATTTCGTCGCGTGATTTTGCTTCCATACAAATCGATGTTTATCAGAAGTTTTGTGCTACGTCATTTCCGGGGATATTGAAAAATCCGTTACGTAAAATGAGTAGTTCAGGATGATATATTGATACGACACAAGATTTACGTCTTTATCAAGTAACATTTCTATACATCAAAATACTAATCTGTGAAGTCGTTTGCTTGTTACTCCTTCCGTACTAAAGCTTCTGCCGTGAAGCCATTTTCTATCGTTTATCAAATACCCCTGCCCTCTGCCAAATTTTATTTTGAATACATACTTATTAATCTTTTCTTTCATTTCCTCATACCACCAGTTCTCCTTTCCGTGAAGTAATGATATGAGCTCCATATATTTATCTTCATTGTAAAGAACCCTTTCATGGAAAACGGACTTTATATATTCATACTTGTCATCTGGGAAGTTTTTGATTTCTTTAATCACTTTATTGAGTAAAACATCTACGGGGAGAAGTAAGGGGCAGCCATTATCACCAACCAATATTTCGTCAAAAATATTCCATAAATAGGTTGGTATGTATAAGTCGGAATGAACAGGGAACTCATTGCTACCTTTTACTTCACCAATAGGGATGTATAAGGATGCCATTCCGTCTGAACGCCTAGTTGAAAGGGATGCTCTCAAACATGAAAAAAAGAAGCGAAAGGTGTCGCTGCTGAAGCCGTCGCAAATTAAATTGTCAAAGAAATGTACTTCTTCCTTTATTTTTATTTTTGTTAGGTATGTACTAAATTCAGAGATTTTTTTTGAAAATACACCATTGATGCGCTGTAGATCGACATTGTAAGACTCAGCCTTAGCCATTCCGAAAAAGGGTAATATCTCTGGTTGTCCATATTTCTGGAATTCCTTTTCAATTTGGTCTTGAAAGGACAACAGATCGTCTGACCAGGTAAACCACTTGGCTTTACATTTATGTGTTATGTCTTCTAACGAAGTAGGAGCATGTATTTCTTTAAGGAGTTTCATAAGGAATTATTTAGTATGAGCATAGGAAATCTAGTTTATATTAGATATGTCAAGTGCAACCGCGCTCGGGTACCTACATTAGGACATATGGCTAGAATATGCTAATTGAAGTTTTCTTTTCCATAAAGATGATAAGAATAAAGGGTTCTTTTGGTAGACTATCAGGTCAATTTTTGTGGAAAAAAAGGCCAAATGTGCTGACGGCAATAGAGAACCTGGGTTGAAACAACAAGAAATAATGTATTAGCTTGAATATAATATGGGGCCAGGAGTGGCCCCACCAATACGTGTCAAGTTAATCTAAACCATTTTCGTTAATGTATAGGATTCCATAGGACAGCTTGCAGGCTATTTAAAGTGCAACACACCTGCGTTGTCGAAATAGTAATCAATTTTCATAATCTTCTTCAGCTTATCGAGAAAAACCGTAATTGGTTTGTTACGGTTGATCACGCCAGTGAAACGTTCGCCCCGCATATCACGATCATCTATGGCAACGTCTACTCCATACCAGCGGGGCAGTACAGCTACAATATCCTGGAGGGTAGCTTCCGTGAAATAATATTTTCCCTGCTGCCAGGCCAGTACTTCATCTGGATCGAATTTATGGGTGCTGATGCCCTGTCCGGCAGTATATACAGCTTCTGTACCCGGCTTTATGGAAATATTCTTACCGTCAGATTTAAAGCGGATGGCGCCGTCTACCAAGGATACCCTCATTACTGAGCTATCATACGTGTTAATGTTAAATGAGGTGCCCAGCACCTGGATGGAGGCATTGATTCCTTCCCGGTTTAAATGAACAATGAAAGGCTTTTGGTCGTTCTTTGCCACTTTCATGTACGCTTCTCCGTTGATGGTTATTTCCCTCGAATCGCCGGTGAAGGTGAAGGGAAATTGAAGCCGGGTGGCAGAGTTGAGCCATATTTCCGTACCATCTGACAGTACTACGTGGTAGTCCATCCCGGTGGGAACGATCAAGCTGTTCAGGCTGCTGCTGGTTGGTATAGTATTACTGGCGGTAGAGTATGTTAAGGTCTTATTGGTGTTATTGAGTTTTGCATCGTCTAACTGGATATTATTACCGGAGCTGGGCAGGGTGATGGTCGTGCCGTTGGCCAGCTGTAGGGCGATGGCTTTTTCTGTTCTGATGATCTCTGGTTCGGTATTCCAGGCCTTATAGTAGTGGATCCCTGCCGCTATTCCGGCTACCAGTGCCGCCACGGCCAGACTCTTTTTCCAAATATTTTTAAAGACGGTACTTTTAGGCGGGCGCGATGCCAGCTCGCCGGCGTCAGCCCAATTCCAGTTTTCATAGCGGATAAAATGGTTATTGAGGTCTTCAGGGGAAAAGATACTTTCCACCTGGCGGTATTGTTCCCGCACGGCTTGATCTGCAGACATTAACTCCTCGAGGTACAGGGTTTCTTCGGGGCTGGCTTCGCCGGCCAGCTTCCTGGTGATCAACGCATGTATATGTTCTTCGCTCGGCTGCATAGTTCTTATAAAACGCATATAATTGTCTAATGGACTACCCGTATTAAATATTTTTTAATTTCTCCCGTAAGATCTTAATGGCCCTCACCAGCTGATTTTTTACGGTGTTGGGGCTGATACCCATTTCGGAAGCTACTTCTGCACGTGATTTATTCTGCAAATAAGTCAAGGTGAACACTTTGGCAGATTGTGCGGGAACGTTCTGGATGGCAGCTTCCAGAGCATTACTGAGCTGCTGACGGCGTTCATCTGTTTCCATCCGGTTCTCCGGAGTGTAATGTTCTGCCATGCCTACTACCAGGTCATTATTCCTTCTTTTAGCTACCTGGCGGCGCCGGATACTGTCAAGGCAGCGGTTACGGATGCATTGGTGAAGGTAGGCCTCGATGTTGTAGGGCGCCTGAATCTTCAGAAACAGCTTTTTCTGCCAGAAATCTGAGAAGAAATCCTGGATCAGATCAAATGCATCGGCTTCATCTTTGAGTATAGATACGGCTGCCACCGCAAGCCATTTACGGTGTTTGTTGTACAGGTATGCGAATGCTTCGGAGTCCCCTGCTTTTAATTGATCCAATAGGTAGATATCCTGTTCGTTAGGCATCTGTTATGGTAATTGAACACGTGGAAGTCTTTCTTTCTACTTTGGGATTAGAATAGGTATATGGGGAGATAGGGGATGTGTCGGGCTCGATGATATAGGGGCGCCGGCGGCATGTATTGCGGCCATTGTGTGGCTTATCCTATAACCAGGAACAGCGAACACTCACAGACAGGCATAGTAACAGTGAGTTGGTGAATTTTGGTGTATGAAGCCCGTTGAGAGATTTTGTTGACAATCTTGTTATCTCGTGAATTCCTATTGGTTGTTGCTAAAGCGGAATGAAAGACTTCATAGATTTTAAATTACAAGTTAGCGCACAAAATACACACAGAAAGTTAACGGTGAGTTAATCGTTTTGTGAACGATTTGTTAAGCCTGTTTGTAATATGAGCGGCATCAGTAATGTATATGATAGAACGTTTGAAATTTGAAATTGTTTATTCAGAAAAATGGTTGAGATGATATTAAATAAAGATGGAAATAACTGAGAGTTAGTGCAATCAGGAGTGACTTGTAAAAAATGGTTGCAATTTTTCTTCACAGGGATAGTACGGTAGATTTTGGGCTGCGTTTTACATTTAGTAGTCCATGTGAATGTTTTCTCCGTCCCTGTACTAAGTATTTGTATACCAAAGGGAAGCTTATGTAAAATTAAAAACCAACCACTCCTAAACTAACTACTTATGCGACCATTGCTACTATTGAAGGGCCGACGATTCTGCAGGGCCCTGCTGACAGCTTTTATTATTTTTTTCTCTTGCTATATAAGTAATGCACAGGCGTCGGGCAGGGGCGGGGAATCAACGGTAACTTTCAAGGGAAAGGACGTGCCGCTGAATGATTTGTTTAAGGCGATAAAAAAACAGACAGGCTATACCGTTATGTATAGTTTGTCGGTGACACAGTTGGATGGGAAGGAGAAAGTGACGGTTAATTTTAATAAGGCTGGAATTGTGGAAGTGATGGCGTATGTGCTTAAGGGTAGGGATTTGGTTTGGACGATAGTGGATGAAAGTATATTGATATATAAAGAGGATGGGGTAAAAAAAAATATAGGTCCACCGGTCGGGGTACGAGAAAAGAGTGATACGGTGATAAATACGGTTTTGCCAATGGTGATGGGGAAGGTAACTGATGCGGAGGATAAGCCGATTCCGGGAGCGACAGTGATGGTGAAGGGGACGAGAGATGGAGCGGTAACGGACAACGAGGGCGTATTTTCACTGGCAAATGTTAATGTGAACGCACAGCTGGTAATTACTTCTTTAGGGTTTAAGCCCAGAGAACTTGTGGTGAAAGGAAAAACAATACAGGTAAAGATGAATGTGGCGGTAAGTGATTTAGATGAGACCCTAATAATAGGATATGGGACTACCACCAAAAGGCTTGCCACTGGAAACATCGCGACGGTGACAGCGAAAGAAATTGAAAAGCAACCCGTGACTAATCCTTTACAGGCTTTACAGGGGCGAGTAGCTGGTATGGTAGTAACTCAGACAAGCGGATATGCTAGTGCACCTTTTACTGTTGAGATCCGAGGGAGAAATACAATTGGTAATGTGCCATCGGATCCACTGTATATAATCGATGGGGTACCATTGACGGTACTCGAAGTGGCCAATGGGTCTTCAAGCTATACGGGTGGTTCAAGTGGATTTGTTCAGAATCCGTATATGAGCGGGCCAGCTGGGGGGCAAAGCCCTTTTTTTAGTATCAATCCAGCCGATATCGAGAGTATCACAGTTCTAAAGGATGCTGATGCAACTGCCATATATGGTTCCCGTGGTGCCAATGGGGTTATTTTAATAACTACAAAAGGAGGCAGAAATGGAAAGTCCGTTCTGGACATGAAGTTATATCAAGGGGTAAGCGCTGTAACAAGACACTACAATCTATTAAATACTCAACAATATTTGCAAATGCGAAAAGAAGCATTTGCAAATGATGATTATTCTCCGGGACCTGGGTATGCATATGATCTCCTTAACTGGGATACTACACGGTATACCGATTGGCAGAAATATGTTTGGGGGAATTTAGGGAAGACAACGGATGCACAATTGAGTCTTTCCGGTGGGAACAAGCTAACTAATTTTAGGATTGGAGCGGGATATAGGTATTTAACCGATATAACCACTGCTAAGGGAGCAAGTCAAAGAGGAAGTCTTCAGTTTAAAATTGCATATAAAGGCTTTGATCAAAAGCTTGATCTTTCGTTTTCAAATGATTATTCCGTTGCTAAGACAAATATGGTTGATATATCTTCTATGGCATTGACCTCGCCCAATGGACCACCAGTGTTTGATATTGGGGGAAACCTTAATTTTATGGGATGGTATCCAGGAGAGGCTCCACTTTATGCTTTCAGTCAACTGAGGCAACCCTACGAGTCAACTACATATTTCTTAAATAGTCGGGTCGGTATTAACTATCAGATTGCTAAAGGGTTAGTTGTTTCAAGCAATTTTGGATATTCCAACGCTATTGTCAACCAAAAGAGCATTACACCAATAACATCGCAAAATCCCGCAAATAATCCTACTGGATCTTCACGATATGGGTACAACAGTACCGTCAATTGGATTGTTGAACCACAAATTAAGTATGATTCCTATATAAGTAAGGGCAGGCTAGAAGCACTAATTGGATTGAGTGCACAAAACGTCAAATTTGATGGTAATTATGTCACGGGCTATAATTATGTGAATGATAATTTGCTTGGGTCTATTTCTAGTGCGCCTTTCAAAGATGCGCGCGATACTTATGGCAGATACAAGTATGCCGCCATTTTTGGAAGAGTTAACTATAATTGGGAGAATAAGTATATTCTTAATGCATCAGCAAGGAGAGATGGTTCATCAAGGTTTGGTAGTGGGAGGCAATTTGGAAATTTTGGAGCAGTTGGTGTAGCGTGGATATTTTCCGAGGAGCATTTGATGAAGGATAATCTGTCTTTTTTGAGCCTTGGGAAAATCAGAGCGAGCTACGGGACAACGGGAAATGATCAAATTGGCGACTATGGGTATCTTACTCGCTGGGTGGCAACGTCAGTTCCTTATCAAGGAGTACAGTCTTATAGACCAACACAACACGCAAATCCTGGCTATCAATGGCAGTTGAACAGAAAATTGGAAATGGCTCTTGACTTGAATTTTTTGAATGATCGAATTAATTTTGAAATTGCATGGTATAAAAATCGATGTAATAATCAATTAATATTTTATCCTCTACCAATTATTACCGGATTCTATAGTGTAATAGCAAATTCTCCCGCTGATGTCCAAAATACAGGCACCGAATTTGTTCTAAATGCCAGGGTGATTGATAGAGAAAAATTGGATTGGAATATTTCATTCAATTTAGGTGTTAATCGTAACAAGCTAATAGCATTCCCCAATCTTGACCAGTCTCCTTATGCAAATCAAATATTTGTTGGACGGTCGCTTACTTTGAAACATATATTACATTATACGGGTGTCGACCCCAAAACTGGAGAATATACATATGAGGACAAAAATAAGGATGGGGTGATAACGACAAATCTGGGCCCCACTGGTGATTTGTACGATTTAGACTTCACGACAAAGTATGCTGGCGGATTCGGTAGTGACTTGAAATATAGAAATTGGCAATTAAATTTGTTCTTTTATTTTAAAAAGCGAATGGGGCTTAATGCATATGCTAATATACAACCTCCGGGAGGCATTTCTAATGCCCCGGAAGAGGTACTAAATCGATGGAAATATCCAGGGGATAAGGCAGATTTTGCCAGATTTACCACTAATCCTGTATTGTCTGATTTCTTTTTATCAAATTCAGACGCGGCCTATACCGACGCTTCTTTTATACGTTTATCCAATATTTCTCTTTCCTACACATTGCCTGAAAAGTGGACAAGGCACGCTAGAATGAATAGTTGTAGGGTATATTTTCAGGGTCAGAATATTTTTGTCATTTCAAACTACAAAGGGGTTGACCCTGAAACGCAGAATTTTGGTGGCATGCCACCAGAGAAAATTTTCACAGGTGGACTAGAAATTATTTTTTAACCCCTAATGTATTAATGAAATGAAAACGAAAATTTCAAAAATGAGACGATGGATCGTAACTGTATTGTTATATTTTTTCTTGTTTTATCATATCAGCTGTAGAAAATTAGTTGAGATTCCACCGCCAGTAAATAGTATAACTACATCGCAGGTTTTTTCAGACAGTAGTGATGTGGCTGCAGCAGTTTTGGGCATTTATAGTAATATAGAGTATCTAAATGGAGGAAGTTTTAGTTTTTGTAATGGTGCTCAAACTATTTTGTGTGGATTGTCATCAGATGAATTGGTTCCCTACAATGTTAGTGGCGACCAGTTTTATTTAAATGAGCTGTCTCCAATAAGCGGGATTGTTAGCAGTCACTTTTGGAATCCGGCCTATACACACATTTATCACATAAATGCTTGTATTGAGGGTCTTGAACGTGCCAACTCGGTTTCGAGCGCGATAAAAAATCATTATTTGGGTGAGGCTAAATTTCTTCGGGCGTTATTATATTTTTATATGATTAATCTATTTGGGGATGTTCCTTATATTACTTCAACCGATTGGGCAAAGACATCATTAAGCAGCAGGACCCCTAAATCCGAAGCGTATCAACAGATCATCTCAGATTTGAGAGACGCTCAGGAATTCTTGCCTTCCGATTATTCCTATTCAGGGGGGCAAAAAACTCGGGCAAATAGGTGGGCAGCAACGGCATTGTTGGCGAGAGTCTATTTGTACACAGAAGACTGGACAAATGCAGCTATGGAAGCAAATTCTATAATTGAGAATTCTGGATTGTTTACCTTAAGTGCAGATCTGGATAATGTGTTTACTTGCAACAGCGAGGAAGCTATTTTACAATGGCAGATGGATACAAATTATCCAACCTATTCGGCGACGGCAGAAGGTGCTGAAATTCTTCCGGCATTTGAGAATGTTCCGCCGCAATATTATATATCGGAACAGCTGCTAGCTTCGTTTGAGCCAAAAGATCGGAGAAGAACTTCGTGGCTTGATAGTATTAATGCAGGCGGAATAGCTTATTTCGCTCCATATAAGTATAAAATAGGTGTTAGAGAAGCTGTTCCGGGAGGCAGAGCTACAGAATATTGTACGGTTCTTAGACTCGCAGAGCAATATCTAATAAGAGCGGAAGCTAGAGCTAACGGTGCACCTGGCGGATTGTCAGCTGCAATACAGGACTTAAATTTTATTCGAAGTAGATCTATGCTGGCAGACTATTCCGGTCCTATTGATAAAATAGCCGTATTAAATAGTATCTATCATGAAAGGCAAATTGAATTATTTGTGGAATGGGGGCATCGTTGGCTTGATTTGAAGCGAATTGGGAAAGTAGACTCTGTAATGAATGTAGCTACCCCTAAGAAAATTGGTGGGCACAAATGGAACCGATATCAGCAATTATACCCCATTCCTCAAACAGAAAGAAATTTCAATCCAAATTTGACTCAAAATGCTGGATACTAAAGTAAACAATCAGAACTTTGATTGACAGTTTATGTCTTGTCATTCGAAGTCCTATATATGAATCCGAGGAAAAAAGACCGATATTTAAAGAAAACCAGTGTTCTAACTATGGTAAGGAGACTGGTGATGTTTCAAAAGTCTGTAGGGATATTGGCATGTCGTAGGAAACGTATCATAAGTGGAAAAAGAACTGTGAAGAAAAAGGCGAACTAGTGGTGATAAACAGTAGTCCCTGCCCTCATTCTCCCGAGCTTAGAGTGCTAGTTGAAATTGAGGAACGGACTTTATATCTAGGAAAGAACTATTACCTAAGAAAGCACGTACCTCCGGTGTTTAGAAAGGTATCACAATGTCACGGTGTTGTCTGCTGAAGTGTGACAGTTCCTGGGCGCCGAATCCAAATAGATGATAAACGCTTGTCATTTGCAGATAATAGTAGAAGAGAGATTAGGCGCTATCAGTATGCTGGTATAGATGATGCAACGATGGCAAGGGCGTTAAGGATTTATGCAAAGCATAATCAACAATGTTCAATAGAATTCGTCGATTATGTTCGAAATAAGTTTCCTTTCAAAAGCCACATAATCCAGACTGATATTAGCCACGAATTCAATGCCAATTTCATCGGCATATCGAAGATTTAGGTATCCGGTACTTTACATGAAAAAAAGACAAACCCTCATTTAAATGGCAAAGTCCAACGATTACATGTAGCTGACAAACAGTAGTTTTGTCAGCGTTTAGAAAATATCGATGATAGAGATATTCTAAAGAAGCGGTGGGAATGGGGCTGATTTATAACTGCCATAGCTCCTATGCTGCACTTAAAGGCAAGACGCCGTATGAAGTACTCCGGAAAAGCTACTTGCTAGGTAATCTCTGCTCTCTTCGCCATTGTTTGAGCCCTATGCCAAGATGGGGGGAGGGGACGGCGCAACAGCAACGCCTTCCCCAGTTTTTATAATCAAAAAGATGATTTGAATAAAAAACGGGCTAATTTTGATTCTCTGTCAACCATAGTGCTGATTCGCTCGATTAATCTTATATGGTGTTGAGATACACTTCGTGCATCGGATTTATGCAAGACAGATAATACTATGCACATAAATTGATCGAACAACTTGTCTCCGACTCGAGGTTCATTATTAGTTAATGAGCTAAGCGTATGCAGTTCGTTATCGGATCTTCGCAGTCTCGAAAAAAGAAAGTTTTGGTCGCAAATGTTTTTGCATTTCCTCCATTTTCCGTTTCAAATACTATGCAGTTTACCCCTCCGGTGCCGACAGTTTTAAAGACATTGCTGGCAATGAATTTACAAGTATGGTTTGTTCCACCAGTGGTGTAGTACAGATTGGCAATGTCAGTATCGAATTTGTGATTGGATTTGGCGGCAAGGAATGCTGCGATTGACAATACAAATGCACTTGCTCCGTAAATAATATTTCTCTTGTTCATAAAGTAATTTTTAAGCCTACTCTTTTGTAAGGTTTTCGGCATTCCCCTTTCCACTCGTTTTTCAAGTCCCGAATTATAGCGAGGACATCTCGTGTGCTGTGATAATCCATATGGCAGACTGAGTCTGTTGGAAATAAATATGTCGCTTTGACAGGTATAACTAATAGATAGCTTCTGTCTTGAGTAATTGTAGAGCTTAGCTTTATTGGATTAGTATGTGCGGCGCACTTTTTTTAGTTAAAGAACTATCACATTTTCAAAGAATCGGCGGCAGATGTCGCCGCCGACTCTTATCATTGCAATAATTAGTCAAGTAAGCGGATCTTATTAGTTATCTGGTTAGAGCAATTACCCGCACTCCGAGTAGTGAACACATTTGCGGTGCCTCCAGTGGCAGTTATGAAGGAGATGCCGGCGCCAACGGATCCAACTGTTTGGAAAACACTGCTAGCAATTAGAACACAGGTATGGCTTACGCCACCTGTTGTGTAATACAGATTGGTAATAGTAGTATTGAATTTACTATTAGCTTTAACAGCTAGAAATGCCGCAACTGCGAGTATAGCTGCACCTGTTCCATAGAGGATTTTTCTTTTGTTCATAGTAAATTATTGAAATTTTGATGCCTACTCTTTTTGAAGGTTTTCGGCAATTCCTTTCCCAGTTATTTTCGGTTCTGGGAACCCGATTGTGTCAACGATGATCAGGCCGTTGGTTGTTGTTGCAACAAAAGATTTCTGTTTGGCTGCTTTTTGAATGTTTATGGTAGTTGCAGTTGTTATGATTTTAGTCTCTTTAGCACATGCTGGTATGATATCATGATTGTGGAAGTAGATACAGTTTTATAGTAAGTAAAGTTTATTTACATTAACTTTTAATGCCCTTCCTAAACTTAATTGTATTATAGCGATTATTGCAAAATACGATACTCCGAGCTGTTAGGTGTTAGATATCGGATTAGAAAATGTATAATTCCACTATTCCCTGTCAAGAAGTCTGCTGTTGAGAATTTGAAATTATTTCCTACCCAGTACAAGTGGTCAGTATTATAATGACAAGTATGTATGAACAGTTTTGCGATCCAGGTTGCACGTTCTAGCCATTCCAAATTGTCAAAAATTCTGAAGCCTTCGAGATATATTTCTCCTAAACCAGCCAGGCCGGAGTCTTGTGAGAAGTTATCGCTAAGTAATTTACTCGGAAGATTATTGAATATTTTTTCTGCCATTGTTTTGTATTTCTCTTCTTCTAAAACTTCGTACGCTTTCATATACATTAGTAGTTGACCATGAATTTCTTCCAAGACTGTTGGGCGATTAATGCTGAGGCTTTGGTAACCTTCTTGATGGAATAGTTGCAATAGTTTATTCGTATATGTCTCAACGATATAGATGCCTTTAGATACCATTTTTTTGACATTTTCGTCGGCTGTGCTGGATAGGTATTTTAGTAAGAATATAATAATACCAATATTTGACTTTGAAGTGCCAATGTTGATACCTTGTTTTGCTTGGTTGCTCAGGGTGGTTATCCAACGTCCATCCTTCTTTTGTGTGCTTTGCAACGTATGAATATACCCGGCTAGTATTTTTTGAACGAAGTTATGTTCTAGGTATTCGCTACATTGCATCAATGCCACCCCCTGCCCAGCGAGACCGGCGGCTAAATCTAAGCTCACAGGAGGAAGTTCCAGACAACGCTGTATAAGATGTAGGTTTTGATCATCATTTGATATTATTGCAGATCGAATGCCAGCAGCCATAGTTAATGCCAATCCTGCCGCTCCTCCGTAAAGTCCCGGAGCTATATTTGGGAAGGTGGATAAGAATGAGTCCTCTATATATTTCCATCCTTTACTATAAGCTTTCATGCAAGGTTCGATGTTATATCCAAATCTTTTTGCCTTCGACAGGAGGTATAATACACCGAGTATGCCTACTCCAAGACCTGCTTTTAAAGTAAATCCAAATTGCTGTTTCTCACATCTATTACCTTTTGTTGAGATTGTTGAATACCATAAGTCATTTTCTATAATCGTTGGTGGCAGGACCAATCCTTTAATTGCACTTTCTATAAGCGCTTTTAAGTTATTTGAATCAATGGTGTCGTTTTCTATTTTCATATCGGATATTCTTAGTCTTTGCAATTCACCTTGATATTTTTCGATACTTTTTCTGATTGCATGTAGTGATGGTCTTTTAGTGGGATTTGGATTTAAGCAATGTGAAATTGTTTCTGCAAGATGACTGTGACCAAGTAAAAAGTTTAAATTAATAAACAACCGTTCAGCATTTTTTGTCTCGATTGTTAGTGGAGAGAGACCTGTTAGTAATACAATCATGGACGCCCCTAATCCATATATGTCTTCACTTATTGTCGGAACTTCCTGGCTCATTTGTTCTGGCGACATAAAACCTGCTGTACCGACTCCAAAAGGTGGTGATGGTTTATTATCATTTAAAGAATATGCAAGTTCATTGTCTATGATGTAGAGCTGTAGACTTCTTGTTACTAGAAAGTTGACTGGTGTAATGTCTCGATGTACATAGCCAAGGGTATGTAGTTTATCTAATATATTGGTAATCTGCAGAATGAAATCTATTACTCTACATTGCTTATTATACGATAATTGATTCCAAGGAACTGTCGATTTGTTGAGGCTGTAAATATAGTTTATTAGGGATTTTCCCTTGATGTATTCCGTCACAAGATAACGGTCGTTTTCTTCTGAAAATAAATCGAAGGCACGTGGTGTTGGTATGAATCCCTCTAAATGCTTATGTAGTTCATACTGCCATAGTAGCCGCTCAGGAATGTCCCGGCCAGCATCATCTGACCACATATCCTTTTTGCCTTCTTTGATGACACACCATTTGATGTTAAAAATGTTTTTAAGATATAGTGCTTTGAATACACTTCCTCTTGGGTCTGGTTTGAGCAAGGAAATTGGTTTGTATTTTCCAGGAAATGTTTTCTTAGTTGGCTTGGGCCATGGAGAGGATAATTCTTCAAATGGCCATAATTGTCCTTTTGCTAAAATAAATGGTATTCTATATTCGTCTGTTACCATTTGACCCTCTGGATTGTAAATACATCGTTCCGGATTTCCTGTCCTATTTGATATAACTATCGGGTTGAAGCTACCGTATCGTGTGTAAACATTTCCACCTAAATGAGCATCAGTTAATATAGCTGGTCCTCTGAAGCGTTGTGTCAGTTTTATAGAGAGTTTTGCTATACTGAGGGCTTTTTCAGGTGAAGACGGATATAGACTAATTACTTTTCCTATTAATTCTATGCCTAAATTTCCATTTAGAAGATTTTTTGCTGTCTCTTTGTCTTGTATAATTTTAAAAGGTATTTTCTCTGATATTAGGGTAGGTAAGATTGATTTTAATTGCTCAGTTATTTGGGATACGATGACAGATATATGTAGTATCCATCCCTGTGTCTGAGTTATTTCTCCCACTTGCAGGTGAACGTCAATTCGCTTATAAGTTAAACCTAGTTGATCCAGAATTTTTGAGTAGTCTTCATTGTTTAAAGGAAAAGCGGGTTCCTTTTTTGTTTCTAGTGTGTTTATGTTTGTTAGCTCTTTCTGCATATTTGTTCGGTTTATTTTATTAGGTATATTCAAAAGCGATATCTCAATTGTACCGTTTATTGTGCGAATGTAGAGCCTTAACTATGAAGCTTGCAGGAGTCTTTTCACGGTAGATTTTTTTGAGGTTTCTATTACTATCGTAGATTGCAAGGAAGGGAATGCCCCTGGGAGAATAGACCTTAAAAAATGAGTAGTCATAATCAGTACCAATAAATATATTTTTTACTGTATCTAGGCAGAAAGTTTGGCAAAAATTTCTACTTGCTTCAGCAGATTCGTTCGCGATCATATATATATCGGTATGCTCTAATTCATCTAAATGTTGGATAATATCTTCGGTTTCCTGCTGACAAATGTCGCAGTCAGGGCTAAAGTACATGAACAAAATTGGCTTTCCGGTAGGTATGTCGTCTGTATTGACACATTTGCTACTGTCAAGGGAGATTATTCTGAAGGATGGTAGGGTTGATATGTTCGTCAACAGATCTTTTCCAGGCTTAGGGTAGCAACCTATTAAGAGAGCAAATATTGTGTAAATAATGAAGTGTTTCATTGTCGGCCAATTTTTGTTTTTTGATCTAGATTGTCGATCAGAAGTAGTGAAAAGGTAAAGAGTATGATAATGGGGACTATCTGATAGCGAATCACGACAGGTGTTGCAAATACACTGAATCCAAAGTTTACTAGTAGATACGTGCTTACCAAAATTAAAGTCGATTTGAAATATAAGCTTAGTTTATTGAACTTTCCGGTTAATAAAAGCGATAAAATGCAGAATCCATAGAATATATTTAGAAGCATGAAAAGGATGGGATATGCATAGAATAATTTACCTTGAAACGTGACGGAGACCGCGTAGACATCGGGAGTTGTGTAGCCAAACCAATCTTGTACATGAGAGGGTACAGTATTAATAGTTAGGTTATAGGTTTCAAACTTTTCCAAGTGAGGTAGGAAGTAGTTTTTAGTATTTAGCCACAGGTAATATTTGGCAAAGGCGACCGGAAAGTGCCTGATCAAGTAGGAGCCGTATTGATTATATATAGGTGAGACTTTACCCCAGGCTTTAAATTGGCCCGGCGGGTCGTCGTAGGTATACCGGTATGCCATATAAGGCTTTAGAATAGCCCACGGGACTTTAATAAAATAAGTTCCTGGAAGTTGCTGTAGTTCTTCTTCTTTAGGCGGAGTGTTTTTAAAGAATTGCTTTGAGAACTTGTCCAATGCTCTGGTTTCGGGGGGTAGTTTATTAGTATCCACTATTATGTGGTTATACATGTACAAGGCGTTGTTGGCAATCTGCCAGCCCCCGAATACGGAAAATTCTGCGGTTCCGGTGACTTCCTTGGTCTTTTGTTTGGTATATAGAACGAAAGGGACTATCAGAATTACTCCCAATAATATGCCCGAAATCTTTATTATCGGCCTATGCCTAGATAATAACATCCCTGCTAGAACAAATAACGGGTAATAGATAGCAGTGTATCGGATTGTAAATGCCAAGCCAATGATGATGCCTTGTAAGGCCACCTGTTGAATGTTAGGGCGGTGGAGCATCCATAGGAATTGAACAATAAGTATGATTGTTAGTGTAGCAAACAGGGCATCACTCAGTACGCAGTTGCTCAGGTACAGAGTCATCGGGTTGAATAATAAGAAAATGAACAATATGAGCTTTGTACGGCCCGATGGCTGATATAGGTAGCTAATTGAAAAAAAGAAATACATCAAGCCCGCTTGTAGTAGAAAGTATTGAACGGCTATTAGAAAGGTATCGCGATTGCTGATAAGATGCACAAACCACAGAAACTTAGAGTAGCCAATTGGCCATAAATTGACATCCATATTATAGACATTCGTTGCTATATAGCTCCAGGAGTCTGAAATGAAGTCTGGGAAAGGATACAGCGATTTGAATATTATTAACTGAACTATAGTGCCCACTAAGGCTGCTATAAGTAGCACCTTGTTTCTCTTTTTCTTAAGAACAAATTGGCTAAATGATCCTACAGTCGAATTGTTACTGATATTGCCTGACTCTGTAGTTGTTAAATTAGCGTGTATATTCATAATAAGGTTAGGTTTTGAAGATAACTTGGAGCCTTATTTGTTTCTGTTCCACTTTTAAGTTATCAAAAGTGATAATTTACAGAACTATTTCACTATCTTCATTAAGCCCCTGTTGTCATTATAAAGTTGCACTAATTTATTTAACCCCTTGGTAGACTTTTAGGTCAATTCCAGGAGACTTTTAGGTCAATCTATTTAAGTCGCAATGCCTGCTGTTTTATAGCAGTCTTGGGATAGAACTTACATCATGTCCGCAGAAAATTTCTGTAAATGAAGTATATGTTACTTTTACTGTTGGTTATTGTCGCTGAATGTACTAAAGCCCAGCGTTGGAGCCCATCGGTGGGGAGTATCAAAGGGCGCTTAGGTATAGGAAGTGCTGGAGGACCTTTGGCAGACGCAACAGTAGTTTTATTTAGTTCCGACTCTTCTGTGGTAACAACCAGGTTTACAAATAAAGAAGGCCGTTTTGTATTTGATAGTTTACAAGAGAAGGCTTATAAAGTTTACATTACTCACATTGGTTACCGGTCTGTATGGCTGAAGTTGGAAATCACTGAGAAAGACACTTTGGTAGATCTCGGGGTGATAAATATGGAGGTAACTGGCATCACCCTTAAAGTAATTGAAGTAATAAGCGAAAAGCGCGCTTTGATAATTAAAAAAGACACCCTTGAGTTTGATGCGGGAGCGTTTTTTATAAGGGATGACGCCATAGTGGAGGACCTTTTAAAAAAGCTGCCAGGCATACAGATAGGAAGAGATGGTACTATAAGGATAAATGGTGAGACTGTAAAAAAATTATTAGTAGACGGTAAACCATTCTTTGCCAATGATCCTAGGATCGCTACAAGGAATCTGACGGCAGATATGATCGATAAAATACAATTCATCGACAGAGGATCGGACTGGTCCCAATTTACAGGCGTTGACGATGGACAACGTGAAAAAACCATCAATATTACTATAAAGAAAGGCAAGAAAGATGGATGGTTTGGCCAGGTGGGGACTGCTTTAGGGAGCGGCAATCACTTCGCACTAAGCGGGAATATATATAGGTTTAATGATGAGGAACAAATATCACTTTGGACGAGTGAGACTAATGTTGGCGGGTACCAAGAAGAGGGTTTACAAAGTAAGTTGTCTATTGGGGGAAATAGCAATGTGCGTAACTGGATCACTGGTGCAGGCTATCACAGGGATTTTAGCAGCGCGCTGAAAATGGATGTCAATTATTCGATGAATAGCAATTACACCGGAGGAAATAGTGCCATTGAAAGGGAAAATTTACTTCCGGATACAATCTGGTACTATAATCAGAACACCCGCACATCTAACACTAATGATAAACATGTTTTGAATGCATCTGTGGAATTGAAGCTGGATACAATGTATATAATGAATATATCGACTAGTTTTAGCTATGACGTCGATAATAGTCTGGAGGAAAGTCTATATGCTTCACTTGGAGGAAAAAGGCAGCTATTGAATAGTGGCGATATGAATATCTCCAATGCTGTAAAGTCACCGAGTTTTTCTGTGGGTGCGTTTTTAGGAAGAAAGTTCAATAAGAAAGGGCGTGCACTTACGCTGAATATGAATGTCGGTTATAGCAGTGCTGACCAGCGCGGTTTTAACAGGTCTCATAATTTATTTGTAGCACCTGATGCGAATATTTTTATAGATAGCATAAATCAACGGAATGATGTTAATAGCATAAATCGCTCCCTATCTTTATCCTTAATTTATGTAGAACCAGTATTCAAGGATCGGTACTTGCAGTTTACATACGCTTATTTCCGTAATTATAGTTGGTCCAATAAATCAACTTACGATTACAGCCCTTCTAAGAATGAGTACGATCAGCAGAATGATAGCCTCAGTAATTCTTCTGGGAATTGGTTATCTGTGCAACGGGTTGGTGTTAAAGTATTCACTCAAAAAGCTAAATGTGATTATAATATGGGATTGGACGTGCAATTTAGTGATTTGGATAATAACAATATCACTAGGAATAATAGCATTCACCAACGAACCGTTAATTTATTTCCATCTACTACCTTTTATTATAGTATCTCGTCTCAGAAAAAAATACGGTTTTCCTACCTCGGTAATACACAGCAGCCTAGTATATCCCAATTGCAACCTGTCCCTGATAATAGTAATCCTCTATATATTAAGCTGGGGAATCCCAATTTGAAAGCCGTTTTTGGTAATTCATTAAGTGTGGGATATACATCACTCAATCCTTCTACATTACACAATTTATCTGCCAATATAAATGCTGATTTTATTGTCAATAAGATTGTGTATGCCAATCGGTTCGATTCTTTAGGCCGCCAAATTAGCCAACCGGTAAATGTAAATGGCTCATATAATTTCGGTGCCGGCATATCTACTAATTTGCCTTTAAAAAGTAAAAATACTTCAATTAACTCGGGTGTTTCGCTTGGTTATGCTCGGGAGGTCGGTTACATTAACGGTGTACGCGGAGCAATTTTAAACTTCACTGCTACTCCGAATGTGAGCTTTAATTATAGTTATAAGGGTTTAATAAAATTAGCTGCTAACGCTGATGCTGGCTATAACCGGGTACAATACGTTCTAGAGGAGGATAATAACACCGACTTTTTTAATTATAGATTTTCACTAGACGGCAATATCCAATTTCCATTAGGCTTTATCGTTGGTGGAAACTTTGATTTTATGTCGAATATAGGTGGCGCGATGGAGCATAATCAAAATGCAGCCATGTTAAATGCTTTCGTCTCCAAAAGCCTATTCAAAAGTAGGCAAGGTTTATTAACGCTCCGTGGATTTGATTTGCTAAATCGTAATGCAGGGATCAGCCGTACTATAGGGATGAATTATGTGGAAACTATTGAGACTAATGCGGTGAAACGCTTGTTTTTGATAAGTTTATCTTATTCTATCAGGAAGGCAGCTGGCCACAAGTAGCAAAATAGGATTAATTTTCGCTAGAATCTCCATTTTTAACAATGTATTCAAGTAATATTATTCCGTAGGAGAAAAAAAGCATCATGGAGAAAAGCTGATAACGCAGCACAATGGGAGAAGCCAGTATGCTAAAGCTAAAATTTGAAAGCCATACTCCAATAATTAGAAAGAATGTTGTTTTAAATGAATAGTTAGCTTGTTTGAGCTTTCCGAAGGCAATGAGCATGATTGCCGAATAAAGAAAAATGCAATTCGCCAATGTTACCAATATTGGATGCCATCTGAGTATTTTTATTTCTTTTGTGAAGCCCCTTACCTGGTTATCTGGGTACTTGAACCAACTTTGAGCTAGCGGTCTCACATGATCACCTTCAATATTATAGTGGTCTAAGATTTCTATTGGTGGTATATAATAATTGATCACATTGGGCCATAAGTAATATTTCGCATAAGAAAGAGGATGTTTTTGGATGAGGTAAGTTCCGTAAGCGGTATAAAATTTGCACATCGATGCCCATTCTTTAAAGTTTTTCGCACTGTTAATACCCTGTCCCCATTTATTTTCCATATATTGTTGCAAAGGAGCTTTTTTATTCCAGAGATAGTAGACTCCAAGGAGGGAGTCGGGGCGGTTTCTGAGACGGCGTAGCGAATCTATATGTTTAAGAGTAATCTGATGAAGTACGTTGAACTGTGGTGGGGGATTATCATCGTTTTGAAGACGACTATACATGAAAAGGGCATTACTAGCTATTTGCCAACCACTGAAGGCGGAAAATTCTCTTTCCCCAGTCATTTCCTTGTATTTATCACAGTTGTACCAGATAAAAGCTACAATCAGTAGTATACTTATTCCTATATTTTTTGCTTTTAATACAAATGATATTCGTGCTGCCAAAGTAACTGCTATTGCAATGAATGGATAATACAATGCGTTATAGCGCACTGTAAATGCCAGGATTAATACTAATGCCTGCAACCATATGTGATATTGCCTGGGACGATGTAGTATCCATAGCAATTGAACGATCCATACGAGACTTAAGATAGTAAACAGAGCATCCGATGATACATAGTTGCTGATCCAAAGTAAAAGCGGATTAACTACAAAGAACAGCAATAATGTATATGCAACCAACTTTCCAGAGTTCATAATGTATAGTAATGTAAATGTAAGATATAATGCCGCGGCTTCAAGGAGGATATATTGAACAAATACAAGGGCTGTATCGGAGGTTGTGAATGCGTGGAGAAACTGTAGAAACTTGCTGTAACCAATAGGCCAAACATGTATTCCTGCATTGGTTTCGGCGGCTTCCAGGTATCCGTAGGAATCAGGTATAAAGCTTGCAAAAGGATATAGTGACTTGAATATAATGAACTGTATTAGTAGGTATATTGTCCCCAACCAGATTATCGTCCGGTGTTTGCGAAATACAAAAGCTTCAAACGAGGGGTATGATGATGTTGCAATTTTCAAAGTTGGCGTTTTTGTTCGATTGCTTAATTTTAATATCAGTATTTGTTGGTTTCTATCATGTATTGAGGATTTAACTTAGGCACTTTCGATACTTTAAGAAATTGGCTTCTATGCTTATAGCTTTTGTAAAGTTGTGATAAATTCTTAAGGAGTGAACGGATTTTTGGACCAATTTTGGTAGATTTTCAGGTCATTTATTTTTGGAGTACATTGAGAGCTACGTCATATCAGAGTTTTTAAACTTTGCTGTAGTTGAACAAGGCTATTTTGTCAAAATTTATGAATGCTATTAATGGTTGATGCTTCCCCTTCGAACACATGTTTTCCCGAGCCTACTTTCCTACTCTCTTTTCCCGGAATATATACAATGGTTAGTGGACCTTTGGGTACATTTACCAGTATCTTTAATTTCTTGCTCTTGAGTCTCCACTCCGAAATGATTTTTCCATATTTGCAATGATACACCGCCCTTACCGATTTTAACCCGCCTCCAATGTGTGGCCTAATGACAATTTTTCCATATGCTAGGCTGTCGATGTCAATACCGGCCACTACCTGGTATAACCAATCACCTACCGCTCCATACGCATAATGATTATAGGATGTAGTCTGAACACTGCTATCCAATTTGATCGCATCCCATTTTTCCCAGGTTGTAGTTGCATTCATTTTTACTGGGTACAACCAAGAAGGGCTGCTTTCCTGATTTAAGATGTCAAAGGCTACATTGCTATAACCTAATCTACTCAAAACATGCAGAATATAAGGTGTTCCTAGGAAGCCGGTACTTAAATGGTTATTATTGCCCCTGATAAGTGCAACAAGTCGTTTTACCGCTTGCTCTCTTAAACTGTCCGGGAGCATATCAAATTGTAGGGCGAGTACGTAAGCTGTTTGAGTATCAGATATCATCTTACCGTCGATATTTACATACTTTTCAATAAATGTTTTTTTGATCCTTTTCAGTAGTTCCGTATAATGGCCCACATCCGCCGTGTTTCCCACAACGCCTGCAGCATTGACTAACAATTGGGTTGAGTTTGTCCAAAAGCATTGGTCAATAAACGGTAAAGAAGTAGAGTCCCCCGGCGCCAACCAATCTCCATACCCATTTACCGTCCACAGATCATCCTTGCTAGCACTTTGTATATAATCCACCCAAGCTTTCATGCTAGCATAGTGTTCTCTTAGGATAGCAGTATCCCCATATGCCAAGTATTGTTCCCAGGGAATGATCACAGCTGCATCCCCCCATCCGGCTACTCCTTTTTTGTTGGCTCCAGCCAGGTTTTGGTAAATGTTGGGGATTATGTTAGGCACAGAGCCATTCTCCCGCTGATCCGTCTTTAGATCCTGCAGCCATTTGGCAAAGAACCGTTTTACGTTACGGTTAAAACTAGCCGTCCGGTAGAATATATGTGCATCTCCCGTCCAGCCCAGGCGCTCGCTGCGTTGGGGGCAGTCGGTAGGAATGTCGAAGAAGTTGCTGTTCAGGCTCCATTCAATATTATGCTGCAATTGGTTAATTAGTGGGTTGGAGCAAGAAAAGCTGCCGGTATGCTGCAAGGCAGTGTATAAAGCAATAGCAGTGAAATCGTTGTTTTGGGCGGTACAGCCTTCCACTTTTGCATATCGGAAGCCATGGTAGGTAAAATGGGGCTCAAAGGTTTCCTTGCCGTTACCTTTTAGGATGTATATATCGGTAGCCTTTGCTTGGCGTAAATTCCCCATGTAAAAATTGCCCTCTTTGTCCAACACTTCCGCATGCATTAGCTTAATGGTATCCCCCGCCTTGCCTTTTACGCTGAGGCGCACCCATCCCGACATATTTTGCCCGAAATCAATTACCTGTTCGCCTTTGGGAGTTGTAAAGATCCGGAGTGGTTTAAAGTGCTCCTGTTTTTCTACCGCTTCACAATCAGTAGGCACTAGTATGCTTTTAGAATGGTCTAAGATCTTCACAATAAACCACTCCTTTGTCGCAATGCGAGCATCATATATTTCACCCCCATAAATATCCGAATGAAGAATAGGCCCGGTGCCGGATTGCCAGCTACTGTCAGATACAAGTACATCCGAGCTCCCATCTGCGTAAGTAATATCCAGCCGGAAAAGCAGCCCCGCTTCCTTCCCGTAATTATCCCGCTGCATCAATCCACCGAATGGCCCGCGGTACCAGCCTTCGCCTACGGTTACATTTATTTCGTTGTCCCCTTTTTTTAGCAGTGGTTTCACATCGTACACCTGGTACTGCAGCCGTTTGTCATAGCTAGTCCATCCGGGAGTAAAATATGCTTTTCCTACTCGTTTATTGTTCATTGTAGCTTCATATAATCCCAAAGCAGTGATGTACAAAGTAGCGGAGCGGATGCTTTTATTGATCTTGTATGTTTTCCTGAAAATAGGGCAGGGGCGTAGCACAGAATCCTCCTCATATCCGATGGTTATCCAGTGCGCCTTATCGCTCCAGTGCGCTGTTTGCGAAAGGACAGGTATAGACGCTGTCAAGAATATTAGCAGCAATAAATTGCGTTTGGAAACTAGTAACATTATCCGATGGGGTGGTTTTTGATGTATGGTTGATTTCTCTAACAAAGATATCTCAAAATGCTCCGAAACTTAAAAATATTTTCTTTTTTCACTCCAAACGGAGACAAGAAAACGAGGGTAAATTCCCTATAACCCTCCCGCTATAAGTAACTTTGAAGTGTACACTATTTAACCCTGATCATATGTTAAACGGCCAAAAAATAGTCGTCGTGCTGCCGGCCTATAATGCCGCCAAAACCCTGCAGCGCACCTACGAGGAAATTAACCGCTCCATCGTAGATGAGGTCATCCTGGTGGATGATGCCAGCAAAGACAATACGGTAGCGGTAGCAAAAGGCATCGGCATTGCCCATATTATCTGCCATGAAAAGAACAAAGGCTATGGCGGTAACCAGAAAACCTGTTATGAGAAGGCCCTGAGCCTGGGCGCCGATATCATTGTAATGTTACACCCGGATTATCAATATACACCCGCTTTGATAGCCCCCATGGTGGCCATGATCGCCAACGGCGTTTACCCGGTGGTATTGGGCTCCCGGATCTTAGGCCGGGGGGCTATTAAGGGCGGCATGCCGCTGTATAAATACCTTTTTAACCGCTTACTGACGGTAACACAGAATATCCTGATGGGGCAGAAGCTGTCAGAATACCATACCGGTTACCGTGCATATCACAGAGAGGTGCTGCAATCCATTCCATTCCAGCAGAATTCAGATGATTTCGTGTTTGACAATGAGCTGTTGGCCCAGATCTTTTACAGAGGATATGAGGTGGCGGAGGTCACCTGTCCTACAAAATATTTCGCTGAAGCATCTTCTATTAACTTCTCGAGGAGCGCGGTCTACGGGCTAGGTGTGCTTCGGGTCAGTCTCCAATACTTCCTTCAAAACGTTCGTTTGGCCCGATTCAACATCTTTAATGGGATAGTTCCTGGTAGTGGCAGCTTCCGCAGTCAAACGCCTTCAGCGGAAACTGCTGCCACCTTACCAGGCAGCGAACAGCGCTCGCTCAAGGAAGTGAAACCCTGATGCCGCATGAATAAACAGGCGATCATCATCGGCGCCGGACCTGCCGGATTGACGGCAGCCTACGAGCTGTTAAAACGAACAGACATCATTCCGGTGATCCTGGAGAAGTCCGGAGACATTGGCGGCATTTCCAAAACAGTGAATTATAAAGGCAATAGAATAGATATAGGCGGTCACCGTTTTTTTTCCAAATCAGACCGGGTGATGAACTGGTGGTTCAATATCATACCGGTGCAGGCCGAAGAGGCCGGACATATTCTCAAAATAACATATCAACAGCAGTCCAGGGACGTAGATCCCGCTTGCACCGCAGGAACAGATCCTGATAAGATCATGCTCGTACGCAAACGCTTATCACGGATCTACTTCCTGCGCAAGTTCTTTGCTTATCCTATTCAGCTTTCCCTGGACACCCTGCGGAAGCTGGGCCTATATGCCACGATCAGCATTCTCTTTTCATACCTCCGGGCGCAGCTGTTTCCGCGGAAACCGGAACAGCACCTGGAGGACTTTATGATCAACCGCTTCGGGCATACATTATACCGGCTATTCTTTAAAGATTATACAGAAAAGGTATGGGGAATGCCCTGTGATAAGATCGCAGCAGAATGGGGCGCACAGCGGATCAAAGGCATCTCTGTGCGGAAAGTGATCGAACATGCATTGAAGTCCATCCGCCGGCCGGCGGGCAAAGACATTGCCCAGAAGGATACAGAGACCAGCCTGATAGAACAGTTCCTCTACCCCAAGTTCGGGCCAGGGCAGCTGTGGGAAGAGGTGGCCCGGCAGGTGGAAGCAATGGGAGGAAAGATCCTGTTGCATCACGATGTAAAACGGCTCTATACCAACGAAAATGCAGACCGCATTGCAGGCATCGCCGCCGTGAACGATCTTACCGGGGAAACCCTTTACCTGGAAGGGGAATATTTTTTCTCTACGATGCCTGTACAGGAATTGATTGGGGGCCTGGACGGCCTTGTGCCCGATACGGTAAGGGAAACAGCCGCCGGCCTCCAATACCGTGATTTTATCACCGCAGGGATCCTGTTGAAACGCCTCTCGCAGGAGCTTAAAGATACCTGGATCTATATACAGGAAAAAGACGTCAAAGTGGGGCGCCTGCAGCTGTTCAACAATTGGAGCCCCTTTATGGTACGCGATCCAGATACCGTGTGGGTAGGCATGGAATTCTTCTGCAGCCAGGCAGATGATTTCTGGAAGCTTCCGGATGCGAAGATCCTGCAGCTGGCCATCGGCGAGCTGGAAAAGATAGGTCTGGCAGCGAAGGAAGATGTGCTGGATGGTACCGTGCTGCGGATGGAAAAAACCTACCCGGCGTATTTTGGCAGCTATGAGCACTTTGATACGATCCGTGATTATACAGACAAGTTTGAGAATCTTTTCCTGGTAGGCAGGAATGGCATGCATAAATATAACAACTCCGACCACTCCATGCTAACGGCCATGGTAGCCGTTGATAATATCTGCGCGGGCATACACGATAAGGCCAATATCTGGGCCATCAATACAGAACAGGAATATCATGAAGAAACGGCAAAGCGTTAACAAACGTATTAACAACTAATTCACTCTTTAATCCTCTCAAGTCTGCTAATTTTATTCGTCTTCAAGGAACCTGTTGAGCGAACGGAAATGTATTGTACCAACCATCACGAATTATGACAATCAACGAACAGGACGTCGCCTTACTGGAGCAATTAAAAGCAGGCGATGAGAATGCATTCGCAGCTTTTTATACCAGGTACCGCAAATACCTGATGGTAGTAGCTGTTTCGCTGCTGGAAGACGAAATGGAAGCCCAGGATATTGTGCAGGACTTCTTTATCGACTTCTGGCAAAAGCAGCTCTTCAACAGGATCAATCCTGGTTATAACAACGGGGAGGGAGAGATCTTCAAAGGCTACATTCACCGTGCGGTGTACAACCGTTGCCTGGATAGGCTTACCAGGCATAAAAGCCGGCAGCAAAGGATAGACAAGATGCCCACGCCGGATATCATCTGTCCGCCGGAATACCGGATCGAAAACAGGGAATGGCAGCAACAGCTGGGCAACTCCTTGCAGGCGGCTATCGGCAAAGTACCGCGTTTATCCGCCAAGGTTTTCCAGCTGGCGTATATAGAGCATAAGAGCCGCGTGGAGATCGCTGCCATGATGGGTGTGAGCCCCAACACGGTCAAGAACCAGCTGGTGAGGGCGGTGAGGATACTGCGCTCCCATCTGAAGAAAGGGTAATTTTTTCCCGCATAATAGTACGTTTAGCCCCAATAGCCGTATAGATATATGATGAAGCGTGTGCCACGCCATATACATGCGTTGATGAGTTCCTGGGTGACGGGGTAATATCACCGGGGAAGAGGCTTTGCGTTTGAAACAACTGATTGCAGAAAACCCCCGCATAAGAATTGCCTGGAGGGAGTTCCGGCAAAAGTTTTCCATCGACGATCTACAGGATGATTTTTCCCGCTACGAGGAGCACGTCTGGCTGCCAGCCAGGGTGATCACGGCGCATACTATACGGCGCAGGCGTGTATACAAAAATCTGCAGATCGCCGGCCTGGCCGCAGCGCTTATAACGGGCATCGTGTTAGGGTTATTCCTGCTCCCGCATCATGTTCCGGAGCTTGCACAACCGGTTGCAACGCGTATAAACAGCCAGCCGGGGAATAAAAAAGACATTGCCCTGCAACTGGCCAATGGGCAGCTGCTGAATCTGTCTAAGGAAAAAGATAAGATTGTAGTAACGGATGCCCGCCTGAATAATGCGGGTAAAACTTTATCATATACACTGAGAGAAGAGCACAAGAGCGCTGCGCTGACAGCCATGAACAACCTGACAGTACCGGTAGGAAAAGACTACCGGGTAAAGCTGTCTGACGGTACGGAGGTATGGCTGAACGCTACCAGCACATTGCAGTTTCCCTTCCGGTTCAGCGGCAATACAAGGGAGATCCGCATACAGGGAGAGGCTTTTCTGAAAGTAGCAAAGGATGCCCGCCGGCCTTTCCTGGTGCATACACAGCATGGGACCGTGCAGGTGCTGGGCACTTCTTTTAACATTAATGACTACGATCCTGCTGCGGTGAAGGTGTCACTGGTAGAAGGGGCGGTATGTTTTAAAACAGCTAAGAAGGATGTTTCCCTCAAACCAGGACAGCAAATAGTATATGATGGAAGCAAGAACATTCGATTGCAGCAATTTGATGAGAACGATGTGTTATCCTGGCGCGAGGGTAAGTACTTTTTTTATGATGCTACCCTGGAAGAGATCGTGGGGGTATTACCGCGCTGGTACGGCATCAGGGTGGTGATAGACAATCCGGCGCTGGGCGGAGAACGCTTTACGGGCATGATGGACAGGAATAGACCATTGGAGAAGTTCCTGGAGGCCCTTTCCACTACCATGAGGATTACATATTACGTAGATCAAAATATACTGCATTTGCAGTAGTGTGTCATCATTTTCATTTTTCACCAATAGATATGTATGGTGTGGGCCGCTCTCTAGCGGCTCTTTCTTTAAATTAAATAAAATCTGTGCGGTTGAAATGATTATTTTAGAATTATTTTGAAAATTGGATAGTACCAAACCCGGCCTTTCTACGTATATATATTGGGAGAATAATAGACGCGGCTGAAATAATGTGAACTGAACACATTTCCTATTTGTTAAATGAGATGAAGGAGAAAGTATAGCGAGTAAATGCCATCTGTTATGCCAGCATCTTTATTGCATACCTGATAATGCTAACACACCTAAAACATTCTTATGCATTTCAATGAGGACGAGTTCCTTATCTTATTGCTACGCCAGCTTGAGAATTGTACCAATTGGGACGAGGACAGGTACATCGATTACATCCTGCGGAGGAACGACGTTGCCCGTCAGCTAAAAGAGGATGTGATAGAAACATTTCCCAAACTGGCAGAAAGGAATCCCAACTTTGTAAGGAGCTTGGGGCACTTGTTGGTAGCGGAGGGCTATGGGCCTGTAAGTGAGACACTGGCGCCCTTGCCGCTGGTATCGCCCCGCAAACGCAGGATGCTGAATATCGCCGCTGCAGCGCTGATTGCAGTGGCCACCACTGTGAGTCTCTTTCTTGTTCCCTCAGGATCACACCATCACCAGTCAGTACGGGACTCAAAAGGAGTGACCTTGCAGCTGGCAAAAGGAGAGCGCGTACAACTGGGTGCGGATGTGGCTACCATACCTACCCGCTACGCATTGCTCAGCACCAATGCAGACATGCTGCAGTTCAGGGCCAACCCTGGCAGCCTGGCATCGAAGGAAAATACCATCCAGGTGCCCGCGGCGCATATGTACAGCGTTACTTTGGCAGATGGCACCATTGTGCACCTGAATGCTGCAACCGCGCTGCGCTTCCCCTTTGCGTTTGGCAGCAAAAGAAGGGAGGTGTATGTAGACGGGGAAGCTTACTTCTCTGTAGCGAAAGATGAGCAACGTCCTTTCATTGTGCATACAAGGAAAGGGGATGTGCGGGTGCTGGGAACGGACTTTAATATCAATACGTACGAGGAAAATTTCATCGTGTCTTTGATATCCGGGGCAGTGGTGGTAGATCCGAAGAAAGGGCCTTCTGTAAGGTTGCAGCCTTGTCAGGCAATGGCGCTGGATCCGGTAAGTTTAGAAGCATCATTGGTGGATTTCAGGAGCGAGATGGTGGTGGGCTGGTTGAAGGGGCAGTATAGATTTGTCAATAAACCACTGGTAGAAGTTTGCAAGGTGGCTGAACGCTTATATGGAATAAAGATCCGCTTTGACCGCGAATACTTGGGCAAGGTGAACTTTTCAGGGGTAATTGATAAGAAGGAGTCGGTAGAAGGCTTTCTTGAAAAAATGAAGGAAAACACCGAGGTAGATGCATGGTACTATGATGAAGAAGGAATAGTGCACCTGGATTGGAATGAGGGAAAGGGAGGGAAGAAAGAAAAACGTTAGTAGCAGTTGGTAAAGAAAAACTGCTGAAGGCAATATTTATGGCACGCAATAATTTTATGATCTTTATGCTGTCCTTAAGAAAACATTTCCGGCGGGCGAAGAGGGTTTCAAACTTAGTGCCTTCTTCTTTTAATGTTGACGATTTTATTGAACTGATCGTACGAAAGCAGGAAGGGAAAACTACCTGGGAGGAAAACAGGTATATCCGCCGGATGGTCAGGGAGAATCCCAAGGCTGCGCAGGCCTGGCAGGATGCAAAGGATACTTCTCCTCATGAGCGTTTCAGTCTGTGGGTGTATCATGTGCCGCTGACGAAGATGGTGGCCGTATTCCTGGTGATGACACTAATTGCGGCGGGCATTTATGCCCTGATCCGATATTATAATATTAGTGTATCGGTACACGTGGAGGAGAAGCAAATGTATAATCCAAACTTTAAACATAAACAACTAGCTGAAGTAGCAAACATGATTGAGGATACTTATTCCAGGAAGGTGATCTTCGACCGGGAAGAGGTCCGTAGCAAGCTGATTTGGGGAAGGTTTAATCCTGCCATGAAACTGGACGACTTCCTTGAAGACTTGCGTTACAATAACGTGGATAATTATATCGACGATATGGGTTATATTCATATTAAATGAGTTTGGAAGAAAAAGAATGGCACTACAGGGCGTGCGTGCGGCATTTTTGTGAATCCTGGATCCAGGTGTATCTCTGCTACGTATGTTTAGTTAGGAATGCAAACATTCCAGTAGCAACAATGAACCCCTGTTTTTATGCCTTATAGATCACTGTTCACCCTCCTTTTTATCACCGCTACGGCGAACTACCTCTGTGCTCAGGGGTACCCGGGCGCAAGGAGAGTGTCGTGCCGGCAGGAAAACATTACCCTTGAAGATCTTTTCCGCATAGTGTATGAACAAACAGGAATGACCGCCTTCTATAATGATGAGCAGCTGAATAGTTACGAACGGGTTACTGTTAACTTCCGCAATGAGCCGCTGGATAATGTGCTGGCGCGACTCTTGAGAAAGCGTGGCGTTGCCTGGTGTTACAGAAGGGATGTGTTTGTAGTGTCGTTCAAGCGGGACGGAGATGAAGACCTGGGTTATTTGCCGGGGGAGGATAAACGGCTTATCACAGGTATGGTGGTCAATGAAAAAGGAAGGCCTTTAGAAGCAGTGGCGATAATGACTGCAGATAGGCTTAATGGGATGAGCACGGAAAAGGATGGAAAGTTTTTTCTGCGCGATGTTGAACCGAATGCGCAGCTGTTAGTGCAGCGAACTGGGTATAAGCCAATGATATTGTCTTCATTTGCAGATTCTATTTATATACAAATGATCCCGATGGTGGCGCCCTTGCAGGAGGTGAATGTGACAGGAGTGGTGCAGGGGATGTTGACGGGATCGGTAAGTCAGGTAAAAAGTAAGGAGATAGCGGAGTCGCCCGTGAATAATGTGTTGGGGGCATTGCAGGGGAGAGTACCGGGTTTGTATATTAACCAGACAACCGGTTTACCGGGTGGTGGATATAGGATCAGGTTGAGGGGGAGGAATAGTATAGAGAGTAATAGTGATCCCTTGATATTGGTAGATGGTGTGCCGTTTCCGAGTGTGTCGTTTAATGAGAATTTTTTTAATGTTGGGACGACAACTGGAGCAAATGTGGCGCCGAGCCCATTGAATTTACTATCGGTGAATGATATTGAGAGTATTCAGATATTGAAGGATGTGGATGCCACGGCGATGTATGGAACGAGGGGGGCGAATGGGGTGATCCTTATTAACAGCAAGGCGCCTAATGAGAGTGGGAAGTGGATAACGGGGACGGCTAATTTGTATAAGGGATTAGGAAAGGCAACAAATTTTGTGCATTACCTGAATACAAAGCAATACCTGGAAATGAGATGGGAAGCATTTAAGAATGATGACATTCAACCGGACACTTTAGTAGCACCTGATCTTCTTAAATGGAATACTGGTAACCGTTATACCGATTGGCAAAAGGAAATGATTGGAGGAACGGCAAATATTACAGATGCCAGTGTTGAGTTAAAAGGAGGGACTAAAAATTTTGGATACCGGGCGAGTGGGCTATATCGATGGGAAAGCACGGTGTATCCAGGGAGTTTCAGGTATAAGAAGGGGGGCGCGATGTTACAGCTGAGGTTTAGCTCCAGGGATCAAAAGCTGAAAATGGGCCTTTCCGGAAATTATGTGAGAGACGATAATTTACTGCCAACAACTGATCTTACCACATTATCTACAACACCTCCTAATGCGCCTGAGATTTTTAAAAATGGAAAATGGAATGATGCCGACAGTTCATTTGATAATCCCTATGCGTTTTTATTACGGACATCAACGGCTACATCCAGCAATTTCAGGACCTTTTTAAATACTTCCTGGGAACCTCAAAAAGATTTGATTTTTAGCGCTGATGTAGGAGGAAGCGCTATTAAGATAGATGAGGTACAGATCACTCCGGCCAGGTCATGGGTGCCTACCAATGGATATTCCGACTATGGGATGTCCTATTTTTATGCTAACCGCTTTGTGAACGGACTGATGGACCTGCGAGTAAGCTGGAAAAAAACAGTTGGTTTGGAACAATTTTGGCTAGTTGCCGGCGCCAGAGCACAGTTTGAGGGGCAGCTTAAAAAAGGCTATCGTGTATCGGAGTATAATGGAGACGATGAGTCAATGAAAGATATGTATGCTGGGGGGGCTATAAATAAATTGGATAGCACACGGACCGATTTCCAGAATCAATCTTTTTATGGCCGGTTGGAGTATAAACATGCTGATAAATACATAGCAACGTTAACATACAACAGAGATGGCTCTAGTAGGCTTGTCCGCTCCTATGGAAATTTCGGAGCTATAGGAGTAGCCTGGATCTTTAGTAGGGAAAGCTGGTTTAAAGACAATAGTTTACTAAGCTTTGGCAAACTTCGGGGAAGTTATGGGATTACCGGGAATGATCGATATGTGAGGAGTGCTAATAAGTCAAATTATATCTGGGGTATTCCTTTTGCTGACCGGGGAATACAGGCAGGCGATCTCAGCTACGTTCCATCTCAGGGATGGGAAAGAGTCTGTAAGATGGAGGCAGCAATTGACTTCGGCATAGTAAATGACAGGATCTTAGCCACTTTCTGTTACTATAATAATAAGACTACCAACCTGCTGCTTACAGGCCGTTTCCAAAGAAGCGTGCGTAGTCCGGGTGTAGGTCTTGGTACTGATCCTCCTCGGGAAGACCTTTACATGGCCGTAAATGTTCCGGCAGTTGTTGAAAACAAAGGTTTTGAGATAGACCTGGAAGGAGTTATTGTCCACAACAACAAGGTTAGCTGGAGCACAAGTCTTAATCTAAGCATTCCTGAAAACCAGTTGGCATATATGCCTAATTTCGAACTGTCAGGCTATAAGAACTCATTTAGTGAAGGTATGTCACTGGATATGAAAAAAGGGTACCATTTGAAGGGAGTTGATCCGCAAACAGGTATTTACCTGTTTGATGACATAAAAGGAGATGGCCCTACGTTGGATGATCGTACGTTTGGTAAAGAATTTGGACCTTTCTTTTACGGGGGATGGTACAACCACCTTCGTTTTAACGACTTTGAACTAAGTTGCCTTTTCAGGTATACAAGGCAGAATAATTATACCTATCTATATGCTCCAACAATCTCTGCTCCAGGCGGTCTGTACAATCAACCATCAACCGTGCTGACTAGGTGGCAAGAACCAGGAAATACTACCTCGGTACAGAAATATACTGCTAACTTTGGCACCGATGCGGCAAGTGTCTACGGGGCGACACTAGAAAGCGATCAGCAGCTGACAGACGCTAGTTATCTGAGGTTGCAATCTCTCTTGCTTGCATATAATCTGCCCCCAAAATTGGTGAGAAACAAAATTAAAAGTTGTAAATTGTATATTCAAGGACTTAATCTTTTTACAATTACCAATTATCAGGGAAGAGACCCTGAAGTCAGCGCCGGGCCGGACAATTATCCATCACTGCGAGTTGTTACCGCCGGAATACAGCTTTCATTCTGATATTTTAACAACGTTAGCCATACATTTGCTACTTCAACTATTTGCTACTCCTATCTTTCTACCCTTGTTTTACCAGCTCCGTATTTGCTGCTCCTGCTGAGAATTGATTTATGTAGATCAATTGTTTTTCTTTTTAACCTTTAAATTTTATACCATGAAACGTACCAACTTTAAGCCCGTGGGGGGTGTCTGCCTATTTGCATTACTTCTTTCTCTTACCAGTGCTATGGAGAACAAGCGCTTCACTAATGCCCGTTATAAGGAGACTGGCTCGCAAACGTGTTTTCAACCAGCACTTATGCCTGATGGTTGTACTACTACCAATACAGGTGTGCTATGTACTTCAACATCCGGTTCAATTACAAGAACATGGTATCAACAGGCCTCCTGTGTTACTCCTTATTATCAGTTACCATAATTAGACAAAAGTAGTGGCAGCCTTTGCCCTGCCGCTACTTTTATTTTTCTACAAACGCTGGCTTATTACCCGACAAGCTATCAAGACGATTTTCAAAATTCAGCGCAGCTTTTAAATAAGTATCCGAAATTACATCAATATAGTTATCAGTTTCAAAATCCAGCTCCCGAAGCATTTCATTTACTTTGTTCTTCAGCTCTTTGTTGCCATCAGAGTGATCAGTGTAATATTTCAGCAACGCCCTGTGTGTTAAATAAAACATTCCGTGGATGCTTGTGGCCTCCGATAGTCCGGGATCATCTGTTTCATAGTTGTTCAAAGCCATCGATAGCGAATCGGATAAAAGCCGCTTTATTTTATTTCGTATTACCGGCATTTTCACATTCCAGTCCTCCACGCTTCTATAGTATTCATTCCATTGGGCAGGCGTGATATTATTGGAAGATATGCTGATGAAAGTATTTTGCATTTTAAAGAACCGGACATTCATCAAATTGGAAAGCTCATCGATCAGCTTTTCTCCGTCATCCAATTTTCTCCTGAATATTTCATATTTCTTATCTCTTTGCCAGGCCGCTTCCTGCCTTTCCCGCTCAATCAGGAGCTCATTTTCTTTATTGTTTTTTTGAATTCTGTCTGCGATTAAGGTTCCAAGAATTGAAGTAAGTACGAACCCCAGTATTAAAGTACCAAGCTGTGAGTTTAGAAATGCCAATATTTTCTTCATATCAATGCAATAAGGTATAGGATGTTTGCTAAAATAGACAATTACTCAAAAAGCGCCAAATAGGGAGCCTTAGCGCTTATTTCGTATCTTCCTGGTAACAAACCTTACCTCAAAATGGCCAGAATTACCCCTTTAAACTCAGAGACCGCTTCCACTTTAGTCATCGCAGAATTCGAGCGGCACTGCATTCGTTTCAAAACACGCATTACCCACATGAAAGGTATCCTGGGATATTCCCTGACTGCCTTTGAAGTGTACATGCAATGGTACATAGTATATGATGATATGAGGATCATCCTCGGAGAGCGCCTCGCTAATCTGTATGCTTATTCGATCTCCAAAGCCAGCAACTGTTTGCTCTGGACCGTATATTTCCGCAAGTTCATTGAAGATGCCGGTGAAGACCCGGAAGCAATCAGCTTTACTGAAAAAGAACAATTGCTGACGGATTTCGGCAAGGCCATCGCCACTAATCATGGTAAAACAGACCAGGAGCTGTTTGATAAATTGAGCAAGCATTATAATGCGCGGAAAATGGTGGACATGATTTCATTTGCGGGACAAATGATCGCGGCCTGTGTATTTGCCAACGCCACTGATGCGGATTTAGACGATTACCTGCTGGGATATCTTACAGATGCAGACAAGTCATAATGGTATGCAGATTTCGCTGCTGACTTACTTTAGGAAATCCCCGTCAATAATAAGCAATTTAACACCAGCGCTTGTCCTGGACCGGTGAGAGCTCAGATCATCCGATACAATATAGGTCATACCTTCTTTTAAAGTATAGGCTTGTCCGTTTTCATGCTCCGTTACGAACTCACCTTTCAGGCAATGTACAATATGTCCTTTGGTGCACCAGTGGTCTGCCAGGTAGCCGGGCGAATAGGTGACGATCCGCAGCTTTAAGCCGGGGAACTGTAATGCCTGAGCGCTGGAGGCGCCTTGCAGGCCTTTATTTTCCGTAGGTG
>Ga0209758_1000328_pt1 | contig 89656 bp, 89 predicted proteins | sample AraplaMF_Col_mMF_FD_184258 | JGI IMG/M metagenome (GOLD analysis project Ga0209758, IMG submission 184258) | Arabidopsis root microbial communities from the University of North Carolina, USA - plate scrape MF_Col_mMF (SPAdes) (version 2) | ecosystem: Host-associated > Plants > Roots > Endosphere... | reverse complement strand
GATGGCCGCCGGTCGTCCCCACCGCCGAAATCGTCTCCGTGCGCAACTCGTCCGCCAGCTGGCGCAGTTGCTCCGGCTTCAGATTACGAAGATCCGCGGGCGTCGAAACGGTGTCGAGCAACGGCGTCGAAGGGAGATCAGCCATCGGACCGCCTTACCGCAGCGCCCGGTGCGTGTCGATTGATCGAGTTCATCGTGTCATCGCAGCCATTTGATCATCGCGGGATATTGTTCGCCCTCTTCATGCGGAAAACGCGCGAGCCCGTAATAGCGCAGCATCGGCACGCCGATATAATGACCCTGCGCGAAGGTCTCCTGAAGCCATTCGCCCTCTCCGCGATAGGCGTGCGGATGGAATGCCACGCGCGCGTCCAGCCCCGCCGCGATCGCCGCGGCCCATGACCAGGCGATCGCCGCCATTTCGTCGCCACCGTGGCTGCCCTGGTCCCCGCCGAAATCGCCGACCGTGGCCTGGAGCGCCGGGTCGGTCATCGCGATATGACCACCTTCGTGAAGCAGATCGCCCGGCCGCTCGAGCCGTGCCGGATCGTAGACGATGGTCCCGTTGCGCACCGTCATTGCCGGAAGCACGGTATCCTCGGTCAATGTCTCCTCCGCGGTGGGGATTCCGATGCGGTTGAGGAACGCGGCGATCGTCGCGATCTGCGCGACAACGATCGGTGATCCCGCCTCACCGTTCAGCGTAGCCATTTGATCATCGCCGGATAGGGTTCGCCTTCATCGCGTGGGGCGCGCGCCAGCCCATAATATTGCAGCATCGGCACGCCGAAATAATGCCCCCGTGCGAAATTCTCGGCAATGCTGCTGCCTCCACCGCGATAACCATGATCGTGGAACACGATGCGCGGATCGATCCCGATCGCCAGCGCCGCGGCATAGGACCAGGCGATCGCCGCCATCTCGTCGCCGGGATCGTCGCCGACGTCGCTGATCGTGGGGCGTAATGCCGGATCGACCATCGCGATATGGCCGCCTTCGTGGAGCAGGTCGCCGGGCCATTGCAGCCGAGCGGGGTCGTAGAGCAACCCGCCATCGCGTACCGCGATCGCCGGCAGGAAACCGTCTGCGGGCAAGGTCGCAGTCTCGACCGGAATGCCGATCCCACGAAGAAAGCTGGTGATCGTGGTCAAGGTGTCCGACGGGTCCATGCCCATGAAAGATAACCGGATCGCGAATTGACTCCAAGCAGTTTCTGTCACATATTTCTGTTATGACAGAAATTACCGATGAGTCGAACCAGCTGCCCCCTGCGGTGCTTCAGTTCGTGCTGCACTGGGGAGAGATGGGCGGGCAATGGGGCGTCAACCGCTCGGTCGCGCAGATTCACGCCTTGCTCTATCTGAGCGAGCGGCCGCTCCATGCGGAGGAAATGAGCGATATGCTCCGCATCGCCCGCTCCAATATTTCCAATTCGCTCAAGGAATTGATGGGCTGGAAGCTGATCCGCCGCGTCCCGGTGATGGGTGACCGCCGCGATCATTACGAGGCGGAAGTCGATCTGTGGCAGATGCTCACCCGCATCGCCCAGGGCCGCAAGGAGCGCGAGATCGACCCCGCGGTGGCGGCGCTGCGCACCTGCGCCGACACCGCCGCGCGCGACCCGAAGATCGGCCGCGTCGCGCGCCAGCGGATCGACGACATGCGCGATTTCGTGATGACGATCGACGATTGGTACCAGCAGATGATCGAGGTGCCGCCGAGCCGGCTGATGATGCTGATCGGCATGGGCAAGCGCATCCTCGCTTTCCTGCCCAAGGCCAAAGCGAAGGACGCCTGACCCGCGGGAGACGAATGATGGCGACGCTGGCGAACGAAGTGACGGGAGCATTATATGCCCGATGGCGGCGCGGCGTTGCCACGCCCCAGCCCAGCCAGTTCGCCGCGTTGTTACCCCCGGGGCATTGGGCAAAGCTTCCCGCCACGGTGCGTCGCCGGTTCGAGCGCAAGGCGTTGGCGGGTGCTGCGATCACTTATGCCGGCGAAGTGGTCGAATGCCGGATGACGCTGGCCGGCTGGTTGTTGGCCCAGGTCGCGCGGGCGATCGGCGCGCCGTTGCCCTTGGGCCGCGACACCGGCGTTCCCGCGACCGTCTGCATCACCGAGGATCGCGCCGGTCATGGCCAATATTGGAGCCGAAACTACGGCCGGGCGGCGGGTTTTCCGCAAGTCATCCAGAGCGCTAAGCGCTTCGCCGGCCCGACCGGGCTGGAAGAGTATCTCGGCCATGGCATCGGCATCGCGTTGCGCCTGGCGACCGAGCAGGACGCCCTGCTGTTCGTCGGCGATCATTATTTCCTGCGCCTGTTCGGCGTGCGGCTGCGCTGGCCAAGCTGGCTGGCGCCTGGACAATTGGTGATCCGGCACCAGGATATCAGCGGCGGGCGCTTCGTTTTCGCACTCGACCTGGTTCATCCGTGGTTCGGCGAACTGCTCCATCAGGTCGCCTTGTTCGCCGATCCGATCGAGCCGTGACCGAGACCCGCCCGATCATCGTGTTCGATGCCAAATGCCTGTTGTGCTCGGCCAACGCACAATTCGTGCTCAATCACGACCGGCTTGGCCGCTTCCTGCTCGCCTCAATGCAGGGAGAGACGGGCAGCGCGCTCTATCGCCGGCTCGTGATCGATCCGGCGGACCCCGACACGCTGATCGTGGTCGAAGGCAATCGCGTGCAGCGCGATAGCGACGCGATATTGGCGATCTGGGCCGGGCTCGGCTGGCCGTGGCGCGCGGGGGCGGCCTTGCGCTTGGTGCCGCGAGTGCTGCGCGACTCCGTTTACCGTTGGGTTGCGCGCAATCGCTATCGATTGTTCGGCAGGCGCGACACGTGCTGGTTGCCCGACCCTGCGTTCAGGGATCGTCTGTTGTGAGCCGCATTCTTGTCATCGGCGGTTATGGTGGGTTCGGTGCACGGCTGACGCGGCGGCTACTCGCGGCGGGGCACGAGGTGCTGGTCGCCGGGCGCAGCGCCGACAAGGCGGCGGCATTTTGCGCCTTGCTCGATCGCGCCGAGCCGGTCGTCGCCGATCGCGACCACGGTATCGGGCTGGTCATGGCGCGGCACCGGCCCGACCTCGTGATCGACGCCGCCGGCCCGTTCCAGGGCAGCGGATATATCGTCCCCGAGGCGTGCATGGCGATGAGCATCCCCTATCTCGACCTCGCCGACGCGCGCGATTTCGTGACGGGAATCGCGCGCTTCGATGCCGAGGCGCGCGTGGCAGGCGTGGCGATCATATCGGGAGCCTCGAGCGTGCCGGCGCTTTCCGGCGCCATCGTACGGCGACTCGCCGCGGACCTCCCCCAGGTCGACAGTATCGAGATCGCGCTGAGCGCCTCGAACCGCGCGAGCGCCGGCAAATCGATTGCCGAAGCGATGCTGAGTTACATCGGCCAACCCGTGCGCTTGTGGCGCGGCAAGCGTTGGGAGACGGTGCACGGCTGGCAGGAACTGCGTCGCCAGCCGATGCTGGTGGGAGGAAGCGGCCTTGCCGGCCGCCTGGTCGGGATAGCCGACGTGCCCGACCACGCGATCGCTCCCGACGCGCTGCCCGGGCGCCCTGCGGTGGCCTTTCGGGCAGGCACCGAGCTCGATTTTCAGATGGCGTCATTGTGGCTGCTCAGTTGGCCGGTGCGCTGGGGCTGGCTCGGCTCGCTGCTGCCATGGCGACGCGCATTGATGGCGCTCTATCGCGCCTCCGCCAGGCTGGGAGGCGACCGTTCGGGCATGACGATCACGCTCAAAGGCCGGCGCGGCGGCGACGGCATCGAGCGGCGTTGGACGATCGTCGCGACCAATGGCGAGGGTCCCGAAATCCCCACGCTCGCGGCGGAAATCCTCGCCGGACGGATCCTTTCCGGTCAGGTCACTCCCGGCGCGCGCCATGCCTGGTACGAGCTGGAGCCGGAGGATTTCGAGCCCTTGTTCGCTGGGCTCGCCATCCGGCACGAGACCGTCGAGCGGGCGCTGCCGCTGCCGCTTTATGCGCGGCTGATGGGCAAGCGCTTCGGCGCCCTGCCGCGGCTGGTCCAGGCGATCCATGGCGTCAGCGGCGACGGGGGTGCGGCGGGCGAAGGGGCGGTCGAGCGCGGACGAAGCCCGTTGGCCAGGTTACTCGGCGGGGTGATGAGCATGCCGCCGGCGGGCAGCTATCCGCTCCATGTCGGCTTTGCCGAGCGCGAGGGGCGCGAGATCTGGACACGCGATTTCGGCGGACATCGCTTCCGAAGCGAGTTGAGCGCGCGCAAGGGACTGCTGGTCGAGCGCTTCGGCCCGATCCGCTTTGCCTTCGCGCTTCCGTCGGACGGCGACGGACTGAGGATGGAATTGCGCCGTTGGAGCGTCTTCGGCGTACGGCTGCCCCGCTTGCTCGCGCCGCGAATAGAAGCGCGCGAATGGCAGGAGGGTGATCGTTTCCGCTTCGACGTCGCGGTATCGGCGCCGCTCGCCGGGCGCATCGTCCGCTATTCGGGTTGGCTGCGGCCGTTGGACGAACCCGTGCCGACAGTCGCAGAGCGACCGGCACCGGAGATGCCGCCAAAGATCATCATCGGCCCGAGCGGGGACGGACTTGCGGCTGAATGATCGGAAGGGCGGCCCGGCACCGGACCGCCCCCTTCATCAGCTACCTAGGCGATCGGCTGCGCGATCAACATCTGCTCGGGATCGGCCGAAACCTCACCCTTGATGAACGCCAGCAAATCGGCATTGAACTTCTCGGGCAAGGTCTCGGCGAGACCGTGCGGCGCGCCCTCATAGACCTTGAGCGTCGCATTGGGCAGGATCTTGGCCGATTTCAGCCCGGCTGCGGCGATCGGGACGATCTGGTCGTCGCTGCCGTGGATCACCAGCGCCGGCACGCCGATCTTCTTGAGATCCTCGGTATAATCGACTTCCGAGAATTCGTGGACGCAGTCGTAATGGCCCTTGAGGCCGCCGAGCATGCCCTGCAGCCAGAAATTGTCGCGCAGCCCTTCCTGCACATTGGCGCCGTCGCGGTTGAAGCCGTAGAACGGCATCGACAGGTCCTTGTAGAATTGCGCGCGGTTGAGCGTGCCGGCGCGGATACCGTCGAACGCCTCGATCGGCGTGCCTTCGGGGTTGCTGTCGCTCTTGAGCATGATCGGCGGCACCGCCCCGACCAGCACGATCTTGGCAACGCGATCGGTGCCATGGCGCCCGCAATAATGCGTGACCTCGCCACCGCCGGTCGAGTGACCGACCAGAATGATGTCCTTGAGGTCGAGCTGCTCGATCAGTTCGGCCAGATCATCGGCATATTGATCCATATTGTTGCCGTCCCAGGTCTGGGACGAGCGGCCATGACTGCGGCGGTCATGCGCGATCGTGCGGAAACCGAGATGCGCGAAATCGACCAGCTGCCGGTCCCACGCCTCCGACGACAAGGGCCAGCCATGCGAAAACAGGATGGGCTGACCCGACCCCATGTCCTGATAATATATCGTGGTCCCATCGCGGGTAGTGATCGTCGCCATGATTGCCTCCAAATCGAATCGCCCGCCCCAGCTGGATGATAATGCCAGCGAAACGATCTACGCGCGACCGCGAACAAGTTGAGGCAATAGAAAAAGGCGGCCCGTTGCCGGACCGCCCTCTTCTTGTTTCTGTAGGCGCTACGCCGTCGGACAAGGTCGGCTTCGCCGACTTGCCGCCCGTCGTGGCGAGTCTTCGGATTGCCAAGGCAATCCGAAGCCGCCCGCGATTAGCGCTTCGAGAACTGGAAGCTGCGACGCGCCTTGGCGCGGCCGTACTTCTTGCGCTCGACGGTGCGGCTGTCGCGAGTCAGGAAACCCGCGCGCTTGACCGGAGTCCGCAGGATCGGCTCGAACTTGGTCAGCGCCTGGCTGATGCCATGCTTGACCGCGCCGGCCTGGCCCGACAGCCCGCCGCCCTTGACGGTGCAGATCACGTCATACTGGCCTTCACGGCCGGCCACGCCGAACACCTGGTTGATCACCAGACGCAGCGTCGGACGCGCAAAATAGACTTCCTGGTCGCGGCCATTGATCGTGATCTTGCCCGTGCCCGGCTTCAGCCAGACGCGTGCGACGGCGTCCTTGCGGCGGCCGGTCGCGTAAGCGCGACCGAACTTGTCGAGTTCCTGCGCACGCAGCGGCGCGGTCTGGACCGGCTCGTCGATCTTGCCTTCGAGATAATCTTCGGCGCGCTGCTCGGCGGCAGCCTGGGCGGCCTCACCCTGCTGCTGCAGGACGGTGCCGAGATCGGACAGCGACTGGCGCCCGTCGGTGTTGTTGGTGTCAGCCATTATGCGCCCACCTTGTTCTTCCGGCTCATGCCGGCAATGTCGAGGATCTCGGGGTTCTGGGCTTCGTGCGGATGCTCGCCGCCTTTGTAGATGCGCAGGTTGCGCATCTGCTGGCGACCCAGCGGGCCGCGCGGGATCATCCGCTCGACGGCCTTTTCCAGCACGCGCTCGGGGAAGCGGCCTTCGAGCACCTTGCCCGCGGTGATTCCCTTGATGCCGCCGGCATAGCCGGTGTGCTTGTAATAGACCTTGTCGGCCAGCTTGTTGCCGGTGAACTTGATCTTGTCGGCGTTGATCACGATGACATTGTCACCGCAATCGACGTGCGGGGTGAAGCTGGTCTTGTGCTTGCCGCGCAGCACATTGGCAATCACGACCGCGGCGCGGCCGACCACCAGATCGGTGGCATCGACAATGTGCCATTTCTTTTCCACCTCGTGCGGCTTGGCCGACTTGGTGGTCTTCATCAGCGCCTTCATGGGCTGTTGACCTTCCGGTTATGGCGTTAAAAACAAACGCGCGGCCCGTCACCGAGCCGCGTCCGTGGCGGGCAAATGCCGCCGGACCCCGCGAAAGTCAAGCAAAACCGGGCTTTTGCTGACGGGTATTATAATACCGGAGAGTGGATTAGCTGCCGACGGGCCTCAACCCGTCGTATCCCGCACCCAGGCCGCCACCGCGTCATCGACCGCGACCGGCCAGCGTTCGATCACCGGCAGGTCATAGCTGTGCAACTGGCCGATCCGCGCCGCCACCTGGGTGGCGAGCTCGATTGTCGTCTTGGCGGTCATCACCGTCTCCGCCGCTTCCTTGGTCACATCCTGCCAGCGATAGATCGAGGTGATCGGCATCAGCGACGTGCACGCCGCCAGCCGCTCCTCGAGCAGCTTGCGCGCGACCAGCGCGGCCTCACCGGGATCGCCGAAGCTTGACTGGACGATTGCGATGTCGGTCATGCGCGCCTCCTGCCGATGGCATGCGCTCCCCATACCACGCTGACCAGCAGCAACGCGCCAACCAATTGATGGAAAGCGGCTAACGCGATGTTCACCTGCGTCATCACCGTAGCGATGCCGAGCAGGATCTGGATACCGAACGCACTGTGGATCGCGACCGACGCGGGGCGATCGACCTTCTTCACCGCGCGCGCGAGCACGACCAGCGCCGCGACCACCACCCAGGCCCACCAACGGTGGATGAAATGGACGATCGCGGGATCCTCGGTCAGCAATTGCCCGAGCGATTCGCCCGACTGGCTGGCGCCGGGGAAGAAGCGGCCGTTCATCAGCGGCCATGAATCGCTGACGAGGCCGGCGCGCAACCCCGCCATCAGCGCACCGTAGAATAATTGCACGAACAGGATGACGCCGGCGACCAGACCCAGCCCCGTCAGGCGCGCGGGGCGAGCCCGACGGTCACGCGCCAACGCCTGGAGGTCGAGCGCGGTCCAGACGATGCCGGAGAGCGTGAACAAGGCAGTCAACAGATGCGCGGCGAGCAGCAAAGGCGCGACCTCGGTCCGCACCGACAGCCCAGACCGCACCATGATCCAACCAAGCGCGCCCTGCAGCCCGCCAAGCGCGAACAAGGCAACCAGCCGCCACCAATAGCCGCGCGGAATCTGCCGCCGGATCGCGAACCACAGGAGCGGCAACGCGAACGCCATGCCGATCAGCCGACCGAGCAGGCGGTGGATATATTCCCAGAAGAAGATGCTCTTGAATCCGCCGAGCGTCATGCCGGCGTGGATCGCCTCATATTGCGGAATCTTGCGGTAATTGGCGAACTCGGCCTGCCATTGCGCGTCGGTCAGCGGCGGGATGATCCCGGTCAGCGGCTTCCACTCGGTGATCGACAGGCCCGATTCGGTCAGGCGTGTGATGCCGCCGACCACGACGATCGCGACGATCAACACCGCGACGCACCATAGCCAAGCCGCGATGGCGCGCGGACGCACGCGATTGGGGGAGAAAGAATTCATCGCGCGCCATTATCCGGTCGCGTGCGCGTTGTCGAAGCGGATGATCATATTCCCCTCCCGCCTGCGGGAGGGGTTAGGGGAGGGCATGTCAGATAGCGACGGAGATGCAACAGACCCTCCCCCAGCCCCGTTCCAGGTGAACAGTCCCCCGGACTGTTCAGGTTGTGCCGGGGCCACAACCGACCTGGAACGCGCAAGCGGGAGGGGAGAAAGTGGGCGCCTTATCCCTGCGGGAAACTCAGTTCGCGGTCGTCCGCGCGCTCTGGCCGTCGCCTTCGGGGGCGGCGACGATGTCGCGGGTGGTGCCGCCCTTGTCGACGATCTTGGTGTCGGGGTCGCCGGCGTCCGAGCGGATGCCCGGGCTGGCCGAATCGCCGCCGGCCGAATCGAGCGTGCTGTTCTCTGCCTGGCTGCGCGACGCCGGACCGCCGAACAAGGCGTCGAGCGCCTGTGCCGACGGATTATTGTCCTGCGGCCGGGTCACGCCCGGCTGCGGCGGCTGAAGCGAGAAATCGGGCGGCACGACCAGCGGCTGCGCGCGCGCAACCGCATATTCGTCGGGACGCGTGCGGTCGAACCCGCGATGGCCGCATCCGGCGAGCAACATAGCAACGCCCGCCACGGCAACGATCGGCACAACCTTACGCATTCGATTTCTCCACGTCCGCTCCATCCACTCGCGGCCTGTCGCGCACCAATAATGCCCGCGCGAGCAGGATGAGCACGCCCACCGTAATCGCAGCATCGGCAAGATTGAAGTTCAAAAACGGCGACCATGCGCCGAAGTGCAGATCGGCATAGTCCTGGACATAGCCCAGCCGCACGCGATCGAGGATATTGCCCAGCGCGCCGCCGGCGATCATGCCCAGCGCGAACTGGTCCTGGCGATTGCGCTCGCGCCACATCCACACCAGCACCGCGACCGCGATCGCACCAGTCATCCCGACCAGCAGCCAGGTCGACGCCGCGCTGTCGGCGCGCAGAAAGCCGAGCGACACGCCGTGATTGTGGACGTTGCGCAGGGTGAAGATCGGCAGCACGATCCGCTCATCGCCTTCATAGGTCAGACCGATCGGGCCGATCACCAGCCATTTGACGAGCTGGTCGAGGACGAAGAGCGATATCGCGCTGATCAGCCCGATCTTGGGCAGTTTCCAGGTCACGAGACAACTCCGGTACAGCGATCGCACAAGGCGCCATCCGCCGTCACTTCGGGCAGGAGGCGCCAGCAGCGGCCGCATTTGTGATAATCGCTCCGTGTTACCGCGAGCGGCCCCTTGCTCACCTTGGCGACGATGAACGCTTCGGCGAGGTCGGCGGCGGAGAGCGGCATTTCGGGCACTGTCACTTCCGCCTCCAGGCTCGAGCGGATCACCTTGTCGCGACGGAACGGCTCGATCGCCTCGGTCACTTGCGCGCGCAACTCGCGAAGCCCGGTCCATTCGGTCGCGACGACTTTGTCGGCGGGGATCTTGGGCAGTTCGGGCCATTCGAGCAGATGCACCGAATCCGCCTCCGGAAAGCGCGCCTGCCAGGCTTCCTCGGTGGTGAAGACCAGGATCGGCGCGGCGTACCGCACCAGCGCGTGGAACAGGATGTCGAGCACGGTGCGATAGGCGCGGCGCTTCAGGTCCGTCGGCGCGTCGCAATAAAGCGAATCCTTACGGATATCGAAGAAGAACGCCGACAGATCGTCCTGCGCGAAATCGGTCAGCAGCCGCAGGTAGCGGTTGAACTCGAACGCGTCGGTCGCCGCCTTGAGCTCGACGTCGAGCTTGCCGAGCAGGTCGAGCACGTAAAGTTCGAGCTGCGGCATGTCCTTGGGCGCGACGCGCTCGTCCTCGCTGAAGCCGTCGAGCGCGCCGAGCAGATAGCGGAAAGTGTTGCGCAGCTTGCGATAGGCGTCGCTGGTCGTCGCCAGCACTTCCTTGCCGATCCGCACGTCCTCGAAATAATCAACCGACGCGACCCACATGCGCAGGATGTCGGCGCCCGATTCCGAGATGATCTTGAGCGGATCAACGACATTGCCCAGGCTCTTCGACATCTTGCGGCCATTGCCGTCGAGCGCGAAGCCATGGGTCAGCACCGCATCATAGGGCGCGCGGCCGCGCGTGCCGCAGCTTTCGAGCAGCGACGACTGGAACCAGCCGCGATGCTGGTCCGACCCTTCGAGATAGAGGTCGGCGCGCACGCCCTCCCCGTATCGCGCCTCGATCGTGAAGACATGGGTCGAGCCCGAATCGAACCACACGTCGAGAATGTCGTTCTGCGGCTCGAAATCCTCGAGCTTGTAGTCGGGACCGAGCAGCGCCTGATGGTCCGCGGTGAACCAGGCGTCGGCGCCGCCGGCCTCGAACGCCTTGACGATACGGTCGTTGACCGCCGGATCGCGGAGATACTCGCCGGTCGCGCGGTTGAGGTAGAGTGCGATCGGCACGCCCCAGGCACGCTGGCGGCTGATCACCCAATCGGGGCGCCCCTCGACCATCGAGCGGATGCGGTTCTGGCTGCGCTCGGGCACCCAGCGCGTGCGTTCGATCGCGTCGAGCGCGACTTCGCGCAAGGTCGGGCCGTTGCCCACGGCATGGCCGAGCGACGGCGAGAAGCCGGCGAGATCGCCCGGTTCCGGCAAGTCGATCGCGACCGCGGCGGCATTCGCGCTCTTCTGCGACTGGTCCATCGGGATGAACCATTGCGGGGTCGCGCGGAAGATCACCTTGGCCTTGGACCGCCAGCTATGCGGATAGCTGTGCGCGAAATCGTCCGACGCGGCGAGCAACGCCCCTGCCTCGCGCAGATCGCTGCAGATCGGCCCGTCCGAGGCCACGAACTTCTTGTTGATGACGCTGCCCTGCCCGCCCAACCACAGCCAGTCGGGGCGATAGAAGCCCGCGCCATCGACCGCGAACACCGGATCGATGCCGTGCGCCTTGCACAACAGGAAGTCGTCCTCGCCATGATCGGGCGCCATATGGACGAGGCCGGTACCAGCATCGGTGGTAACGAAATCGCCGGGCAGGAACGGGCGCGGCTTGGCGAAGAACCCGCCGAGCTTGTGCATTGGGTGGCGCGCAACGGCGCCCGCGAGTTGGGAGCCTTTGATTAGATGGCTGCTTGGATAAAGACCGCTAATATGCTCGCCCGACCGCGCCATGCGTTCAAGCCAAGCATCTTTCAGAGGGGCCGCGACTAAATAAAAATAGCCCCGCGACTGATGCGCGATTGGTATATAATCAATGTCCGGCCCATAGGCCAAAGCTTGGTTCACCGGGATCGTCCACGGTGTGGTCGTCCAGATCACTGCCCGCGAACCAACCAGATCAGGCGCATTGGGTGCTTCGACGATCTCGAACGCGACGTCGATCTGGGTCGACACCACATCCTCGTACTCGACCTCGGCCTCGGCCAGCGCGGTCTTCTCGACCGGAGACCACATCACCGGCTTGGCGCCGCGATAGAGCTGGCCGCTCTCGGCGAACTTGAGCAATTCCCCGACGATCGCCGCCTCGGCGTCGAACTTCATGGTGAGATAGGGATCGTCCCAATCGCCCATCACGCCCAGCCGCTTGAACTGCTCGCGCTGCACCTCGACCCATTTGGCGGCATAGGCGCGGCATTCGGCGCGGAACTGGTCGACCGGCACCTGGTCCTTGTCGAGCTTCTTGTCCTTATATTGCTTCTCGACCTGCCATTCGATCGGCAGGCCGTGGCAGTCCCAGCCGGGCACGTAGGGCGCGTCCTTGCCGAGCAAGGACTGGCTGCGGACGATGATGTCCTTCAGCACCTTGTTCATCGCATGGCCCATATGGATGTCGCCATTGGCGTAAGGCGGGCCGTCATGGAGGATGAAGCGCTTGCGCCCGGCACGCTGCGTGCGGAGCTTGCCGTACAGGTCTTCGCTCTCCCAGCGCGCGAGAATCGCCGGTTCCTTCTGCGCTAGCCCAGCCTTCATCGGGAAGTCGGTCTTGGGCAGGAAGACGGTGTCGCGCCAATCTTGTGCTTTGGCGTCCGCGGGAGCGCTGGTGTCGTCGGTCATAGGTTGGCGGCGTTTAGCGGGAGGCGGAGGCGCTGTCATTCCCTTCCTTCCCCTTCTCCCCTTGTGGGAGAAGGGGGGAGCCGCGCACAGCGCGGCGGGGGGATGAGGGGGAATGGGCAACGGGTAATAGAGTCCCCCTCACCCTTCCGCCGCCTAACGGCGGCTCCCTCCCTCTCCCACAGGGGGAGAGGGAGAAGCGAGCAATGCCCGAGCCGTCGCCACATCCTCCGCCATCCGCGCCATCAGCGCGTCCATATCGTCGAACTTCGCCTCGGGCCGGATGAAGTCGACCAGGTCGACCTCGATCGTCTGGCCATACAGATCGCCCGAGAAATCGAAGAAATAGGGTTCGAGCAATTCCTTGGGCGGATCGAAGCTCGGCCGCACGCCCAAATTCGCCGCCCCGTCGACCACGCGCCCATCTGGCAGATGCCCACGCACCGCGTAGATGCCGAACTTCGGGCGCAGATAATTGGCCATATCGATATTCGCGGTCGGGAAGCCGAGCGTCCGCCCGACCTTGTCGCCATGCTGCACCACGCCCTCGATCGCGTACGGCCGGGTCAGCAATCGCGCCGCTTCGCGCGGGTTGCCGGCGCGCAACGCCTCGCGGATGCGGGTTGAGGACACCGTCTCGCCGTCGAGCTGGACCGGTGCGATCGTGTCGACGGTGAAGCCATGGCGCTCGCCCAATTGCCGCATCAGCGGGATGTCGCCGCTGCGGCCCTTGCCGAAGGTGAAATCCTCGCCGGTCGACACGCCGGCGACACCGAGATGCTCGACCAGGCATTGACCGACGAATTCCTCCGCCGAGAGCCCGGCGAGCGCGGCGTCGAACTCGAACACGTACATCGCGTCGACGCCCGCCGCCGCGAACAGCCGCGCGCGCTGGTCCATGCTGGTCAGCCGGAACCAGGGGCTGTCGGGACGGAAATAACGCATCGGGTGCGGATCGAAGGTGGCGACGATCGCCGGCAGGCCGGCGGCGCGGGCGCGTTCCACCGCGCGGCCGACCACCGCCTGGTGCCCCAAGTGAAACCCATCGAAATTGCCGAGCGCGACATAGCCTCCGCGAAAGCGCTCGGGCACGGTCGGGCCGCCGGAAAGCCGCTCCATGGCGTGGGCCTTAGGGGGCAGAGCGCGGTTACTCAACTCCTCCCCGGCACGGGGAGGATTTATTGTCCCGGCGCCATCCCCGCGGTCAGCACGCGGATCACGTTGCCGCCCATCACCTTGCGGATGTCGTCGTCGGAGAAACCGCGGTCGATCAGCGCTTGCGTGATCGCGGCGACCTGGCTCGCGTCGAACCCGGTGGTCACCGCGCCGTCGAAGTCCGACCCCAAACCGACGTGATCGACGCCGACCAGGTCGCGGACATAGGCGATGGCCTTGGCCGCATCCTCGGGCTTGTTCGAGCAGATCGCGGCGTCCCAATAGCCGATGCCGATCACCCCGCCGGTCTTCGCGATGCCGCGGATCTCGTCATCGGTCAGGTTGCGGTTGACCTTGCACGTCGCCTGGACGCCGCCATGACTCGACACGATCGGGCGTCGCGCCATCGCGATCACCTCGGCGACGGTCTGGTGGCTCGAATGCGCGACGTCGACCACCATGCCGAGTTGCTCCATCCGCGCGACCACCGCGCGGCCGAGCGGCGTCAGGCCGCCTTTCTTCACGCCGTGCATCGACCCGGCGATGTCATTGTCGAAGAAATGGGCGAGGCCGGCCATGCGGAACCCCGCGGCGTAGACCTTATCGAGATTGCCGATCTTGCCCTCGAGGTCCTGCAGCCCCTCGATCGATAGCATTGCGCCGATCGCGCCGCTGCCGGCACGGCGGTCGGCGGTCAGTTTCTGGAGATCGGCGGACGACGTGATCAGCCGCAATTGCCCGTTGGAACGATCGGCGAAGCGCTTGAGCTTTTCGGCATGATAGAGCGAGCGCTGGAGCAGCGAATTCCACGTCCGCATCGGCTGCAGATCGGCCATCACCAACTGGGTGATATTGTCGGTGTCACCCGAATTGGCATCGTAATTCTGGTTCTTGGGCGTCTTGGTCACCGACGAGAAGACCTGCAGCGCATAATGCCCCGCCTGGAGCCGCGGCAAATCGACCTGGCCGCGATCGGAGCGGGTCAGCAGGTCGCGTTTCCACAACAAGGAATCGGCGTGCATGTCGGCGACGTCGAGCGTTTTCTGCAACGCCAGCGCGCGCGGGGTGACCTTGAGCGCGACCGGCTCCACCTTGTTCATCGATTTCTCGACTATGCCGGGCGCTAGGACGAAGAACAGGATCGCGGCGATCGTGAGCACCGCCAGAAGCCCCAGCAGCCATTTGCGCATACAGTTTGTTCCCCAGTCGTCATGCCGGGCTCGTCCCGGCATCCACCGTGCCCCAAGCCCCTAGGCTTGGGGTGTGCGGCACCGTGGACCCCGGGACAAGCCCGGGGTGACGATGGTGGTTAGGCGCGCGTGAGAGTTACGAAACTATAGGCCGCACGCTCGCCCTCGGCCGGATGATCTTCCCGCCCGGTTTCGCGCCACCCCATGAACGCCGGCACCGTCGCATCGCCTTCAGGTTCCGCATGGACCTCGGTCAACTCCACTCGATCCGCACGATCGAGGAACAGCGCGAACACCTCCGCCCCGCCGATCACCGCGGCATCATCGCCGGCCAGCGCCAATGCCTCCTCGACCGAATGCGCGACTTCCGCCCCCTCCGCCGCCCAGCCGCGATCACGCGTCAGCACGATGTGCCGCCGGCCGGGCAGCGGCGACGGAAAGCTCTCGAAGGTCTTGCGGCCCATGATCATCGGCCGGCCGATCGTCTGCGCCTTGAAGCGCTTGAGGTCGGCGGGCAGATGCCACGGCAGTTTGCCGTCGCGGCCTATCACGCCATTATCGGCGCGCGCGAGATGGAAGCTGATCAGACCGCCACCGGCGCTTTGATGTGCGCCTGCGCCTCATAGCCGACGAGCTGGAAGTCCTCATAGTCATAGGCGTCGATCGAGGGCGGCTTGCGCAGGATCTCGAGTTTCGGGAGCGGTCCCGGCTCACGCCCCAACTGCTCGCGCGCTTGCTCGAGATGGTTCGAATAGAGATGACAATCGCCGCCGGTCCAGACGAACTCGCCGACCTCCAGCCCCGCTTGCTGTGCAAGCATATGGGTGAGCAGCGCGTAGCTCGCGATGTTGAACGGCACGCCGAGAAAGATGTCGGCCGAGCGCTGATAGAGCTGCAGGCTGAGCTTGCCGTTGGCGACATAGCATTGGAACAGGCAATGGCACGGCGCTAGCGCCATGGCGTGGAGCTCGCCGGGGTTCCACGCGCTCACCACCATGCGGCGGCTGGCGGGATTGATCTTCAGCGTCTCGATCAGCTCGGCGATCTGATCGACATGCCCGCCCTCGGCAGTCGCCCAATCGCGCCATTGCTTGCCGTAAACGGGGCCGAGGTCGCCATTCTCGTCGGCCCATTCATCCCAGATGCTGACCTTGCGGTCTTGCAGCCACTGGACGTTGGTGTCGCCGCGCAGGAACCACAGCAACTCGACGATGATCGATCGCAGATGCAGTTTCTTGGTGGTGAGCACCGGAAAGCCCTGCGCCAGGTCGAAGCGCATCTGGTGCCCGAATACCGATCGCGTGCCGGTGCCGGTGCGATCCATCTGCTCGGCGCCATGGTCGAGCGCACGCTGCATCAAGTCGAGATATTGCCGCATGATGCAGGCTTACCGCGTGCCGCCCGCGGCGCCAAGCAGCGTATATGTCGGTGCTGTGGACAAGTGTCCCCGCAGGAATCCTCGACGCATTGCTTCGCAAATCGGAGGCGCGTCGAACATTGCTCGGCATGTAGATGGTTGCGCTAACAGGAACCGTGGTCGATGGCACTCTGGCGTTGATACGCAGACGGCTATCGTCATGTGATTGCAGGGAGACAGGACTTCATGAGTGATCGTATCACCCTTCCGGAATCGTTGCCGGCGACCGCTGTCGTCCGGGTCTCGCGCGCCAACTTCGACCCTGGCCGGTTCGCCGAAATCGATGCCGCGAGCAAGCAGACCGCGAGCTACATCATCCCGGCGCTGCGACGATTGCCGGGGCTTATTCACTTCTACGCGGGCGTCTCGCCCAAGGGCTCGATCGTGCAGATCAGCGTGTGGGACACGGAGGAGCACGCGGCCCAACTCGACACCTTGAAGGAGATGGTCGTCGACGGCCGCCGGGACATGGAAGCGGCCGGCGCGACCTTCACGCCGATCGTCACCTATCCGATCGACTGGACCTGGACGGTCTGATCCCGCAGCCGATGCTCAATGTGCGGCCGGCGGCGGGACCAGACGGCAGGCGCGGATGTCCTTGGGCTCCGGGCGCGGCCCCACTGCCTGGAACCGCGCAAGATATCCGCCCGCCGAGGGCATGTCGTCGAACGCGACGAGCTTGTAGCCGACCGCGGCGAATTCGCATTCGAGCAATTTGGGCGGCGTGCCATGGTTCTGGGTGCGGCGATTGGCGTCGACCACGATCACTTCGCCGCCCGGCTTGAGCGACGGGCGCATCCGCCACAGGAACTCATAGGGCTGCTCGATCTCATGGTACATGTGCACCATCAGGATGCGGTCGAAACTGTTGTCGGGGAGCTTGGGATTGGCCGGTTCGCCCAGCCGCACGCTGACGGTGTCGAGCCGGTCGCGCGCGACGCGTTCGGCCAGCGCGTCGCGCACTTCCGGCACGATGTCCTCGGCCAGCACGCGGCCATCCTTGCCGACGCGGCTGGCCAGACGGATCGTGTAATAGCCCTCGCCCGCGCCGATATCGGCGACGGTCATCCCCTTGGCGATCCCCGCCTTGTTCATCACCTCTCCCGCTTCGTTGAGGCGATCGCGCGCTTCTTCGGTCGACCAGCGCGGCGAGATGATCCGCGCGACCGGGCGGTCGGCGGCGGGGAACGGACCGACATTGTCCTGTTCGTTACGGACGACGGGCGGGCCGCCGTCGCAGGCGGCGAGCATCAGCAGACCGACGATCAGCGCGCCCGGCAATCGCATTACTCGACGTCCTCTACCTCGACCGTCTCCCCGGTCACGCGCTGCGATAGCGCCGCCGCCATGAAGGCGTCGAGATCGCCGTCGAGGACGTCAGACGGGCTGGTCGAGGTCACGCCGGTGCGCAGATCCTTCACCAACTGATAGGGTTGCAGCACGTAGCTGCGAATCTGGTGGCCCCAGCCGATATCGGTCTTGGTCGCGTTGACCGCGTTCGCTTCTTCCTCGCGCTTCCTGAGCTCATGCTCATAGAGCCGCGCGCGCAACTGGTTATAGGCCTCGGCCTTGTTCTTGTGCTGGCTGCGCTGGTTCTGGCAGGCGACGACGATTCCCGTCGGCAAATGCGTGATGCGCACCGCCGAATCGGTCGTGTTGATGTGCTGGCCACCCGCGCCCGACGAGCGGTAGGTGTCGATGCGCAATTCGCTTTCGTTGATCTCGATGTCGATCGAATCGTCGATCACTGGATAGACCCACACGCTGGAAAAGCTGGTGTGGCGCCGCGCCGCGCTGTCATAGGGGCTGATCCGGACCAGGCGGTGGACGCCGCTTTCGGTCTTGGCATAGCCATAGGCATTCTCGCCCTTGATCAGCAGGGTCGCCGACTTGATCCCCGCTTGCTCGCCGGCATGATAATCGACCAGTTCGACCTTCATGCCATGGCGCTCGGCCCAGCGCGAATACATGCGCTGGAGCATCTCGGCCCAATCCTGGCTCTCGGTGCCGCCGGCGCCGGCATTGATCTCGACATAGGTGTCGTTGGTGTCGGCCTCCCCGGCGAGCAGCGCCTTGACCTTGTCGGCCTCGGCCCGCGTGGCGAGTTCGGCGAGCGCCTCGACCGCCTGGCTTTCCATGTCGGAATCGCCTTCGGCCTCGGCCATTTCGACGAGTTCGATATTGTCGTTCAATTCGCTTTGGATCGCGCGCGTCGCGGTGATCGCCTCATCGAGACGGCGGCGTTCGCGCATCACGTCCTGCGCGGCCTTGGGATTTTCCCACAGGCTCTGGTCCTCGACGCGCGCATTGAGCTCGTCGAGCCGGCGCAAGGCACGGTCCCAATCGAGGAAGCGGCGCAGCAAGGCCAGCGCGTCATTGATCGTATCGACATGCGATTGCGCTTCGGCGCGCATCGGTAACTCCAAATTCCAGTTCGTCACCCCGGCGGAGGCCGGGGGTCAATGTAAGAAGGGCGAACTCCTGCCGCCAGCGGCCCCGGCCTTCGCCGGGGCGACGCCAACCCTGACGCCCTAGTAGATACCGCCCTGTCGTTGCAAGAAATCGCGATCGCCGTTCGATTCCTTGGGCTTGGATTCCTGCGGCACGGCCCTGGTCGCGGTCGGCGTCGGCACGTCGCGGCGGATCGGCGAGCGACGCGTTTCGCTCTCGGGCTTGAACGCTTCGATGATCACGCCAGCCTTGGGATCGCCGCCCGGGGATGGCCAAGCCCCGAAGACAGGCTTTCCGGAGAGGCGATCGACGCGGACCATGCGGATCCCCGACGGGGCGCGGAACGGAATCTTGGGCAGGCCGTCATAGGCTTTGACCGCCCATTCCTTGAAAATCGGCGCCGATATCGTTCCGCCCTGGGCATAGCCGCCCAGGCCGCTCGGCTTGTCATAGCCAAGATAGACGCCGGCGATCATCTGCGGCGTGCCGCCGATGAACCACACATCGGTCGGCCCCGAATTGGTGCCGGTCTTGCCGAACATCGGGCGATCGAGGTCGCGCAATATCGTCGCGGTGCCCCGCTGGATCACGCCCTCTGCGATGTGCACCATCTGAAACGCGCTCAGCGGGTCGACCACCTGCTTGAGCTTGACCACCGGGCGCGGCATCGGCTTGCCGTTCCAGTCGGGCGCATTGCAGCGGTCGCAGGCGCGCCAATTTTCCGGCCAGATCACGTTGCCACGGCGATCCTGGACGTAATCGACCAGGGTCGGCGGGCGGCCACGACCATTATTCTCCAGGATCGAATAGGCATTGACCATGCGCTGCACGGTGGTTTCGCCGGCACCGAGCGAGAAGGCCAGATAGGGCGGATATTTGCCGACGCCGATCTCATCCATCAGCTTGACGACGTTGGCCATGCCGGTCTGCGCAGCGACGCGCACCGTCATCAGGTTGCGCGATTGTTCGAGGCCCCAGCGCATCGTGTGCGATCCCGAACCGCCGGCCCCACCGAAATTGCGGAAGCATTTCGAATAGGACGTACCCTGGTTCACGCAATAGGGGCCATCGAGGATGATCGAGGACGGGGTCAGGCCGTGTGCGAGGCCCGCGGTGTAGACGATCGGCTTGATCGTCGAACCCGGCTGGCGCAGCGCTTGCGTCGCGCGGTTGAACGATTGGACGCGATTGTCGAAACCGCCCTGCATGGCGAGCACGCGACCGGTCGCCGGCTCCTCGACGACGAAGCCTCCCGACACCTTGGGCAGGGTCTTGAGCACGTAGGAGCTGCCCGACGGCGCCACCGCGATGATGTCGCCGGCCTTGATCGCGCTTGACGCCGGCCCGCCACCGCCACGGATCGGCATCGACGCGGCGCCGCGTGGCAGGGTGCCGGTCGCCCCGTTCGAGAAGCCGAGCGTGAAATCGCCGCTATCGTCGATCACGACCGCCGCGCGCCAATCCTCGTAATCGAGCGCGATGTTGCTCGCCAGCAGCGCGTTGAGCCAGTTCTGCGACACGTCGACATGGCCGAGCGGCCCGGTCCAGCCGCGATTGCCGTCATAGCGCAACAAGCCGTCGCGCAATGCCTTTTGCGCCAGCGCCTGCTGCTTGGGGTCGAACGAGGTCCGCACCCACAGACCGCCACCATAGACGCTGAATGGATTGCGGCCGCCTTCGGAAGCCTCGCCAAACTTGTCCATCAATTGGCGGCGCACTTCCTCGATGAAATAGCCCGATGCCGATTCGAATTGGACGGTGCGCTTGTTGACCGTGCCGAGCGGCTGCGTGACTGCCCAATCGTGCTGCTGCTGAGTGATATAGCCGTTCCGCAGCATTTCCCCCAGCACCCAATCGCGCCGTGCCGTCGCGCGCGCGGTCTGGCGGTCGGGATCGTAACCCGACGGCGCCTTGGGCAGGATCGCCAGATAAGCGAATTGCGGGAGGGTGAGTTGATCGAGGTCCTTGTCGAAATACGCGCGCGACGCCGCCTGAACGCCGTACGCGTTGCGGCCGAGGAAGATAGTGTTGAGGTAAAGCTCGAGGATCTGCTGCTTGGTCAGCGAATCCTCGATGCGATAAGCGAGGATCGCTTCCTTGAGCTTGCGCGTATAACTGCGCTCGTTGCCGACCAGCAGGTTCTTGGCCACCTGTTGCGTGATCGTCGAGGCGCCGCGCGCGTGCTTGCTGCGCAGATTGTCGATCAGTGCCGACACGATGCCGGGATAATCGACGCCGTGATGCGAGAAGAAGGTGCGATCCTCGGCCGATAGATAGGCGGCGACCAACAGCTTGGGATATTCGTCGAATTTCAGCTGGACGCGGTGTTCACGCGCGAAGCTGAAGACCGGCATGCCGTTGGTGTCGCGGACGTTCGACGGCAGATCGGGCTCATAGGTCTTGAGCCGGTCGACCGAGGGCAGATCACGTGCGACGAACAACCAGATCAGGAACCAGGCGATGCCCCAAAGCGCTGCCAGCACCACGAGCACCTTGACCCACCAGCGCTGCCACGCGCCACGCATGAAGCCGGCGACGCCGCCAGCCTCTCGCTTGATCCGAAAATTGACCGAGTCCGAACTGTCCGCCGCCATAATCGTCCGGGCCTTAGCAGGTCCGGCGGCTCTTGCCAGCAGTTCGGTGTCATTTTCAGCCGAACCGAACGGCACCCGCTCTCCATCCAGCCGTCAGTTCAGCATGACGGATGTGGAAGGTAGCAATCCTTCCGACTATGCGATCAATTCGACGCAAGCTTCCGTGCAAAATTGACCTCGACCGCGCGTTCAACGGTCTGTGCGATGCGCTTGCGACCCTCCGGAGAGTCGAGAAAAGCGGCGTCCTTCGGGTTCGAGATATAGCCGGTCTCGAACAGGACCGAGGGCATATCGGGAGCCTTAAGCACCATCAGCGACGCGAATTTGTGGAAGCCGGGCCGAAGGGGAATGTTCGGCTCTGCTTCACGACCGAGCAATCGCGCGAACGCAGCCGAGGCGTTCATCGTCTCACGCTGGGTGAGGTCAATCAGGATCGACGACACGTCGGCATTCTCGCTGCCCAAGTCGACGCCGGCGATGACATCGGCCTTGTTCTCACGCGCGGCCAGCCTGGCGGATTCCTTGTCCGACGCGACTTCGGACAGGGTATAGACCGAGGCACCCGAGGCATCGCCCGATCCGACGCTGTCGCAATGAATCGAGATGAACAAATCGGCCTTGAGCTTGCGCGCCACGCCATAGCGCTCCTGCAGCACCAGGAAGCGGTCGTCGTCGCGAGTCAGGGCGACGCGGACACGCCTCGATTTGAGCAATTCGTCGCGGATCGCCTTGGCAATGCGCAAGGTCACGTCCTTTTCCTTGATCCCGCTGGTCGGCGAGATCGCGCCGGGATCGAATCCGCCATGGCCGGCATCGATCACCACCAGCGGACGACCCGCATCGCCGTCGATCCGCGGCAATGCCAGCGTCTTGCTCGGGGCCGGCACGGGCACCGAAACCGAATAACGCGCGCCGGTGCCGGCCGTATCGGGCAGGTTGAACGGGGGCAGGAAGCTCATTCGCCCGGCCGCCGCGGCGCGCGCGAAACCGGCATCGTCGGTGGTGCGGAGTTGCAAGGTCAGGACGCGGCCATCGGCGCCGAACGCGCCATCGGTCACCACGGCGGGGCGAGTCAGGTCGAACACGACGCGGGCACCGCCGCCTCGCGCGCCCTCGCGCACAGCATCGACCAACCCACCGGTCGCGACGGCGCCGCCCGGCGTCGCATCGGCGATATCGAGCGCGACACGCTTCGGCGCGACCAGCAGGAAGCTCGATGCGTCGGCGACCTTCTGGTCGAACGTCACCACGATGACGTCGTCCCTGACGTCCACGCGCTCGATCGTCGCAGCCCAAGCGGGGCTGCCGCCGAACCACAGGGCCAGCATGGCAAGAATGAACGACACACGCACGTAATGGCGCGCGGGCCGGTAACCGGTCCAGCGAAAAACCATCTGGAAGAACCCCTTTTACTCGCTCTTCTCAAACGGGGTTACCGACACGCTTACTCAGACTCGGTGAAACGACAGGGTTAATCCGCCGTTCGGCATGACTTTGCCGGCATGATCGGCAGAAACCTGCCGGTTGAAGCGGACGATGGCAGGTGCTACCTGAATCGTAACCGGCACCGCGACAATGATTTGTCCGGAAGTCGCCGGCCCCACGGCCGCCCCGGCGTTTATCGGCAGGCGGTCCATCAGGTTGACGTTCGCATGATGCATTTCCCTCGCCTAGTGCTCGACCCGGCCATCGCCGGCGAGCGCGTTGGTGCGGGTGCCCCGGCCGTGATGCCCGGGCGTGCGCGGCGAACAGACGCACATCCACCATCCCGCACCGGCCGGTCACGGATCGACAATCCGTCCACCGACGCCGCGCGACTTATTGGCGCGCCCCTACCCTTATCGAAGGTCCGGCGCGCGCGGAGAGAAAATAATGACCATGCGTATGTTGATCGACGCACGCCACCGGGAGGAAACCCGGGTGGCGGTCGTCAAAGGGAACCGCATCGAGGAGTTTGATTTCGAAAGTGCCGAGCGCAAGCAGCTCAAAGGCAATATCTATCTAGCCAAGGTTACCCGCGTCGAACCGTCGCTCCAGGCGGCGTTCGTCGATTACGGCGGCAACCGTCACGGCTTCCTGGCCTTTTCCGAAATCCACCCCGATTACTATCAGATCCCCAAGGAGGATCGCGATGCTCTGCTCCGTGAGGAAGCCGAGCATGCGGCCGAGGAAGCCGCTTTGCGCGCCGAACTCGACGCCGAGGATGACGAGCACGACGATCACGATCATGATCACGGGCCGTCCGAGGAAGAGATCGAGCGGCTCGATGATGACGGCGCGCCCGACGAGGACGTCGCCGCCGAGCAGGAAAGCAGCGGAGGCGGTCGCCGCCGTCGCAAGGACAATGGGTCGGAGGATCAGGTCGAGGCGCTGCGCCAGCGGCGCATGAACCTGCGCCGCCGCTACAAGATCCAGGACGTGATCCGCCGCCGTCAGGTGCTGCTGGTCCAGGTCGTCAAGGAAGAACGCGGCAACAAGGGCGCGGCGCTGACCACCTATCTGTCGCTCGCCGGCCGCTACTGCGTGCTGATGCCGAATACGTCGCATGGCGGCGGCATCTCGCGGAAGATTTCCAACGCCGCCGACCGCAAGCGGCTCAAGACGATCATGGCGGAACTCAAGCTGCCGCCGTCGATGGGCTGCATCGTCCGCACCGCCGGGCTGCAGCGCACCAAGGTCGAGATCAAGCGCGACTTCGATTACCTCGCGCGGCTGTGGGACGGCATTCGCGAGACCACGCTCGCCTCGGCGGCGCCGGCCTTGGTCTATGGCGACAGCGACCTGATGAAGCGTGCGATCCGCGACATCTATAACAAGGACATCGACGAGGTGATCGTCGAGGGCGATGACGGCTATCGTCAGGCCAAGGAGTTCATGAAGCTCCTGATGCCGAGCCATGCGCGGCGCGTGAAACATTATTCGGACCCGGTTCCGCTGTTCCAGCGCGCGGGGGTCGAGGATCAGCTGTCGGCAATGTACCATCCGGTGGTGCAGCTGAAATCGGGCGGCTATCTGGTCATCAACCCGACCGAAGCGCTCGTCTCGATCGACATCAACTCGGGCAGGTCGACGCGCGAGCACAATATCGAGCAGACCGCGACCGCGACCAACCTCGAGGCCGCGCAGGAAATCGCGCGCCAATTGCGCTTGCGCGACATGGCTGGCCTGGTCGTCATCGACTTCATCGACATGGACAATGGTTCCAACGTCCGGAAGGTCGAAAAGGCAATGAAGGAGGCGCTGAAGAACGATCGCGCCCGCATCCAGGTCGGCCGCATCTCGAGCTTCGGCCTGATGGAAATGAGCCGCCAGCGCTTGCGCACCGGCGTGCTCGAAGCCTCGACCCGGCAATGCCCGCATTGCGAAGGCACCGGCCTGGTCCGCACCGCTTCGTCGGCCGGTCTGTCGGCATTGCGCATGATCGAGGACGAATCCGCGCGCGGCCGCGGGTCGCAGATCACGTTGCGCGCCTCGCAGGAAGCGGCGTTCTACGTGCTCAACAAGAAGCGCGCCGACATCGCCGAGATCGAGGATCGCTACGGCGTCCAGGTCGTCATCCTGTCCGATGGCGAGACCGAGGGTGCGCGGATGACGGTGGAAGCGTCGGGCCCGCCGCCGGTCCACGCGCCGCGCTTCGAAGCGCTGATCGAGGAAGAGGAAGAAGACGATTTCGTCGAGGAGGATCTCGACGAGGAAGATGAAGCCGAGGAAGAGCGGACGGAGCGTGGCGAACAGCGCGAACGCTCGGACGATGATGGCGATGCCGGCCGCAAGCGCCGCCGCCGCCGCCGTGGCCGCCGCGGTCGGGGCCGTGACGAAGCCGGTGACGATATTGTCACGCAGCAACCGCGCGAAGAGGGCGACGCCGAGAGCGAAGGCGAAGAGGTCGAAGCCGTCGAACACGCCGCCGCGGGCGAGGCCGAAGGCGAAGGCGAAACGCGCGGCCGCCGCCGCCGCCGTGGCCGTCGTGGCGGACGTCGTACCGAAGGGGCGACCGACGCCACTGTCGAAGCCGGGGAAGCCGACGCCGGCGACGCCGGTGCGGTGATCGCGACGCATGCCAATCCGGACGTGCCGGTAGCGGTCGAGCCCGACGCGACGCCCGAAGCGGAGCCCGCGCCCAAGCGCACGCGCCGCCGCCCCAAGGCGCGGATCGCGGAGGAAACCGCAACGGCCCCGGTGGTCGAAGCGACTCCCGCCCCGGAACCCGAGCCCGTAGCCGAAGAGCCCGCGGCCAAGCCCAAGCGCAGCCGCAAAAAGGCGGCGCCGGTTGAAGCGGAAGCGGCCAATGCGGAACCCGTCCCGGCCGAGATGCCTGCGGCGGCGGAAGCGGCGGCGGCATCTCCGTCGATCGAGGCAGCTGAGCCTGCGGCCAAGCCGAAACGCAGCCGCAAGAAGGCCGTACCGGCCGACACGGCGATCGAGGCGGATACGCCGGCACCCTCGCCGGCAGCGGCGAACGACGCCGATAAGACGCCGGTTGCGGCCGATGCCGACGGCGCCGCGCCGGCCGATGACGCCGCGGGCGACACCGATGGCGACGGTTCGCCGCGCCGCGGCTGGTGGCAGCGCACCTTCGGCGCATGATCGCCCAGGCCGGCCCCTCGCGCTTCAGGACGGGTTCACCCATCCGGGCGCAGGGGCCGGCCAAGCAGGCGCCAGGGGACCCGAACGGATGATCGGATCATGAAGCGACTGATCGCACTGTTCGCGACGGCGATTCTTCTATGGGCGCAACCGGCCTATGCGCAGTCGATCCTGCGTGACGCCGAGACCGAATCCTTGTTCAAGGATATGTCGCGGCCGATGATCGTCGCCGCCGGCCTGTCCCCGGCCAATGTCCAGGTCGTGCTGATCCAGGACGATTCGATCAATGCCTTCGTCGCCGGCGGACAGGTCGTCTATATCCATTCCGGCCTGATCCAGGCCGCAGACAATGCCAATGAAGTCCAGGGCGTCATCGCGCACGAGCTCGGCCATATCGCCGACGGCCACGTCGTGCTGGCCGATGCCGGAACCAGACCCGCCTTGGGAATTTCGCTGCTTAGCCTCGTGCTCGGCATCGCGGCGATGGCGGCGGGCGCGGGTGATGCCGGCGCGGGCATCCTGGCGGCGGGACAGCAGGCCGCGATGGGTAAATACCTTGCCTTCACCCGCGTCCAGGAAGCGACCGCCGACGCGAGCGGTGCCAAGTTCCTGCGCGAGGGCAATGTCAGCGGCAAGGGCATGATCAGCTTCTTCAAGAAGCTGGCCAATGAGGAATATCGCTACGGCCTGCAGAATATCGATCCCTATGCGCAGACCCACCCGCTGTCGAACGAACGCATCAACACGCTCTATGCCGATGTGAAGGCGTCGCCCGCCTGGAACAATCCGCCCGACGCCGCGCTCGACGAGCGGTTCAAACGGATCAAGGCGAAGCTCTATGGCTATGTCTCGGCTTATGCGTCGACGCTCAACAAATATCCCGAGAGCGACCAATCGATCTACGCGCATTACGCGCGTGCTTATGCCTGGCACAAAGCGGGCTATCCCGACAAAGCCGATGCCGAGACGCGCGCGCTGATCAAGCTGAAGCCGGACGACCCCTATTTCCTGGAGATCCGCGGCCAGATCCTGCTCGAGGCGGGCCAGCCCGCCGACGCAATCACGCCGTTGAAGGAAGCGACCGAGCTGACCCGCTATAGCCCGCTGATCGCCACGACTTATGGCCATGCGCTGATCGCGACCGAGAACAAGGCCAATTATCCCGAGGCGATCCGCGTGCTCAAGATCGCCACCAACAAGGACGACGACAATCCGTTCGGATGGTATCAGCTCGGCACGGCATACGAGCTGTCGGGCGATACCGCCCGCGCCTCGCTGGCCGCCGCCGAACAAGCGAGCCTGACCGGCGAAACCGCGCGCGCGGTGATGAGCGCCCGCACGGCGATGGCCAACCTTCCCCCCAACAGCTCGGATTGGATCCGCGCGCAGGACATCGCGATGACCGGACAGAACGAACTCGACCAGAAGAAGCGCAGACGATGAGCGATTTCCTGTCGTCGCGGTTCGCCTTGCCGCTGGTTGCGGTCGCCGCCGCGTTGCTCGGCGCCGGTGCCACCTGGCTGGTGCAGCGGCCGACCAACGGAGGGGAAATCCGCGACTATCTTCTCGCCCATCCCGAAGTGCTGCCCGAAGCGATGCAGAAATTGCGCGAGCGCGAGGAGGCCGAGCAATCGAAGCAGACCGGCAGCTTCATCGCCGCCAATCGCGGGCGCATCTTTCCCGCTTTGGGGAGCGCCTGGGCAGGCAATCCCAATGGCGACGTCACGGTGGTCGAATATCTCGACTATAATTGCGGTTATTGCCGCGCGAGCCTGCCGATCCTCGACAAATTGGTCGCGAGCGACCCCAAAGTGAAGATCGTGTTCCGCGAGCTTCCGGTGCTGAGCGAGGAAAGCAAGGTCGCGGCGCGCTATGCCGTCGTCGCCGCCAAACAAGGCAAATATCGCCCGCTGCACGACGCGCTTTATGCCGGCGGGCCGCTGAGCGACGCGAGCATGGACGCGGCCTTGCGGACTGCCGGGCTCGATCCGACTGCGGTCAAGGAAGCGGCAAAAGCGCCCGACGTCGCACGCACGATCGAGAATAACCTGTCGATGGCCCAGCCGCTCGGCATGTCGGGCACGCCGACCTGGGTGATCGGCGACCGCGTGCTTTCGGGCTTGCAGCCGCTCGAGACGATGCAAGCGGCGGTCGCCGCGGCGCGGACGAAATAAGCAGCGCCGAGACGGTTGCGCCCGCAACCGTCCAGCCCCATCTCCCCGTTTCTAGGGGAATTGCATGTCCGAACCGATCCTTAGCGTCCGGGGCGTCTCGAAGACCTATGCCTCAGGCGTTCACGCCCTCCACGCCGTCGATCTCGATATCAACAAGGGCGAAATCTTTGCGCTGCTCGGCCCGAACGGCGCCGGCAAGACGACCTTGATCAGTATCATCTGCGGCATCGTCACACCCTCGACCGGAACGATCACGGTCGGCGGGTTCGATGCGATCGGCCAGCCCAAGCGCGCGCGGCGGCAGATCGGCCTGGTCCCGCAGGAACTCGCCACCGACATGTTCGAGACGGTCGAATCGACCTGCCGCTTCAGCCGCGGCCTGTTCGGCCATCCGCAGAAATCGGGTCATATCGACGAAGTGCTCAAGGACCTGTCGCTCTACGACAAGCGCAAGGCCAAGATCATGGAGCTCTCGGGCGGCATGAAGCGCCGCGTGCTGATCGCGAAGGCGCTCGCCCACGAACCCGACATCCTGTTCCTCGACGAGCCGACCGCTGGCGTCGATGTCGAACTGCGTCGCGACATGTGGAAGCTGGTCCATCGGCTGCGCGACAAGGGCACCACGATCATCCTGACCACGCATTATATCGAGGAAGCCGAAGAAATGGCCGACCGCGTCGGCGTGATCTCGGGCGGCAAATTGCTGGTAGTCGACGAAAAGGCCGCGTTGATGAAGAAGCTCGGCAAACGCGAACTCGACATCGCGCTCAACGAGGCGATGGCTACGATCCCCGGCGAGTTGGGCGATTGGGAGCTCAGTCTCGAGAATGAGGGCAAGATATTGCGCTACGTGTTCGACGCGCAGGCCGAGCGGACGGGCATCCCGTCGCTGCTGCGCAAACTCGCCGACCTCAATATCGGCTTCAAGGATCTGGAGACCTCGAAATCGAGCCTGGAGGACATCTTCGTCGATCTCGTGAAGGAGGGTGCGAAGTGATGACAACCAGCTTGCTCGGCCCCTCCCCGGCGAAGGCCGGGGCCCAGGATCGAGCCGATATCCTGGATGGGTCCGGCCTCTCCTCTCAAATGCATAGCATCTGGGCCCCGGCCTTCGCCGGGGAAGCGATCATGACAAAATGGCGGGAGTGCCGCGCATGAACGTCCATGGCATTCTGGCCATCTACAAGTTCGAGATGGCGCGCGCGCTGCGCACCTTGTGGCAAAGCCTGGTCACCCCGGTGATCACCACCAGCCTGTATTTCGTCGTGTTCGGCGGCGCGCTCGGATCGCAGATCAAGGAAGTCGATGGCATCGCCTATGGCAGCTTCATCGTCCCCGGGCTGATCATGATGTCGCTGCTCACGCAGAGCATCAGCAACGCGTCGATCGGCATCTATTTTCCCAAGTTCACCGGCACGATTTTCGAACTGCTCTCGGCCCCGATCAACTCGATGGAGATGGTGATCGGCTATGTCGGCGCCGCGGCGACCAAATCGGTCGTGCTCGGGCTGATCATCCTGGCGACGGCGGCCTTGTTCGTGCCGATCCCGATCCACCACCCGTTCGCGATGGTTGCGTTCCTGCTGCTGACCAGCATCACGTTCAGCCTGTTCGGCTTCATCATCGGCGTGTGGGCCAAGGGCTTCGAGCAATTGAACTTCGTGCCCGCCTTGCTGATCACGCCCCTCACCTTCCTCGGCGGCGCTTTCTATTCGATCAGCAAGTTGCCCGATCCATGGCGCACGTTCAGCCTGTTCAACCCGGTCGTCTATCTGGTCAGCGGCTTTCGCTGGAGCTTCTTCGACAAGGGCGACGTCCCGGTCGGGATCAGCCTGGCCGCGACCGGCGGTTTCATGCTGCTGTGCCTCGCGGTGATCACCTGGATTTTTCGGACCGGGTATCGGTTGAAGAACTGAACGAAAATCCTCCCCGGAACAGGGAGGGGGACCCATCGCGCAGCGATAGTGGAGGGAGCCCACGACCCACCAGCCCCAGGGAGGAGGTGAGCGATCGCGGGCCCCCTCCACCACCGCCTTCGGCGGCGGTCCCCCTCCCCGTTCCGGGGAGGATTTTATCTCACCCCATCACCGGCAGCGTCACCTTCGATCCCGAACACACCTTTTGCGTCGCCTTGACGAAATCGCTCGCCTTGGCCCGATAGGGGTTGGCGACGAAGGTCTGCGGATTGCGGTCGATCACCGGGAACCAGGTCGACTGGACCTGGACCATGATACGGTGCCCCGCCTTGAACACATGGTCGTGGTCGCGCAGCGGCACGTCCCAGGCGACGACCTTGCCCGGCACCAGCGGCTGCGGATTGGTGTCGCTGGCCAGGAAACGTCCGCGGCGGACGTCCATTGCGATCGGCCACTGATAGCCGTTCAAGGTCTTGGCATAATCGCCGACCGCCCATTGCTTGCCTTCGGTGTTCTCGAAATCGCTCGGCAGGACGTCGATCAGCTTGACGACGAAATCGCTATCCGTCCCACTGGTCGAAGCCATCAGGGTCGCGGCGATCTTGCCGGTGACGGTGAGGTCCTGCTTCAGCGGCTCTGAGACATAGCTCAGCACGTCGGGGCGATGGTCGACGAAGCGCTGGTCGTCGCTTTCCCACCAGGCCCAGTCGGGCGTCGCATAGGTCCGGCTCATCGGCCGCTTGCGGAACGGCACCGGATTGGCCGGATCGCTGACATAATCGCGGCACGCTTCTCCCGCGCCGGGCGCATCGAACGACAGCGAGCCGTCGTCGTGGAGAAAGAGTTCGGTCGGCTTGGCGCCCTTGGGCGGCCAGGAGGCATAGGTCTTCCAGACGTTGGATCCGGACTCGAACATCTTCGCGGTGAAGTCGGGCCGAGCGCCCTTACCGTGCAGCCAATAAGCGAAGAACGGCGCCTGGATCTGGGTCTGGAACTGGGTGCCGCTCTCGGTACCGATCGGGATCGGGCCGAGGAAATCGCCCTTGCCTTGCCAGCCGCCATGGCGCCACGGCCCCGAGACGATCTGGGCGAGATTGTTCGGGTCGTTCTGCTTCTGCTTGGCGTAGATCTGCCACGATCCCCAGGGATCCTCCTGATCCCAGAAGCCGGCGACGTTGAGCGTCGGCACCGCCGTCTTGCCGAGCGCCTTGGTCCAATTCTGGTCGGTGTAGAAAGTGTCGTGATTGGGATGGTCGAGCAGTGCCGTGAACATCGGCACGCTGCCCTTGAACACCTGTTTGTCGATATTTTCGACCGGCCCCATCCGCAGATACCAGTCATAGGCATCGGTCAGCCCGTCGAGGCTGAGTTCCTTGTTCTGCAACTTATCGACCTGCAGGCTCGACACCCATTCGGTCGCGTAGCTCAGCCGCAGCGCGCCGTTACGGTGAAGGTCGTCCGACAGCCAATAATCGATCCACGCCGCCTGCGGGCTGACCGCCTTCAACGCCGGATGCGGCTTGGCGAGCGCGACGGCAGCGGCGAAGCCCGGATAGGACACGCCCCACATCCCGACCTTGCCCGAATTATTGGGGACATTCTTCACCAGCCAGTCGATCGCGTCATAGGCGTCGCTCGCCTCGTCGGTTTTCCTGGGGTCGTTGGGATGGACGGCGGTCGAGAGCGTGAACACGCCGTCCGACCCGAACCGCCCGCGCATCGACTGGAACACGAAGATATAGCCGTCCGCGATCAACGGCTTCCAGCTCGCCGGGACCGCCGGCGGCAGTGCCTGGGGCACGCCATAGGGTGTGCGCTGGAACAGGATCGGCAGCTTGCCGCTCGCATTCTTCGGCGCGATGATCACGGTTTCCAGCTTGGCGCCGTCACGCACCGGCACCATCACCTTGGTGTAGGTGAATTGGCTCGCGACTTCGCTCGCGGCAGGCGGCGGCGCGGCCTGGGGTCGGGCGAGCGCGATGCCGCTCGCACCCAGCAACAATATGGCGGCGATCAGCCCCTTAGCGCGCATGTGATTCTCCCTTTGGCGCCTACCCTGTCGGGCAGGATGCGCGCGGTCAATCGGCGGCCGTCACCGGTGCAAGCACTCGCCAGGCGCCGCGAATGACGGGGCGCACAACCAGCGCCATCAGGTCGATCACGACGTGAAACAGCATCGCCACCGCGAGGCTGCCGCTCATCAGATACATTGCGGTGAACAAGGTGCCGACCAGGGTCGTGACGGCGACGCCGCGCCAACCCTGATAGGCGTGCGCAAGGCCGAACAACACAATTGCGACGGCGACCGCCGCGATGCTGTCGAGGTAAACCCCGAGCAGCATCGGCAGGAGGAGCCGGAAGAACAATTCCTCGCCGATCCCTGCCGCGACGGAGATCGCCGCACCAAGCAAGACCTCGTCACGATCGCGCGGCAGCAATACCGAGATATGGCCGAGAGACGCCGGCACGCCTTTGCCCCTGCGCAGGCGCCACCAGGTCATGAGGCCACCGAGCGGAACCGAGACCAGCACTGCCGCGACGAAAATCCATGTGAGGATGGGATCGATCTCGATCGCGGGCTGATCGAACCGCAACCAGGCCGAGGCCGGCCATAGCTCGTATGGCATCGTCGCGATCGCGTCGATCCGGCCGAGCAGCGCCAGCCCGACAATCGGGGGCAAGGTGAACTGCACGACCTGCGCGGTCAGCATGCGGCGATAAAAGGACTTGCGACCGACGCCGCCCGCTTCCGCCAACAGCCGGTACCCCCGCGGCCCCGCGACGATGTTGAGCGCGACGATGGCAAGCATCACCGCGAGGAGGATCGCGTTGATCATCTCTTTTCCCCTCCCGCTCGCGGGAGGGGCTGGGGGAGGGGATGTTGCGGTGAGGGCATCGTTTTAAACACGCCCTCCCCTAACCCCTCCCACAAGTGGGAGGGGAACTAAGATCACCCGATACGATGCTCGCCCTTGACCCAGCGCACGGTGCCGGAACTCGCGCGCATCACCACCGAATTGGTCGTCATGCGATCACCACGGCGCTTGACGCCGGCGAGCAGCGAGCCGTCGGTCACGCCGGTCGCGGCGAAGATCGCATCGCCCTTGACCAGTTCCGACAGGTCGTACTGCTTGTCGAGATCGGTAATGCCCCATTTGCGCGCGCGGCCGCGTTCGTCGTCGTTGCGGAACAGCAAGCGGCCCTTGAATTGCCCGCCGACACAGCGCAGCGCGGCGCAGGCCAGCACACCCTCTGGCGCGCCGCCCGACCCCATATAGACGTCGATCGTCGTGTCGGGATTGGTCGTCGCGATCACCCCGGCGACGTCGCCGTCACCGATCAGCATCACGCCGCAGCCGATCGCGCGCAGCTCGGCAATCAGCGCCTCATGGCGCGGGCGGTCGAGCACGCAGGCGATGATCTCGCTGGGCTTCACACCCTTGGCGGCGGCGATCGCGTTGACGTTCTCGGTCGGCGACTTGTCGAGGTCGATCACGCCCTCCGGATAACCCGGCCCAACCGCGATCTTGTCCATATAGACGTCGGGAGCGTTGAGCAGATTGCCTTCTTCCGAAATCGCCAGCACAGCGAGCGCGTTGGGGCCGGCCTTGGCGGTGATCGTCGTGCCCTCGAGCGGATCGAGCGCGATGTCGATCTTGGGGCCTTTGCCCGGTGCGGAGCCGACCTTTTCACCAATGAACAGCATCGGCGCCTCGTCGCGCTCTCCCTCGCCGATCACCACGGTCCCGTCCATGTAGAGGCTGTTGAGCGCGATACGCATCGCCTCGACCGCGGCGGCATCGGCGGCCTTTTCATCGCCGCGGCCGACGAGCGTGGAGGCGGCAATCGCCGCGGCCTCGGTCACGCGCACCATTTCGAGCACGAGCACGCGGTCGAGAACGTCGCTGGCAGTCGTCATAGTCGGGGCAATCCTCTTGTCTGATTTCGTTCGATTTGTGCGCGCGGATAAGCGCGGCGCGTTACGGAGTCGAGACGCTGGGGTCGGCGGAGGACGCCGCATCCTTGGGCGCCTTGATCTGGAATACGTACGGCCAGTCCTTGCCGGTGACGAACAGGCGCCGCTTCTTGGCGTCCCAGGCGATGCCGTTGGGAACGTCATTTTCCGCGGTGGCGCCGGACTGGCGGTGAAGCTCGCTGACGTCGATCCAGCCGATAACATGGCCGTCCTGGGGATCAATCCGCGCGATCAGGTCGGTCAGCCAGATATTGGCAAGGATCTCGCCATCGACATATTCGAGTTCGTTGAGCATCTTCACCGGCCGCCCACCATCGGTGACGGTCAGGTGGCGCTTGACGGTGAAAGTGGCAGGGTCGACGAAGCGCAGCACCGGCGAGCCGTCGGACATGATCAACCCGCCTTTGTCATCGGCGGCGAGCGCCCAGCCCTCGCCCTGATATTTGAAGCTGCCGAGCCTTTTGAAATTCTTGGCCGACCAGCGGAAGCCGGTCTGGTTCTTCCACGTCAGGCTGAGGATCGTGCCGTTCCACGGCGCGATCCCTTCGCCGTAAAAGGGCGGGTCGACCGCGACGCGCGCCATCACCTTGCCGTCGCTCAGCCGCACCTTGCGAATGCCCGAGCGGTCGAGCTCGCCGGTGCTCTCGTAGAGATAGCCGTCCTGCCAAAACAGGCCTTCAGTGAAGGCGCGATTATCGTGCGGGAAGGTCGCGACGATCTGCGCGGACTGAACGGGAACCGATTGCGGCGTCGAGCCGACCTGGGGAACCAGTCCCAGCAGCCAGAACAGGACGCCCGAAATCGGCATCAGTCGCGCAGCAACTCGTTGATGCTGGTCTTCGATCGCGTCTGCTCGTCGACGCGCTTGACGATGACCGCGCAATAGAGGCCCGGCTTGCCGTCGCCGCCACCGATCGAGCCAGGCACGACCACGGCATAGGGCGGCACTTCGCCCATCAGCACCTCGCCCGTCGCACGGTCGATCACCTTGGTCGACTTGCCGAGATAGACGCCCATCGACAGCACCGCGCCGTCACCGACGCGCACCCCTTCCGCGACTTCCGATCGCGCGCCGATGAAGCAGCCGTCACCGATGATCACCGGATCGGCCTGGAGCGGCTCGAGCACCCCACCGATCCCGGCGCCGCCCGAGATATGGACATTCTTGCCGATCTGAGCGCAGCTTCCGACCGTAGCCCAGGTATCCACCATCGTGCCTTCGCCGACATAGGCGCCGATATTGACGAAGCTGGGCATCAGTACCGCATTCTTGCCGATAAACGATCCGCGCCGCACGACCGCGCCGGGCACGACGCGGAAGCCCGCGTCGCGAAAGCGGTTCTCGCCCCAACCGGCGAATTTGGACGGCACCTTGTCATAAGCTGGCGCGCCCGCCGCACCGCCGTCGATCACCGCATTGTCGTTGAGCCGGAACGACAGCAGCACCGCCTTCTTGAGCCATTGGTTGACCGTCCAGCCGTCCGCGCCCGGCTCGGCGACACGCGCCTGACCGCTGTCGAGCAACTCGAGCGCCGCCTCGACCGCGTCGCGTACCGCGCCCGTCGTGCCGGTGCTGATGTTGGCCCGGTCTTCCCATGCGGCGTCGATCGTCGCGGGCAGGTCGGTCATGCTTCCTCCAAGATATCGTGCAGCCAATGGGTGATGTCGCGCGTAGTGAAGTCGACGAAATCGCGCTCGCCCCCTTCGCCCTGTTCGGAGCCGTTGTCGACCCACAAGGTGGTCATGCCGATCTGCTTGGCCGGCTTCAAATTGCGCGCCATGTCGTCGGCGAATAGGCTTTCCGCGGGATCGAGGCCGTAGGCGTCGCACAGATGCCGATACGCCTCCGGCGCCGGCTTGGGGCGATATTGCGCGGCATGCACGTCGTGGATCGCCTCGAAACTCTCGCCCAACCCCAGCTTGGACAGGATCTTGCCGGCATAGCGCGCGTCGGCATTGGTGAAGATGATCTTGCGTCCCGGCAGCCGCGCGATCGCGGCGGCAAGCGGGGCGTTTTCCTCCAGCACGTCCATCTCGATATCATGGACGTCGGCGAGATATTCGTACGGATCGACGCCGTGCTCGGCCATCAAACCCGACAGAGTGGTCCCGCGCGTGTGGAAATAGCCCTTCTGGATCTTGTACGCTTCGGCGTGGTCGACTTTGAAGAAGCGCGCGATGTAATCGGTGATCCGCCGGTCAACTTGCTCGAACAATCGCGCGCCATGCGGATAGAGCGTGTTGTCGAGATCGAAGATCCAGTTCCGGACGTGATCGAGCCGCGCGTGCATGCCGCGGCTCTAGGGACGGCGTGCGGCGCGGGCAAGGCGCGCCTTGAGCAATCGCGACGACACACTATCTCCTCGCGATGATCCCCTATTCGCTGCTCGATCTGGTCCCCGTCGTCGAAGGTGGCTCAGTGGCCCAGGCGCTGGCCAATGCCGCCGACATGGCGCGTCACGCCGAGGCTAACGGCTATCACCGTTACTGGGTGGCCGAACACCATGGCATGGACGGCATTGCCAGCTCGGCGACCGCCGTGGTGATCGCGCATGTCGGTGCAGCCACATCCACAATTCGCATAGGTGCTGGCGGCATCATGCTTCCCAATCATGCGCCGTTGATGATCGCCGAGCAGTTCGGCACGCTCGACGCGCTGTTTCCCGGGCGCATCGACCTCGGGCTGGGACGCGCGCCCGGCAGTGACCAGCGCGTCGCACGCGCGATCCGGCGAGCGCTGGAAACCGATCCTCAAGCTTTCCCGCGCGACGTGCTCGAATTGCAGAGCTATTTTGCCGATGACGGCCAGACCGGCATTCGCGCGACGCCCGGTGCTGGCGCGAAGCCCGATCTATGGATCCTGGGATCGAGCCTGTTCGGCGCCCAGCTCGCAGCGATGCTTGGGTTGCCTTACGCTTTCGCCTCGCATTTCGCGCCCGACGCGCTCGACCAGGCGCTGGAGATTTACCGCCGTGATTTCCGTCCCTCGGCGCAGCTCGATCGGCCTTATGCGATGGCCGGATTCAACGTCTTCGCCGCCGATAGTGATGAGGAAGCGGCGTTCGTGGCAAGTTCGCAGCAACAGGCGTTCGTGGCGCTGCGCACCGGCAATCCGCGCCAATTGCCGCCGCCGGTTGCCGGCTATCGTGACAGCCTGCCGCCGCAGCACGCCGCCATCCTCGACCATGTCCTGCAATGTTCGGCGGTTGGGAGCCCGGCGACGGTCGAGCGCGGCATCGCAGCGTTCGTCGAGCGGACCAAGGTCGACGAGTTGATGGTCGTGAGCTCGATCTACGATGTCGAGGCGCGCAGGAAGAGCGTGGCCATCGCCGCCGAGGTCATGCGCGGCGTGACCGTCGCGGCTTGACCGAATGGATCATCAGCGCGGCGGCGGTCGTCATATTCCTGCTGCTGATGCCGGCGATGGTGCGCTCGTCACGCCGATCGAGGCGCGGCCGCGGCGCGGGCGCCGCGGTTGGAGACGTGCTGATGGGCGCGTTCGATCCGGCGAAACAGGCCGCAATCGAGCAGATCCGCAAGCAGAAGGACGTCGGTGACCATGAGCGCGGCTCGGTCGGCGAAAAACGCGATTAGGCTGATCAAGATCTATCATCGCATCGCTTTTTGCGGAAAACCGGTACCCACTTTTCCGCGCGACGCTCTAGCGGGACCGAAAAAGCGCCACCCCTCTTCGTCACCCTGGCCTTGCGCCGGGGAAGCGTTTCAGTCGAGCGTGGGGAGAAGGTTTAACTCCGGCTCCCCTGCCCCCTCTTCCTCCAGCGTCGCCAACGTCACGCCGACCAGCCTGATCCCCGCACGCAGCGGGAATAACGTCGCCACCAGCCGCTCCGCCACCGCGATCAGATCACCATGGCTGGCAATGGCGGCGCCCAACGTCTTGCTGCGCGTGACGATGCGGAAATCGGCGTAGCGGACCTTCACCACCACGGTCTTGCCCGTCGTCCTGGTTCGCTCGCACCATGCCCAGACCTGGTCGGCCATGCGTCGGACTTGCTCAAGCACCTGGTCCGGTGTGGTCAAATCCTGTTCGAAGGTGGTTTCCGACCCCGATGATTTGCGCGGCCGGTCGGGCGTCACCTCGCGATCGTCCTCGCCATGCGCGATCTTGTGGTACCACAGCCCCGATTTGCCGAAATGCGCCTGGAGGAACGCTGGATCGCGCTCGCGCAGGTCGGCGCCGGTGACGATCCCCAGCCGGTTGAGCTTTTCCGCGGTGCGCGGTCCGATGCCGTGGAACCGCCCGACCTCCAGCCCAGCGACGAACTCCGCGCCGGTTCCGGGCGGGATGACGAATTGGCCATTGGGCTTGTTGTGATCCGAGGCGAGCTTGGCGAGGAACTTGTTGTAGGAAATGCCCGCTGAAGCGGTCAGCGCGGTTGCCTCGAAGATGCGCGCGCGGATCTCCCGCGCGGTCGCGGTCGCCGAGGGCAGTTCGCGCAGATTGGCGGTGACGTCGAGATAGGCTTCGTCGAGCGACAGCGGCTCGACCAATGGGGTATATTCCTCGAAAATGTCGCGGATCTGGCGTGAGACGCTGCGATAGACGTCGAACCGGTGCGGTACGAAGATCAGGTCGGGACACCGGCGCAGGGCGACCACCGAAGGCATTGCCGATCGGACGCCGAACGTCCGCGCCTCATAGCTCGCCGCCGCGACGACGCCCCTGCCGGTCGCCGATCCCACCGCCACCGGCCGCCCGCGCAGCGCCGGATCGTCGCGCTGTTCGACCGAGGCGAAAAAGGCATCCATGTCGATATGGATGATCTTGCGCGTCATAATGGACGAAATGACCCAGGGTCAGCCCCTTGGCAACCGTCGACGACCGGAGCAGGATGTTGCCGGGGCTCGCAAAAGGCGCCGGGTTGAGAGGGGTAATATGAGAAATAGTCGCTTCGGCAGGGGCTTGAGCGCGATTGCCGCGCTCGCGATGGTTTCGAGTTGCGGTGGTGGTGGTGGCGGATCGGCGAGCGGGACCGGCAGCACCCCGACGCCCAGTCCCAGTCCTGCGCCGACCCCGACTCCGACGCCGACCGCGGCGGGCTGCACATTGCGCGAGCGCCAGGATTGGGCCTTCGCCCAGCTCAAGGAATGGTATCTGTTCCCCGATACGCTGCCGGCGAGCCTCGATCCGACGCCATACACGTCGGTTGCGGATTATATCGATGCGCTGACCGCGACCGCGCGAGCGCAGCACAAGGACCGCTATTTCACCTATCTGACCTCGATCGCGCAGGAAGACGCTTATTACAATTCGGGATCGAGCGCCGGCCTTGGCATCCGTCTGGGACTGACCAGCACCAACCGCCTGTTCGTGACGGAAGCATTCGAGGGCGGGCCTGCATTGGCGGCAGGGATCGATCGCGGCACCGAAATCGTTGCGATCGGCACCAGCAGTTCGAACCTGCGCAACGTCAGCGATATCATGGCGACGTCCGGGTCCGCCGGCCTGACCGACGCGCTGGGCCCCGATACCGCCGGTACGTCACGCGTACTTCGGATAACGTCGCTTACCGGCACGACCAACATTGTCACCGTGACCAAGACCGAATTCGCGCTCGATCCGGTATCGAGCCGATACGGCGCCAAGATCATCAGCGATGGCGGACAGCAATTCGGCTATATCAACCTCAGGACCTTCATCAATCCGGCCGAGCAGCCGTTGAAGGACGCTTTCCTGCGGTTTCGGACCAACGGCATCACCAACATCATCATCGACCTGCGCTATAATGGCGGCGGGTTGATCTCGGTCGCCGACCTGATGGGCGATCTGATGGGTGCCAACCGCGCGCCGACCGATGTCTGGGAATATATGACCTTCCGCCCCGAGAAATCGGCGCAGAACAGCAACCACATTTTCACGCCGATGTCGCAGTCGATCGCGCCGACCAAGATCGCATTTATTGGCGGCGGCGGCACTGCGTCGGCGAGCGAGCTCGTGATCAACGGCATGGTGCCCTATCTTCACGCCAATGCCGCACTGATCGGCTCCAACACCTATGGCAAGCCGGTCGGCCAGATCGCGCTCGACAAGGGCGCGTGCGATGACCGTTTCCGCATCATCGCCTTCGCGATCCAGAATGCGGCGCATAACGGCGCTTATTATGACGGGCTCGCCACCTTCATGGAGGCGAGCTGCCAGGCGAGCGACGACATTTCGTACCAGCTTGGCGACCCCAACGAGCAATCGACCCGCCGCGCGCTCGACTATCTCGAGGGCAAGAGCTGTACCCCTGTGACCGCCAGTGCCAGCACCGCCACGACCGGCGGCCCCCCGCACGCAGCCAAGGTTCAGGTGCCGGTGGCAGAACAGGCGCGCGAGTTGCTGACGCCCGATCGACCATCGACACCGCAGCGCGAAGTGCCGGGGTTGTTCTAGGAGGGTGACGGCGCAGGAGAAGAGAGCCAACGGTACTCCATCAGTCCTCTACCTGGATGTGCCCGAATTCTAACCGTCATGCCGGGCTTGTCCCGGCATCCACGGGGCAGCCGAGCCCAGCCCCTGAGCTTCTTGCCCCGCGCCTACGGCACGGTGGATGCCGGCACAAGGCGGCATGACGAATTGGCAAGGTGATGCCGTCCGCCCTCATCCACGCACCGTCGCGGAAGCGGCGGCGCGACGTGCAAAAGGTTGCGACCCGCTGGCTACGGCCTAAGTTGGCCGCAATGCCCGAAACCCAGTCCCCGATCCCCGCCGCGACCCTGATCCTCATGCGCGATCGCGACGGCATGCCGCCGGAAATCCTGATGGTCGAGCGCGCCAAGGCGATGGTGTTCGCCGGCGGTGCCCTGGTCTTTCCGGGCGGGCGAGTCGATCCGGGCGACCGCGCGTTGGCTGCCGAACTCGGTCGCGATGCCGAGGACGCGCCGGCACGGATCGCGGCGATCCGTGAAACGATCGAGGAAGCGGGCGTGCCGGTCGGGCTCAGCCCGGCGCCTGACGCGGCGACGCTGATCGCGCTGCGCGACGGTTTGCATGCCGGCAAGGCGCTCGGATTGTTGCTCGATCGCCATGGCCTGTCGGTCGATCTCGACGCCTTGACCTGGTTCGCCCGCTGGCTGCCCGCACACGCCCATATGCGGATTTTCGACACGCGCTTTTACCTCGCCCGCGCGCCCCAAAGCGCCGCGGCGGCAACGGTCGATGCCACCGAGAATGTCCGCTTGTTCTGGGCAAGTGCAGCCGAAGTGCTCGCCGAATGCGATGCCGGGCGCGCAACCGTGATCTTCCCGACGCGCCGCAACCTCGAACGGCTGGCGCAATATGGCAGCTTCGGCGAAGCGGTCGCCGCCGCGCACGCCTTTCCGCCGCGTACGATCACGCCATGGAGCGAGGAGCGCGAGGGCGTGCCGCATCTCTGTATTCCCGACGATCTGGGTTATCCGGTGACGAGCGAAATCCTGCATTCGGCGATGCGGGGATGACACGTCGACGCAGGCGCCGCGCGCGCCGGACACGCCGGGCTGAGCGGCGCGGCTGGACCACGCTCGCCCTGTTCGCCGCCTTGTTCGCGCTGGTGCTCGGCGTGCTCCATTTCCGCAATCGGCCGCAGGACCTGCCCTGGACTCCGCTCGACCTCGGCCAGCCAGTCGGGCTGTTCACCGGGGGCAAGCTCGCCGCGCTCGACGGCGATTACCCGCAATGCCGCGCGCTGCTGGAACGTGCCGGCGTGCACTTCGCCGAACTCGAGCCGATCGAGAAAGGGCAATGCGGCTATGCCGATGCCGTGCGGCTCGATCCCGGCGGCGCGCGGGCGATCGGATTCGATCCGGTCAAGCCGGGCATGGCCTGCTCGGTCGCCGCGGCGCTATCGATGTGGGAATGGAATATCGTCCAGCCCGCCGCCTTGCGCCATTTCGGCAACCGGGTCGCGATATTCGAGCATTTCGGAACCTATAATTGCCGCCCGATCGCGGGCAGCACGCATCTGAGCCAGCATTCCTATGCGCGGGCAATCGACATTGCCGGGTTCGTGCTGGCGGATGGACGGCGGATCACGGTGGCGCGCGATTGGCGGGGGCGTGACGAGAAATCGGCGTTCCTGCGCGAGGTTCGCGATGGCGCGTGCGGGCTGTTCTCGACCACCCTGTCGCCGGATTACAACGCCGCGCATCACGATCATCTGCATCTCGACGAGCAGCCGCGCGGCGGGTGGCGGGCCTGTCGCTGAGCAGCGTCAGACCCGCCTGGAGGAAGTTCAGTTCGGCAGTGCTGCCGACGTGTCGACTTTTTCGACCCAGGCCGGGAAGAAGCTCGGCTGGCGGTTCGACCAGCCGGACGCGGTCGCCGCGGCCTCGCTGATCGACTGCAGCAGCTTACGGCGCAGATCAGGGTGAAGGTGCGGCAATGCCGCCGCCGCGCAGAACGCGCCGGGCAGCCAAGGCCGGACCTCGGCACCGATCAGGCGCTCGTAGAGGAAGCGATAGGCTGAAAACGTCGTCAGCCGCCCCTGCCCCAGGTCGAACGCGCTGACCGTGATCAGCGGCGCCATGAAAATCTCAACCGAGTCGAGCCCGCTATCGTCCGGCACGATCGCGCGGATCTCGTCGAGCCGGTCATAGACCCGCGCCTGCGCGCGAATCGATGCCGCCTCCACGGTGTCGCGCGACCAGCGCGACAGCGCGTCCTCACGCTCCAGCCCGACATCCAGGCTGCGGCGCACATAACGCTGCGTCGCTGCTGAAAAGCCCGCGAACTCTTTAATCTCGGCCAATGTCATCGCACCGTCGGCCGGTCTCTTGCTGGCACTCATCTCGAACACCCCACCCGCTACCAATGGAGGGGCATGATGCGCTCAGATGGTTAACGCCATGCTTAACGCCTCGTCGCCCCGCGTTAAGCATGGAATCATAGACTGTGCTGCGGCGCAACAAAGTTTGCGACAAAGCGAGCCTGACGAGCGGATCGGTCAAGAAGTGAGGGATTTAGGCAACGCTTTGTTACGCAGCCGGCATCGCAAAGCGCCCGCAATGGGGCGGTCGATCAGCTATCCTGCTGGCGCTCGGCCTCTGCCGCCTCGTCGAAACCCGACGATTTGGGCGGCTCACCCTTGTCGCCGGGCTGCGTCGCCGACGGCGGATCGGAGGCGTCCATCGACTCGTCGAGGCCGCGATCGAGCTGTGCATCCTCGTTCTCCGGATCCTTCTCGAGTCGCTTTTCGATCGATTTGTCCTGCCCCGCGTCCTGGCGAGGATCCTGCGCGACATGTTCGACGCTGTCGGTCTTGCCGTCGCGGTCGATCGCTGGGTGGTCGGTCACGTCACTCTCCTCCACGGCCCATACGGGTCCGATGTTACGCAACCAAAACGTACCGGCAGCGAGTCGTGTTCCGACGAAAAGGCCCGGCAGAATGTTCTGCCGGGCCCATTTTTCGCGTTGCTGTCGCCTGCCGTTTAGTTGCGGTTCGAGCCGAACAGCCGGAGGATGAACAGGAACATGTTGATGAAGTCGAGATACAGGTTGAGTGCCGCCATGATCTTGACGCGCCCTTCGTCAGGCGTGCCCGCGACATAGCTGTACATCGCCTTGGTCTTCTGCGTGTCCCACGCGGTCAGGCCGGCGAAGATCAGCACGCCGAGCACGCTGATTACGAGCCCGAGCGGCCCCGAATGCAGGAACATGTTGACCAGGCTGGCGACGACGATGCCGACCAGACCGATGATCAGGAACGTTCCAAACGCCGACAGATCGCGCTTTGTGGTGTAGCCATAGAGGCTCAGACCAGCGAAGCCCGCCGCGGTGGCGAAGAACGCGCCCGCGATCGACGACGCGGTATAGGCGAGGAAGATCGTCGAGAGCGACGCGCCCAGCAAGCCGGCATAGGCCCAGAACAGCGCCTGCAGCGTGCCGGTCGCCATCCGCGTCTGGCCGAAGCTCATCGCGAAGACGATCCCGAGCGGCGCCAGCGTGACGATCCAGCCCAGCGCTGACAATCCGCCGGTCTGGAAATTGACCAGCGCCTGGATCGCGCCGGATGCATAGACGCCCAGCGCGACAACGCCGGTCAGCAGCACGGCCGAGGCCATGTAGTTATAGACCGACAGCATGTACGATCGCAGTCCCGCGTCATACGCGGCGCCGCGCGCGTCGACCGCCGCGCCGAAGGGCGCCATGCCGGAACGAGGATCAGACCAATTGGCCATCGAAAACTCCTTTGCCCGGCCACAACGGCCGGATGCGGCCAATATCGTTGGTCCTGGTGCGCTATTCAAGCGAAACACGACAGCCAGCAACATTCGGAAACAATCGGCAAATCGGGTAAGCGTGCAGGACCATGCACCGCCTGTTCGTCGCGCTCCGTCCACCGCCCGACATTCGCCGCCGCCTGACCGGGCCGATGGGCGGCGTCCCGCAGGCGCGCTGGCAGGATGACGAGCAGCTCCATCTGACCATCCGTTATATCGGAGAGGTCGACCGGCCGATGGCCGAGGACGTCGCGCTGGCGCTGGGGCAGGTCCACGCCGCGTCGCCGCGCGTGGCGATCCACGGCGTCGGAGCATTCGACAAGAAAGGGCGAGTCGACGCGTTATGGGCGGGCGTCGCGCCGCACGACGATCTAGCGCGACTGCACAAGAAGGTCGATCAGGCATTGGTCCGGCTGGGCCTAGCGCCCGAGGGACGCGCGTACCTGCCGCACGTCACGCTCGCGCGCCTGCCGCGCGGCGCCGGCGTGGATCCGGCGATCGATCGCTGGCTCGCCGACCATGCCGCGCTGTCGAGCGAGTCGTTCGGGTTCGGCCACCTGATCCTCTATGAAAGCCACCTTACCGGAGAGGGTGCGCGGTACGAGCCGGTGGCGCGCTGGGCGCTGGATTGAGTTGGCCAATGCTCGAGCCCGGCCATGTGCCGAATCCTCATGCCTCCAAGCGCGTCGCTCGCGGCTCAGGGAATAGCCGGACGAACCCGACATGGCGGCAAATTGTGCCGCCGAACCTCAACCCGCCTCGACTGTCCCCACCTCGCGCGCTAACATTGACCCCGCCGTCCCTTTCCTCCCCGGGCGAGTTGGTGTTGATCGACAGTAAGAGGAGACGATGATGGACGCGCTGGTGACCACCGAATGGCTGGCCAACGAATTGGGAGCGAACGACCTTCGCGTGGTCGACGCGACCTATGTCCTCGCCAGCGATGGACGCGATCCCGCCACTGAGTTTGAGGCAGCGCACATTCCGGGCGCGGCGTTCTTCGATATCGCCGAGATCGCCGACCTCAACAGCCCTTTGCCGACGATGCTGCCCCCGCCCGAGAAATTCGCCAGCCGGATGCAGTCGCTCGGGCTCGGCGATGGCAGCCGCATCGTGCTCTACGACAATTCCCCCTATCGCACGGCGGCGCGTGCCTGGTGGATGCTCCGCGTGTTCGGCGCGCACGACGTCGCGATCCTCGATGGCGGCTTCGCCAAATGGCAGGCGGAGGGGCGCCCGGTCGAAAGCGGCAAACCCCAGCATCGCCACCGCCACTTCACCGTCTGGGCCGACGACAGTCAGGTCCGCACGCTCGATCAGATGAAGGCCAATGTCGATAGCGGTGCCGAGCAGGTGCTCGACGCGCGCTCGAGCCCGCGCTTCACCGGCGAGGAACCCGATCCTCGCCCGGCGACGCATGCCGGCCACATCCCCGGCTCGAAGAACCTGCCGTACAAGCAGTTGTTCAACGACGACGGCACGTGGAAGACCGGCGACGCGCTCAAGGCGGAGTTCGAGAAGGTGGGAATCGACCTGTCCAAGCCGCTGGTCACGACCTGCGGATCGGGCATCACCGCCGCGGTGTTGCTGTTCGGTGCGCACCTGCTCGGCAATGAGGGTGCGCTGTACGACGGGAGCTGGTCCGAATGGGGCGCCGATATGTCGACACCCAAGGCGATGGGCGCGGCGTAAAATAGTCTCCCCTCCCGCTTGCGCGTTCCAGGCCGGTTGCGCCCCCCGGCGCAACCTAAACAGTCCGGGGGACTGTTTACCTGAAACGGGGTCGGGGGAGGGCATGTCGCCTCTGACCGACTTGGGAATTTATCGACACGCCCTCCCCTAGCCCCTCCCGCAAGCGGGAGGGGAATCTCCCCCCGCTTGTCGAACCGCGCCCAGCCTCTTAGCAAGGACGAATGGCCGGCAATGAGAATGACAAGCCCCCCACCCGCGTGGTGACCGCGGGGCGGCGTGAGGAATGGACGCAGGGAATCGTCAATCCGCCGGTGTGGCGCGCATCGACGATCCTCTACGATTCGGTCGAGCATCTGCGCGAGACCGGGCGCGGCGATACGCATCACCGACTCTATTACGGGCGGCGCGGCACGCCGACGCAATGGGCGCTGGCCGACGCGCTGACCGAGCTGGAACCCGGCGCCGAGGGCACCTTCCTCTATTGCTCGGGGACGGCGGCGGTGACCGCGGCATTACTGTCCGTGCTCGATCCGGGCGATGAGTTGCTGCTGGTCGATTCGGCCTATGATCCGACCTCCAATTTCGCCGCCGGTTTCCTCAAGCGGATGGGCATCACCACGCGGCATTACGATCCGCTGATCGGCGCGGGCATCGCCGATCTCTTCACCGACAAGACCAAGGCGATCCTGCTCGAAAGCCCGGGCAGCCTGACCTTCGAGGTGCAGGATATTCCGGCGATCGTTGCCGCCACCAAAGCGCGCGGCATCGTCACGATCCTCGATAATACCTGGGCTACGCCGTTGCTGTTCCCGGCGATCGAAAAGGGTATCGACCTGACGGTGCTCGCCTGCACCAAATATGTCGTCGGCCATTCCGACGTGATGCTGGGGTCGGTCACCGCGGCACCCGGCTATTTCGCCAAGCTCCGCAATTTGAGTTTTCAACTGGGCCAGGTTGCCAGCCCGGACGATTGCTGGCTCGGCTCGCGCGGGCTGCGCACGATGGCCGTGCGGTTGAAGCAGCACGAGGCTGGCGCGCTCGAGATCGCGCGCTGGCTCGCAGAGCGGCCGGAAGTTGCCACTGTCCTCCACCCCGCTTTGCCGAGTTGCCCGGGACACGAATTCTTCGCTCGCGATTTCAAAGGATCGTCGGGCCTGTTCGCCTTCGCGCTCAATCAGGGCACCGAAGCCAGCCGCGCGGCGTTCATCGACGCCCTCCGGCTGTTCGGCATCGGCTTCAGCTGGGGTGGCTTCGAGAGCCTTGCGGTCACCGCCGATCCCCGGCGCGTCTTGGGCGTGCCCGATCATGGCGGTGCCCTGGTCCGGCTCCATATCGGGATCGAGGATCCGGCCGACTTGATCGCCGATCTCGATCAGGCGTTCGCGGCATTCCGCGCGGCGCAGGGATGAACGACGCGGTCGCCTCGCTGAGCGCGCAGGGACTGGCCGTCCCGCGCGGCAGCGAGGCGACCGAAACGCTGATCGTCATCGGGCTGATCCTCGCCGCACTCGCGCTCGGCGTACTCGCCGGCCGCTGGCTGGGTCCACCGATCGAGGCGTTGTGGCGACGCCAGCTCGGCCATCATGCCGAGGGGATCGGCCCGCGTGTGCCCTCGGTGGTGCGACATGGCGCTGCGGCGCTTTTACTCTCGATCCTGCAAGTGGCGGGGCAGTGGCCGCCGCTCGCCGCCGGGCTGATCGGCTTTTTCCTGGCGGCGGCGGTGGCGCGGATGGCGGCGCAGGTCCTGCGCGGCCTCAATCTCGCGCGCTGGATGACGTGGAGCGTCGCGCTCGTCCTGTTCGTCGCGATCTTCAGCCATTCGATCGGCGGACTCGCGCCGATCAACAATGCGCTCGATTCGGTCGGCTTCGATCTCGGCTCGTGGCGCTTTTCGTTGCTGCGGGTGATCATCGTGCTGGTGACGGTGATCTGCCTGCTCGCCGCAATCCGGCTGGCCAACCGACTCATCGGTCACGCCATCGTCAGCACCAGCAGCTTCGACCCGACGCAGAAATTGCTCGCGCAAAAGCTGGCCGGGATCGCGACGATCGCGCTCGCCTTTTTCATCGGCATCGACCTGCTCGACATCAGCCTGACCAGCCTGACGGTGTTCTCCGGCGCACTGGGGCTGGCAGTCGGGTTCGGATTGCAGAAAACGGTCGGCAATCTCATTGCCGGCATCATCCTATTGCTCGATCGCTCGATCAAACCGGGCGACGTCATCGTCGTCGCCGACAAGGATGTCGGCTGGGTCAACAAGATCGGCGTGCGCGCGGTCAGCGTCATCACGCGCGACGGCAAGGAGCATCTGATCCCGAACGAGGATCTGATGACCAAGCCGGTCGAGAATTGGTCCTATACCGATCGCAACGTACGCGTCCGCATCCCGGTGACGGTCGCTTATGATTGCGACCTGCCGCTCGCGCAGGAGCTGATGCTGCGCGCGGCGGCGGAAAGCCCGCGCGTGCTCGATATGCCCAAATCCAATGTCTGGCTCAGCAAGTTTGGCGAGATCGGGATCGAGCACGAGATCCTCGTGTGGATCAACGATCCCGAAAGCGGGGTCGGTAGCGTCCGCTCCGACGTGCTGAACCGGCTCTGGCTGCTGTTCCGCGATAATGGCATCGTCCTTCCCTATCCGCGCCGCGACGTGCATCTGGTAGGCACACCCACGTAGACCTGATCCTTCACAAGTGTTGCATCGGCGCAACATCGTTACACTGATGGACACGATCCGGGTCGAATAGTGTTGTGCACCGCAGCGAAAGTCTGCAATCTGCCAGCGTGTGACCGGCCAACGGCCCGATCGGCATCGCCGATACAGAGGCTGGACCGGCACCGCAGGCGGGACGAACGCACTTTTCGCTTCGAAAGGAAGATAATGCGCTTCTCCCACATCAGCCTTGGCGCGCTGGCGCTCGCCATTGCGACTCCCGCCTTGGCGGACCCCTTGCCCGCTAATACGCCGGCGACCGATGCAGCGGCTATTCCCGCGGCATCCACGTCGACGGATAGCGGCACCCCCGCCGCGGTTGCGACCGTCGGCGATCCGGCACCAGCGCCCGCACCCGCCGCTGCGGCAGCCGATGCCCCCACCGCACCGCCGCCGGCCTTCACCATCAACGGCTCGGTGACCTTGATCTCGGATTACCGCTTCCGCGGCATTTCGCAGACCAATTTGCAGCCCGCGATCCAGGGATCGCTCACGGTGAGCCATTCGTCGGGCTTCTACGCCACGGTCTGGAGCTCGTCGACGTCGGGCTATGTCACCTTCTCGGGCACCGGCAGCCAGGAAATCGACGCGATCGTCGGGTTCAAGAAAACCTATAGCGGCGTCACGTTCGACGCCGGCGTGCTCTATTACATCTATCCGCGCTCGCGTCCCGCCGGGGACAACAGCAAGGGCGATTTCTTCGAGCCTTATGCCGACATCGCCTATACCTATGGGCCGGTGACCGGAAAGGTCACGGTCAACTACGCGCCCAAGCAAAAGGCGTTGTCGCTCGACCAGGGCCAGACCGGTTTGTTCAAGAATAACGACAACGTCTATCTCGCGGGCGACCTGTCGGCCTCGATCCCCAAGACCCCGCTCGGTCTGACCGCGCATCTCGGCCACACCTGGGGTCCGAGCTGGCTGTCGCTGGGCAAGGAATATACTGATTGGGGGTTGGGCGCGACGCTAACCTACAAGCAATTGGTGTTCGGCGTCAGCTATGTCGACACCGACGGCACCTTCACCCTGGCCAATGGCAAGAACGCCGCGCGTAGCGGCGTGGTCGTATCGCTCGGGGCTTCGTTCTGACAATCGCGACCGGGGGAGCACTTGCTCCCCCGGTTTCGCTGGCGCCTGTTGGGGGGCAATTTCAACACGGCCGATTTTTGCCGATGTAATATTGTAACGTCGCGCGGTTGGGCCTAGATGGGCGCTCGATGCATTCCGCGATTCGCCTGTCCTGGTTGGCCCGCTTCCCTCAGCTCGATCGTTACGCGATGGGCCTGTCGGGGCTGTGCGCGGTGCATTGCTTCGCCAGCGCGGTGCTGGTGGCGCTGGCCTCGACCGCCGGCGGCATGCTGCTCAATCCCGTTTTTCACGAAGTCGGACTGACCGTCGCGATCATCCTGGGCGCGCTGGCGCTGGGGCGCGGGATTTTCGAACACGGCTATATGGCACCTGCCGTCACCGGCGCGCTCGGCCTCGGCATGATGGCCGGCGCGATGCAGCTTCCGCATGGCAATGGCGGCGAGACGTTGTGGACGCTGATCGGCGTCGCCATCCTGGCCCTGGGCCACGATCTCAACCGGCGCGCGGCGCACTAGCGCCAACGGGGGCGCGGCTCGCCTCGGCCATTGCTCTCCCCCGCGACAATCCCTAAATTCCCGATATGGGCGCACATCATCATCACGACCATCATGAGGCGTCCGGCGTCGAACTGACCAAGGTCGCGCAGGCGACGCTGGAGAAATCCGGCGAGCAGTGGACGACGATGCGCGCGAGCATTTTCGACGCCCTCGCCAGGTTCGACAAGCCGGCGAGTGCTTATGATATCGCCGACGCGGTGTCGAAAGCGGAAGGGCGCCGCGTCGCGGCCAACAGCGTCTATCGCATCCTCGATCTGTTCGTCGGCGCCAATCTCGCGCGGCGGGTCGAAAGCTCGAACGCCTATATCGCCAACGCGCATCCCGACTGCCTGCACGATTGCATCTTCCTGGTCTGCGACAGCTGTGGGCAGACCACGCATATCGACGACGACAAGATCGCCAACAATGTCCGCCACGCCGCAGAGGCGGCGGGATTTTCTCCCGTCCGTCCGGTGATCGAAGTGCGGGGCAAATGTTCGGATTGCGAGGACGCAGCGTAATTGAGCGTTGCCCGGGGTATTTAGCCGCCGCAGCCCTTTGCCAGTTCGACAGTCATTTTAGTGGTATAGCCAATCCATCGCCCAGCGACCATGCCGCGTTGAGACTTCACACGGATCAGCTCTACCCGTTGCGGGTCGAGCCTAGTCTTGGAAAGTCTAGCAAGGACAGCTGCTATACGCCGCTTCCAAAGACGCGCGGATGAAGCGCCGTCATTGTAGACAATCAAGCGAACGTTGTTGGTCGAAGACGCTCCAGACGTTTTCGCCAAGTACCCCAGCATTTCGGCGCTGAAGGGCTTTAGATTGGCCGATCCATGGACGAACCCCACCGTCCAAGGACCCATGTCACAAGCGGCCGCTGGAAGGCTTCCAATCGCCAGAGCCAGTCCCGCTACCGCCGAGATCTTACGAACCACAACGCCCGCCCTTCGTTCACGCGCCGCGTAGCTTATCGCTCATCCATCGTGCGGCAAGTTGCTTTCTAAACCAAAGCGAACCTGAGCCCGGGCGTAACCAAGCTGCCAAACGCAGTTCAGAGTGCTTTCCCCATCCTGACCCCAGGCACCGGCACACCTCGATCTGCCATGCTGTCGACGCGCTCGATCGTCTCGTACCCGCACGCCCGATAGAGCGGTTCGCCCGCCAGCGTGCCCATCAATTCCGCTCGCTTGAACCCCGCCGCTCGGGCGGACGCCTCGTTCGCCGCAAGCACCATTCGGCCGATGCCGCGCCGGGTAAATTCGGGATCCGTGTACATCGCCCGGATCCGCGCCGGATCCCTGGCCGGGTCGAGCACCGCGGCATCGCGCGCGACCGCGCCGGCATCGCCGCCGTATAACGTCGCGCGGTAGCTCCAGCCGCCGCAGCCCGCAATTCTACCCGCATCGTCCTCGACCACCACATAAGTGCGGTCGGCGATCAACTGGGTGTCGAGTCCCATGCTGAGCCGGCTCGCCGCGACCTGCTCGGGCGTCAGATAGTCGCGCTGCAATTCGCCGATCGCGCGCTCCATCAGCACTGCGATGGCCGGAATATCGGCCTCGGTCGCGATTCTCGTCCGAAGTTGATCCGTCATTTCCCGTCGAGCATCTTGATCGTCGCGGTGGCAGGCGGCTCCTTGGCCATCGACGCGGCGACGCGCTCGGCGCCCTCCATCACGCGCAGCACATTGCCGCCGGCAAGCTTGGCGATCATCTCATCGGTCCAGCCGCGCCGCATCAGTTCGGCGAGCAACGCCGGATAGGTCGCCACGCTGTCAAGCCCGTCGGGCAAGCTTTCGACGCCATCGAAATCCGATCCGATCCCGACATGGTCGATGCCGGCGACCTTGACGACATGGTCGATATGGTCGGCCACCATGGCAAGCGTCACCGCCGGACGCGGATGCGCCTTGTCCCATTCCGCCAGCGCCGCCTTCGCGCGGTCGGGCTGGCCGATATAGAGCCCGCCATAAGGCGGCGCATTGTAGCTCGCCTTTTCGCCGTTGCGCGCCGCTTCCCATTGCCGTCGCGCTTCGGACACATAGCTCGGGGCGTAATTGACCATGATCACGCCGCCATTCTGCGCGAGCAGTTTCAGCACCTTGTCGGACACGTCGCGCGGATGGTCATCGAGCGCACGCGCCGAGGAATGCGAGAAGATCACCGGTGCCTTGGACACGCGTAGCGCGTCGATCATCGTGTCCTCGCTCACATGGCTGAGATCGACCAGCATGCCGAGCCGGTTGAGTTCGTGGACCACCGCCTCGCCGAACTTGGTCAGCCCGTCATGCTGCGGATTGTCGGTCGCCGAATCCGCCCATTCGATCGTCTTGACGTGAGTCAGGGTCAGGTAGGAAGCGCCGAGCGCGCGATAGGCGCGCAGCACCGAGAAGCTACCATCGATCTGGCCGCCGCCTTCGACCCCGAGCATCGAGGCGATCCGGCCCGAGGCATGGATGCGCCGCACGTCCGCCGCCGTCACCGCAGGGACGAAAACATTGGGATAGCGCTGGAAGATGCTCTTCATCAGCCCGATCTGATCGAGCGTTGCCTTGACCTGCTCGGGCCCGGAGAGATTGGCCGAGACATAGACCGACCAGAATTGCCCGCCGACATGGCCGGCGCGCAGCCGCGTGATGTCGGTATTGTATTTGGCCGGATCGAGCCGCGTCAGGTCCATCGTCCAGCGCGCATCGCCGGCCTTGTCGGTCAGCGTCTCCGCCCAATCATTATGCCCGTCGATCAGCGGGGTCTTCGCCAGCACATTGGCGACGCGAGTCTCGTATGAGGCGGGACCGGCGCTGATCATCAGCGGGGCGGCGAGCAGCAGAGCTAATACATGGCGCATGGGGCGCGAGCGTAGCCGGGATTGTCGGGAGCTCAAGTCCTACCGGGAGTTATGGCCGGGGTCAGTGGGGGAATATCGGTTGAGAGGCATTCATACCCTCTCCCGCTTGCGGGAGAGGGAGGGGCCCGCCGCCGAAGGCGGTGGGAAGGTGAGGGCCTTCTTTCTTCTTTTGGCGAGAACCGCTTGGAAGAAGAAGACCCTCACCCCTACCCTCTCCCGCTTGCGGGAGAGGGAGTGAAAGAAGAGAGGAAGGAAGCTTTTATACCGCCTCCGGCTCCTCCACCGGCAAAACCTCGTCCGGCTGCGGCGCCATCGTCCGGCACACGACCTCGAACGCACCATTCTCGATGCGAATCTCGTTGAACGACGGCGGGGTCGAGCGCGTGCGTTCGGATAGAGTGCCCGCGCCGATCATCCGTACCATGGCATCGCCATCGCGATGCTCGACGTCGAACGCGTCATGGACGTGCCCCGTCAGCACCGCGTCCGCCCCTGCTCTGACCAGCGCCGACAAAGCGTCGGCGCCATGATGCGTCTGTTTCGACAAGCGCTTGTGCGGCTCGATCAGCGGGTGATGGCAGGCGATGAAGATCAGTTTGTCCCTGGGCTCTGCCTTCACCAGCGCCAGCGCCTGATCCAGCGCGCGTCGGCTGACGGAGCCCGACGCCCAGTTGAGGCGGAATTGCGCGCGAGCGGTGGTCTTGAGCGGGACGATCGCGACGCCGGGCAGTTCGACCGGCTGTTCGATCATGCGCTCGATCTCGCGGATCCGGCGATACGGCGTGAAGATCCGGGCCAGCAGGTTGAAATAGGGCAGGTCGTGATTGCCGACCTCTACCGTGACGGGCCGGTCGAGCGATCGCAGCCAGGCCAGACCGGCATCGAATTCGCTGCGCCGCGCGCGCATCGTCAGGTCGCCGGTCATCACTACCGCGTCGGGCCTTTCGGCGGCGACCAGCGAGTCGAACCAGGCGACCGCCGCTTTGTCCTCGCGTCCGAAATGGACGTCGCTGACATGGAACAGCCGGATCATGCGCCGTCCTTCGCGGTGGTGATGAACTGTTCGCTGCTACGCCCCACCGCGATCCTCGTTCGCGGATCGAGCAATTGCGGCTCGCCATCGAACAATGCCAGCACCGGGCGCCGCTCTGCGATGCGCACTTCCCGGGCGCGGATTTCAGTCACCGCCTGGGCCGCGAGCCAATCTCCGGTCACCCAATTCCAGCCGAGATCGGCGATCGCCCCGGCATCGCGCGCATTGACCGCGGCGATCTGCAGATGATCGTCCTGCGCCCGAATATAGGCGCCCTGGACGCGTGGCGGGAAACCGGGCGCGCCGGTCAAATGTACGCCGTGCCCGAACGTCCGCCGCCAGGCCGCGCGTATCGCCGGCCAAATCTTGCCCAGGCTGCCCTTCCGCACATGTTCGCGGGCGCGATACCAGCTTGCCGCCGGCCCGACGATCATCCCGACCAGCGCGCGATGCTTTCCCGCCTCGACATAAGCGAGCGCCACGCGCCGCTCATGCTCGTGCGCCGCTTTCAGGATCGCCGCCGGGTCGGCATCGCCGTGCAGCACCTTGGCGAGCATGTTCATCGTGCCGCCCGGCAGGATGAGGATGCCGCCGTCCCATGCCGCCAGCGCACACGCCGCCGCGTTGATCGTCCCATCCCCGGCGAACAGCACGACCGTGTCCGCCCCGACCTGATCGAGATCTGCAACGGTCGGCATCGCCTGATCGGGGAAATCGGTGCGCCCGACGAAGCTCAGCCCGCGTTCGGCGCAGGCCGCCTCGATCGCCTCCGCCTTTTTCGCGTCGGATGAACCGGAATGCGGATTGGTGATGAACCAGAGTCGTTCCATGCCCGACACACAACGCCCCGGCGGCGCGAAGTTTCAGTCGGGCAAATCCATCGTCACCCGCGTCCCGCTGGCATCGCTTTCGGTGGTCAACGTCCCCGCGGCCTGTTTGGCGAAGGCTTCGATCAATCTTTGGCCGAGCCCACCATCCTTGCGCTTCGCCCGCGATCCGGGCGGCAGCCCGACGCCGTCATCGGCCACGGTCAACCGCCATCCGCCCTCGGGCAGATGCTTCCACGACACGCGAATCGTCCCGGTCTCGCGCCCGGCAAAAGCGTGCTTGGCGGCATTGGTGACGAGCTCGTTGACGACCAGGCCGATCGAGACGGCATGGTCGCGCGGGATACGCGCGGCGTCGGCGTCGCAGGTCAGCGTGACGCCACCCCGCAGCAACAGGCCGTCGGACAAGGTATTGCACAAATCCCGCAGATATTCGCTGACATTGACCTCGCTCGCCTGGCCGTCGCGATAGAGGTGCCGATGGGCGCGGGCGATGCTGTCGACGCGCATCAATGCCGACCCCAGCGCTTCGCTGGCGGCGGGATCGCTGACGCGGCGGCGCTGGATGTCGAGCATGCTGGCGACGATCTGAAAATTATTCTTCACGCGATGCTCGAATTCGCTCAGCATCAGGTCGCGATCGGCGATTTCGCGGTCGCGCTCGGCGGTCGCGCGATGCACCGCCCGGCGAAAGGTCTCGGCAAGCGAGACAGTCAGCCCGGCAGCAATTGTGACCGCGAACAGGGTCCAATAGGGGCCGCTCTGGGTGGTCGTCGGCGACGGCAGATAGACGAAGAAAAAAGCATAAGCGATCGAGATCACGGCGGCCAGCAGCCCAGACTGCCAGCGCGCGAACAATGTGGCGATCATGATGGCGGGATAGACCAGTGCAAATACCGCCGCGCCCGGTGCCAAGGCATTGATCCCGAGGCGAATCAGGCCCGCCGCGCTCACGCAGAGCAGCGCTACGCCGCACTGGGTCGCCCAGCGCGGCACCGCCGGGTACAACCGGTCGGGTAGATCGAGTTCGCCGATCCTGGCCATATATGAACTGGGCATCGTTACCGACCCTGAAGTCAAGCCGGACCGGCCTGAAATTGATCCTTATCGGTTTAGAAAGGCAGCTTCTTGCCCGATCGTCCAGCTAAATCAGTGATATAGTGCCAGGCCACGCGCCCCGACCGACCGCCGCGGCGGGTCGACCAGCCAACCGCTTCGTCGGGATCGAACGACAAGCCGAACCGGTCGGCATAGGCACGGACGATCGCGAGATACCCCGCTTGGTCGACGACGTGGAACCCCAGGCTGAGCCCGAAGCGATCGGCGAGCGCGAGATGATCGTCGACGCTGTCGCGAGGATTGATCGCGCTTTCCTGCTCGGCGATGTCGCGCGGTACCAGATGGCGGCGATTGGCGGTCACCACCAACCGGGCATTGGCCGGCCGTGCCTCCGCTCCGCCCTGGAGCAGCGAGCGCAGTGCGCGGGCGTCGCCGCCGGCATCGAAGCCGAGATCGTCGAGGAACAGCACGAACGCGCGCGGCAGACCGTCGATCCGATCGAACAGCGCGCGCAGGCCGTCCATCGCGGCGACCTCGATCAGCGCCAGCTTGCGGCCATCGGTCTGGACCGCCGACACCGCACTCTTGACCAAGGCCGACTTGCCGGTCCCGCGAGCGCCCCACAACAACACGTCCTGCGCGGCAAAGCCATCCGCCAGCCGGCCGAAATCCTCGACCAAAGCGGCTTTCTGCGCATCGATCCCCAATAGCAGGTCGAGCGGCAGCGGATCGAACTTGCGCGCAGCGGCCAAGCGCCCGTCGCGCCAGATATAGGCCGGATGCGCGAGCGGATCGGCATCGGCCGGCACGGCCGGCGCGATACGTTCAAGCGCGGCGGCGATACGGTCGAGCGGGTCGGTCATGCCGGCCGCGTTACACGGCTGAACGCGTTCAGCCCAGTGTCTTGAGCAATGCCTGAGCCGGCGCGCGATCGGCGAAGCCGGGATCCGCGAGCAACGCGGCGATCGCAGCCTTTGCCTCCGCATTGCGGCCGCTATCGGCATAGGCCTGGGCCAAATGCCAGCGAATGCCGCTCTGCTTCGGCGCGAGCGACGTGGCTTTCTCGAACAGGTCGATCGCCTTTTCATTGTCGCCTGCCGCATACAGCGCCCAACCATAAGCATCGGTCGCCGCCGGGCTCATCGGCGCGATGTCGTACGCCGCCGCGCCATAGGAAATTGCGTCGTCGACATTGTCCGCTCCGACATTGGCGTAAGCGAGTTCGGACAACAGCCCCGAATCGCGCGAGCCGACGCGCGCGCGCAGAGCCTCCAGTGTGTCGACCGCCCCATCCCAGTCGCCCGACGCGATCTGCCAATGCGCGGCCAGGCGCAAAGCGGGCACGCTTTCGGGATGCTGATTCAGGAAGAGCGCCAGCACGCTAGTCGCCTCGGGCCGGCGCCCCGCCTGATCGAGCGCGTCGACGGTGCGCAACATGGTCGGCTCATCGAACTTGATATCGGCCGCCTTGCGATAGGCATCGGCCGCCTCGCCATAGCGGCCCATCGTCATCAGCGTGTCGCCGACCAGCAGATGCGCTGCCGGTGCGCCCGGCGTCGCTGCCTGGAGCGTGCGCGCGCGCGCTAGTGCGGCATCGCTTTGCCCGGCATCGATCAGTCCGCGGATCACCGTGACCGCGAGCACCGGGTTGGTCGGATCCTTGTCAGCCGCTCCTGTCAGCACCGCGAGGCTGTCGTCGCTGCCGAACGGCGTCGCCCCGGCACGCACCGGCCAGGCCGAGCGGTCGAGGAATTTGGCCGCCCAATCGCGTTCGCCGGTCGCCTCGAACGCGCGCCCGACCAGCCCCAACGTATAGCTGTCGGCGTCACCGCGCATCGCTACCGGACGGAGCACGTCGAGCGCACCCTTGGCGTCCCCCGACCGCAGCAGCGCGGCACCGAGCAGCCGGCGCGCGGTGATGTTCATCGGCTGCCGCCCGACCAGTTCGCGCCACGCGCCGATCGCCTGTTCATAGGCGCCAGCCTGATAAGCCAGCATCCCGTTGAGCAACAGCGCGCCGGGAAGATCGTCGATCCGCCCGCCGGTTCGCTCCATCAGGCTGCGCGCGAGATCGTAATTCTCCGCGCGTGCCGCGAGCACTGCCTGGAGATAGAAAGCCTGCGGGCTCGCCGGCCGTGCGGCAAGCGCCCGCCGTGTCGCACCGAGCATGTCGGTATAGCGGCCGACATCGCCGAGCGTGGCGGCATATTCGATCAGCGCCGGATGGTAATAAGCGTCGCGTTGCAGCGCCGCCTCGAACCACGGCAAAGCGGCATTCAGGCCATATTGCTCGCGCACCAATTCGCCGCGCAAGGTCAGCGCCTCGAGATTGTTGGCGTCGAGCTCGACCGCTTTTTGCGCATTGCCCGAGGCACCGGCGATGTCGCCTGCGCTGTAACGGATGCGGCCGAGGTCGGACCAAGCATAGGAATTGTTGGGATCACCGTCGAGCAATTCGCCCAGCAGCGCCTGTGCCTCGGCCGCTTTGCCCTGCGCCGCGAGCGCTCGCGCGGTGACGCGGGTGGCATAGCCGCCGAACCTGGGATCGGCTTTGGCGGCCTCGGTCAGCGCGCGCTTGGCATCGCCTTGCAATAGCCAGGCCTCGGCCAGCAATTGATGACCGCGGCTCATGTCGAAGCCGGCAGCGGCGGCGCGACCGAGTTCGGATTCGGCCCCTACGCCGTCGCCCAGTGCGAGGAAGGTTCGCGCCAGCACGGCATGTGCGGCGCCCCATTGCGGATCCTGCTTGACCGCCGCCTGGGCATGCGCCCGCGCGGCGCTGAAATTGCCGTCCTGCAGCAACGCCAGACTATACCCCAACTCGGTGCGCGCGTCGGCCGCGTCGGCCTGTGCCGGCGCCGATAGCATGGCCGCGGCGCCGATCGCCGCGGCGACCGCGGTGGCGCCGATCAGGGCGCTCTTGACGATGGTCTTCATGGTCCGGTCCTAGGCATGGAGGTCGTAATTCTTGAGCAAATCGTAGAGCGTCGGGCGGCTGATCCCGAGCAGCTTGGCGGTGTTCGAGATATTGCCCTCGGCGCGCGCCAGCGCGTGGCGGATCGCCTTGCGGTCGGCACTCTCGCGCACTGCTTTCAGGTTGATCGGATCGGGCGTATCGCGCTCGGCAAGATCGAGATCCACCGCCGTCACGCTCTTGCCGTCGGCCATGATCACCGCGCGCTTCATGCGGTTTTCGAGTTCGCGCACATTGCCCGGCCAGCCCCAGGCGTCGATCGCGCCCAGCGCGTCGGGCGACAGGCCGGTGACCGGCCGGTTCATGGTCTTGGCGTAATGGTGCAGGAAATGCTTGGCGAGCAGCACGGGATCGCCGGTGCGCTCGGCCAGGCTGGGGATGCGGACGACGATCTCCGCCAGGCGGTAATAGAGATCTTCGCGGAACGCGCCGCTGGCGACCATCGCGTCGACATCCTGGTGCGTCGCGCAGACGATGCGGGTGTCGACCGCGATCGGCTTGCGCCCGCCGACGCGCTCGATCACCCTCTCCTGCAAGAAGCGCAGCAATTTGACCTGGAGCGGCAGCGGCACGTCGCCGATCTCGTCGAGGAACAAGGTGCCCCCGTCGGCGAGTTCGATCTTGCCTTCGGTAGTCTTGACCGCACCGGTGAACGCGCCCTTTTCGTGGCCGAACAATTCGCTTTCGAGCAATGTCTCGGGGATCGCCGCGCAGTTGATCGCGACGAACTGGCCCTTGCGCCCGGATTTCTCGTGCAGGCCGCGCGCCAGCACTTCCTTGCCGGTGCCGCTCGCGCCGAGCAGCATCACCGATACGTCGGCATTGGCGACGCGTTCGATCATGCCGGTGACCTTGAGCATTTCCGGCGCGGCGGTGATCAATCCGCCTAACGCTTCGCGCGATGCGGTGGCGAGACGGCGATTCTCTTCCTCGAGCGCGTGGACATGGAAAGCGCGCGCGACGATCAGGCCCAAAGCGTCGATATCGATCGGCTTCTGATAGAAGTCCCACGCGCCCTCGGCGATCGCGCGCAACGCGCTTTCGCGGGCACCGTGACCCGAGGCGACGATAACCTTGGTATCGGGCTTCAACCGCAGAATCTCGGCGAGGGTCGCGAAGCCTTCGCTGACCCCGTCGGGATCAGGCGGCAGGCCCAGATCCAGCGTCACCACCGAGGGTTCTTCGGCACGAACCACGTCGATCGCCTCGCGGCGGTCGCTGGCGACGACGACCTCGTAATCGTCATAGGCCCAACGCAACTGGCGCTGCAGGCCGGCATCGTCCTCGACGATCAACAATTTTGGTCGTGAATCTGTGTTCATGCCGCCCGCTCCATCCTGGCCGGCGCGAGCGCCTCTCGAAGCACGATAGTGAAGCGCGTACCCTCGCCTTCGCGGCTGATCACGTCGAGCTTGCCCCCCATCGCCATAATGACCTGGCGCGCCTCGAACGCGCCGATCCCGAACCCGCCATTCTTGGTCGAGGTGAACGGCCGGAACAGCCGGTCGCGGATGAAGCTCGCGCTCATCCCCGGACCGGCATCGATCACCTCGATCGTCGCCCGCCCGACCACTACGCCGACCGGATCACCCGGCGCGCTTGCCTCGATCGCATTCTGGATCAAATGACCGAGCGCCTGTTCGAGCCGCGCCGGATCGGCGACCGCGACGGCATCGCGCATCCCGGTCACCGCAATCGGATGGCTGGCACCGCGCCGCTGCGTGACGCGCTCGACGATCGGCATCAGCTCGACCGCAATCGGCTCCTCGACCCGCGCCGAATTATGCTGCGACAGGCGCGCCAGCAGATCGTTCATCCGCCCGACCGAATCCTTCAGCGTCGCAATCATGTCGGCGCGGAAATCGGGATTGTCGGCATGGCGTTCGGCGTTCCTCGCCACGAGCGTCAATTGGCTCACCAAATTCTTCACGTCGTGCATGATGAAGGCGAAGCGGCGATTGAATTCGTCGAAGCGGCGGGCGTCGGCCAGCGCTTCGTGCGCGCGCGCCTCGGCGAGATAACTCGCGACCTGCCGCCCGGCGATGCGCAACAGGTCGAAATCCTCCCAGTCGAGCGAGCGGTCGATCGGCGGCCGCGCCAGCAGGATCGCGCCGATCAGTTGGTTGAGATGGACCAATGGCACGATCGCCCAGGCGCTCGGCTCGTCGAGCATCCATTGCGGCACCGCCGCGAGTTCGGCGGGTGGCGCGTCCCCCGCGCGCACCGCGTCGAGTTCGATGATCCGGCTGTTTCCGGCCATGGTCTGCGCGAGCGTCTCCCCGGCGATGGCGACGGGCACGGTTCCCATCCAATTCCATTCCGCGCCCACGCCGAACACGCCATCGTCCGCCACCAGGAGCACCCCCGCGGCCGAATCGGTGACGTCGGCAACCGCCTTGACGATACGCTCTTCCAGCGGCGCCGCGCCCTCGCCGGGAGCACCCAGCGTATCGGTGAAGCGCGACCATTCGGCGCGATAATCATAGCGATGGTTGAACAGATGCTTGGCGACCATCACCCGCAGCCAGGCCTTGATCGTCGGCGACGACAACAGGGTCAGCAAGGCGGCGGCCGATCCGAACACGAAGGCGGTCTGCGCCAGTCGGGTATAGCTGCCGCCGAAACTGTCGATCGCGCTGATCGCCAGCACGGTGACGACGGCATAGGCCATCAGCGCGACCAGCGAGAGCGATTGCCACGTCACCGTTCGCGACAATTTCAGCGTCCAGTCGCCGTTGCGATGGACGGCGATCGCCAGCATCGGGACGATCGCGATCATCACCGGTCCGCGTGTGGCGATCAGGTCCTGCGAATCCCCGGCGCTGAGATAGGCTGTCGTGTAGAGCACCAGGTCGCTCGTCCACATGATCGCGAGCGCCGCCACCGCGAGCCGGATACCGCCACGGGCTCCGGGCGCGGCGACCGAATAGAGATGGTGCACCAGCACCAACGCGCCGAGCGCAACCATCATCCGCAGCAGGATGCGCACCGCGGCGATGCCCTTGACCAAGTCGCCGGCGACCGACGCCTGGATCATGCTGAGAACGATACCGGCGAGCGCGACCAGCACGACGACGCCGTAGATCATGGTTACCGCGCGATCGCGCCCCGCCGAGGCGTCGCGCCGCAACAACGCCATCATGAAGGCGAGCCAGGCGATATTGCGCAGGCTTTCCGCCACGCGCGTGGTCAGGTCCTGATAGCCGATTCCGGCAACCGCCAATGCCCAAAGCGCGGTAATCCCCAACGCTGCCACGAACGCGGCGCGCGGTACGCTGACCGTACCGTCGCGCAATTGCGACAGCGCCAGCACCGCGAACAGCAGGGCAGCGAGGGCGTGACCCCAAAGGATGATCGTTCCGGCCATCGCCCTAGCGCGCACCCTCGGGCCACAGCACGACGCGGATCGTCTGGAGGAGGATCAACAGGTCGAGAAAAGGCGAATAGTTCTTGGCGTAATAGAGGTCGTATTCGAGCTTCTGCCGGCTGTCCTCGATCGACGCGCCATAGGGATAATTGATCTGCGCCCAGCCGGTGATGCCCGGCTTCACCATGTGCCGTTCGGCATAATAAGGTAGCTGCTGTTCGAGATCCTCGACGAATTGCGGGCGTTCGGGACGCGGGCCGACAAAGCTCATCTCGCCCTTCAGCACCGACCAGCATTGCGGCAGTTCGTCGATCCGCACCTTGCGGATGAAGCGACCGATCCGGGTGATGCGCGGATCGTCTTTCTCCGCCCATACCGCCTGACCGTTGACCTCGGCATCCTGGCGCATCGAGCGTAGCTTGAGGCAGTCGAAGCCGACGCCGTAGAGACCGACACGGCGCTGGCGATAGAAAGCCGGCCCCTTGCTCTCGAGCTTCACCGCAAGCGCCGTGAGCAGAATGACCGGACCCGCGAGGACGAGCAGGATCAGGCTGGCGGTAATGTCGAACAACCGCTTGAACACGCCCGAAAACATCCGCCCCGACGAGAAGCCGTCGGAGAAGATCAGCCAGCTCGGATTGACGCTCTGCAGGTCGACGCGGCCGGTCTCGCGCTCGAGGAAGGTCGAGATGTCGTTGACATGGACCCCGGTCGTCTTGATCCGCAGCAAGTCCTTGAGCGGCAGTGCGTTGCGCCGCTCCTCGAGCGCAAGCACCACTTCGCTCGCATTCAACAGCACGACGTGATCGGCGAGATTGTAGATCGCATCGCGCGTGATCGCTTCGGGAATCACCCGGTTGGCTTCGCTCATCGAGACATAGCCGACCACGACGAACGCCGATCCGGGCTGTTGCTGCAATGCCTTCAGCCGCGCGGCGCGCGGGCCGGCGCCGAGCACGACGACGCGGCGCTTGAACACGTGGCCGCCCAGCATCTTGCCGAGCAGGATGCGGATCGCGATCAGCGACACCGCCGCGATCCCCATCGCGTAGAATAGGTTCGATCGCCAGAACGTGATTGCCGGCGAGAGGAAGAACAATACCGACAGGAAGATGATCCCGAGCGAGATCGCGACCAGGATGCGCGCGACCGCCCGACGCAGCGACTGCAGCGCATCGGCGCCATAGACGCCGACCGCGATCATCGCGGTTTCGAGCGAAAGGGCGAAAGTGAAGAGCTGCGGCAGGCGATCGACGATCGGTTCGACGATGCTGCCGAGTTGATGGAGGCGGATCGAATAGGCGATCTCGGCCGCCGCGATCAGCAGCGCGACGTCGAGCATCCCCAGGAACAAAACGGCGTGCGGCACATAGTGCTTGAACAGCCTGATCATCGTCTTCGCTTGCCTTTTCGGCCTCAGTTGCTCGTCGGGTGTAAGGTTTTCCGACAGGTTTCAGGCGGTGTCGCAGAAATTGACAAAGAAAGGCTGAACGCCGCGGAAACCCGCACGCTTCCGCGAGTTTGGCAAATCGCAGGAAGACCCTAGATTACCATCGACCAGCAAAGGATCCGTGAATGCCCGAAGTGCCGTCGATCATCCCTGTTATCCTCTCGGGCGGATCGGGCACGCGGTTGTGGCCGATGTCGACGCCGGAAACGCCCAAGCAATTGCTCGCGCTGGCCGCCGACGAAACCATGCTCCAGCAGACCGCGCGGCGCGCCTCCGGCGACCATTTCGCGCCACCAATCGTGGTCGCCAACCAGCGCCATGCCGAAGAGATCGAGGCGCAGCTCGAGGCGGTCGGCATGCCGGCCCAAGCGCTGATCCTCGAACCGGTCGCGCGCAATACCGCGCCGGCGATTGCGCTCGCTGCGCTCGCGGCAGGCGGTGGCGGCGCCACCTTGCTGATCATGCCGTCGGATCATGTCATCACGGATACCAACGCCTTCCACGCCGCCATCCACGCCGCGCGTCCGATGGTCGATCAGGGCTGGCTGGTCACCTTCGGGATCGATCCGCACGCTCCGGAAACCGGCTATGGCTGGATCCATGTCGGCGAAGCCGTCGCGCCGCGCGTGCATAAGGTGGCGCGCTTCGTCGAAAAACCCCCGCGCGATCGCGCCGAGGCGATGTTGGCGGCGGGCGATCATGTCTGGAACGGCGGCATCTTCCTGTTTCGCGCTGACGCGTTCCTGGGGGCACTCGCGGTTCATGCGCCCGAGGTCCTGCATGCGGCGCAGCAGGCAATGCTCAAGGCCCGGCACGAAGGCGCCCGCGTCCATCCCGACCCGCAAGCTTTTGCCGCTTCGCCCTCGGATTCGATCGACTATGCCGTGATGGAAAAGGCACCGCGCGTCGCGGTCGTGCCGGTCAGCATGGGCTGGAGCGATCTCGGCAGCTGGGACGCGCTTCACGAATTGAGCGCAAGCGACGCTAACGGCAATTGCTGCAAGGGTGACGTGGTCGCGATCGAGACCGAGAATTGCCTCGTCCAGGCCGACGGCGTGCGCATCGCGCTGGTCGGCGTGACCGACCTGATCGTAGTCGCCAACGGCAAGGACGTCCTGGTCCTCCCGCGCGGCCGCAGCCAGGAGGTCAAGAAGCTGATTGAGGCGATGAAATAGGTGGCCGCAAACCTTCTCCCCCTGGAGGAGAAGGATACTGCCCTTTCCGTCCCCTAAAAGTGTAACTGCACCCCGATCCGGTACGTCGAGCCATAGCGTTCGCGTTCGGCCAGGAAGTCCTTGTTGCCCTGATAATGGCGCCACGGGGAGTCGGTCAGATTGGCCGCGTCGACATAGATCGTATATTGCGGGGTGACCTGCAAACCGACGTGCAGGTCGAGCTGCCCCTGCGAATCCCACCAGGAATCGGTCGCTGCGCTGGTGCCGACCACGTCGGAGAAGGCTGAGCGGTAATTGAACGCCAGCCGCGCGGTGAGGCCGTATTTCTCGTAGAAGATGCTGAAATTGCCGAGGTCATGCGACTGATAGGCAAGCGGAATGGCGCCGGCGCGGAACCCCGGTCCCGTCGCATGGCCCCAGACATGCGTGTAATTGGCCGACAAGCCGAAGCCGCTCAGGAAACCCGGCAGCCCGATGAACTGAGTCTGCGCGTTGACCTCGACGCCCCCGATGAACTCCTTGTCCATATTGGTATATTGGGTGAGGTCGATTTTCGGATAGTCGGCCGCCGACGCGCCGGGAATGTCGCCCAGATTGGCAATGCCCTTCTGGACGATCTGATAGATCGGGTTCTTGATGTCCTTGTAGAAGAAGCCGACGCTGAACAGGCTGTCCTTGGTCGGATAATATTCGATCGCAGCGTCGAAATTGACTGCCTTGTAGGGCTTCAGGAAAGGATTGCCCGCGAGCACCGTGGCCGGGTTGTTGCCCGCGTCCGGCGTCACGGTGATGAATGGCGCCAGCGTACTGTAGTTCGGGCGTCCGATCGAGGTGGTGACCGCGCCACGCAGCAACAGATTGGGCATCGCCTCGAACTTGACGTTCAGGCCCGGGAACCAGTCGGTGTAGCTGTTGCTGGCGTGCGCATTGAAAGCGTTGTTTGCGGCCAGCGCCGCAGCATAAGCCGCATCGCTCGTGATATTCTTGCCGATCTTGGCGATCGTGGGGTCGACGATTTTCGCAGCGGTCTGATCGCGGGTATTCTCGACGCGCACCCCGGGAATGATAGTCAGATTGCCGAATTTTAGGGTCACCATCGCATAGCCAGCGAGGATCCGCTCCTTGACGTCGTAATCGGGCGCCAGCGAACCGCCCAGATTATTGGCGTAATCGAAGGTCGCCGCGCTCGGATGGGCGGCGAGATAGGCGCGCGCCTTGTTCCAGTCGATCCGCTGCCCGAAGTTGAACTGGCCGTTGTAGAAGTCGGTATCGCCCAGGAACCCGACCGTATCGAGCGTCCAATTGGCGCCCTTGGTGCTCTTGTAGCTGGTCAGATCGTGGTCGTCATTCTTGTGGCGATCGAGATATTTGAAGCCGATCTGAAACGATGAATCGGTGCCGATGGCCAGCGGGTGGCTGTAATCGGCTCTGCCCTGCCAGATGCGTTCGAAAGTGAAGCGATGCTCGGCCTTCAACTTGCTCTGGATGAAATTGGTCGGATCCGAAAAAATCCCTCCATTCGTGCCGCTGGGCACCAGCGTATAGGGGTAGGTTGAAGGATCATAGGTCGCAAAGAGCGGATTGGTCTTGGGCGGCGTATAGGTGAAGGTGAATTCGCTGCGGATCGGGTCGACCTTTTCGGCCCGGGTCCAGCCGCCCGACATCGACAGCTTGCCGCCGCCGACATTGAAATCGCCGCCCAGGGTCACCGACTTGGTATTGTCGTCCTCCTCGCGATGGCGGACCAGGATCGTCGCGGTGGCCGGCAAGGTGGACGGCGTGAGAGCGTTATAGGCCGCGCTGCCCTTCGTCGGGAAGTTGATCGCAAGCAGGTTCTGGTCGCGGGTTTCATGGTCCTGATATTTGGAATAGCTCGACCTGATGTAGAGCTTCACGTCGTCGCTGGGCCGCCAATCGAAATTGCCGACGATACCCAGCCGCGTGCGGAACAGATTATAATCGCGATAGCCGCCACCCGCCGGAACGGACACGCCGCCGACATTATTGGTCCAGTCCGAGGAACCCTGGAAATTCTCGGACTCGATCGGGCGTCGCGAATAATTGACCGACAGTACCGCGCCGAACGTCTCTCCGGCGCCGAAGCGGCCGCCGATCGTACCGTCGACCTCATAGGGCGATTTCTTGTTGATTCCATACAGGCCGATCGCGCCACGCGCGTCGAAGAAGAACGGCGCCTTGCTGTCGAACGCGGTCTTGGTCCGGACATTGACCTCGCCGCCGATCGCATTGGCATCCTGGCTCGCGAGCAGCGATTTGGTGACGACCACCGACTGGATCATCGCTGAGGGAAGATCGTCGAGCTTGACCACGCGGCCGTCCGGCTCGGGCGCCGGCAAGGTCTGGCCGTTGAGCGTGACGTTGACCAGGCTCGGGTCGATGCCGCGAATGACGACGTAGCGCCCTTCCCCCTGGTCATTGGCAACCGACAGTCCGGGCAGGCGCTTGACCGCCTCGGCGACATTCTGGTCGGGAAGCTTGCCGACATCGTTGGCGTGGAGCGTTTCGACGAAATTGTCGGCGTCGCGCTTTTCGGCGGTGGCGGCACGCAACGCGGCGCGGCTGCCGGTCACGACGATATCGCCGCCCTGCTTGTCGGTCGGCGCCGCGCCGCCGTCATTGGCCTGCGGCGCGTCGCTCGGGGTCGGCGACGCCGCGGCGGTCTGCCCGTCGAGCGCGAAGGCCGGCGTCGCGGCGCACAGCGCGATAACGGCAAGAGCAAAGCGCGACGCAGTGCCGCGCAGCTTGGTGCTGATCATCGAAGGCCCCCAGTTGCGCGCCTGGCGTGGCGCGTCTTCGATAGGCCGCCTAGGCGTGTTCGGAGACTCTTCGGCTACGACCGCGCGTCGTTGCGGTTGCGGTTCAATGACGGTGATGTGACGGGCGTTGAAAAGCGGGCAGTACCGAAATCGCCGAACTCGAAATAAGGGCTACCGCACCGGAGACGCAGTTATTGCCCTTCCTTGCGAAGCGTGTCCGAGACAATCGCGAGGGCTTGTTGGAAGCCCTCGTCGTGCTGCGCGTAGCCGATACGGACATGGCTCGGATCGCCGAAACAGTCTCCGGGGGCAAACAAGACACCTGAGCCGGCGAGCGCCTCGCAGAACGATCGGCTGTCGCGGCCATCCTCGAACCAGGGATAGGCTGTAGTGCCACCTTGCGGTCGCGCCCAGCGAAGCCCGTGTCGGTCATCCGCGAAAAGGTGATCAAGGAGTTCGAGATTCGCACCGGCAACCTTTTCAAGACGTGCCAGAATCGCGGCACTATGGCGGAGCGCGTGGGCTGCGAGACATTCGAGCGGAGGAGACCCGCTGATGGTGAAGTAGCTGCGTGCATCGACGATGCGGGCCCGTCGCGCGGGATCCATGTCGATCAGCCAGCCGGTCCGAAGGCCGGGGAGCGACATCGCCTTGGACAGGTCGCTTGTCACGATGACATTCTCGATGCCGGCTGCCGACGCCTGGTGTTCGCCGAAGTAGAGCGGGTGATATACCTCGTCGACAATTAACGGAATGCCGCGCTCGCCGAGAGCCTTGGCCAGCCTGACGAGGTCGGCGCGCGGCATTACCGACCCCGACGGGTTGTGCGGCGTATTGACCACGACCGCCGACGTCGATGCGTCGACGCGAGCAAGCACGGCGTCGGCGCGCTGGCTGAACCGATCCGATCGGTCCAGCGGATAGACGCGCGGCCCGATCCGCCAGGCTTCCGCCATGGCGGCGTAAGCGGGATACCCAGGGTCGGGGAGTAGCACCGTGGCCCCCGGGCGCTCGAACAGGCAGAACAGGATCGACAATGCTTCGGATGCGCCCGTGGTCGTGACGACCCAATCGGGATCGGCGCCATGGAAATCGGCCACCGCCTCGCGCAATGCTCGACCACCCTCGGGCGGCGCGTAACTCAGGATCGTGTCCTCGACCGACACTCCGTCGCCGAGCGCGCGCAATTCCCCGACCGTCCAGCGCGGACCCGTGCTGGAGGCGAGGTTGTGCGTGATCGGCGGGGTCGCGAAATCGTATTTCGAAAGCCAATGATCAAGCTTGAATGACGGCAAATCCATCCTCGCTCCTTCGATCTACGGCGCCGCTGCCCATCGCGATCACGCCATCAGCTTCTCGCAGGCATCGAGCGTCTCACGGAACGTCTGGATGATCGCCTGATACGGCGCCGGGGTCGTCATATCGAGACCCGCGCGCTTGAGGATCTCGGTCGGATAGTCCGATCCGCCCGACTTGAGCACATTCAGGTAATTGTCGCGCTCCTTGGCGCCGCCCTTCAGGATCGACCGCGCGAAATAGGACGCCGCCGAGATCGAGGTGGCGTATTGATAGACGTAGAAGCTCGAATAGAAATGCGGGATGTACGCCCATTCGGACGCATAGGAATCCGACACCGCGACCTTCGGTCCGTGATAGCGCTTGAGCAGATCGAGATACATCGCGCTGAATTTCTCACCCGACATCCCCTCGCCCGCTTCGGCCTTGTCGTGCGCGGCGAGCTCGAACTCGGCGAACATCGCCTGGCGGTAAAACGTGCCGCGCATGCCCTCGAGCTGCATGCCGAGATAATAGAGCTTCTCCTGCTTGGTCTTCGCGTTCGCGACCATGTACGCCGCGAGCAATTGTTCGTTACAGGTCGAGGCGATCTCGGCGAGGAACAGCGGGTAATCCGACTTCTCGTAAACCTGGTTCTTGTTCGCGAGCAATGTGTGCATCGCATGGCCCCATTCGTGCGCGAAGGTGGTCATGCCCTCATAATTGTGGCCGAGGTTGAGCAGCAGATAGGGGTGGACGTCATAGGCCGCGCCGGGGTTCATGTACGCGCCCGATTTCTTGCCCGGGCGCGGGAACGGATCCATCCACTTGCCCGCGGTCGCCTTGCCGAGCAAATCGACATATTCGGGGCCGAGCACCTTGGTCGCCGCCAGCGTGTTGCTGCGCATATCGGCGAGTTCGGCCTTCTGATCGAGCTTCACCAGCGGCGGATAGATGTCGTAATAGGCCATGTCGGGCAGGCCGAGCAGCTTGCGGCGCAACTCGAAATAGCGGTGCAGCTCGGGCAGGCCCTTGTTGGTTTCGGCCACCAGCGTCCGGTACACGCCTTCCGGCACATTGTTGTTCGACAGCGACATGGCGAGCGAGGTCGGATATTTCCGCGCTTTCTTGCGGAACACGTCGGCCTTGAGCTTGGCGGCATAAGCCGCGCCCAGCGAATTCTGGAACTTGCCATATTCGGCCCAGAAGGTGTCGAACACCAGCTTGCGGTCGGCGCGGTTGGGCGCGTCGCGGTTGAGCGTATAGGCCTGGTCGTCGAGCCGCACTTGCTTGCCGGTCGACAAGGTGACGGTCGGCCAGGGAATGTCCGAGGCGACGAGTTGCTCGCGGATATCGCTCGGTCCCGACAAAGGCGAGCCCACGCCCGCCAGCAGCGTCTCGCCCTCGGGCGACAAAGTGTGCTCGGCCTGACGCAACGTATCGGCGAGCGCGAAGTCGAAGCGCTTCTTGAGCGTGTCGTTCGAGGCGATGAACCCGTCGATCTTGGCCTTGCCCAGGGACAGGATTTCAGGAGTCGACCAGGCGGTCGCCTCGCCCAGCGCGGTGAACAGGTCGATTGCCTGCGCCTGGCGCTCCTGATTGGCCGAGACGCGCAGATCGGCATCGGCCTTGAGGCTGGCATAAGTGTAGACCTTGCTCGCCGCGCGGCCGATATCGGACTGCGCGACCAGGAACGCCGCGAGCGTATCGGCGCTTTCGCCCAATTTGCCCTTGTACTTGGCCAGGTTCGGCACCTCGGCGAGCGTCTTCTTGCGCGCCTCCTCCCACGCCGCGTCGTTGGGGTAGAGGTCGGTCAAATCCCACATCGCGCCGGATGCTGCATCCTGCGCCCAGGCCGGCATCGCCGCGGCAATCGAGATCATCGCCGCGGCGGTGAGCGCCTCACGGCGCGAAAATTCGGTCATGCTATTTCCCTTTGAGCGCGCCGGTGGACCGGCATCGAGTGGATGCACTCATCCTGCCGCGGCGCTCTGCCAAAGGGAAGAGTGTATTAACGCGCTATCGCACCCGTAACTTGCTAGCGGCCGTTCGCCTCCATCACGCGCTGCACCAATCGGGCATCCGAGACTGCATCGTGGCGGCAACCGCCATCGCGAACGGCGAGGCATAGGCGCTCGCCGCCCTCGCCGCTGCAGTCGAGACGCCGGTAATTGGCCGGAATAGTGCTGCGATCGGGCGCCGAGATGATCGCGTCATAGGCCTGCGCGGTCGCCGCGAACTGCGCGCGCTCGGCAGCGGCGTCGCGGCCGAGGATATAGTAAAGCGGGATGCGGTCGAGATAGGTCTGGCCTCCCGTCGCCCAGTAATTGCCGTCTACCAGCGCCACACCGCAAACAGGCCGAAGCGCGGCTTCGCGCGCGAGCCGATTGCCGCTCTCGAACTGATGCCAACCGAGATCGGCGATCTTCGATGCAGCCAGCGCCGCCGAGGCGATACCCCAGGAGGCGATCAGCCCGACGATTGCCGCGCGAACCGGGACCCGTCCGCGCAATCGCTCGACGAGGTCGACCGAGCCGATCGCCGCCAGCAGGATCGTGATCTCGCCAGTCAGCAGGATGAAGCGATATTCCTTGTGCCCGATCGCCAGATGAACCGCGAGATTGACCAATGCCGCCGCCGCCAGCGCCGGAGACCGGCGCGCGCCCAGGATCGCGCACCACAGGATCGGCACGATCGCGACTTGCCAGTGCAGCCACAGCATCTCGGCATAGGCCTCAACCCCGAATTCGCCGAACTGCGCCGCCTTGTTGGCGATCAAATTCTGCTCGACATTGGCCCAGGCCCAGCCGAACGGCCATTGTCCCATGGCGAGATCGACCGCGGAACTCGCCGCCGCCGTCAGCAGTCCCCCCGCCGCCAGCCACCGCCAGTCGCGCCAGCGCAACCCGAACGCGACGAGCGCGAACGCGGCGATGGCGGGCGCATATTGAATCCGCAGGATCGCCGCCAGCATCAGCAGGGCGCCACCGGCGATCAGCCGTCGGCGCGATGCACCGGGCACGGCAATCGCGGCAGCGGACAGGAAGGCGGCGACGGCCAGCGGCTCGGTCAGCACATGGATCGAGAAATAGACGCTCTCGTACCAGATCGCGATGACCGCCATGGCCACCAGTGCATGCGTCCGCGACACGCGGCGCCCGATCGCCCAGGCGGCGATCACCGGAGCGAAGGCCAGCGACGCCGCGAAGGCGCGCGCGAGCACCAGGTACAATAATGATCCAGGCGCCAGCATCTTGCCCAGCGCCATCGGCCCGGCCAGCAGCACCGGCACCAGCCAGCTACGCATCCCGGCACGATATTCCCATGGCACCAGCCCAGTGCCGAACGCCAGACGGTGCGCCTGATCGAGATATTGCAGCGCCTCGTCGGGATGATGGATCGCGAACGGCCGAAAGGCGACGACGCGCACCGCGATCGCCATGACTGCGATCAGCAGAAAAAGCGCGGCGCGCCGATCGATCATGAGCTTTCCGGCCATTGTCCCGTCGCTGCCACATCATGGTGAGGGAAAGATTAACCGCGCTCCGACGCTTGACTAAATAACGCGTTATATAGCAGGTTATATTTATTCCGAATCAGTGGAGCCGGGTTGATGAATGACGACGTGATTGCGTTGGAAGGTGCGGTGATGCTGGGCAGCCGGCTAAAGCGGCTCGCCGAACGGTTCCAGGCCGGCGCGGAGCGGATCGCCCTGGATTGCGGGCTTCCGACCCAGCCGAGCCAGATGCCGCTGCTCACCGCCTTGGATCGGCATGGCCCGCAAAGCGTCGGCGACCTCGCCGATCGGATCGGGATCAGCCAGCCCGCGGTGACGCGCATCCTGTCGCGATTGGTCGAGCTCGGCCTGGTCGAAGCGAGCCGCGACGAACGCGACCAGCGCACGCGGACCATCGCGCTGACCGACCAGGGCCACGAGGCGATGGATCTGGCGAAGACATTGCTATGGCCTCGGCTACGCGCTGCGGTGGGCGAAGTGTGCGACGTCGATACGTTCCTCACCCAGATCGCCGCGATCGAAACCGCGCTCGCCGCACAACCGCTCGACCAGCGTCCGCGTGGCGGGCTCGCCATTCGCCGTTTCAGCGACGATTTAGCGCCCGATTTCTACCGCATCAATGCGCAGTGGATCGAGGACATGTACACGCTCGAACCAACTGATATCGACGTGCTCAGCCATCCGCGCGAACGGCTGATCGAGCCCGGCGGCGACATATTGTTCGTCGAAGATCCGGAGCTCGGCATCATCGGGACCTGCGCGCTCCAGAAGACCGGCGAGCGCCAGTTCGAGCTCACCAAAATGGGCGTCGTGCCCGAGGCACGCGGACGCAAAGCGGGCGAATTCCTGCTCCACGCGACGATCGAGCGTGCCTTCGCCCTGGGATGCGACCGGCTATATCTGCTGAGCAACGCCAAGGGTGCGGCGGGGGTGCATCTGTATGAGAAGGTGGGGTTCGTCCATGACGAGGGAATCATGGAGGAATTCGGGAAGAGGTACGCGCGGTGCAATGTCGCGATGTTGTACCAGGGGGTGAGGTAGGCGGCGCTATTTCCCTCTCCCTTTGGGAGAGGGAGGGAGCCGCCGAAGGCGGCGGAAGGGTGAGGGTAGCGCAAGGTTTCTCTACCTGCCCTCACCTTCCCACTCGGCTTCGCCAAGCGGGCCCCTTCCTCTCCCAAAGGGAGAGGAGAAAAAGGGCCGGCGGATTGCTCCGTCGGCCCTTTCTTTTTTTGGTTCGGATGGGCGCGGGCAAAACCCGCGCTGGCCGTCGGTCGGGATCTTCGGCGGGGCCGAAGACCCGCCGTCCGATCCGCAACGAGTCCCGATTTAGCGCCGCTAAATCGGGCCGTTTGCGGATCAGAAATCCATGCCGCCCATGCCGCCCATGCCGCCGGCGCCCATCGGCATGGCGGGCTTGTCTTCCGGCAGTTCCGACACCGCTGCTTCGGTGGTGATCAGCAGGCCGGCGACCGAAGCCGCGTCCTGCAGCGCGGTGCGAACGACCTTGGTCGGGTCGATCACGCCGGCAGTGACGAGGTTCTCGTACACTTCGGTCTGGGCATTGAAGCCCTGCGACGGGTCGTTGCCCTCGAGCAGCTTGCCCGAGATCACCGCACCGTCATGACCGGCATTCTGCGCAATCTGGCGCAGCGGCGCGTAGAGCGCCTTGCGGACGATATCGATGCCGCGGGTCTGGTCGTCGTTAGCGCCCTTGAGGCCTTCGAGAGCCTTGGTCGCGTAGAGGAGAGCGGTACCGCCACCGGGGACGATGCCCTCCTCAACGGCCGCGCGGGTCGCGTGCAGCGCGTCGTCGACGCGATCCTTGCGCTCCTTGACCTCGACTTCCGAGGCACCGCCGACCTTGATCACCGCGACGCCGCCCGCGAGCTTGGCCAGGCGCTCCTGGAGCTTCTCACGGTCGTAATCCGACGTGGTGTTCTCGATCTGCTGGCGGATCGCTTCGGTGCGGCCCTTGATCGCATCGGCATCACCGGCGCCATCGACGATGGTGGTGTTGTCCTTGTCGATCGAGACGCGCTTGGCGGTGCCGAGCATGCCGATGGTGACGGTCTCAAGCTTGATGCCGAGATCTTCCGAGATCATCTCGCCCTTGGTCAGGATCGCGATGTCCTCGAGCATCGCCTTGCGGCGATCGCCGAAGCCCGGCGCCTTGACGGCAGCGACCTTCAGGCCGCCACGCAGCTTGTTGACGACGAGCGTGGCCAGAGCCTCACCCTCGATGTCCTCGGCGATGATCAGCAGCGGACGGCCCGACTGGACGACCGCTTCCAGGATCGGGAGCATTGCCTGCAGGTTCGACAGCTTCTTCTCGTGGATCAGGATGTACGGGTCGTTGAGTTCGACCGTCATCTTTTCCGGATTGGTGATGAAGTAAGGCGACAGATAGCCGCGGTCGAACTGCATGCCCTCGACGACGTCGAGCTCGAATTCGAGACCCTTCGCTTCTTCGACGGTGATCACGCCTTCCTTGCCGACCTTGTCCATCGCTTCGGCGATCTTCTCGCCGACGACGGTATCGCCATTGGCCGAGATGATGCCGACCTGAGCGATCTCGTTCGAGCCCGAGACGGGCTTCGAGCGCGACTTCACGTCCTCGACGACCTTGATCACGGCGAGGTCGATGCCGCGCTTCAGATCCATCGGGTTCATGCCGGCCGCGACCGACTTCATGCCCTCGCGAACGATCGCCTGGGCCAGAACGGTGGCGGTGGTGGTGCCGTCGCCGGCGAGATCGTTGGTCTTGGACGCGACCTCACGGATCATCTGCGCGCCCATGTTCTCGAACTTGTCCTTGAGTTCGATTTCCTTGGCGACGGTGACGCCGTCCTTGGTGATGCGCGGAGCGCCGAACGACTTCTCGATCACGACGTTGCGGCCCTTGGGCCCCAGCGTGACCTTGACCGCGTCGGCCAGGATATCGACGCCGCGCAGGATGCGCTCACGCGCGTCGCGGCTGAATTTAACGTCTTTGGCTGCCATGTTGGCTGACCTTTCCGATTAAATGAAATTGAGAAATTGGAGTTCGAAGGAAACCAGCCGACGATCCAGAGCCTGCTGGCGTTAGCCAACGATCCCCAGAATGTCGGATTCCTTCATGATCAGCAGGTCTTCGCCATTGACCTTGACCTCGGTGCCCGACCATTTGCCGAACAGGATGCGGTCGCCGGCCTTGACGTCGAGCGGCGTGATCTTGCCGTCCTCGCTCTTGGCGCCGGTGCCGGCGGCGACGACTTCGCCTTCCTGCGGCTTTTCCTTGGCGGTGTCGGGGATGATGATCCCGCCCGCAGTCTTCTCTTCCGCCTCAACACGGCGGACGAGGACGCGGTCATGCAACGGACGAAAGTTCATTTGCGTGAGTCCCTCAAGCAGAGTGAATTATGATTAGCACTCGATTCCCCCGAGTGCCAACGAGGCGCATATGTGGTTCGTGTTCCAACACGTCAACGGGGTCGGCAAATTCTTTTCCATGCGCGTGCCGAGACGGCTCGAACCCGCGACGGACCGGTCAACCGGGCAGCATCCCCAACCGCTCGCGCATCGCCCAACGCGCGACGAGCAGCGCCGATACGACGGCCAGCCCGACCGCGAGCCCGACCCAGATGCCGACGCCTTGCCAGTGCAAGTGGAACCCGAACAGGATCGCGGTGCCAAACCCCGCCACCCAATAGCCGAATGCCGCGACCACCATCGGAATGCGCGTATCCTGCAGCCCGCGGAGCGCCCCCGCCGCGACCGCTTGCGCCCCGTCGAACAGTTGGAACATCGCGGCGACCGCGAGATACTGGATCGCTAGCGCCACTTCGCGCGCCCGCGCCGGGTCGTCGACATCGACATAGATGCCGACGATCAGCTTCGGCGCGACCCAGATGGTCGTCGCGGTCAGCACCATGAAGCCGGTGCCGGTGACGATCGACGCCCAGCCGGCACGGCCGATCCAGACCCGGTTGCGCGCGCCATAGGCCATGCCGACCCGGATAGTCGCGGCTTGGGCGATACCGAACGGCACCTGAAAGGCTAGCGCGGCGATGTTGAGCGCGATGGCGTGCGCCGCGACCTCGGTCACGCCGATCAGCCCCATCAGGAACGCCGCGCCGCCGAACAGTCCGCCTTCGAGTGTGAAAGTCAGGGCGATCGGCGCGCCGAGCCGCGCGATCTCGCCCATCCGCTGCCAATGCGGCAGCCACCATTTGCCGAACAACCGATAGCGCCGCAGCTTGCCGTCGAACGCCAGGATCGCGGCATAGGCCAGCATCATCGCGATCGCGGTGACCAGGCTGGCGATCGCCGATCCTTCGAGCCCCAGCGCGGGAAAGCCGGCATGGCCGAACACCAGCAGCCAATTGCCGAGGGCTCCCATGCCGAGCGCGGCCGCCGTCACCAGCATCGCCCAGCCCGGCCGTCCAAGCGCGGCGGCTACGGTACGCATCACCCCCGCCCAGATATTGGGCACCATGATGAACAACAGGATGTCGAGGAATGCGCCGGTGCGCGCGGCCACGCGCGGATCCTGTCCGAGCATCAGCAATATCTCTTTGCCGAATGCCAGCACGACCATGAAGAACAGCCCGCTGATCAGGCCCAGCCACATCGCCATGCGGAACGACCGCCGCACCTGGCGGACCGCATGGGCCCGCGCACCGAGTTCGGCGGCGATGATCGGTGCGCAGGCGCCGGTGAAGCCGATCATCGCCCACATGATCAGGCTGAACAGGAACACGCCCAATGTCGCCGCGGCGAAATCGATCGCGCCCAGCCGCGCGACGAACATCACGTCGACCGCATAGACGCCCATCTGCAACAGATTGGCGGCGACCAGCGGTCCGGACAGGCGCAACAACGCCCATAGCTCGGCGCGCGTCGAGCCAGGGGCAGGGCCGGCCAGCGGCATGGGGGCAGCTAACGCGACCATAAGTCCGCGGCCTCTAGTCCAAATCATGCGTATTGCTCAACCATCACACTTGCGGCTATCGCGGCTTTGAGACACGCTGCATGGCGCAGTGGGAGACGATCGACGTGAAATTGGTACGCGGCGCCTGGAAGATTCTGGTCGGCATCAAGGACGGCCTGGTGCTGGTCTTCATGCTGCTGTTCTTCGGCATCCTGTTCGCCGCTCTGTCGGCCAAACCCAACAGTACGGTTCGCGACGGTGCGCTGCTGCTCAAGCTCGACGGCCCAATCGTCGAACAGCCGGAGAGCGTCAGCGCGTTCGCGGCGATGGAAGGTGGTGGCAAGCAGCGCCAATTCCGCCTGCGCGACCTGGTCCGCGCGATCGACGCGGCCAAGGACGATTCGCGGGTCAAGGTCGTGGTGCTCGATCTCGACGGCTACGGCGGTGGCTATCCCGCCGCGGTGACCGAGGTCGCCAAGGCGCTCGGTCGGGTCAAGGCGTCGGGCAAGCCGGTGCTGGCCTATGCCACCGCGTATACCGATGGCAGCTATCTGCTTGCCGCCAATGCCAGCGAGGTCTGGCTCAACCCGATGGGCGGCACGCTGTTCATGGGCCCCGGCGGCAACCAGCTTTATTACAAGGGGCTGATCGATAAGCTCGGCGTCAACGTCCACGTCTATCGCGTCGGCAAGTTCAAGTCGTTCGTCGAGCCCTATGAGCGCGATGCGCAGTCGCCCGAGGCGAAAGAAGCGCTGACCGCGCTCTACGCATCGATCTTCAGCCAGTGGAAGGACCTGATCCACAAGGCGCGGCCCAAGGCCCAGATCGATGCGTTCCTCACCGCGCCCGACCAGGCGATCGCCGCAACCAAGGGCGATATCGCCCACGCCAACCTCGCTTCCGGGCTGGTCGACAAGCTCGGCGACCGGCTCGCCTTCGGCAAGCGTGTCGCGCAATTGGCCGGTGACGGTCCGAAAAAGGTCGCCGGCAGCTTCGCCGCGATCAAGTATGACGATTTCGTCGCGGCGCACCCGATGTCCACATCGGGCGACAAGATCGGTATCGTCACCGTCGCCGGCGATATCGTCGACGGCAAGGCCGGCCCCGGCACGGCCGGCGGCGACACGATCGCCAAGGCAGTGCTCGACGGCCTCGCCAAGAAGGACCTGAAAGCGCTCGTCGTGCGCATCGACTCGCCGGGCGGGTCGGCGCTGGCGTCCGAGACGATCCGCAAGGCAGTGCTCGAAGCCAAGGCGCAGAAACTGCCGATCGTCGTCTCGATGGGCGGGCTCGCGGCGTCGGGCGGCTATTGGGTATCGACCGTCGGTGATCCCGGCGCGGTATTCGCCGAACCCAATACGATCACCGGGTCGATCGGCATCTTCGGCATCATCCCGACCTTCGAGAATTCGTTGAAGAAGCTCGGCATCACCACCGATGGGGTGATGACCACCCCATTGTCGGGACAGCCCGACATCTATGGCGGCACCAGCCCCCAGGTCGATTCGATCCTGCAGGCATCGATCGAACATGGTTATGCCGAGTTCATCGGCCGCGTCGCCGCCGCCCGCAAGATGACGCCGCAGCGGGTCGATGAGATCGGCCAGGGCCGCGTCTGGGACGGCGGCACCGCGCACCAGCTCGGGCTGGTCGATCGATTCGGCTCGCTCGACGATGCCGTCGCCGAAGCCGCCAAGCGCGCCGGGATCGACGCCAAGAATGTCCGCCGCGTCTATCTGGAGAAGCAGCCCGGCTGGTTCGCCCAATTGGTCCAGGGGTTTGCCGATAATGACGATGACGATACCAGCGCGACCGGCGATACCAAGGCCGGCGACCTGTTCGCGATGCTTGCGGCGCAACGCCAGGATGTCCTTGCCCGCGCGCTGGGCGACGCCAAACGGCTGGCGACGGTGAATTCGGTGCAGGCACGCTGCCTCGAATGCGTCGGCTTCTCCGATGCCCGCGCCGACGATGACGACCGGACGCTCGCGCAGATGCTGATCAAGGCGATCTGGCAGTGATCGCGCTACGCCCGGCGCGGCCGGAAGATGCAGCATCGATCGCGGCGATCTATGCGCCGTATGTGCTGACCGCGACGGTGTCGTTCGAGACGGAGGCGCCCGACGCACGCACGATGCGTAACCGCATGACCGCGAGCGATGGGCTCTATCCGTGGATCGTCGCGACCAATGGCGTCGAGGATGGCGATGCGGTCCTCGCTTATGCTTACGCCACCAAGTTCCGCGAACGGCCGGCCTATCGCTACGTCGTCGAGACCTCGATCTACGTCTCCGGGCCGGTTCAGGGACAAGGCGTCGGACGGCTGCTCTATCCCGCGCTGATCAACACGTTGCGCGCGCAAGGGTTCGTCCAGGCCGTCAGCGTGATTTCACTGCCCAACGATTATACGATCGGGCTGCACGAAGCGGCGGGGTTCCGCCGTCAGGGTGTGTTGCGCGAGCTCGGCTTCAAGCAGGGTCGCTGGATCGATATCGGCTTCTGGCAGCGCGAGCTCAACGACGCTGCGATCCCGCCAGTCGAACCCAAGCCGTTCAGCGAGGTCGGCCTGGTTCGCTGAAAGCGGCCCGACGATAGTTCGCTCCAGGCCTGATCGTCGGCACCGGTCCGGCGCTCCGGCGTTGACATGGCTATGAGACAGACGGCTTCCCAGCATGGCCGGCGGCGGGGAATCCTCGCCGCCACCGGCCTGATCGCTGTCGGCTGTGCCGGCAGCACGAGATGGTCAACGCGATCGATCCCGCCGAAAGCCGCGCGGGTTTGGTGTCAGTCTATCTGGCGACCTGCTTCATCGGCAATTCGCTTCCGGTGATCGGCGTTGCCTTGGTCGGCGACGTCGCCGAACCGGTCAGGGCCAGCGAGATCTTCGCCGGCGTCATGCTCGTGCTGGCGGCGCTGGCCTTCGTCACCAGGCTGTGTTTCGCGCCGCGTCAGCCGGCCTCACCCTTGCGATAAGCCGGCAGCGCGAGCTTCCAGCGCAGCGCCGCCGCGCGCAGACTGAATCCGGCGACAGCCGCGATTCCCGCGGCGACCGGCAGCGGCAAGCCGAGCAATCCCAACGCGACATAAGAGCCGGACGCCAGCGCCGCCGCGGTGACATAGATTTCAGGCCGCATGATGATCGACGGCTCGCCCGCCAGCACGTCGCGGATGATCCCGCCGACGCAGGCCGTCACCACGCCCATCAATGCCGCCGGCACCGGGGGCACGCCGAACCCGATCGCCTTGGCGGCGCCAAACACGGCGTAAGCAGCAAGCCCGACCGCATCGAACCAGTCGAGCGCCGCCCCGCGCCACCATCTGACGGGAGTCAGCCACACCGCGAAGGCAACCGCGAGACACGCCGCCGCCGCACGGCTGTCATGGATCCAGAATACCGGCGCCCCGATCAACAGATCGCGCACCGTACCGCCGCCGACGCCGGTCACGAGCGCGAAGAAGCAGAGGGTCACCATCGTCTGCTCGCGCCTCGCTGCCGCTAGCGCGCCCGACGCCGCGAACACGACTAGCCCGGCAAGATCGAGCCAGGGTGCGATCGCGGGGAGCCATTCGGGAGTGTGGGGGAGCATCGGACGAAGGGTAGCGCGACGCACTAGGCTTCGCCACCGGTTTGGGCCTCGGCAAAGCCCGGATGGCGAGCCAAAGGTGCATGCTGGGCGCCCCAAACGTAATTGGCGCTAGCTCGGTTGAAGATAATTCCCTCTCCCGCGTGCGGGAGAGGGAGGGGCCCGCCGCCGAAGGCGGTGGGAGGGTGAGGGTCTTCTTCCTTCTTCCATGCGGATGAGCCTGAAAAAGAAGAAAGAAGACCCTCACCCAACCCTCTCCCGCGCGCGGGAGAGGGCTAAAAAAATGTGGCCGGAGCATGGGGGGGGACAAGGGTGGACAGCAGACCCTGTCGCAAGGCGCGCCGCCCCCAAACGCAATTGGGGAGCCGGTGTTGCCACCGACTCCCCTGTCGCCGGACTTCGATCCGCTCATCACGTCTTGCGACCTGATCGCGCTTTCTGGTTTCGGCGGCTCGCTACGCCCGTGCTGTCCGAAGACGGCGCCAGGTTTCGCGCTTTGCTCCGTTCGGATCGTCTTGCGACGTTCCTCCCTTTGCACCGCTCCGATCGAACTGTCCGAAGACACTTCTCCCTTCGCGGATCGCTCCACCCCTCAGACCCGAAAGTCTTTGGAATCTCGCATTTGCTTCGTTCGGATCGTCTCGCGACGTTCCTCGCTAGGCACCGTTCCGGCCGAACCACCCGAAGGCATTTCGTCCATCGCGGTTTGCTCCACCCGGCCGGCCCGAAAGCTGCCCTGGTCTCGCTCCGTTCCACTCGGTTTGATCCGAAGACCCACCTGAGCTTCCCGGGTCGGTCGTCGGGGCCGGGCGCGATCATCCGAAGAGTCTCAGCAACCCGACCACCGGCGGCCTACGAAGATCGTCCGCCGAAGCTTCCAATCTTCGTTTTTGTCGCCTCGATGCCCTTTCATGTCCCCGGTCGCCCGGTTCGATGAACAGCGTTTCGCCGCGACCCCGCGACCATTCCGCCCGAAAGCTTTCCGATCACGTTTGGTCCGTCAGATGCATAGTCCGACCGTCGCGCTTGCGCGCTCCATTCGGACGCAGCAGCGCTGCCGTCCCTACTTCGAAACCGCTGTCCTCCCCTTGCGGATCGGATGCACCTTCTCGAAGATCAAGTTCTTGAACTTTCTTCCGATTTCTCGGTGAACTGCTCTCGTTCCTGATGTCATCATGCTGTCACCAAAGCCGAGTCGCACCAAGCACGAAACGCGTAGCTGGCCCTGTGGATAACGTGGATAACGTGCACAGATGACGGTAGCGTCGAAACAAAATGTCGCGCACTCATTTCATCCCGGATTCGGCACGTCATGCAACCCAATCGTCGCGAAAACGTTACGCACCCGGCATTGAATCACATCAACACGGAAGCAAGGGAAACAATATGCGTAAAGTTCTGCTGGCGCTCAGCGCGGCGTCGATGGTCACTTCGGCCGTCATTCCGCTCACCCAGGCCGATGCCCGTCGCTCGCAATATCGCGAATGGCGCGGTCGTGACGGTCGCACCTATTGCCGGAAGTCGAACGGCACCACCGGCCTGGTCGTCGGTGGTGTGGCTGGCGCACTGGTCGGCCATGGCATTGCCGGCCGCGGTGACAAGACGCTCGGCACGATCGTCGGCGGCGTCGCTGGCGCGTTCGGCGGTCAGGCGATCGACAAGACGATCACCAAGAAGCGTCGCTGCCGCTAAGGCGATACGGCTAAACGGGGCGCGGTTCGCAAGGACCGCGCCCTTCTTCTATGAGGAACGCACCATGCCTACACGTAGCGGCTCGGCAAAATACGAAGGCTTCGGCAAGGACGGCGTCGGCCATGTCTCGACCCAATCGGGCGTCCTCAACGACCAGAAATACGGTTTCAACACCCGCTTCGGCGACGAGCCGGGCACCAATCCCGAAGAATTGATCGCGGCGGCGCATGCCAGTTGCTTCACGATGGCGCTCAGCTTCGCGCTCGCGCGCGAGGGCTTTACCGCCGGCACGCTCGAAACCAGCGCCAAGGTGACGCTGGACAAACAGGGCGAGGGATTCGCCATCACGCGATCGGACCTGACGCTGAATGCACGGATCGATGGGATCGACGAGGCTCAATTCTCGCGCATCGCCGCCGATGCCAAAGCCAATTGCCCGGTGTCCAAGGTATTAAACGCCGAGATCACGCTGACCCAAACCCTCAACGCCTGATCGGCACAACTGTCGCTTCGATGAACGCGAGGTAGTTTCACGTTCACGCAACCTCCCGGCCATGCGATTTGTTTTAACCGCACCCAAACAACGGGAGAATGATGATGCGACGGCTAATCATGGCCGCCATGGTCAGCAGCGTGACGATCACTCCGATCGCGGCAATGGCCCAGGACAATCCGAACCAGGCGCGCAAGGAATATCGCGACGAGGTTCGCGACGCCAACAAGGATTACCGCAAGGATCTGCGCCAGGCCGACAATTGGCGCGACGTCCAGCGCGCCAATCGCGAGCGCAGGAGCGAAATCCGCGATGCGCGCAACGACTATCGCAAGGACACACGCGACTGGCGCCGATATCGTTCGTACGACTGGAACCGCACCGAGCCGGGCCAGCGCTATTATTATGCCGACCGCTATTATCGCGAGGGCAGCAATTATCGCCCCTATCGGCTGAGCCGCAACGACCGCGTCTATCGCGGCAATGACGGCCGCTATTATTGCCGCCGATCGGACGGCACGACCGGGTTGATCGCCGGTGCGGCACTAGGCGGCCTTCTCGGCAATGCCTTGTCGAACGGACGCTCGGCGACATTCGGCACCCTGTTGGGCGTCGCGGGCGGTGCAGCGCTCGGCTCGTCGATCGATCGCGGTCGCGTAGTCTGCCGCTAGACAGACCCAGCGTTCAGGAGAGGCAAGCGAGGGTCCGGCGGCAAGCCGGGCCCTCGTTTCCGTATCAGCTTCCGCTCGTTACCGGGGTCGTGCCGTTGAAGCGGATCGTGACGAATGACGCGTCGCACAGATTGACCGCCGGGAAGACGGTGGAAGTCGCATCAGCGAAGGTCGCCTTGATTTCCCATTTGCACTGCGACGCGGCCTTGTCGAAATGGACCGTATTTCGGCCACCGACCTTGAAGTTCTTGGGCTTCTCGCCTTCGTCGACCTTGTTCTTTTGCCATTGATTGGCGCCGGCCGGCGACAGTTCGATCAGCGTGATTTCCTTGCCGGAATTGTTGATCAGGATGAAATCCCATGCGTCGGCATAAGCGGGAGCGGTCAGCCCCAGCATCGCGACGGCCACCCCGAAACGGTAGCGCATATGACGTCCCCTAAAGCCTCCCGCCTCTTAGCGGACGGGCGCGCGGGACTATCTTACAGGATGCCGCCGCCGAGGAACAGACGGAGCGCGGCGATCGCCATCAGAACCAGATTGATGGTCAGGCCGGCCTTGTTCTTCGACAATGCGCCGAACAGCAGGCCGACCGCGCCGATCAACAGCCCGAGCCAGTTCAGCCAGCCGAGGAACGGGATCAAGGCGACGAGCGTGACGACCAGCAGGATCACGCCGATGACGATCGAGAGCACATTGAACATGCTGCGTCATATGTAGGCAATACACCTCAGGCGCAAGTCCAATATCATCATCATAGGCCGTTTCTTAACCAGTTCGAGGGCATGGCGAGCACCGAACCGATCGGAGTTTTTGGGTGCGTATCACCTTTCGCAACCTCGCCTGGACGCTCGCCCCCCTCGCGCTCGCCGCGTGCGGATCGAAGCCGCCCGCCGACAGCAATATCGACTCGCTCGATGCCGAATTGGCCGGCGGCAACGCCACGGGCAATTCGCGCGACCCGGCGATGATGAGCGCGCTCCAGGACCAGATCATGGTCGATCCCGCGCTGACCGGCCAGGCCAACAACGACGCCGTCCGTCCGCCGCAACAGCCTTATTCGGGGGCGACCCCGCCAGATTCGGTGGCGCCGGGCAAGACCGACGGCGCCAATGTCGCCGACGGTACCGGTTCGTCGAGCGGCGGCAGCAAGCCGGCCCCTGCCCCGGCGGGCGACTGCCCGCAATGCAAGGTGAAGCGCGATTCGGTGACACTCGGCGCACTGGCGCAGCGCCAGGCCGACAAGCGCACGTCGGGCTGCGCACGTGGCCTGCAATATTCGACCGCCTGGGTGCAGCGCCTGCCCAGCGACATCCCGCTCTATCCCGACGCCCGCGTCGACGAGGCGGCGGGCGTCGCCGGCAATGGCTGCGCGCTTCGCGTCGTCAGCTTCTCGACCGGCGCCCCGGTCCAGACGGTGATCGATTATTATTATGGCCGTGTCACTGCCGCCGGCTATTCGGCCGAACATCAGGCCGATGGCGGGCAGCATGTGCTGGGCGGCGTCCGCGGCAAGGACGGCGGCGCCTATGTCATTTATGTCGAAAAGCGCGGCGACGGCAGGACCGAAGTCGATTTAGTCGCAAATAACGGGAACTGATTGGGTTCTCATCTCTTCTAGCCGCTTCAGCATCGACGCGAGCTCACCCTCCCGATAACGGACAGCAAGGGTCACGCCGTTCGCGTCGATGTTGAAACCGATCACCACAAAGTGGTGATCGCCCCGGCGAAGGCCGAGGTCTGGCGCCGCAAGCACCCAACCAAACTTCGTCATGCCGGGCTCGTCCCGGCATCCAACGGGCAACAACGGCTGGTTTCCGATGTGGAAGTTTGGCCCCCGGAACACGTGTGGTGCGACGATTAGCTTGGTGCCCGCAATCCCTCCCCCAACCCCGCATTTGTTCATCCGCTCGCGTGCGGCTACAGCGCGCGAATGAATTTCCTTCTCGTCATGGCGGGCGGTGCCCTGGGCAGCGCCGGCCGCTATCTGGTCGGCAAGCTGACCCTCGGCTGGTTCGGGCCTGATTATCCCTGGGGCACGCTGGCGGTGAACCTGATCGGCGGGTTCCTGATGGGCGTGCTGGCGGGCATGCTCGCACGCACGGGGGGCAGCGAGCATACGCGGCTGTTGCTCGGCGTCGGCGTGCTTGGCGGCTTCACCACCTTTTCCGCTTTCTCGCTCGACACTGTGCTGATGATCGAGCGCGGCCAATTGAGCATGGCGATCCTCTATGTGCTGGTTTCGGCGATCGGCTCGATCCTTGCGCTGTTCAGCGGCCTGCACCTGATCCGGGCAGTGGCATGAACGATATCCGCACCTTCATCGTCGCTACCGACGACGACGACATCCGGCTCGACCGCTGGTTCAAGCGGCATCTGCCCGACACCAGCTTCACCACTGTCGCCAAATGGGCACGTACCGGCCAATTGCGCGTCGACGGCGCGCGCGCGGCGCCGGGCGATCGCATCGCCGCTGGCCAGACGTTGCGCTTTCCGCCGCCGGAGCCGGTGCCAGTCGCTGGCAAGCCCAAGCGCGAACGCCCTCCACTCACCGACGATGAGATCGCCTTCGCGCGCGAATTGGTGATCCATCAGGACGCCCAGGCTTTCGTGCTCAACAAGCCGCCGGGGCTGGCGACGCAAGGCGGCACCAAGACTCTCCAGCATGTCGACGGCCTGCTCGACGCGCTGCAGTTCGACAATGAAGGCCGGCCCAAGCTGGTCCACCGGCTCGACAAGGACACGTCGGGCGCCCTGCTCGTCGCGCGAACCTCGCGCGCGGCGGCCTTCTTCGCCAAGACGTTTTCGGGCCGCACCGCCAAGAAGGTCTATTGGGCGCTGGTCGTCGGCGTGCCGTCGATCGAGGACGGCATGATCGAGCTGCCGATCGCCAAGCAGCCCGGCACCGGCGGCGAGAAGATGCATGTCGACGAAGCCGAGGGCCAGCCCGCCCGGTCGCGCTATCGCGTGATCGAGCGCGCCGGCAACCGCGCCGCCTGGGTCGAATTGCAGCCCTTCACCGGCCGCACGCACCAGTTGCGCGTGCACATGGCGGCGATCGGCCATCCGATCGTCGGCGACGGCAAATATGGTGGCCCCGAAGCCTTCCTGACCGGCGGGATCAGTCGCAAGATGCACCTCCATTCGCGCCGCATTTCGGTCGACCATCCCGATGGCGGCAAGATCGACGTCGAGGCCGAATTGCCGACCCATTTCGCCGAGAGCCTGGCCGGCCTGGGGTTCGACCAGATGGCGGGCAACATGATGCCGCTCGACGAACCGGCCCCGCCGACCAAGCAGGCGAAAAAGGCCTGGGCGAAGGCGCACGCCAAGACGGTGCGTAAGGAACGCAAAGGCGAACGCCGCAGTCGGGGTGCCGCTGTCGAGCCGCGCAAGTCTGGATCGCGTCCCAAGCCTGCTGGTGCCAAGACCACAGGCCCCAAGACTTCGAACGGCAAGCCTGCGGGTTCCAGATCGGCGGGTCCCAAACCCGGAAGTCGCAAGTCTTCCGGTCCCCCGTCGTCTGGCCCCAAGCCCGCAAGCCCCAAGGGCCCGCCTCGCAGGGGCCGCTGATGCATCCCAATGCCGCGTTCCGCTGGGAAGATCGCGACGCGATGCGCGTGCTGGTCACCGAGCTCGGCTTCGGTGCCCTGTTCTGCGCCACGCCGGACGGTCTGCGCGTCGCCCACGTGCCGGCCGTGTGGCTCGACGATAGCACGCTCGGTCTCCACCTCGCGCGCGGCAACGGCATCGTTCGCCATCTCGATGGCGCAACCGCCTTGTTCGTCGCGCAAGGCCCGGACGGCTATGTCAGCCCCGATTGGTACGGGCTCGACGACAATCAGGTGCCGACCTGGAATTATGTCGCGGTCGAACTCGAGGGCACGATGCGGCGGATGGAGCATGACGCGCTGGTCGTGCAGGTCGACCAATTGACCGCCCAACAGGAAGGCCGGCTCGACAAGACGCCGTGGACGCGGAGCAAGATGGATCCGGCCATGTTCGACAAGATGACCAGCGCGATCATCGGCTTCCGGCTGGAGATCGCCGCTTGGCGCGGTACGCTCAAGCTTGGCCAGAACAAGCCCGAAGCGGCGCGCCTGGCGGCCGCCGACGGCGTCGAAGCATCGGGACGGCGCGGCATCGCGCACTGGATGCGCAACGCGTGAGCGACCCACTGACCAGGCTGGCGATCTTCGACTGCGACGGGACGTTGGTCGACAGCCAGGCCAATATCTGCCGCGCGGTCGAAGAGGCGCTGACAGAGGCGCGGATCGAAGTGCCATCGCGCGACCGCATCCGCCGCATCGTCGGGCTGAGCCTGGTCGAAGCGATGCAGGCGCTGCTGCCCGACGCGTCCGACATGGATCACCGCCGGCTGGCCCAAGCCTATAAGGACAAATTCTTCGCGATGCGGACGAGCGGAGCGCTGGCCGACGAGCCCCTGTTCGACGGCATCGATGCGATCGTCGAGCAACTGGCGGGCGAGGGTTGGATGCTGGGGGTCGCCACCGGCAAATCCGATCGCGGGCTCGACCATATCCTGACCGCGCATGGCCTGAAGCACCATTTCGTCACGCTGCAAACCGCCGACCGCCATCCGTCCAAACCGCACCCCTCGATGATCGCAGCGGCGATCGCCGAGGCTGGCGCGGACCCGGCGCGTACGGTGATGATCGGCGACACCAGTTTCGACATAGTGATGGCGGTCAATGCCGGCGTCCGTGCGGTTGGCGTCGCCTGGGGCTATCATCCCGCCGACGAACTGGTCGCCGCCGGCGCACATGGCGTGGCACTTGCGGTCGCCGATTTGCCGCATCATCTGGAGGCACGATGACCGATTCCGCAATCCAGTCCCGCAATCGCTGGCTGATCATCACCGCGATCCGCCTGCTCGCTATCGCCGGTGCGGTGTTCGCGGTGATCCTGATCGGGCGCGCACCGACCTGGCCGCCCAAGGTGTTGGGCGTCGCGATCGTACTGTCGGCGCTCTACATGTCCTGGGCGGTTCCCGCCTCGCTCGCGCATCGTTGGCGCACGCCCGAAGACGCACCCAAGCGGACGACCAAGACGCGGCGATGAAACGGTTCTGGAAGGACGTGACGGTCGACGCCGAGCTTGGCGTGCGGCTCGACGACCGACCGGTGCGCACGCCCGGCCGCGTGCCGCTTTTGCTGCCGACCGACCTGCTGGCCGAAGCGGTTGCCGAGGAATGGCGCGCGGTGACGGACGATATCGATCCGCGCGCGATGCCGCTGACCGGCCTGGCCAATGCCGCGATCGACCGCATCGCCCCCGATCCCGCCGCGTTCACCGCCGGTCTTGCCGCTTATGGCGAGAGCGACCTCCTCTGCTATCGCGCCGACAGCCCGCCCGATCTGACGGCCCGTCAGGCCGGCCTGTGGGATCCGCCGCTCGATTGGGCGCGCGACCGCTACGATGTCCATTTCGAGATCGTCACCGGTGTGATGCACCGGCCCCAGCCCGAGGCGACGATCGAGCGGCTGGGTGCCGCGATCGCCGCGCGGCGCGCGTTCGAGCTGGCGCCGCTGTCGCCGATCGTCACGATCACCGGGTCGCTGGTGCTCGCGCTGGCGCTGGCGGAGTGCGCGATGGAGCCCGACGCCGTTTGGGCGGCGGCCAATCTCGACGAAGACTGGCAGGCCGAGCAATGGGGCGAGGACGATCTGGCGGTGAAAACGCGCGAAGCACACCAGCGCGAGTTCGAGGCGGCGGTGCGATTCCTGAGTCTCGCCGGCTAGCCCCTATTCGTCATGCCGGCCTTGTGCCGGCATCCACCGCGCAGCAAGCCCGATCGCTTCAGGATGTGCGGCACGATGGATCCCGGGACAAGCCCGGGATTGTCTGTTGGCATGGATGTATAGGTCTTGCATTCCGCGCATAAGCGGGATGCCCGGGTCGGGTGGCCACCCGACCCGGGCGCGGACAGTTCGACCGTTCCGGGGTGGGGCCCGAAGGCCCGTCGTC